>OHQC01000003.1_pt1 | contig 174143 bp, 170 predicted proteins | sample 1577881 | NCBI WGS metagenome assembly OHQC01 (sample SAMEA3879522, study PRJEB24766) | human gut metagenome | biome: human-associated habitat; feature: feces | place: USA | collected 1985/1987
AATACGCGGGTGTTGAATTTGGTTTTCATAAAAAATACCTCCCTGGGGGCGCGGCCCCAAATAAAATGATTTGGAAAGCCAGTAACAGCTTCGGGAGGCTGATAATTGCAAATAAAAACGCCCTGTTGCAAGCTATACCTACAACAGGGCGCAGAAAAGCAAATAGAACAGCTTTCCGTTTCTTTCATCCGGACTATACCGTCGGCCCCGGAATCACACCGGATCAGCGGCTGCATCAACAGCCGGTCGCGGGCTTGTGGCCCCGCCCTGAAACAGACTTTCTAGCTTTGAGTATAGCACAGGTTTTACAAATTGCAAGAGGGTGTGCTATAATTGACAAAAATAAATTTGGAGACTGGGTGGTGTTTCCCTGTTGCTTGGTACACTCAGGAGGTTTAGAAAGTGGAGGTTGCAATGGAAATAGGAGAGATTTCGCTGTTGAGCATTGTCACGGCGGTGGCCCCGATGGCACTTTTTGTGCTGCTGGCGCTGTTTGCCCCACTGGTTTACCGCAGAATTGCGGGCAAACTGATTGAAAAATTCCGTCCACATCAGCCGCAGTGGATCAGCATCATTCTGGATAGCTACCTGAGCCCAACAACGATCTTGCTGCGCGCCGTGTTTATTTATGCCGCACTGTGGGTTTTGCCGCTGGAACTAAACACCCCCACATACCGCAGCGTATTGGCGCGCATTATGCAGGTAACTGCAATCTGCCTGATTGCCTGGGGCGCATGGATGGCTGCCCCCGTGTGCCGCTTTTTGCTGCGCAGCGCAGAAAACAAACTGGATATTGCTACCAACCGCACAATGGGGCGCTTTTTTGAAAATATCTTCCGAGCTGTTGTAGGCGTTGTGGCGGGCATTGCGGTGTTGGATGCATTGGGCATTCCCGTTACCGGCCTGCTGACAGGTGCTGGCGTTGCCGGTATCGGTATTACCCTGGCGGCGCAGTCCACCATGTCAAACCTGATTGCAGGGGTAGCGCTGGTGCTGGAACATCCCTTTGGCATTGGTGACTATGTGATTCTGGGCAGCTATGAGGGCACGGTGGAAGATATCTCGTTCCGCTCCACCCGTATCCGCACGCCGGACCATGCAGTGATTACGGTAGAAAACTCCAAGGTGTGTGGCGAATACATCCAGAATGTTACTGACCGGACCAACCGACTGTGGCAGTTTACGATCGGTGTCACCTATGATATCCCGCGCGAAAAAGTTGAAACGCTGTGTGCAGATCTGAAAGAACTGCTCAGTGCGGATGCACAGATCAGCTCGGACGCAATGACTGTTACCCTGAATGAATTTAGCGCTTCCAGCATGGATATTCTGGTACGTTGCTATGTGACGGCGGTGGATTATACGGGCTATTTACAACTGAAAAGCCGCATGAATCTGGCCATCATGGACCTGATGAAGCGGGATGGATGCGACTTCGCCTTCCCTTCCACCAGCGTTTACCTGGAAAAAATGCCGCCGCAGAAAGGCAAATCCTGATTTGGCAGAAACAGCTCATCAAGTGCCCAAGTTAGCAATTTGAACCAAACAATATAACAAAACCGCCACGAGCCAATCTAACAGGTTCGTGGCGGTTTTTATGTACGTTTAAGTTTTACGCGGCAATCTCAGATCAGAGCAGCAGTGATGAGGCTCATCTTGTAGACTTCCTCAGCATCGCAGCCACGGGACAGGTCGTTGATGGGAGCGTTCAGACCCTGCAGGATGGGGCCGTAAGCTGCATAACCACCCAGACGCTGAGCAATCTTATAGCCGATGTTGCCGGCCTCGATGCAGGGGAAGATGAAGGTGTTGGCCTGACCAGCCACCTTGCTGCCCTTGCACTTGACCTGTGCAACTTCGGGAGCAACGGCAGCGTCAAACTGCAGCTCACCGTCCACAGCCAACTCGGGATCCATTTCCTGAGCCTTGATCACAGCGTCATGGCTCAAAGCAACGGTGCCGCCCTTGCCGGAGCCCTTGGTGGAGAAGCTCAGCACAGCAACCTTCGGATCGATGCCGAACAACTTTGCGGTCTTAGCGGTCTCAATAGCAACCTCAGCAAGCTTTGCAGAAGCGGCGATCTTGACCTCGCCGGTAGCCTTATCAATGGTATCGGTATAGTCGATGTTAACAGCACAGTCGCCCATGGCAATGCGCTTCAGGCCCTCTTCACCGCAGTCACGGTCCAGAATGAAGCAGGAGCTGACCAGATGTGCGCCCTTCTTGGTCTTGACCAGCTGCAGAGCGGGACGAATGGTGTCGGCAGTGGAGTAAGTAGCGCCGCCCAGCAGGCAATCAGCCTTGCCCATCTTCACCAGCATGGTGCCGAAGTAGTTGGACTTCTTCAGCAGAGCGGTGCACTCCTCAGCGGTCTGCTTGCCCTTGCGCAGCTCCACCATGGTGTTGACCATCTCATCGAAACCGGCATAGTTCTCGGGGTCGATGATCTCGGCAGCGGAAATATCAAAGTTACCGGCGGCAGCAGCAGCCTTGCACTCAGCCTCGTTGCCCACCATGACGACCTTCAGCACGCCCTCGGCCAGCAGCTTTGCAGCGGCCTCCAGAATGCGGGGATCATTGCCCTCGGTGAAAACGATCGTCTTGGGATTTGCCTTCAGCTGTGCTACCAGCGGTGCAAACATATCAGCCATTGTGATTACCTCCGAATTTACTTTCCAATATTCACATCCAGATATCTGTTGGACACAAGGATGCCTTTCTCTTTTATTCTAGCACATACGGCAAAAAGTTCAAGACAAAATTGGCTTTTTGTGCTACAATTTTTGCCTCACGCATAATCGTTATTTTCCTGCCAAAGTAGTAAAACACGCCCTGCGTATTCCTCCACAATTTCCCGTAAACCGCCTTCCACAAATTTCAATTTTAAGCTATGCACTTTTCATTCGCGATTTTTCTTTTTTAAAATGCAGAAAGTTCCAGTCAGTTCATATTTTTTGCGTTAAAACGCAAAAAAGAGCCGCCCTCCCGATTCTTCGAGAGAACAGCTCCATAGTATTGGCTTTATAAATATTATAAATATCAGATAGAAATGGTGTTTGCCACGTCCAGCAGCACCGGGTCAAGCGTCTTGGTCATTTCAAGAGCTTCATCCACAGGGTAATCCACCAGCTTTTCGCCCTTCATGCCGACGATGCGATTATACTTGCCCTGCTCCAGCAGGCACACGGCATGGTAGCCCATTGCAGAAGCGTTCACACGGTCACGCAGAGTGGGAGAACCACCGCGCTGGACATGGCCCAGAATGGTGGCGCGGGAGTCGATGCCGGTGCGTGCCTGAATCTCGTTTGCGATCTCCTGTGCATGGCCGACACCCTCGGCAACAATAATAATGAAGTGACGCTTGCCGGTCTTCTGAGTCTCAGCGATCTTATCCAGAATATCACGCTGCATGTCAAATTCCTTCTCCGGCAGTAGAACAGCCATAGCGCCGGAAGCAATTGCAACATTCAGAGCAATATAACCGGCGTTGCGGCCCATGACCTCGACCACACTGCAGCGGTCGTGGCTCTGGGTGGTATCGCGCAGCTTGTCGATCATCTCCAGCGCGGTATTCATGGCGGTATCGTAGCCAATGGTGTAATCGGTGCAGGAAATATCGTTGTCAATAGTGCCGGGCAGACCGATCATCGGAATGCCGCGGTGGGCCAGCTCACGAGCGCCGCGGTAAGAACCGTCGCCGCCAATGACCACCAGCGCATCAATGCCCAGTTCGCGGCACTTCTCTGCACCCTTGTCCTGACCTTCCTTGGTCTTGAATTCCAGACAGCGGGCGGTATACAGAATGGTACCGCCTGCAGAGATGATGTTCGATACACTGCGCAGGTTCATCTCAAAGCATTCGCCGTTCAGCAGGCCATTGTAGCCACGCTGAATGCCGATCATGCGGTAACCCTTATGCAGGCCGGTACGGACTACGGCGCGCACGGCAGCGTTCATGCCAGGAGCATCACCACCGCTCGTCAATACGCCAATCGTTTTGATCTGCTTTTCCATACGAGAGTTTCCCTCCAATTTGTTTCTTCATTTACCCAATGGTATCACAGCGCTCTCCGTTTTAACGCTGTCCAAAGCACTTCATTTGCCTTGAATCATTATAACACAAACGCCTTATTTTGGAAACAGCCATCCCGCCGGATTTGCGTTAAGATTCGTGCACGGAAATGTCATTTTGTTGCAATGTTGTCCGTTCCGACCAGCCTTTCCAGCTCTTTGAACAGCAGCGGATGGCCGGATGCGTACAGATGGCGCGGCACACGCAGATACTGCTTGGTATCGGTCAGATACAGGAGCACCGGCATGTCCCCATCAAAAATGCCAAGCAGATTGACCACCTTTGCATATTCCCTGCTGCTGCGGGAAGGCACACGGATATACAGCTTCTTTGCTGCCGTTTTCATCGGGTCCGGCCTGCCGTTATCCAGTCGGGCCGGATCGTAATTTTCGATCGGGACGATGCTCTCTGCCAGCAGCTTGGAAGCTTCATCCTCCCGTACCGACAGTCTGCCATCGATCACGACGACTGCATTTTCGTGCAGTGAATCCCGGAAAGCATCCAGCACCTTTGGGAATACGATCACTTCCATGGTGCCGGTCAGATCTTCTACGCTGGTAAAAGCCATCATGCTGTTGGACTTTGTGGTCATCATGCGGCTTTTTACCACCGCGCACACAATGCGCACTTTTTCTCCATCCTTCACATGGGCATCTTCCCCTGTAAGATCCTTGATGGTGTGGGATGCAATGCGTGCCGATTGTTCCCGGTAAGCATCCAGCGGATGACCGGACAGATACAGGCCGCTGACTTCCTTTTCCTGCTGGAGCAGTTCCTTATGGCTGTATTCCGGCAGCTGCTTTATTTCATAGCTATCCTCGGAAGCACCGCTCTGTGCTTCCCCGCTCATCACCGAGAACAGATCCAGCTGTCCATCCAGATTGCGCCGAGAGTCGGTCTCAATGCTCTTCAGAATGCCCTCCACGGCCTCCACATGGCTGTGGCGGTTGTTGCCCAGATGATCGAATGCGCCGGCCTTGATGAGGCACTCCACTGCCCGGCGGTTCAGTTCATTGCCATGCATCCGCTTGCAGAAATCGTACAGGCTGGTGTAAGGCTTATTCTGCCGCCCCTTCACCACATTCTCGATCAGGTTGCGGCCCACATTTTTGACCGCATTCAGGCCAAAGCGGATCTGACCGCTTCCATCCGCCGTAAAGCCGCCGTTGGAAACATTCACATCCGGCGGCAGCACCTTGATGCCAAGGCGGGCACACTCGCCGGAATATTCAATGACCTTATCCGTGTTATCCAGCACACTGGTCAGCAAAGCCGCCATGAACTCACTGGGATAATGGCACTTGAGGTAGGCCGTCTGGAATGCCACATAGGCATAGCAGGCCGCATGGCTCTTATTGAACGCATATGAAGCGAAACTGGACATTTCATCGTAGATCTCATTGGCCACCTTCTCAGAGATGCCGTTTGCCACACAGCCGGGGCATTCGTTGCCGGGATCGGTGCAGCCGTACACAAAGTGCTCTCGCTCGGCCTCCATGACGGCATGTTTCTTTTTGCTCATGGCACGGCGGACATTGTCTGCCTGACCAAAAGAGAAACCTGCCAGCTCCCGGAAGATCTGCATGACCTGCTCCTGATAGACGATGCAGCCATTGGTCACATCCAGAATGTGGGCCAGCCGTGGGGTCTTATAGCTGATTTTGTCCGGCTCGTGGCGGTTGCGCAGGTAGGTGGGGATCGAATCCATGGGGCCGGGACGGTACAGGCTGATCAGAGCGATAATGTCTTCTAGGTTCTGCGGCTGCAGGCCCACAAGCACCTGCTTCATGCCGGAAGATTCCAGCTGGAACACACCCTCGGTGTCTCCCTGCCCCAGCATCCTGTAGGTGTCCGGATCGTCGTAATCCAGCTTCTGGATGGAAAACTCCGGGTGGAGCTTCTGCACAGCAGTTTCCGCGTCATGAATGACGGTCAGCGTGCGCAGGCCCAGAAAGTCCATCTTCAAAAGGCCAAGTTCTTCGATCTCGGTCATGTTGAACTGGGTCACAGGCAGGCCGTCGTTGGTGGCCAGCGGCAGATAGTAGTCCGTAGGCTCCGGGGTAATGACGACACCCGCCGCATGGGTGGAAGCATGGCGGGGCATGCCCTCCACCTTCAAGGCCGTGTCGATCAGCTCTGTGACCTGCGGGTCGGTATCGTACATCCGCTTAAGTTCCGGCGATACCTCCAACGCACGCTTCAGCGTCATTTTCAGCTCCATGGGCACCTGCTTTGCCACGACATCTACCTGCTGATACGGAATGCCCATCACGCGGCCCACATCGCGGATGGCGTTGCGGGCGGCCATGGTGCCAAAGGTGACGATCTGAGCCACATGGTCGGCACCATATTTCCGGTTGACGTAATCGATCACTTCCTGACGGCGCTCGTAGCAGAAGTCCACATCAAAATCTGGCATACTGACGCGCTCCGGGTTCAGGAAGCGCTCAAAGATCAGGTTATAACGGATGGGGTCGATATCCGTGATGCCCACGCTGTAAGCCGCAATGCTGCCTGCGCCGGAGCCACGGCCCGGGCCTACCGGGATACCCTGACTCTTGGCGTAGTTCACGTAGTCCCACACGATAAGATAGTAGTTCGTGTAGCCCATCTTTTTGACCACGCCGATCTCGTATTCCAGACGGTCTTTGTTGGCCTGCGGAACATTGGGGCCGTAGCGGCGCTCCAGACCTTCCCAGCAGAGCTTTTCAAAAAACGCCTGATTATCCATACCGTTCGGCGCTTTGTAATATGGAATTTTAGTGTGTCCAAAATCAAAATCAAAGTTACACTGTTCGGCAATTTTGGCGGTATTCTCGCAGGCTTCCGGCACCATGGAGAACAGCTCGTACATTTCGTCTGTCGTTTTGACATAGAACTCGTCGGTCTGGAACTCCATTTTATCCGCATCCTGAATGGTCTTGCCGGTCTGGATGCAGAGCAGGATGCCCTGCATTTTGGCATCCTCCTTGCGCAGATAGTGGGAGTCGTTGGTGGCTGCCATGGGAATTCCGGTCTCCCGTGCAAGCTTGATGAGCTGCGGCAGCACAGTATTATCCTCTTCCAGACCATGGTCCTGAAGCTCGATATAATAGTTTTCCTCGCCGAAGAGGTCTCGATACCACAGCGCTGCTGCTTTGGCGCGCTCATAATCGCCCGCCAGAATGGCCTGTGGAACTTCGCCTGCCAAACAGGCCGACAGGCAGATCAGACCTTCGTGATATTTTTCCAGCAGTTCCTTATCAATGCGGGGCTTGGAATAAAAGCCCTCCACAAAGGCGGCCGACACCATTTTGATCAGGTTTTTGTAGCCGGTCTCATTTTTGCACAGCAGGATCAGGTGGTTGTTGCCGTCGATCTTATTTACCTTGTCAAAGCGGGTGCGGGTGGCCACATACACCTCACAGCCGATGATGGGCTTGATGCCAGCCTTTTTTGCAGCCTTATAAAACTGCACGCAGCCGTACATCACGCCGTGGTCGGTGCAGGCAATGGCGGTCTGTCCGCACTCTTTTACGCGATCCATCAGCTGGTCAATGCGGCAGGCACCATCCAGCAGGCTGTACTCTGTGTGGATATGCAGATGGACAAAAGGCCGGGTATTGGCTAATGCTTCGCTCATGCTTTTGCCTCCTGTTCCAGATTCTGCCGCAGCGTTTCGGCCAATGCCTCCAGCTTCTTCATCCGGTGCGACAGGCCGGATTTGCTCACGGGTGGCTCAAAGCAGCCGCACAGCGCTGTGAGCGAAAGATCTGGGTACTGCATCCGCTTGGCAGCGGCCTCCTGCAATACCTCCGGCAGAGTGCTAAGGGCATCCTGCTCTTCCAGAAAGCGGATGGCCTTCAGCGTCTGCGCATTGGCACGGGCCGTTTTGCCAAGGTTTGCCGTATCACAGTTGGTCTGTCGGTTGGTCTGGTTGCGCACCTGTTTGAAGGCTTTTTGCGCATGCATTTCCTCTGCAGCGTTTCCAGCGCCCATAAAGCTGAGCAGCCGTTCCACATTGGCCCCGGTCTTGACGTAGATCAGGTTCACGCCGTTGCGGCGGGTGCGGTGCGGTGCAAACTCATGCTCTGCCAGCAGCGCTTCAAAGTCCCGTGCCAGATTGGTGCGGGAGGTAAGAAATTCCAGATTATATTCTTTCTGCGGATCAATGACCGTTCCACTGCACAAAAAAGCTGCGCCAATGTACGCACTGACGCAGGTCTGACAGCGGATAAGGCGGGGGTCGATCTGCAGGCTGGTCTCGCTGCCCGTGGTGCCGAACAGCTCGTGCACCCGGGCCACCTGCTCCGGCGCGCGAATGTTGAATTCATACAGCACGCCGCTGGGTCGCTGCTTGTGCAGGATCTCGCCCTGCACGCCACAGCGTGCGAACAGCTGCTGGGCAGCCTGCACCGTCTCCTGCTGCTCGGTCTGCACCACCAGACCCTTTGCATCAAAATATTTGGCAAAGCACGCAATGCCATAAGCTGCCGCACGCACACAGCAATCCTTCTGGATGCTGCGCTGCGCGATCTCCTCCCGCGCGCGGGATGCAAAACTACTCATACTTCCTCGAATTCTGTCAGCGTTTGACATCACGATGCTGCACGCCCGGCTCGTAGCCGAGTTGCGTGCAATACTCCGCGATCTTACGCGCAAATGTAATGGAACGGTGCTTGCCGCCGGTACATCCCACCGCAATGGTCAGCTGGCTTTTGCCCTCCTTGACGTACAGCGGCAGTGCATACTGCAAAAAGTTCTCATACCGCTTGAGCAGTTCCTGTGCTTCCGGGTGGCTCATGACAAAATCCACCACATCCTGATCAAGGCCGGTCTTATGCTTGAGTTCCGGCACGTAGAAGGGGTTGGGCAGGCAGCGCACATCCAGCACAAGGTCTGCCTCCGGCGGGATGCCGAATTTGAATCCAAAGGACATCACGGTCAGGCGCATGGCGCCCTTGGCTCCGCCATTTTTTGCAAAAAGATCGCAGATGCGTTCTTTGTTTTGTGCTGTAGAAAGCAGGGCGGTATTGATGACGTAATCTGCACGCTCCTGCAAAGGCTTCAATATTTTGCGTTCCTTTGCAAAGGCCTCCCGGGTGGAAATGCCCTCGGCAATGCTGATGGGGTGGCGGCGGCGGGTCTCGCTGTAGCGGCGCATGAGTACATCGTCCGGGGCATCCAGAAATAGAATTTTATAATCCACACCCTGCTCATCCAGCTTGTCGAGCGCACGCTCGATCTCTTCGCTGGTGCGGCAGCCGCGCACATCCATGGAAAGAGCCACCCGCTCCAGCTGGCTGTCGCCCGCTTCCGAGAATGCAGTGATGCTGGGCAGCAGTCCGGCCGGAACATTATCTATACAGAAAAAACCGATATCTTCCAGCGCATTCATAGCCACCGACTTGCCTGCACCGGAAAGTCCGCTGACGATCAACAGCTCCATAATCTGATCTACCGCTCCTTTTTTGCTTTTTCCGTTATCGGACGACCCGGATCTCTTTTTCAAGGTCGTAGCCCGTCTTTTCCTTTACGATGGCGCGCACCTCGTCACAGAGTGCCAGCACATCAGCACAGGTAGCGCCGCCAAGGTTTACCACAAAGCCGCAGTGCTTATCGCTGACGGCTGCGCCGCCGTGGCGATAGCCGCGCAGGCCGCACTGGTCGATCAGCGCAGCCGCAAAAGCACCCGCCGGGCGCTTGAAGGTGCTGCCGGCGCTGGGCTTATCCAGCGGCTGCTTTTCCACACGCTTGGCCATCAATTCATCCATTTTTGCACGGATGTCCGCTGCGTTTCCGGGCTGCAGATGGAACTGTGCCGAGAGGATGCAGCCGCTGTTCTCTTCAAAAATGCTGTGGCGATAGCGGAGATCCAGCTCTGCGGCAGGCACTTCTCTGACCTCGCCTTCTGCCGCCAGATACCGCACTGTGGTGAGCACGTCCTTCATCTCGCCGCCGTAGGCACCCGCATTCATATACACTGCACCGCCCACCGTGCCGGGGATGCCGTAGGCAAATTCCAGCCCGGACAGGCCATGCTTCAGTGCCGCCTTACACAGTGCCGCAAGGCGGACACCTGCGCCTGCGGTCAGGACTGTATCTTCCACCGCGATCTCTGCGTCCAGTGCCGAAACATCGATCACCACGCCGGAAAAGCCTTCGTCCGCAAACAGGATGTTGCTGCCGTTGCCCAGCAGGTAATAGCGGACAGCCTGCTCTTTGCAAAGCGCAACTGCACTGCAGAGCTGCTGCTCGTTTTCCGGCATGACAAACAGCTGTGCCGGGCCTCCGATTTTAAAGGTACAGTGCGCCGCAAGCGGTTCATTCTCCCTGAACGGGATCGCCGCTGCCTGCAGTTTCTGCTTGAATCGTTCCATGATAACTTGCTCCTTTTGCGGTGTGGGATCAATCCATTTTATCGTCCAGACCCAGACGGATCAGCAGTTCACGCGCTGCGTTGTAACCCATCTTCTTCTGGCGATTGTTGATGGCTGCAGTTTCCAGCACGACAGCCAGATTGCGGCCCGGTGAGACCGGAATGCTGGTGCTGGGAATGCTGACGCCCAGAATGTCGTAGTATTCGTTTTCCAGACCGGTGCGCTGGTAGTTCTTAGTGGGGTCCCATGCTTCCAGCTGAACCACAAGGTCAAGGCTTTCGCTCAGCTTGACCGCGCCCACGCCGTACACACGGGCCACATTGACGATGCCAATGCCGCGCAGCTCAATGAAGTGGCGGATATTCTCCGGGGCAGTACCCATGATCTGACGGTTGGACACCTTGCGCAGCTCCACCGCATCATCTGCCACAAGGCGGTGGCCGCGCTTGACCAGCTCGATGGCAAGCTCGCTTTTGCCAATGCCGCTGTCGCCCAGGATCAGGATGCCTTCGCCGTACACTTCCACCAGCACACCATGGCGGGTGATACGCGGTGCCAGTTCCAGATTCAGCACACTGATCAGGCTGCCCATCAGAGTGCAGGTGGTCTCGTTGGAGCGCAGCAGTGCAACACCATGCTTCTGGGCCAGCTCCTGCATCTCCGGGAAGGGAGTCAGTTCTTCGCTGCGGCAGACGATAACAGCCGGCGGCTGCTGACGGAACAGCTGATCCAGCGCTTCGTAGCGTTTTTCTGGTGAAAGGCCGGACAGAAAGTTCATCTCGGCCAGACCCATGATCTGCAGACGCAGCTTATCAAAATAATCGTAATAGCCCGCCAGAAACAGACCCGGGCGGTTCACTTCGGCGATCTCCACACAGATCTGATCCAGTTCCTTCGGCGTATAGACAACTTCCATGCTGACACGGTCGGTCAGCGTTTTGAGCGAGACATTGAATGTGCCCATTCTTGTTCCTCCTGTGCTCCCTTTTGCTGCACAGCCCTGCCTGCTGTCAGGTACCGTGCAGGATTCCTTCTTATTATTATAATAGAACGATCGGTAAAAAACAATATTGTGCGGGCGGCTTTTTCGCAGCCCGGCAAGAATGCACGCAGCAGCGCAGCCATGTACTGATTTTTTACATTTTTCTTACCTTTACACGGATTTTACATTCCCTCGATTTTGGATTTTACATTGCATCTGTATACTCAAAATCAGGAGAAACACATCAAAAACACGTCAAACAAAAGTGAGGAAATCTTTATGACCATCTTCAATGTCTTTTCCCTGCTTGGAGGTCTTGCCCTGTTCCTGTTCGGCATGGACATCATGGGCAAAGCACTGGAAAAGCAGGCCGGCGGCCAGCTGCAGAAGATCCTGAGCAAGCTGACTGACAACCCCCTTAAAGGCTTTTTCCTTGGCCTGTGCGTCACCGCTGTGATCCAGAGTTCCAGCGCTACCACGGTCATGGTGGTCGGCTTTGTCAACAGCGGCATCATGGAGCTGCATCAGGCCATCGGCGTGATCATGGGCAGCAATGTGGGCACCACTGTCACCAGCTGGATCCTGAGCCTTTCCGGCCTGCAGGGCGACAGCCTCCTCATCAATCTGCTCAAACCCACTTCTTTCAGTCCTTTGCTTGCATTTATCGGCATTTTGCTGTATATGTGTAAGAGTGAGAAGAAAAAAGGCGTGGGCACCATCCTCATCGGCTTTGCCGTGCTGATGACTGGCATGACCACCATGTCTAACGCCGTCCTGCCCCTGCAGAACGAGGCATGGTTCACCAGCCTGTTCACCCGCTTTTCCAACCCCCTTCTGGGCGTTCTGGTGGGTGCCCTTGTTACCGGCATCATCCAGAGCTCCAGCGCCAGCGTGGGTATTCTGCAGGCGCTGAGCGCCACCGGCGTGATCACCTACGGCAGTGCCATTCCCATTATCATGGGTCAGAACATCGGCACCTGCGTTACCGCGTTGATCTCCTCTGTGGGTGCCAACAAGAATGCACGCCGTGCTGCCATGGTTCATCTGTACTTCAACATCATCGGTGTGACCATCTTCCTTGTCGGCTTTTACGGCCTGAATACGGTCTGCCACTTTGCTTTTGTGAACACCACCATCGAGGCATGGGGCATCGCTGTGGTGCACTCGGTGTTCAATATCGTGGCAACGCTGGTGCTGCTGCCCTTTGCAAACCTGCTGGAGAAGCTGGCCATCCTCACCATTCCGGATTCGCCGGAAAAGGAAAGCTTTGCGCTGCTGGATGACCGCCTGCTGAACACCCCTGCCGTGGCCGTGGAGCGTGCACGCTCTGCAACTGCTGAAATGGCAGAGCTTGCCCGTGTGGGCGTGATGCAGGCCATGAGCCTGACTCATGAGTGGAACGACACCCTTGCGCAGAAAGTCCGCGAGGAAGAGACGCAGGTAGACCGTTACGAGGACGCTCTCGGCACCTATCTCGTCAAGCTTTCCAGCCGTGAGCTGAACCATGCCGACAGCCAGAGCGTAAATACCCTGCTGCACACCATCAGCGATTTTGAGCGCATCAGCGACCATTCCGTAAACCTGATGGAATCTGCCGAAGAGATGCACACCAAAGAAATCCAGTTCTCGCAGGATGCCCGCGACGAGCTGCAGGTGCTGGAGGATGCGGTGCAGGATATTCTGAACCGCACCACTGATGCTTTCCGCAAGGGTGATCTGCATCTTGCCAGCAAGGTGGAACCGCTGGAAGCCGTGGTCAACGAGCTGGTACGTGCCATCAAGGCCCACCACATTGCCCGCCTGCAGGCCGGCAGCTGCTCCATTGAATATGGCTTTGTGCTGGACGACCTGCTGACCAACTATGAGCGTGTGTGCGACCACTGCAGCAACGTAGCCGTTGCACAGATCGAGGTTGCACAGGACAGCTTTGATACCCACGCATACCTCAACGAGTTGCGTCACGGCAATGACACCAAGGAAAGCGAGGAATTCCATCGCCGTCTTGACCGTTACCGTGAACGCTATCTCTTCCCTGAAAATCAATCTGCGGAGGATTTTGACAAATGATCTATATTGTTGAAGACGATGCCGCCATCCGGGAGCTGGAACAGTATGCCCTGCAGTCCAGCGGATACGAAGTGACCAGCTTTGAAAGCTCTGAGCCGTTCTGGCAGGCCATGCACGCTGCAGAGCCGGAACTGGTGATCTTAGACGTGATGCTGCCCGGTGAGGACGGTTTTTCCATCCTGAAAAAGCTGCGCAACACCCCTTCCCTGCGCAGGCTGCCCATCATTATGGTCACGGCTAAGTCCAGCGAGCTGGACACCGTGCGCGGGCTGGACTGCGGTGCCGATGATTACATCTCAAAGCCTTTTGGCATCATGGAATTTTTGAGCCGGGTGCGCGCCGCCTTGCGCCGCTCGGCTCCAGAAGCACGTCCCAACGTACTCAGCTTTCACGAGATCCTGCTGGACAATGCCCGTCACAACGTGACTGTAAGCGGAACGCCGGTGGAGCTGACCTACAAGGAGTACAGCCTGCTGCGTTTGCTGCTGGAGAACACCAATCTGGTGGTGACACGCGAGACCATTCTGCAGGTGGTGTGGGGCACCGACATTTCGGTGGAGAGCCGCACTGTGGATATGCATATCCGCACCCTGCGCAAAAAGCTGGGGGATGCCGGCAAATACATCTGCACTGTGCGCAAGGTGGGTTACAAGCTGACCGATGAAGAGGAGGCCGGTGAAGAATGAAGCTGCGCAGCATGGAAGAAAAGATCAGCTACCGCCTGTTCCTGATGGGCTTCCTTGGTCTGCTGTTCACGGCGGCGCTTTGCATCTTTGTTTTTCACAAGGCATTCACGGCTCAGGCATGGACCAGCCTTGAGCGGGAAGCCGATCTGGTAAGCGCCGGTTATGATCTGGTGCAGGACCCGCAGCAGCTTTCGTCCTTTGTTACCAATGATCTGCGCATCACCCTGATCTCGCAGGACGGCAGCGTGCTGTTTGAATCTGCTACCGATCAGCCCATGGAGAACCATCTCTCCCGCCCGGAGATCCGTCAGGCCATGACCGAAGGTGTGGGCCGGGACATCCGCGACTCCCAGACCATGGGCTACGAGACCTATTACTATGCCGTACTGTTGCCCAACGGTGAGATTTTGCGCATGGCACAGGATGCAGAAACGGTCTGGTCTATTTATGATTCGACCCTGCCTGCCATCGTGCTGAGCTGCGTTGCACTCATGCTGGCCGCCGCTGTGCTGGCAGCTCTGCTCACCCGTGCATTGGTCTCCCCTGTGCTGAGCATGACCGAAGATCTGGATCATATTCAGGACAATGTTCCCTATAAGGAGCTTGTCCCCTTTGCCGAAAGCATCCACTCTGACCGCATCCTCCGTGAGAACAATGAAAAGATGCGGCAGGAGTTTACTGCCAATGTCAGCCATGAGCTGAAAACCCCGCTGACCAGTATTTCCGGCTATGCGGAGCTGATCGAGACCGGCATTGCAAAGCCTGAGGATGTGCCGGGCTTTGCCCAGAAGATCCATGTGGAGGCCAGCCGTATGATCCAGCTGGTGAACGATATCCTGCAGCTTTCCAGTCTGGACAACGCCAGCGAAGCCGGTTCTGAGCCAGAGATGGAGACAGTGGATCTGCTTACCGTTGCCAAGGACTGCGTAGAGCGCCAGAAGCTGAATGCCCGCCGGGCTTACATCTCGCTGAACTGTCTGGGCGAAAGTGCTCTTGTGCACGGCAACCGTGCCCTGCTGGACGAGCTATGCCAGAACCTGTGCGATAATGCGATCCGTTATAATCGTCCCGGCGGTAAGGTACAGATCACCACAGCCTGCAGCCGCGACGGACACTGCACCCTGACTGTGGCCGATAACGGCATCGGCATCCCGAAAGAAGCACAGTCCAGCGTGTTTGAGCGCTTCTATCGTGTGGATAAGAGCCGCAGCAAGGCTACCGGCGGTACCGGTCTGGGCCTTGCCATCGTCAAGCATATCGCACGCATCCACAACGCACGTATCAAGCTGGAAAGTCAGGTGGATGTGGGCACTACCATTACTGTCACCTTCCCCACTGCCAACTGAATCACATCGGTAAAAATCTCACGTCTGCCTTCAATTGCGGGCAGGCGTTTTTTATTGTGATCTTTTCTCTGCCCACACCGTTCTGCAATGCACTGCGCTGCTGCAGATGCACAAGGTCGATGCCCTGCTGCCAGAAAGACTGCACCGTCTGCGTGCACAGTTCTGCCAGCTGTTTGCACTGTGCGGCGCTGGGCTGCGGCGTATCATAGCTGCGCTGACAGTCCAGCCGCAGACTGGCAGTTTCTTCCCGCAGGGTGACAGACACGCTGCATCGGCGGACCGTTACCGGCTCACCTTCCAGCCAGAAAGTATGCACGCCTCCCATTTCCAGCAAAAGCCGCGCTGTTTCCGCCTGCCGGGCCTCCAGCTCAATGCTGTTTTCCACTCGCCAGAGGATGCTTGTATCTGCAAGTGCCACTTCCTGTTTCTCTGCCCGCAGCTGCGGCAGAAGCATTCCGTCCTGATACTGGTAAAGCCTCGGCATCTGGTCTGTGCACTGCTTGAGCAACTCAAGCAGTTTGTTCGGAAATTCCTGCTTTTCCGCTGGAAGTTCCTCCAAAAATCCATCGTCCATCTCCAGCACAGAAACTTTTGCCGATACCCTGCCCTGCCTGTTTTCCAGCACCGTACGCTCATACGCTGCAAGCAGCTCTGCCGATGCATTTTGATCGATCAGCAGATAATCGCACAGGCGGTAATCCGCCTTTTGCGGCAGTTGCTTTTGAGCCGCCGCCAGCGCTTTTGCCAGCGTGTCCGCCTGCGCCAACTGCAGCTGCACAGCCCCAGAAGCCTCGGATGCATCGGCGGCGGCTTCCGGAGCCTGATACAGCAGCCCTACGGTGATGGACTGTTCCTTCTGAGCAAGATACAGCGCACGCACCATGCTTTTTTCAGTGGTCTCGCAGCGCAGAAAAATCAGGCACCACCCGATCAAAAGCACCGCACTGAGAGAGCGCAGTTTCTTCTGCTTCATTTTGCCGCTCCTTTCCCGCACTGCACCGCGCGCTGCCACACGGTACGCACTGCCGCGCAGAGAAAGCCGATGCGGAAGATCGCGCAGGTGAGCCAGATGAGCAAAAGCAGCGCATCCATGCGGGAGAATACATCTGCACTCCATGCCCGCAGCAGTTCCTGTGCCGGGTAATCCGCTGCGCCAAATACGAGGCACATCCCGGCAGTAAGACCCGCCTGTGCCAGAAAGGTGAGCCATGGCAGCCAGGACATGCTGCGCGGCTCTTCATAACCTGCAAGAAGCGGCCAGAACAAATACTCCGCATACAGCGGAACACGCGGCCAGCGGGCCAGTTGCATAGCATCTGCCGTCAGCAGGTGCGCCCAGTCCATCTGCCCGGCAAGCCCTGTCAGACAGACCAGCCCACCCAGCAGCACGAACCACCACAGTACCCGTGCCGGAGCATCCCAGCCGGAAGGCGGAATACACCACCCTGCCCAGAGCAAAAGCGGCAGCAGGCCGATCAGCGCCATGGAGCGGAACTCCTGCTGGCAGATGTTCTGGGCCTGCATTACGGTTCCAAACAACTCTGCCAGAAACCATGCTCCTGCGGAAAACAGCCAGACCCACTGCATGGCTGCCCGCTGCCAGCAGGCAGAGAACACCCCACTGATGCATGTGAGCAAAAGAGCCTGAACCGCTCCATGAATAATCATCCCACGCGGAGAGATACCGGTCTGCATTTCTTCTGCCAGCGCAGCTGTCCACACGCTCAGTGCCAGCACGGGAGCAGAAAAGCCTTTCTGTTTTTGCATCATTTTCCCTCCCGTTTCTGCCAGATATTAAAGTCGTGCGCTGAAAGACGGCGGTAGTTGCGGCGGATGATGCCATCCTCTGCCATGGGCCGCTGCGGGAACGGATGCGCCGCCAGATATGGCACCTGCAGGCAGGCTGTGCCGGAAAGACTGAGCAGAACTGCAAAAAAAGCCCCCGCAAGGCCCACCGGCCCGGCAAGACCTGCAGCCAGCACCACACCCAGACGCAGCAGCGTAGCAGGCTCGTACAAAGAGGGCGTGACGAACACCGCGATGGCCGTGATGCTTGCCACAAAGATCACCGGCGTGCTCATAAGCCCGGTGGCAATGGCAGCATCGCCGATGATCAACGCGGACACCAGACTGACCGAATGCCCCAGCGACTGCGGCATCCGCAGACCTGCTTCCCGGATGACCTCCAAAATGAGTATGACCAGCAGCATTTCCGCAAACAGCGGCAGCGGTGTGGCCTTCTCCGCCGCTTCGATCTTGTACAGAAGCTGTGGTGGGATCAGCTCCGGCAGGTAGACCGCCAGACAGACGAACACACCCGGCAGAAATACTGTGAGGTAGAACGAAACATATTTGAGGATGCGCAGAAAAGAGGAAAACACGGCGGTGGATGCATAATCGTCCAAGCACTCAAAATTTTCGCAGAAAAGAGCCGGAAGCACCATGGCAGAGGGACTTCCGTTGACCAGCACCACGATCTTGCCCTCACAGATCTTTGCCGCCGCCACGGCAGGCCGCTCGGTGTAGCTTACCGGCGTGAACAGCCGCGCCTTGCCCGGCAGCAGCCACGGCACAAAGTAACTGGAATCCAGCAAAAGCTCCGGCTTTGCAGCGGCAAGCGCTTTGCGCACACGGATCACCATGGCGGAGTCTGCCCTGTTTTTGCAGTAGCAGATGGCGTATTCCGTTTGCATTTCGGTATCGGCCTGCGCCACCTCCTGCACCAGATGTTCGGTACGGATGAGCCGCCGCAGCAGGCTCAGATTGACCCGCAGCAGGTCGGCAAAGCCTTCGCGGGAGCCGCGCAGATTGCCCTCCCCGGAAGGCTCGTCTACCGAGCGGAACTTCAGTCCCTGCACCGAGAAGGCAATGCCCTTTGCGCAGCCGTCCAGCAGTAAGACCGCCATGCCTGCCGTCATTCGTTTGATCAGATCAGCCAGATCTGTTACCGGCTCACTTTCTGCCGGAAAGGCTGAGCCGTGCAGGATCAGCTCAAAGACCTGCGGCCCGGTGCAACGCTGGCCTGCCTGCTGCGGCGGTGCCTGACGGCTGGCCGCATCCAGTAAAAGCTCCCACAAAGAATCCAGGCTTGCCATGCCGTCAAACAGCAGGATACTTCCCCTGCAATGATAAATCGTGATCTCCTTGGCATAATAATCCGCAGAGGTGCCAAACATTTTGTCCAGCACCGCAAGATTTGCCGCAAGGCTCTGTGATAACTGCCGCATCCAACCACTCCTTTGCACAGCAGTATGCCCGGCTGCAGCGGCATCCATTCCGCCAGAAACGACAGGAGGTCTTGTTACTTGAAGCTTCTGATCTGCCGCACTATCATCATTTATCTGTGCGTTCTGTTTGCCATGCGGCTGATGGGCAAGCGCCAGCTGGGCGAACTGCAGCCCGAAGAACTGGTGTCCACCATTCTCATTTCCAATCTGGCATCCATCTCCATTGAATCGGAAGAGGTGCCCATCACATCCAGCCTGATCCCGCTGTTTCTCATTGCAGCGCTGGAACTGCTGGGCTCCGTGCTGAGCTTCCGCAGCCAGAAATTCTTCAACTTTCTTTCCGGCAGACCAAAGACGGTGATCTTGGACGGGCAGATCGATCAGAAAGCCTTGCGGATGCTGCGGCTGACCACAGCTGACCTGATGGAAGCGCTGCGCGGTAAAAATATTTTTGACCCACGGGAGGTCTCCTACGCGGTGATCGAGACGAACGGCACCCTTTCGGCAGCACTGCGGCCAGAAAAAGAGCCAGCCCGTCTTGCTGACCTGCAGCTGAAGGTGACCCATACCAACGCCACCATTCCCTTTGTGCTGGACGGACAGGTGCTGGAAGACAACCTGCGCTGGTGCGGCAAGGACCGCACGTGGCTGGAACGCACGGCGCAGGCCAACACCCTGCTGCCGGAAGAAATTTTGCTGCTAATCGGCAACGAGACCGAGGATTATTTTTTGCTAAAAAAAGAGAACCGCCGTGCCGGCGGCTCCCATTGAGGTGAGCGGATGAAGCGGATCTATGCATGTATCGCCATTGTGGCCGTACTGTTGAGCGTGGCCTTTTACAGCAGCTGGAAGGTGCAGAGCTTTGCGGATGTGATCTCGGCAGACCTTGACACCGCCGCCGAAGCCATCCGCAATGCCGACTACCCTGCCGCCCGGCAGGCGCTTGCTGATGGTGCCGACCGGTGCGACCAAATGCGCACCAAAATGAACCACCTGCTGCGCACCGCAGATTTTACCGAGCTGGAAGCTGCACTGCGGGCGGCGGACGGACACCTGGAAATGGGTGCCCCAGAGGAAGCCTTTGGTGAGCTGCGCCGCGCACAGGTACAGGTGGAAACACTGGAATGGCTCTCGCACCGGCTGGTATAAACAAAAACACCGGCCCTGCCCCATTGGGCGAAAGCCGGTGTTCTGGTGCAAATTATTTCTGTGGCTCCTTGCGGTCGCCCATCAGCTTTTTCAGCTCATTGAAAAAACTTTCCACGTCTGCAAACTGACGGTAGACCGATGCAAAGCGAACATATGCCACTTCGTCGATCTTTTTCAGTTCCTGCATGGTCAGCTCACCGATGCGCACGCTGGGGATCTCACGGTCGTAGGAGCTGAGCAGCGTCTGCTCAATGCTGCTTACCGCACGCTCCAGCGATTCGTAGCTGACTGGCCGCTTGGCGCAGGCACGCACCATGGCGTTGAGCAGCTTCTGCCGGTCGAACGGCTCACGGGAGCTGTCCTTTTTGATGACCACAAGCGGAACAGTCTCCACGACCTCATAGGTCGTAAAGCGCATATGGCAGCTCAGGCATTCGCGGCGGCGGCGGATGCGCTCACTGTCTTCGGTGGGGCGGGAATCGATCACTTTGGATTCCTCGGCTCCGCAATAGGGACACTTCATGTTCTGTTCCTCCTGTCCGGTCTGACCGGGCTGTGTTTTTAGGCTTTGGTCTTGGGCTTGCGCTCACTCCACAGCACCCACGCAGAGGTGGAAACGCACAGCGAAGTGTACACGCCGCTGATCATGCCCATCATCAGCGGGAACGTAAAGGTAAAGATGCTGTCCAGACCATACAGCTTTGCCACGATGCACATAACGCCCAGCGCCATCACCGTGGTAATGGTGGTGATCAGGGTGCGGCGGGCGGACTGGTTCACCGAGTGGTTCACCAGCTCTTCAAAGGATGCCTTTTTACCCATCAGGGTGCGGTTCTCGCGGATACGGTCGTAGACCACAACGGTATCGTTGATGGAGTAGCCAAGGATGGTAAGCATGGCGGCAATGAAGTTGCCGTCCAGCGCGGTGCGCAGCAGCACAAAGGTGCCAAATACCACCATCAGGTCGTTCACAAGTGCCAGCACTGCCATCATGCCACCGGTCAGGCCGCCGATGTTCTTGAAGCGCAGGGCGATGTACAGCAGGATCAGCACCAGTGCAAACACCACGGCAACCAGACTCTTCTGCAGGAACTTGGTGCCCATGGCAGCGCTGACGTTGCTCAGCGACAGCTGTTCAAAATTGTTGTCCGGGCAGCTTTCGTTCAGGCTGTCCAGCAGCTTAGCCACCTGCTCGGTAGTCACTGTTTCGGTACCGGGCATCGAGATTTTCAGGGTCTGGCCACCGGTAGCAACATTCTCGCCGGTTTGCAGGGTCAGGCCGTTATTCTCCAATGCAAAGGATGCAACCTTCTGCACATCCGACATGGTAAAGCTGCCCTCGTAGCTCAGGGTGATCATGGCACCGCCGGTGAACTCGGTATCCAGATGGACACCCAAAACCACAGCGCACAGCACGATGGCTGCCATCAGGCAGGAGGAGATCGTCAGGAAGCGCTTGCGCAGGCCCACAAAGTCGATGGGCTTCTTCTCGGCTTTTTCCTTGCCGGGCTTTTCTGCACCGTAGAGCCAAGGGTTGCGCAGTGCCTTGATGGATGCCGCACCGCGGATCATCACACGGGTTGCGAACACGCCGAACACAAAGTTCAGCAGCACGCCGGTGAGCAGCGTGTAACCGAAGGCATAAATAGTGCCTGCGGTGGAGGGGCCAAAGGCAAAGAACACAAAGTGGAGTGCCTTTGCAAACATGCCGTCCGAGGGGCCAAAGGCACCCATCAGCACGATGGCCACGATGACGATGGTCACGTTGCCGTCAACGATGGGGGTCAGGCCGCGGGCAAAACCGCTCTTGAGCGCGCCATCCAGAGACTTACCGTTTTTCAGCTCTTCCTTGATGCGTTCTGCCGTGATAACATTGGCATCCACGCCCATGCCGATGGCAAGGATGATGCCTGCGATGCCGGGCAGGGTCATGGTAAAGCTTTCAAACACCGGGAAGTAGCCGGAAACGAACGCCAGCGTTGCTGCCACCTGACCAGCCAGTGCAATACATGCAAGGAAGCCCGGCAGACGGTACAGCATCGTCATGAACACCACGATCAGTGCAAAGGCGATCAGGCCGGCCAGAACCATGGCGCTCAGGCTGTTCTCGCCCAGACTGGGGCTGACGGTGGAATAGCTGTCCACCGTCAGTGCAAAGGGCAGTGCGCCGGAGTTGATCTGGCGGGCCATCTTGACGACCTGCTCCTGCGTGAAAGGATTGGAAGCAGAGCTTGTAATGATGGCAGAGCCATCGGTAATAGCAGTATTGACCGTGGCCGTGCTCACGTTTTCATCGTCCAGCCAGATGCTGATGGTGCCGCCCGATGCAGCCAGCTTTGTGGTAGCATCGCCAAATGCCTTGGCACCGTCATCGGTGAACTTCAAGGAGACGAAATATTCCGAAGCACCGCCATTGCTGACGGGGCCATACTGAGCTGCGGCGCTCTCGATCATGGAGCCGTCCAGGATCAGCTCACCGTCCGCACTGCTTCCCTCGCGGAAGGTCAGATAGGCGGTGGTGCCGATCTCATCGATCGCAGCTTCCGGGTCAAAATCCGTCTCACCGGACTGCCACGGGAACTCCAGGATCAGGCTGTCGGAATTGTTGTCCACATACAGCTCATAGTCGGTCACGTTCAGCGCCACGAGACGGTTCTCAATGACGAGCTGGGCTGCTTCCAGCTGTTCTTCGGTAGCATCGTAGCCATCCGACGGCACAAAGGTGACGTTGACACCGCCCTTAATATCCACACCGAAGCGGATATCCTTTGCACCTTTGATGTAGGTCGTGGTCGTATCGCCGTACTTGGCATACACACCGAAGAACGCAGTATACACAAATACCACGATCAACAGCACTGTGGCGATCAGATGCCATGCTTTGCCTTTTGTTTTCATAAAATTCAGGGAACCTCCAAAAGCAGCAGTTCTTGCAGCTGCCGCCCGTATTCTAGTGCGGACCGCCTGCTCCGGCGGGCCTTATCATTTCCGCAAGGGGGCCGTCGTGCCGGCTTTCTTGCGACAAAACTCCCCTGACGGCCCAAACGGGCCGCACAGAGGAGATAAAATCAAAAAATGTTAGTCTGCCTTGTCAGCCAGCAGTTTTTCTGCCACAGCCAGACGCACACAGATGCACAGCAGTTCGGAAGCGGTTTCCACCTCGTCCAGACTGGGATAGGTGGGCGCAATGCGCAGGTGAGAATCCTCGGGGTCCTTGTGATAGGGATATGCAGAACCGGCACCGGTCAGGGTCAGGCCCGCATCCTTGCACAGACCCGCCACGCGCTTTGCACAGCCGGGCATCACATACAGGCTGATGAAGTAGCCGCCCTTGGGGTCCGTCCAGTGGGCAATATCCCCGCAGGGGATGAGGTTGTTCTTGAACGCGGTCTTGACGGCATCAAAGCAGGGCACCAGACGACGACGGTGCTTTGCCATGTGGGCCAGCACACCTTCCTTGTTCTTCAGGAAGCGGACGTGGCGCAGCTGGTTCATCTTGTCGTAGCTGATGATCATGACCGAGAAGCGCTTGCAGATATACTTCATGCTGCTCTCGCTGCAGGCAATGGCAGAGACACCTGCGCCCGGGAAGGTGATCTTGCTGGTGGAAGTGAACATGAACACACGGTTTTCGTTGCCGTACTTCTTGCTCTCGTTCAGCAGCACCGGAGTCTCAATGATCTCATCGGTCAGGTGATGGACGATATAGGCTTCATCCCAGAAGATCTTGAAATCAGGCGCAGCGGTCTTCATCTTGGCAAAACGCTCGATGGTCTCATCGCTGTAGGTGTAGCCATCGGGGTTGGAATACTGCGGCACACACCAGATGCCCTTGATATCAGGATCCTCGGCCACCAGCTTTTCCACAATGTCCATATCCGGGCCATTGGGGGTCATAGGCACGCTGATCAGCTCAAAGCCAAACTCCTCGGTAATAGCAAAGTGACGGTCATAGCCGGGCACCGGGCAGAGGAACTTGCGCTTCTCCACCTGAGACCAGGGGCACGGAGACTCCGGGAAACCGAACACATAGCCGATATTGACGAGGTTATACATCAGCTGCAGGCTGGAGTTGCCGCCCACGAACACTTCCTCCGGCTTTACGCCAAAGACATCCGCAAACAGCACGCGGGCCTCCTGCAGGCCTTCCAGCTCGCCATAGTTGCGGGCATCCGTACCGGCATCGGTGGTATAGTCATTCATCTTCAGCAGGTCCATAGCCAGATCCATCTGGTGAGGGCCGGGCTTGCCGCGGGCCATGTTCAGCTTGAGACCCTTGGCCTGAAATTTTTTATACTCTGCTTCGAGCGCTGCCTTTTCGGCAGTGAGTTCATCACGATTCATTGCAAGATAATTTGCCATTGGAAACACACTCCTTTATCGTACTTTCTGTTACCCATAGCGCCAGAGCGGCATTTTGCGGAGCATTCCTGCCAGGGAGCGTTCCCCATGCCATTCCAGACCTTAATATTATAGTACATTTTGCCCTCGGAAACAAGAATAATAAAGCAAAAAGCCCTGCCAAAAGCAAAAAGCTTTTGAAACAGAGCTTGAATGCCGGGTCTTTGCTCCCCTGCTGTACGCTAAAAGCGTCAGCTCAGAGCGGCCTGATTTTTATAGCGCTTGCGCACCGCGCCGTATTCCAGATGTGCTTCGCCGCCTTCCACGGTATCTTCATCCACAGTTACGCGGATGATGGTAGCATCGGTGGGCACCTCGTACATGATGGGCAGCAGAATGCTTTCCATCACGCTGCGCAGGCCGCGGGCACCGGTCTTGCGCTCGATCGTCTTGCGGGCAATGGCGTGGAGTGCTTCATCAGTGAAGTTCAGTTCCACATTATCCATGCTCAGAAGTTCCTTATACTGCTTCACAAGGCTGTTGCGCGGCTCCTTGAGCACGCGAACCAGAGCGTCCTCGTCCAGATCGTCCAGCACGGTAATGACCGGCAGACGGCCAATCAGTTCCGGGATCAGGCCGAACTTGACCAGATCGTGGGGTTCCACCTTGCGCAGCAGAGCCTTCTCTGCTTCGCTGGAATTATCCTTCAGGCTGCTGCCGAAGCCCAGTGCGGACTTATCGGTGCGGCGCAGGATATACTTATCCAAGCCATCAAATGCACCGCCGCAGATGAACAGGATGTTGGTGGTGTCGATCTGGATGAACTCCTGCTGCGGGTGCTTGCGGCCGCCCTGCGGAGGAACATTGCTCACAGTGCCCTCCAAAATCTTCAGCAGGGCCTGCTGCACGCCCTCACCGCCTACATCGCGGGTGATGGAGGGGTTCTCACTCTTGCGGGTGATCTTGTCGATCTCGTCGATATAGATAATACCGATCTGTGCCTTCTGCACATCAAAATCCGCTGCTTGGATCAACTTGAGCAGAATGTTCTCCACATCCTCGCCCACATAACCGGCTTCGGTCAGGGTGGTGGCATCGGCAATGGCGAAGGGAACGCCCAGCATTTTTGCCAGAGTCTGTGCCAGCAGGGTCTTGCCCACGCCGGAAGGACCCAGCAGCAGCACGTTGGACTTCTGCAGCTCCACATCGCTGCCCTTGCCGCTGAGGATGCGCTTGTAGTGGTTGTAGACCGAGACGGCCAGCACACGCTTTGCCTCGTCCTGACCGATCACATACTGATCCAGACCTTCCTTGATCTCGGCCGGGGTCAGGATGTTGATATCCAGATCGTCCGCAGGCTGGATGTGTGCACGGTTTGCACCGCGGGCCGGTCGGGCGCTTTTGGGCTGATCCGGCTTGTCGGAAAGCAGGTCGTGGCACAGGCCGATGCATTCGCTGCAGATATTGACACCGGGGCCGATGATCATACGCTCCACTTCGTCCTGATGCTTTCCGCAGAAGCTGCAGACCAGATCCTTTTCGTTTTTGTCTCTGCCGGAATTGTTATTTGCCATAGCTGTTTTTCCTTATCCTGGGTAAATTAAATGTCGGCGGCTCAGCGGTGGGCAATGACCTCATCGATCAGGCCGTATTCCTTTGCCTGCAGTGCGGACATATAGTTGTCGCGCTCGGTATCCAGCTGGATCTTTTCCAGCGGCTGGCCGGTGTACTCGCTGAGCATGCGGTTCATCTTATCGCGGATATACACCATGTGCTCGGCATGGATCTTGATATCGGTGGTCTGGCCGGAAAGGCCACCGCCCTGCCCGCCGATCAGCGGCTGATGGATCAGAATTTCCGAGTTGGGCAGTGCAAAACGCTTTCCCTTGGTGCCGCTTGCCAGCAGGAAGGCACCCATGGAAGCTGCCATGCCCATGCAGATGGTGGAAACATCGCACTTGATATACTGCATGGTATCGTGGATGGCCATGCCGGCGCTGATAGAGCCGCCGGGGCTGTTGATATACAGGCTGATGTCCTTATCCGGGTCCTGCCCTTCCAGATACAGCAGCTGTGCCACAACAAGGCTGGCGGAGGTATCGTTGACATCCTCGCTCAGAACGATGATGCGATCGTTCAAAAGACGGGAGAAAATATCATAGGAACGCTCGCCATGGGACGACTGTTCCACAACGTAAGGAACAAAACTCATAAAGTTCGCCTCCTGAAATGGAATATAGTATTTGCAAAATTGACCGATACGGTTTCCCTGCCGGTTCTGCCGTATCGGTCAATTTTTACAACCTTTGATTGAAACCGTGCAGCATACTGCCCGCTTCAAAGGAACACAGGAGCTGATTACTCAGCGTCTGCAGCCTTCTCTTCCTCAGCAGCCTTCTCCACGATGTTTGCGTGGCTCTTGATGAAGTCGATGGCCTTGTTGATGGCCAGATCCTTCTTCAGGTCGTCAACATTGACCAGCTCACGAACCTTGTTCTCTTCCATCTTGTACTGGTCAGCGATGCGCTTGATCTCAGCGGAAACTTCCTCCTCGGAAGCCTCGATGTTCTCAGCAGCAGCAACAGCCTCCAGAGCCAGACGAATCTTGACCTGTTTCTCAGCCTGCGGCATGAAGGAAGCGCGGAACTGCTCCATAGTCTGGCCCATATACTTCAGGTAGTCCTCGAGGCGCAGGCCCTGCTGCTCCACGCGGAATGCAAAGTCGTTGACCATCTCGTCCATGCGGGCATCATACATTGCCTGGGGGATCTCACCCTCCATGCTCTCGATGACCTGATCCACCAGAGCGTTCTCAACAGCCAGATCGTCCTGCTTGTCCAGCTGCTCCTGATTGTTCTTGCGGATGGAAGCCTTGAACTCGTCCAGAGTGTCGTACTCAGAGCAATCCTTAGCCAGCTCGTCATCCAGAGCAGGCAGCTCCTTGTACTTCACTTCGTGCAGCTTGATCTTGAACACAGCAGCCTTGCCAGCCAGTTCGGCAGCCTGATACTCGGTGGGGAAGGTAACATTCACGTCGAACTCTTCGCCAGCGGAGTGGCCCACGATCTGATCCTCAAAGCCGGGGATGAAGCTGCCGCTGCCCAGAGTCAGGCTGTAGTGCTCAGCCTTGCCGCCCTCGAAAGCCACGCCATCGACGAAGCCCTCGAAGTCGATATCAGCGATGTCGCCGTTCTCAGCAGCGCCCTCACGGGTCAGCTCACGGGCATTGCGCTCCTGCACACGCTTCAGCTCAGCTTCAACAGCCTCGTCAGAAACAGTATGGACAGTCTTTTCAACCGTCAGACCATTGTAGCTGCCAACCTTGACTTCGGGCTTGACAGCGACCTTGACGGTCAGGGTGACACCGTTGGTCTCATCAGCAGAGTCAACAGTGACCTCCGGACGGCCGACCGGCTCAACGCCAGCTTCCTTGACAGCAGCCTCGAAAGCCTCGGGGAACAGCTCATTGATGGCATCATAGGTAAAGACATCAGCGCCGTACATCTTCTCGATCAGAGCGCGGGGAGCCTTGCCCTTACGGAAGCCGGGAACAGCGTACTTCTTGCCTTCCTTCTTGAAAACATCGGCAACAGCCTTCTTGAAAGCCTCTGCGTCGATGGAGAACTGCAGTTCTGCCATGCTCTTCTCGAGCTTTTCACACTTGATGAAATTCATTTGTTTTTCCTCCACTCAAAAATTCTATTGCGCAGGGCAGGAAGTTTTTGCCCTTTGCAACCGCGCACTGCGTCCTGGATGAACTTGCTTTTGCAATATGCGGGGACGCGCGCGCTCAATTGGGTGCAACAATCGCGTCAAAAACTATTATAGCACGCTCCTGACACAATTGCCAGCCCAAATTGTTAATTTTTATTGGTTTTAACGGTTCAATTGATGCGGTACGGGCAAAAACGCAGCCCATCGGCACTGACCAGCTTGTAGTGGATGCCATCCACATCGCCCTGCACCGCATAGCGGATGGCATTGCCGTGCAGATGGCCATAGTAGCAGGTCCTGATGCTGTATTCCTTTAAGGTGGCCACGATCTCCGGCGCACTGGTGCCGGTATACACCGGCGGATAGTGCAGGAACACCAGCTTTTCCAGCCCGGGTTCGGCGGCATCCAGACTCATGCGCAGCCGTCCGATCTCGCGGTTCATCACCTTTTCGTCGTGGGCCTCGCCTGCATCAAACAGCCAGCCGCGGGTACCGCACAGTGCATATCCCTCTACACTGTAAGAGTTGTTGTGCAGAATGTGCAGGGTATCAAAGCCTTCTGCTTTGAGGTAGGCATTCATCTTGTTCACGGTAGACCACCAGTAATCGTGGTTGCCCTTCATGATGATCTTCTGCCCGGGCAGGCTCTGCAGAAATTCAAAATCCTTACGGGTATCGGTCAGGCGCATGGCCCAGCTGATATCGCCCGCCAATACAATGGTATCCTCTGGTTTGATGAGCTTGCGCCAGTTTTTCTCAAGGCGCTCCACATAATCATTCCAGCCGGGAAAAATATCCATCGGCTTGGAAGCGCCCAGAGAAAGGTGGGTATCGCCAAGCACAAAAAGTGCCATGTTTTTTCTCCTGTTCTAAATGCAGCAGGATGTGTTATTCCTGATAGCCCAGCGCCACCTCGGCGATCTGCGCAGGATCGATCACGGTGTTAAAGCGCTCCGGCTTCTGGCGCAGCGCGGCAAGGCTTGCCGGTGCGGTATGCGCGGTAGCTGCTTCCAGCTGCTGCATTGCTTCAAAATCATTTTCCGGGGCGGTGCGGCCCAGTGCTTCCAGCACACTGCGCGGGAACTTGAAGGGAGACGCGGTGGACAGCACCACCATGGGCACGCCCGCGCGCTTTTTCTGCGCTGCCACATGGAACGCAACGGCGGTGTGGGTATCACACAGGTAATTGTCCTTCTCGTAGCGGACACGGATCTCCCCTGCCACTTCTTCCTCACTGCTCCAGCCGCAGGAGAAGTTCTCCTGAATGGCAGCCAGCGTCTCCGGACGCACAGTATAGCTGCCGGTCTCGGCAAGGCTCTTCATCAGGCCCGCCACCTCGGCATCACTGCCGGTGACATGGTACAGAAGGCGCTCGAGGTTCGAGGACACCAGAATGTCCATGCTGGGCGAGGTGGTCTTGAAGAACTCCCGCTTTGCGGTATAGGTGCCGGTGGTGAGGAAATCGGTCAGCACGTTGTTCTCATTGGAAGCGCAGACCAGCTTGCCCACGGGCAGGCCCATGCGCTTTGCATAGTAGCCTGCCAGAATGTCGCCGAAGTTGCCGGTAGGTACGCAGAAGTCCACTTCATCGCCGAAGGTGATCCTGCCCGCCTTGAGCAGCTGGGCATAGGCGGCAAAGTAATAGACGATCTGCGGCACCAGACGGCCCCAGTTGATGGAGTTGGCGCTGGACAGGCGGATGTTCCGCTTGGCAAGCTCTGCTGCAATGGCAGTGTCACCAAAGACCTTCTTCACACCGGTCTGTGCATCATCAAAGTTGCCGCGCACAGCGTACACTGCCACGTTGGCACCCTCCTGCGTTGCCATCTGCAGGCGCTGGATCTCGCTGGTGCCGCCCGTGGGATAGAACACTGCGATCTCCACGCCCGGGATATCATGGTAGCCGTCCAGAGCTGCCTTGCCGGTATCGCCGCTGGTCGCCACAAGGATCAGGGTCTTTTCCGTGCGGCCCAGATTCTTTTTGGCTTCCACCAGAAGCTTCGGCATCAGCTGCAGAGCATAATCCTTGAATGCACAGGTAGGGCCATGCCACAGCTCTAAGGCACAGGTGTCCCCTTCCACCGGGGCAAGATAGCCTGCCTTGCCGCCAAAGGCCTCTCCGTAGGTCTTGTGGGCAGCTTCGGTCAGGAAATCCTGCGAGTAGTCGGTCAGATATTCTTTGATGACGGCAGCTGCCATGGCCGGGTAGTCCAGCTCGCACAGTGCCTTCACATCCACCTGCGGAAAGCTTTCCGGTACAAACAGACCGCCCTCGTTGGACAGGCCCTGTGCGATCGCTTCCGAGGAAGTCACTTTGCGGTTTTGGTCTCTGGTACTAAAAAACTGCATTGTTGTCGCTCCTTTTTCGCCGTAGAACGTGCAAAGCACGCTCTTCTGCTGTGGCAGAGAAGCCCTCTGCCCGTACATTTTCCCACCGGGGCCGTTGCTTTACGTGAGAAAAGCGCCCCTTATAATATGTACCATCCAGCGCCCGCTGTCAAGAGGGAACACTTCTGCCACGTCAAATCGCACCGGTGCATCGCTCAGGCCGTTCTGCTGCAGATAATACTGTGCTGCACGGATCAAGCGGCGCTGTTTGGGCCGGTCCACCGCTTCTGCCGGGCTGGCCAGAGAGCCTTCCGCACGGGTCTTGACCTCACAGATGACAATGGTCCCATCCGGCTCCTGCACCACAACATCCAGCTCACCCATCCGGGTGTGGAAGTTGTGTGCCAGCAGCCTGCAGCCCTGCTTCTGATACCAGCGGGCCGCAGCTGCTTCTCCCCTGCGCCCTGTCTCGGCGCGGTTCACTTTCCGTTCTCCGGCCAGTAGCCCTGCTTTTTGAGGAAGCTGCGGCGGTAGAATGGCTGGATGCCGTACTGGGCGATCAGCTCATAGTGGAGCTTGGTCGGGTAGCCCTTGTGCTTTGCCAGCTGATACTGCGGATACTGTCTGTCCAGTTCCAGCATATAGCGGTCACGGCTGACCTTGGCAAGGACGGATGCTGCGCCGATGCTGGCACTGGTGGCATCGCCCTTGACCACCGGCTGTGCCGGGACCAGCAGCCCTGCCGGGGTGCGGTTTCCATCCACGAGAACAAGGTTCGGCACGATGTCCAGCTCTTCCACAGCCTGCTTCATGCCGCCCATGGTGGCGTTGAGGATGTTGTCCCGGTCGATGATCTCCGGCCCCACAAAAACAATTTTGTAGGCCAACGCCTTTTCAATGATCTCATCAAACAGAGCTTCCCGCTTTTTCTCGGTAAGCTTTTTGGAGTCGTTGATGCCAAAGACCGGATTCTCCGGGTCCAGAATACAGGCCGCTACGCACACCGGGCCGCACAGAGGGCCGCGCCCGGCTTCGTCCACGCCTGCAAAGCAGCCATACTGACTGCGTACAGCGGCATCGTATTCATACAGCGGAGCCGAGATCTCCTCGTCGGAACGGCGCTTCATTCGTCATCCTCCTCGGCAAAATCAGCCAGATCATCCCGCTGCGGCGGACGCTCCAGCGAGATGCGGCCCCACTTGCAGGCGCGGAACTCGTCCACCAGCATAATGGCGCAGCGCTCGGTGTTCACCTCGCCGCCGCGCACCAGCAGACCGCGCTTGCGGCCGATGGCTTCCATCAGCTCGTAGGGCGGCAGGGCCAGCGTTTCGGCATCCAGCTTGTAGCGCTGGGCCACAAGGTCGGGGTAGTTGCGGCGCACCTCGTCCAGCAGGTTCATGGCCAGCTCTTCCACATCCAGAATATCATCCTTGATGGAGCCGATAAAGGCCAGATTGGACGCAATGGTCTTGGAGTCAAACTTCTTCCACAGTACGCCGGGCATATCCAGCAGATCAAATTTGTCGGTGCTGACCCACTGTTTGCCCTTGGTTACGCCCGGGCGGTCTGCCGCCTTGGCGCGGGCAGAGCCTGCAAAGGTGTTGATGAAGGTGGATTTGCCCACATTGGGGATGCCGCACAGCATCACCTGTGTTTTGGCACCGCCCATGCCGCGGTTCTGGCGGCGTTCCAGCAGGCCCGCCAGTTCTTTTTCAATGGCAGCCTTTACCGCATTGGCACCGCCCTTCTGCTTGGCGCTGATAGCCACACAGCCGGCATCTGCCGCACGGAAATACTTGATCCATTCTTCCGTTACAGCCGGGTCTGCCAGATCGGCCTTGTTCAGCGCGTATAGTTTCGGCTTGCGGGCCGTGATGCGCTCGATCTCCGGGTTCAGGCTGGAAAGCGGGATGCGGGCATCCAGCAGCACAAGGCTGGCATCCACGTGCTGGATCTCCTGCTCCATCATGCGCAGAGTCTTGGTCATGTGGCCCGGGAACCACTGAATATTGTACTGGTTTGCAAAGCGGGTATCCATTTCGTTCATTTTACCACCCCAAAATCTGTAAAGGGCATAAAGCACAAAAGCACCCTGCCCAGAATGTCCCGTTCGTCAATGCAGCCCACATAGGTGGAACGGCTGTCCAGTGATTGGTTGCGGTTATCACCCATCACGAACACCGTGCCCTCCGGCACCGTATACGGGAAAGTTACATCATAGCCAAGATAAGTAGGCTCTGCAATGTAGTCCTCCTGCAAGACCTCGCCGTTCACCGCCACGGTGCCTGTTGCATAATCGATGGAGACCGTATCGCCGCCTTTGGCGATGACACGCTTGACCAGCGGTTTACCGTAGGAGGTATAGCTGTCCACAATGACCACGTCACCACGCTGCGGTGTATAGCCTGCTCCCCACACGATGAGCTTATCACCGTTCACCAGTGTGGGCACCATAGAGCTGCCGTCCACCTGAATGATGCGGAAGAAAAACGAAAAGATCAGTACCAGCACCAGCGCTGCCGAGATCAATGCCTCGTACCATTCCAGCAGGTTCTGCCCACGCACGGGCTTTGCCTGTTCCTGTTTTTCCATATCCGGTACACCTCACCTTCTGGTTTTACACTGCTGACCCGATTATACCGCAGCCGACAGGCTCTTCGCAAGAACGGTGCCTGCAAAAAGCCGCATTTTTTCCGAAATTTTGATAAAGAAAAAAGGGACAACAAGGTTGTCCCTTTTCTCCCGTTTCAAATCGGGGATGATCAAATATCGCTCTTGACCTTGGCAGCCTTGCCCGTACGACCACGCAGGTAGAACAGCTTTGCGCGGCGGACCTTGCCCTTGCGGACAACGGTGACCTTCTCAACGAAGGGGCTGTTGATGGGGAAGACACGCTCGATGCCAACACCGTAAGCAACGCGGCGAACGGTGAAGGTCTCAGCAACGCCGCCGTGCTTCTTTGCGATCACAGTGCCCTCAAAGGCCTGAATGCGCTCACGGTCGCCTTCCTTGATACGAACATCAACGCGGACGGTATCGCCAACGTTGAACTGGGGCTTTTCAGCCTTGATGCTGCCTTCAGAAATAATCTTCAGTGCGTCCATTTTTGAATCCTCCATTTGTTTTTAGACGTTCATACACGGCACTTTGCCGTCAGAGGACCGCCCGTTTAATGATATTGTCATTAACCCCGCTGTGGTCTCAGCGGACACTAACGCCTAAATAGGATATCACAAAACCTGCGTAAATGCAAGCGTTCTGACCAAAATAAATGCAAAAATTTTCTGTTTTGCCCAACAGACAGTCTTTCACGCTCCGATCAGACAAACAGCTGCTTATCTGCCGTCAAAAACTTTTTGCGCAGGATGTTGGCGCTGACGGCAGGCAGGCCGAATTTTTCTTCCAGAAAGCCGGTCAGCAGCGTGGGGTTCAGGTTCAGTTCCTGTGCGGCCGGCATGCACAGATCCATGTGCAGGCTGTCCCCCTCCGTGGTGTACTCCACCTTGGGCAGATGTTCCTTCAGCTCAATGATCTTGTTGCCCTTTTTGCCGTGCTTTTCCACCGGAGCGCTTTCCAGCGCGTTGTACGCATCCAGCGCCGCTGCCGCTGCCGCCGGGTAGGTGATGCGATAGCATGCGTAGGCAATGAGGTCCGCCTTCATCTGCACCGGGCCAACGTGCGTGATCACGATGCCTGCGGGCATGATGGCATTGAGGGCCGCTTTCCACTGTTCAAAATCCGGGGCTTCCGCTTCGGTCTTGACGTCCACGCACTCGCACTCGCTCTCCTGCCCCAGAGAAAGCGGGCAGGCAAAGGTCATATAGATGTGGGGATTGAAACCCAGCGTATGCCACACCGGCAGGCCGCTGCGCTTGAGCACCCGCTGCATCACCCGCTGCAGGTCCAGCAGGGAGATGTAGGAGGCCTCATTCTTTTTCTCAAACGAGATTCTTACTGTAATCAAAGCAGGGACCTCCTAACAGGTGATTTGCACCGCAGCCGTGGCAGGCACGGTTGCAGGGCTGGGTGGTCTGGGCGGCAAGAGCCTTTTGGTACTCCCGCACCAGATATTCGTGGGTGACGCCGTAATCCATGTGGGACCAGGGCGTTACCTCGTCCAGACCAATGGGGCGCTGACAGTAAAATGCCGGGTCGATGCCCAGATCAGCAAAGGTCTGCAGCCAAGTATCGTACTTGAAGCACTCCTCCCAGCCGTCAAAGTAGCAGCCGCGCTTGTAGGCTTCCACAATGACCGGTGCCAGACGGCGGTCGCCCTTGGCGAACACGCCCTCCAGAAAGCTGGTGGTGCTGTCGTGATAGTTGACCTTGATCTTGCGGCTGCGCACACTTTCCAGCAAGTGCTTCTGCTTGGCGCGCAGCATTTCTTCGGTGTCCATGGGCACGAACTCAAACGGCGTATGGGGCTTGGGCACAAAGCAGGCACAGCTGATCGTCACCTGAACGCCCTTTCCCTTGCCGCGCTTGGGCAGAGAATAGTAAAGATCGACCACCTTCTGCGCCGTCTCTGCGATGCCCTCAATGTCCTCCATGGTCTCGGTGGGCAGGCCCATCATGAAGTAGAGCTTGACCGAGGTGTAGCCCGCGTTGAATGCAATGGTGCAGGTCTTTTCGATCTCATCCCATGTGACATTCTTGTTGATGACGTTGCGCAGGCGCTGGGTGCCGGCTTCGGCGGCGAAGGTCAGGCCGCTCTTGCGCACCTTGGTGGTCTTTTCAATGAGGCTCTGGGAGAAGTTGTCCACGCGCAGCGAAGGCAGTGACAGACTCACATGCTCCTTGGGTGCCCACTCATTCAGATCGTCCAGCAGCTCTTCCAGCTGGCCGTGGTCAGAGGTGGACAGGCTGGAAAGGCTCAGTTCTTCATAGCCGGTGTTGGCGCACAGCTCCTGCGCCGCCCTGTTCAGAAGGCCCGCGTCACGCTGGCGCATGGGGCGGTACAGAAAGCCCGCCTGACAGAAGCGGCAGCCGCGCACACAGCCGCGCAGCACCTCGATGCTGGCGCGGTCCTGAATGGCACCCACCATGGGCACCACGAAATTCGTGGGCGGGGCAAACTCGTTCAGGTCCTTGATGATCGCCTTGGTGATGCGCGCCGGGATGCCCGGCTCATTGGGTGCGATGGCCTTGACCCGGCCATCTTCGTAATACTCCACATCGTAGAACGCCGGGATATAGACGCCGGGGATCTTTGCAATGCGCAGCAGCAGCTCCTTTTTGGAGACGCCGCCCTCTTTTTTGGCCTTTTCGATCTCGGCGCAGATGCCGGGCAGCTGGTTTTCGCCCTCACCCAGCTGGACCACATCAAAAAAGTCCGCAATGGGTTCCGCGTTGCAGGCGCAGGGGCCACCCGCCACGATCAGCGGCCAGCTTTCATCGCGATCCTTGGAATAGAACGGGATGCCCGCCAGATCCAGCATAGCCAGAATATTGGTATAGGAAAGCTCGTACTGCAGGGTGAAGCCCACTGCATCAAAAGCGGTGAGCGGATCCTTGCTCTCCATGGTGTAGAGCGGCAGACCAAGACGCTCCATCTCGGCCTTCATATCCAGCCACGGCATAAAAGCACGCTCGCACCACCAGTTTTCGTGGCTGTTGAGCAGCTCATACAGGATCTTTTCGCCGAGGAAGGACATACCTACCTCATAGGTGTCCGGAAAGCAGAACGCAAAGCGGACATCCACTTTTTCTTTGTCCTTATATACACTGCCGGGTTCTCCGCCGGTATAACGACCAGGCTTCTGTACCCGTCCCAGTGCTTCTTTCAGTTTTGGATCAAACATCGAGTCCTCCAATAAACAGTCCATTTTTACACGTCATTTTATTGTACCCGAAATGAGCTGTTTTTTCAATCATTTCCCTTAAACTTTTTGCCTGCACGCCACATTTCGCACAGGCAGGATGCCAGCTGCGCCCCATCCAGCGGTGGAACGGGCAGCAGATTGAATCCCCCGGTCAGCAGATTTGCCGCCCAGAAGGCACTGCCGCGGATGGTCAGTTCCTGTTCCAGCCGCAGTGCCCAGATGCCTGCCAGCATGAAATTGACCGCCGGGCCTACAGCAGCCAGCCAGAAGAGCCGCCCCGGTGAAAGGCCCCGGGCCGGAGCGTCCATCCGCATACAAAAGCCAGTCATGGTTACCTCAATGACCGGAAAGCGGCGCAGCAGCGCACAATACACCAGAATGTGCCCGCACTCGTGCAGGAACGCCGCCAGCAACCCCAGCCGCAGAAAGCCGCTTGCATCAAAGTAGAGCAAAAAATACAGTGCGCTACACAAAAGCAGCGGGTCGCGGAACACCAGCGGCCCCAGCTGCCGGGAATCATGCAGCTTCATGAGGAAAGGCCCAGCGCATCCGCCGGGTCACAGGCTGTTCCCTTCCGGTACAGTTCAAAATGCAGGTGTGCTCCCGTAGCGCGCCCGCTGCGCCCTGCTGCGCCCAGCAGCTGCCCCGCTTCCACCACCTCGCCCGGGCGGACATAGGCGTACTGCAAATGGGCATAAAGTGACTCGCTGCCATCTGTATGGAGAACACGCAGACAGGTGCCATAGCTTGTGCTGCGGTATGCCTGCACCACCGCACCGCCTTCCGCAGCAAGCACTTCTGTTCCCTCTGCACAGGCAAGATCAATGCCCTTATGGAACGTCCTTTCCCCGGTAAAAGGATCCTGCCGCCAGCCGTACCCGTCCGAAACACGGTACTGTGTGGTGTCCAGCGGGAAACAAAGCTTCCCCGTTTTTTTCTGCGCCCGCACCGGAAACACCAAGCACACCAGCAGTCCGGCTAAAACTGCCAGAAAAATCGCCCTCCGTCTGGGCTGCTCCCTGCCGTGCCCGGCTCGTCCCCATCGCTTTGCCCGCACCTTCTGCCTCCCGCCTTCCGTTTGCTTTTTATTTATGCAGGCAAACACGCAAAAAGACCCGGCAGAGGGTTTGCTCTGTCGGGTCTTGCAAATATTATCTGCGCAACCTGAAGAAATCCAAAATCCGTTTCAGGCGGCTTCTGGGGGCGGGTGTCTCCACCACCACCGGCTTTATCGGCTTGGCTGCAGGGGCAAGCTGCGGCTCTGTACGCTTTTTATGATTGACCATCTGTTCCAGCTGGTCAAAGCGGTCGCCGCTTTCCGGTGCCGCAGCAGATTCCGGGTGAGAAGCTTCTGCCTGTTTTGCAGCGGGAGCCGCTTCCGTTTTCGCAGGTTCTGGCTTTTCTGCTTCGGCAGAAGGTTCAGGCTGTTTTTCCTGCGCAGCGGCAGAAAGCCTCCAAGGCTCCGGCTGCGTCCAGTCATTTTTCAACAGCTCATACATGCCCATCTGGCCGTTCACCAGTGCTTCGCCCTCAGCGGGCTTTACCTTCTGGTAGCTGCCGTCCGGGCGCATCTCGCGGGCATTGACATTATCCCGCAGCTGCAGCTGCAGAATGTCGGTAAGCTTCCGCACCAGCACGGGATCCTCCACGCGCACGCCCACCTCCACGCGGCACTCGGTGTTGCGGGTGAGGAAATCGCCGGATGCAATATAGATGCGGGTATGTGCACCATCGAAGAAGCTGTAAATGCGGCCATGCTCCAGATAACGACCCACAAGGCTGCGGATATGCAGGTTCTCCGTCTTGCCGGGCACGCCGGCGCGCACGCAGCAGATGCCGCGCACGATCATATCAATGCGCACACCGGCACAGCTGGCTTCCTGCAGCTTAAGGATGATATCCCGGTCGCTGATGGAATTGTTTTTCAGGATCATGGATGCCGGACGGCCCATGCGGGCGGCGGCAATGACACGATCCATTTCTTCCAGCAATACGCTCTTGAAGCGCAGCGGTGCTACCAGCATCCGGTCGCTCTCCTCAGTCAGCTTCTGCACGGCAAGGTTCTGGAACACATTGGAAGCTTCCTCGCCAATGCCATGGTCTGCCGTAATGAAGGAGTAGTCCGTGTAAAGCTCACTGGTCTTTTCGTTGTAGTTGCCGGTGCCGATCTGGGTGATATAAGAGTAGCCCTCTTTGCTCTTTTTGGTGATAAGGGTCAGCTTGGAGTGCACTTTGTAATCATCAAAGCCATAAATGACCGTACAGCCTGCGCTTTCCAGCTGCTTCGACCAGTCGATATTGTTCTGCTCGTCAAAGCGGGCGCGCAGCTCCACCAGCGCCACCACCTCTTTGCCGTTCTCAGCGGCTTCCATCAGCGCCTGCACGATCTGGGACTCCCGCGCCATACGGTACAAGGTCATTTTGATGGAAATGACCTCAGGATCATGAGCAGCCTTTTTGAGCATGGCAATGAAGGGCCGGATGGACTGGTACGGGTAGCTGAGCAGCACATCGTGCTTCTGCACTTCAGCGGCAAGGTCGTAGTCCGGCGGCGGCAGCATGGGCCGTGCAGCCGGGTAGAACAGTTCCGGCCGCCCCTCCGCTTCCATGCGGCCGGTGAGCTTGTAGAAAAAGCTCAGATCCAGCGGGCTTTTCTGCTCGAACACCCGTTTATGGGTGAGCAGCAGACGGTTGCACAGCAGGCGTTCTACCTCCGGGGCCGGGGCAGGCGTGATCTGCAGACGCACCGCAGCCAGCTTGCGGCGGCGCTTAAGCAGCTCGGTCATGATCTCGCGGTAGTCGATATCATGATCCATCATGCCCTCTTTTACGTCGATATCCGCATTGCGGGTCACACGGAAGAGACATTTTTCCTGAATCGTCTCTTTGCCAAAGATGCTGGCCGCAAAGTGCAGCACCAGCTCTTCGGTAAGTGCAAACTGCGTTTCGCCGTCTTTTTTCACAACGTGCATCCGTTCCATCTGGCTGGAAATGGGAATGATGCCAAGGCTCTGCCCTGCCGGGTGTTTTTCCTTGAGCAGAACGCCAAGGTAAATCTCCTTATTGCGCAGGAATGGGAACGGATGGCGGTTATCCACGATCTGCGGGCTGAGGATGGGGAACAGCTCCGTTTGGAAGTACTTCTTCCAGAAGTGCTCGTCCTCCTTGGACAAGTGGTCAAGATCCACCTTGCGCCAGCCGCACTCCGCCAGTGCTTCCAGCGCCTTTGCGTAGTATTTATCGCACTCCTCCTGCAGCTGTGCCGTTTTGGGCATGATGGCAGTCAGCTGTTCCGCCGCGGACATGTTGGTCTTGTTTTCCCTCTTGACCTTTTTGCCCTGTTCCTGTTCCAGATTGGCGCGCTCCTGCAGAGAACCCACGCGCACCATAAAAAACTCGTCCAGATTGGAGCCGTAGATCGCAAGAAATTTGACCCGCTCTGCAAGCGGAACATTTTTATCTTTGCCCAGCGCAAGAACGCGCCGGTTGAAATCCAGCCAGCTCAGTTCCCGGTTGATAAAAATGGTATCGTCACTCATAATCATTCCCCTTTTTGCTGCGCCGGGCCGCCGGCTGCGGCTCAGCTCACGGTTGCCATTCCTGCCCAGGAATCCACAATGGTCTGTGTCAGGCCCGGAACATTGGCTGCATCTTCTACCCGTTCAAACGGGCCATTCTGCGTCCGGTAATCCAGAATCGTCTGTGCGCGCTTTTCCCCTACGCCCGGCAGTGTGCACAGCGCAGAGAGATCAGCAGTGTTCAGATCCACCAGCATATACTGTTCCAGCCCGGTCGTATCCGGCAGGACCTGCGGTTCGGCAGCCTGCAGCGGCACGGCAAAGCCAAAGGCCAGCACTGTGCACAAAACCACCGCCGCCAGCGACAGCACAAGAAAGAGTTTTTCCTTCTTTTGCAGGGCCAGAAGATGCGTTTCTCTCATTGTACCTGACTTTCCTCCAAAAAGAAAGGCTTCTGCGAAAGAATTTGCAGAAGCCTTGCACAAATTTTACGCCAAATTTTCAGCATCCCGCACCATACGGTACAGCACTTCCACTGCAGAACCTGCCGCAGCATCGGTCAAAGTGACCTTTTGGGCAGCAAGACGCAGCTCAGCCGGGGCATCCGCAGCTGCGGTGCTCTGGCTGGAAGCGCGCACCATGTCCAGCATAGGCAGCCCTCCGGCAAGTACCAGCACATCTTCCGGGTCGGTGCCCACCGGCATACACACGGCATCCAGCATTTCACGGCCAGAGACGGTTCTGGGGGTCAGGATCAGCGTATCCACTGCGGCACGCTCGCCCAGCAGCACCGCTGTGCGGTCGCCCAGAGATTTTTCCAGCAGCGAGATCATGGGCACTGCCTTGCTGTCCTGATACAGCAGCACCCGCAGCACTTCTTCCCCCTTGATGTCTGCCGCGTTTGCCAGCAGATAAGGGGTCCATTCCTGCCGCAGATGACGCTCCAATGCCTCGCTCATGCGCAGCACGCGGGTAGTACCGTCGGTCATCTGCAGGGCAATGCCCACGCCCTCTGCCACCGGCAGGCGGGCGAACAGGTCGGCATCCTGCCCGGCAAAGGTGCACAGCGGATGGCGGGTGCCATCGGAAAAATGGTAGGCCATGGCACCGCCGCACACCAGCGCAGGAGCGCTGAGCCGCACACTGCCCAGAATGGACCGCACTGCCCGCGGCGTGCGCTGGGAAAACACCGTAAAACGTCCGCCGCGGCGGACGAACAGCTGCAGCACATCCCGCACCACCTGCGTCAGGTTGCCGTCGGCACCCAAAAGCAGATGGTCCAGATCACACAGTACGAGCGTTGAAGAAAGATGGTTCATACCGTTCCCCTCCTGAGCGTTGCAAGAAAATGAGTGAAGTATTCCGGCAATTCCGAATCGAACCGCAGATGTTCGCCGGTGATCGGGTGCACAAAGCCAAGCGTTTTTGCGTGCAGGCACTGGCCGTGCAGGCTGGTGATGCAATTGTGCGGGCCATACACCGGGTCGCCCGCCACCGGGTGCTGGATGGATGCCATGTGCACGCGGATCTGATGGGTGCGGCCGGTCTTCAGGCGGCATTCCAGCATGGTAAAGTTGTTCAACCGTTCCAGCACCTGATAGCCGGTATAGGCATATTTGGTGTGCGGCTCACTGGCCGGGTAGACCGCCATCTTTTTGCGGTCGGTCTTGCTGCGGCCCAGATTGCTTTCCACAAAGCCCTCATCTTGTGCAAAGCCGCCGTACACGATGGTGCGATACGCGCGCTCCACACTGTGCACCGCCATCTGCTGGGAAAGGCCGATGTGCGTTGCATCGTCCTTTGCCACCACCAGCAGTCCGCTGGTGTCCTTATCGATGCGGTGCACGATGCCGGGGCGAATCTCGCCGCCGATACCGGACAGGCTTCCCTTGCAGTGCCACAGCAGCGCGTTCACCAGCGTGCCGTCCGGGTTGCCGGGAGCCGGGTGCACTACCATGCCTTTGGGCTTGTTGACCACCAGCAGATGCTCGTCCTCATAGACGATTTCCAGCGGGATGTCCTGCGGCACGGCCTCAATGGGCTTTGCGTCCGGAATTTCCAAAACGATGGTGTCGCCCGCCTTGAGCTTCAGGCTTTTGGCAACCAGCCTGCCGTTGCACAACACATGACCGTCGGCCACCAGCGCCTGCAGAGCAGACCGGGAAAGGCCGGTGTCCTCGCCGCTCAGAAAGCGGTCGATGCGCTGGCCTGCCGTCTCCTGCTCCACCACAAATTCACGCTGTTCCATGGCTCACTGCTCCTTCGGGGACTGCCCGTTCTCAGCGTGCAGCTCTTCCAGAAAAATTACCAGCACCCAGAGGCCCACGCCCACACACACGCAGATATCCGCAAAATTGAACACCGCAAACTGCATGAACAGCAGATTGATGTAGTCCACCACCTCGCCGTTGAGCACACGGTCGATCAGGTTGCCGATGCCGCCGGCAAGGATCAGCAGCAGTGCGGCCTGCTGCAGGTATCTGCCGCGGCTGCGGAAGAACAGCCCGTAGGCCACAAAGATCAGCGCTACGCTGGTAGCGATGATGAGGAACAGCTGCTTGCCGCTGAGCAGGCTGAACGCCATGCCCGGGTTGAGCACGAACCGCAGTTCCACCACATGGGGGATCAGCGGCATTGCACCAATGGGCTGCAGCACATTGGTGGCCCACAGCTTGATGGCCTGATCGATGCCAATGAGCGCCGCAGCCGCGAGCAGATTAAAAACAACATATGCCATAGGATACTCCCAAAATCATTCAGTATAAAAAACGGCGCTCCCCGGTATAAGGGAGCGCCGCCCTTTAAAACATTGTTTTATGCGGAACGCTTAGGCTTCCACAACGCTGGCGCAGCGTGCGCACAGGGTGGGATGTGCGGCATGGCTGCCGATGGAAGAAGAATACTTCCAGCAGCGCTCGCACTTTTCGCCGGTGGCATGTGCAGCAGCAACGCCCAGGCCCTCGACAGCACTTGCAGCGCCGCCTTCGCCCTTGACCAGCTCTACCTGAGAGACGATCATCAGGTCGGCCAGCTCGTCCATGGGGATGCTGTTCAGCAGATCATACACCGCGTCATTGCAGTACAGGGTGACGGCAGCCTCCAGAGAAGCACCGATGACCTTTTCGGCACGGGCCTGCTCCAGAACCTTCTTCACCTCATCACGGACGGCGATCAGCTGTGCCCACTTTGCCTTGAAGGCTTCATCGGCGGCATACTGGCCAGCCTTGGGCATCTCCTCAAAGACAACGTACTTGTTCATGCCCTCGGTCTTGGGCATGAAGTCCCAGATCTCCTGACTGGTGAAGCACAGGATGGGCGCAATGATCTTGTCCAGAGCCACAAGGATCTTGTACATGGTGGTCTGAGCAGCCTTGCGGCCTGCGCCGTTGGTGCAGTACAGACGGTCCTTGGTCACATCCAGATAGAAGTTGGACATTGCAACAACGCAGAAGTTGTATACTGCATGATAGACCTTGTTGAAGTCGTACACAGCGTAGCCTGCGCTGGTGTTGACCATCAGGTCATCCAGAGCAGCCAGTGCCCAGCGGTCGATCTCCTGCAGCTGATCGTCAGCCACACAGTCGGTGTTGGGATCAAAGCCGTCCAGATTGCCCAGAATGAAGCGGGCGGTGTTGCGGATCTTGCGGTAAGCCTCGCTCAGCTGCTTGAAGATGTTCTTGCCGGCACGCACATCCACGGTGTAGTCGGAAGAAGCCACCCACAGACGGATGATATCAGCGCCGTAGTCCTTGATGATCTCGCTGGGCTCCACGCCGTTGCCGGCGCTCTTGTGCATCTGCTTGCCCTGCTCATCCACGACCCAGCCGTGGCACAGAACAGACTTATAGGGTGCGCAGCCCTTGCTTGCAACGCTGGTCAGCAGGCTGGACTGGAACCAGCCGCGGAACTGGTCGCCGCCTTCCATATACATATCAGCCGGGAAGCGCAGTTCCGGTCGTTCCTCCAGCACAGCGGCGTGGGTGGAGCCGGAGTCGAACCAGACATCCATGATGTCGGTGTCCTTGGTCCACTCGGAAGCACCGCACTTTTCGCACACTTCGCCTGCGGGGATGATCTGCTCGGCTTCGTACTTATACCATGCATCGGAACCTTCCTTGCGGAACAGGTCGCTGACAGCCTTGATGGTGGCATCGGTGATGTGGTAGGTGCCGCACTTCTTGCAGTAGAATGCAGGGATGGGCACGCCCCAGGTGCGCTGGCGGCTGATGCACCAGTCGTTGCGGTCGCGCACCATGCCCTTCATGCGGTCATGGCCCCAATCCGGCATCCAGGTAACGGTGTCGATGGCCTTATAGACATCCTCGCGGAACTTTGCGATGGAGCAGAACCACTGTTCCGTTGCACGGAAGATGATGGGGTGATGGCAGCGCCAGCAGTGCGGGTACTGATGCTTGATGTGCACCTGACCCATGACAGCACCGGACTCGGTCAAATCGGCCAGAATGGTCTTGTTGGCAGCCCACACGCGCTGACCTGCATACTTACCGGCCAGCTCGGTCAGATAGCCGCCATCGTCCACGGGGACGGTGATGGGCACCTGCGGATACTTCTGGCAGACGTTGAAGTCGTCCACGCCGTGGCCGCCTGCGGTATGGACGCAGCCGGAACCGCTTTCCAGCGTGACGTGATCGCCCAGAATGACCCAGCCCTCCTTGGGCAGGTAGACGTGGTTGTAGCGCATCAGCTCAAACTCGGCACCGGAGACCGGCTCACCCACGATCTCGTAGTTCTCGATGTGGCAGGCATCCATGACGCTCTTGACCAGTTCGGTGGCCATGATGTGGAACTCATCGCCGATTTTGACGAAGGAGTACTCGAACTGGCCGTTCAGGCAGATCGCCTCGTTAGCGGGCAGAGTCCAAGTGGTGGTGGTCCAGATGACGAAGTAGGTCTTGTCCATCGGGATGCCGTGCTTTGCCAGCACACCGTTGGGGTCCTGAGAGACGTGGAAACGCACGAAGATGGAATCGCAGTCGTCCTCGCCGTACTCGATCTCGGCCTCTGCCAGAGCCGTGCGGCAGTCCGGGCACCAGTACACGGGCTTCAGGCCCTTGTAGATGTAGCCCTTCTTTGCCATCTCGCCAAAAATCTCGATCTGGCGTGCCTCGAACTCAGGCTTCAGGGTCAGATACGGATGCTCGAAATCGCCGATAACGCCCAGACGCTTGAACTGGTCGCTCATGATATCGATGTGCTCGGTAGCAAACTTTTCGCAGATCTGGCGCAGTTCCAGCTTGGAAATGTCCTTCTTCTTATCACCGACGGAGGACAGAGCCTTCAGCTCGATTGGCAGGCCGTGGGTATCAAAGCCGGGCACATAGGGAGCCTGGAAACCCTCCATGTTCTTATCGCGGATAATGATATCCTTGATGATCTTGTTCAGGGCAGTACCCATGTGGATATTACCGTTTGCGTACGGAGGGCCGTCGTGCAGGATGAACTGCGGCTTGCCCTCGTTGTGCTTCATGAGCTGATTGTACAGGTCGTTGTCGTCCCAATCCTTCAGCATGACCGGCTCCTTCTTGGGCAGGCCGGCACGCATTTCAAACAGGGTCTTGGGCAGGTTCAGAGTACTATCGTACTGCGATTTGTTCTTAGCCAATGGTTTACACTCTCCTCTATATTTCCTTATGGGGTTGCCTTACTCGCTGAACTTGACACCCTGAAAAGCATCGTAGTCCGGCTCGTCCGGCTTAAAATCAGCAGGAGGCGCGGGCGGCGGGTCCAGCTTGAGCTGGCTCTCATCCTTTGCCCAGAAATCCTCGCTGCTGTCAGCTGCCTTGTCGTCGTCATTTTCAACAACGGCAGCAGGTTCTGCATCTTCCTGTGCGGGCTGTGCAGGCTCTGCTTCCGGCTCCTGCACGTCCGCTGCCTGCGGCTGGGCTGCAGCGGCAGGCTCACTTTCCTCTGCAGCAGGCTCTGCCTGTTCGGCATCCTGTGCAGCCGTTTCCTTCTGGAACTCCGGCAGACGGCTCAGCGACTCCACATGGCTGCGGTACAGGTTGAGCACGTCAGACTTGAAGCGGGTCACTTCCAGACGCACGCGGTCATACTCGCGCTCCTCTGCAAGGCGCTTCTCGTTTGCTTCGTTCTCGATCTCGTCTGCACGGTCGTTTGCCTTCTGCAGCAGTTCGTTGGCATCGCGGATGATATCATCACCGCGCAGATTTGCACGATGGATGATATCTTCTGCTTTCTGGTTTGCTTCGCGGATGACATTTTCGCCCATGCGCTGTGCATTGATCAGCGCGCTCTTGAGCATTTCACCATCTGCCTCAAAGCTCTTCAGTTCATCGTGCAGCTTCTGGTTTTCAGCAGTCAGGTCCGCAATCTGCTTGCGAAGCTGTTCCGCCTGCGCATCGTCGTCCCGCAGCTGTTCTTCCACCTTATCCAGAAAACGGTCTACGTCCTCTGTGCGGTAGCCGCGGAGGTTTTTCTCAAATTGCACAGAACGGACATCCTGCGGAGTCAGCATAGTCATTTCCTCCCGTTGCTTTTAATATTGAAAAAATTCGATGATTGACCGATCTTTTCTGCTTTTGCCGGGCAGTGCAGTCAGGTTGAAGCGGCCCTTGCCGCGCACCGTGAACACATCGCCCTCATATACCTGCGCATGAGGTTTATCCGCCGGCAGGTGGTTGATCTCCACCCTGCCCGCCTCAATCAGTTCCGAAGCCTGTCCTCGGCTGCAGTGCAGCATAGCTGCCAGCACAGCGTCCAGCCGCAGGGACGATACCGTTGCACTGTGCATCTCACGCTCCGCCTGCGGAAACTGCGGCACCTCGTCCAGCGTCAGCAGTTCCGTGGTCAGCTCCGTGTGTCCAGCCTGAAACAGTTCCCGGCAGATCAGCTGTGCTGCCGGTTCCAGCGCAAACACATAAGCTGTGCCCGGCTGATCCTCCGGCAGAACGATATCTCCCAGCGCCTCGCGCCGCAGCTCAAGGCCCATCAGACTGCCCAGGTAATCCTTGTGGGCGGGCAGCGCAGCCCCCGCCTGTGCACGGCATTGCAGCCGCACACAGCAGATGGGTGCTTCGCCGCAGCTGTACTCCGGCTCGATACAGAGCACCTTGCGCTCCGCATTCAACCAGCCGCCCTCAAACCGGAAGCCCTCCTGCACACCGGCACGGCCCAGTGCCGCGCGGGCCAAGTCCTGCTCGCGGTCACTCAGGAAAGCCGAATACCGCGCAATGTCCCGGGAAAAAGCCGTGTGGGCCAAGTCCTCGATATGGCGCATGAGATAGCGTTCTTCATCGGTACGCGCAGGGATGAACCCGCGCGCCGCCTTGGGCTGCGGATCAATAGAACGCGCCATTGTTCTCCAGCTCGTCCAGCAGATCGCCCATGATATCCACGTTGTACGGAGTGATGATGAAGGTGCTGTTGGCCACGCGCTTGATCTGGCCATTGTTTGCATATGCAACACCGGACAGGAAATCCACCAGACGGCGGGACACTTCCTTGTTGGTGGACTCCAGATTGAGCACCACGGTGCGCTTGTTGTTCAGGTGGTCAGCAATGGTACTGGCATCCTCAAAACGCTCAGGCTTGACCAGAACGACCTTGAGCTGAGTGGTGGCATTGATGTTGACCACCTTGCCGTTCTTCTTGGCACCCTCAACAGGCTCTTCATTTTCGTCGTCAGCACCAAGGCCGATGCCATTGTTATTGTTTACCATCTGGGGGCCATCGTCAATGTACTGATCCTCGTAATCGTCTTCCTGGTCAAACAGACCTTTCTTAATGCTGTCAAGCAAAGACATACAATCTGCTCCTTTCATTCGGGCAGCATGGCGCTGCCTGGCGTTCTTTGCAAATAGATGCAAATAATAGCTTTATCTATTATCGGATTTTTTGCCTCAGATGTCAATAACTACAAAAGCTTTCCATCATACAAATTTTGTCCGGAAACGATTATTTCGTCATAAAGCCTCACCTTGCTGACCGAGCCCTCGGTCCCTTCGGGCAGAACAAGGATGTAATCGCCGTCCGTGATGAGGGGATGGTCTGCGTCCACCGGGTCGATCGGGCAGAAGCGGGCAATGTTGCCAAGTTTCACGTACACACCGGGAATGTAGTTTTCGCCCTGCGTTTGTGCCTCGGTGCCATCCTCTTTTAAATAGTGCACAGCCGCAGCAGGCACCCGCAGGCCGCTGCGCTCTCCTACCGAGATGCGTGCTGCAGCCCGGTTCAGGCAAAGCACATCGCCGTTGATGGAGTTGCAGGCAAGCACAAAGCGGGCAAGGCCGCTGTCCTGATCGATCTCCACCTCGGTGACGGTGGCCTTGAGGCTGTTCTCCACCTGACCCGGGAAGCTGATCTCCACCGCTGTGCTCAGCGGCTTGCCGTTCTGACCCAGCAGCTTTTCGCCCTGCTTTGCAGTGCACACGCCCACATAGCGCCATGTGAACCCTGCCACGATCTTACCGGCGCAGCCGTCCAGTGCCAGCACTGGGTCGGACTGCAGATAGCCCTGCAGCTCCTGTGCGTTCAGTGCAAGGATATCATCGGCACTGGCATTGAGCCGTCCGCTGCTGGAAGAGCGCACAAAATAGCCGGTCTGCGGTGCAGTGATCTGCGCCGGGCTGCCCAGCTGCGCCTGCACGCTCTGGGACTGCTGGACCAGCGCAGTGATCTGATCGGTAAAGTTTGCAGCTTCGCCCGTTACCACCCAGAGCTTGTTCTGGGCCAGCAGGTAGGCATTGGCATCATCATCCACCGCTTCATAATCGCTGTCGTCCAGCGTATCCAGCAGGTCATACAGCGCAGAAGAACGTTCTTTTAAAAGGGTATCCAGCTGCAGCGCAGAAGTGTTCTGCGATTTCTGCAGCAGGTCGATCTGATCATTCAGCTGGTTCAGCTGCAGGCGCAGCGAAGCCTGCGAAGCGTTGCTGTACACCTCTGCCACTGCGGTGCCCGCTGAAACGCGCTCGCCGTCGGCAGCAAGATATCCAAGGTTTCCGCTGCCTGCCACATAGCTTTCGTCGAACAGCAGAACTCCGTCGGCTTCCACCGTATCCGAAATGACCGCAGGCAGCGCAGTCTCATAAACATTCTGCGGGAACAGGATATGTGCGGCCTGATACACCACATAAATTGCTGCCAGCAGCAGAAACGCGATCAGCACGCCTGCCAGAGTGGTAAGCACATGCGGCACATGGCGTTCCTTCTGGGTCTCATCCGGCATATCGATCATCCTTTCGCTAAAAATTCGCTAGTTTTGCGGATGGCAGTCTGCACTGCATCCGGTGCACCGGCATCCAGCCAGACCACACCGTCCATATGGCGGAACCAGGTCAGCTGGCGCTTGGCATAGTTGCGGGATGCCTGCTTGAGCTTTTCCGTGCAGGCTTCCAATGGAGCCGTCTTCTCAAAATACGGAAAGAACTCCTTGTATCCGATGGCCTGCGCTGCCGTGCGGAAGCTTTCCCGGTTCTGCCAGACATGCTCCGCTTCCTTTATAAGGCCCGCTTCCAGCATTTTGTCCACACGCAGGTCAATGCGGCGGTAAAGTACCGCGCGCTCTGGGAAATCCAGACCGAGGATCAGGCTGCGGTAGGGCCGCTCCGGTGGGAGAGACTCCGCTTTCTGTTCGCTCAGCTTTTTGCCAGTGGCACGGTAATGCTCGAGTGCGCGCAGCACCCGTACCTGATTGTTCGGGTGGATAGCCGCAGCAGCTTCCGGGTCGGCCTGCTTCAGTTCTTCGTACATGGCAGCACCGCCTTTTGCAGCCAGTTCCGCCGCCAGCTGCTCCCGCAGACCGGCAGGTGCTTTTTCCTCTGTAAAGCGCACCCCATACAGAAAGCTCTGAACATACAGCCCTGTGCCGCCCACAAGGATGGGCAGCTTCTTCCGGGCAGAGATCTCTTCTTCCAGCTTTCTGGCCATGGCGGTAAAGTCTGCCACGCTGAAAGCCTTGTCCGGCGTAAGGATATCCACGCCGTGATGCGGGATACCGCAGGTCTCCTCCGGTGTCACCTTTGCCGTGCCTATGTCCAGACCTTTATAGATCTGCATGGAATCACAGCTGATGATCTCGCCGGAAAAATGTTTTGCAAGCTCTACGCCCAGCGCTGTCTTTCCGGTTGCGGTAGGGCCGACGACGGCCACCACGGGATGTTTATACGATGCGTCCAAACTGCTTTTCCAGCTCCTTCCGGGTCAATTTGAGTACGCAGGGGCGGCCATGCGGGCAAAACGGCGGCACCTCGCCGGAAAGGATCTTTTCGGCCAGCGCCAGCAGTTCCTGCGGCGAGGACTTGTCCCCCGCCTTGATGGCTGCACGGCAGGAGATAGAATGCAGCACCCACTCGGTGTGCTCGTTCAGCGCATCATGGCCACCCTTGAGCAGCTTATTTGCGATCTCCACCAGCAGGCTTTCGGCATTCTGCGGCTCCACATCTGCGGGCACCGCGCGCAGCACCACGGTATTGCCGCCAAAGTCCGCGATCTCAAGGCCCGCATTTTCCAGCAGAGGAATGTTATCCAGCAGGGCCTGCTTTTCCTCCGCAGCAAGGTCGATGGCAGCAGGCTCCAGCAGCATCTGGCTGGGCACATTGCCATAGTTCGCGGCTAGTTTTTCGTACAGCTGGCGCTCGTGGGCAGCGTGTTTATCGATCAGGCACAGCTCGTCGCCGCGTTCTGCAAGGATATATGTTCTGAACACCTCGCCCACATAGCGCAGCGGTTCCGGCTGATCCGCCGTCGGATCAAAGTTCATCTGCTCCGGCTCGGCCAGTACAGTTTCTTGTTCTGCCGCTTCCGGCGCATCCGGTTCTGTTTCTGCACAGGGTGCACTTTCAGGTTCTTCCTTCGGTGCTTCCTGCGCAGGGTTCCACGCTGCCATATGGTCCTGAGGCGAATGCAGTTTTGTCTCACCAAATTCCGGTTCCACATCCAGCTGTGTTTCACTTGCTGCCGCACGGAACGGCTCTGGTGCCTTTGTCGTTTCCAGCTTCGGGCTGTGAAGGGTCACGAACGGATCCAGCATATCCTCGTTCTGAGCACTGCCTTTCCAGCGCGGCACACCGGGTGCTGTCGGTATTTGCATTGCAGCAGCCGGGGCAGGCTGCTGCGGTGCTGCAGCGGGTTTTGCCGGTTCCCAGTGCTGCTGTGGCAGAACGCCCGGGTCTGCCTGCCCCCGAATGATCGCGGAAAGCCCTGTAAAGTTATTGTTCTTTACATCATTTTTGATTATATCAGTGTCTTTTTTTGAATTTCCAGCTTTTTCTTCTTTTTTGTCTGCTTCAAAGGTAAAAAGCCGTTCACCGGTGCCGGGCTGAGCCAATGCCAGCTTGACGGCATGATACACCACATCAAAAACATCATTTTCGCGGGCAAAGCGGGCTTCGATCTTGGCCGGATGCACATTGACATCCACAAGGTCGGCCGGCATTTCCAGCAGCAGAATGCCGCCCGGGAACTTGCCCTGCATCATGGTACCCTTGAACGCCATCTCCATACCGGCCATCATGGTGCGGTTGCGCACATAGCGGCCATTGATGTAAAAATGCTGCATACTTCGGCTGGCGCGGCAGCTTTTGGGCGGGGTAATCAGACCGGTGATGCGGTACACGCCCTCCTGATTTTTCAGCTCAATGAGGTCCCGGCTGAACTCCCGGCCCAGCACCGCATAGGCTGCACCGCGCAGCTGGCCGTCGCCGGGCGTGACATACTGCAGCTTGCCCTCACGGATGAACTTGACGCTGACTTCCGGGTGGCTGAGCGCTACATGGGTAACTGTATCCGACACAAAGGTGCCCTCGGAGGAGTCCTTTTTGAGGAACTTCATGCGGGCAGGCGTGTTGTAAAACAGATCCTTTACCCGGATGGTGGTGCCCACAGCTCTGGCACCCGGCTCACGGGAGACCTCTTCCCCGCCCTCAATGCGGTAGACCGTGGCAAACTCGTCCACCTCGGTTCGGGTGGTCAGCTCTACACGGGCCACGCTGGCAATGGATGCCAGTGCTTCACCGCGGAAGCCAAGCGTATGGATGTTGGTCAGATCGTCCGGTGTTTCAATTTTGCTGGTGGCGTGGCGGATAAACGCCGTGGAGATATATTCTGCCTCGATGCCGGTGCCGTTATCGCTGATCTCGATCAGCTTGACGCCGCCGGATTCAATGCTGACGGTCACCTGCGTGGCACCGGCATCAATGGAGTTTTCCAGCAGCTCCTTAACAACGGATGCCGGACGCTCGACCACCTCACCGGCTGCGATCAGCTCGGCTGTGTGCTTATCCAGAACATGGATCACTGCCATGGTGTTTTCCCTCCTTGTATGGTCTGGGTCAGGTAGAGCAGTTTCATCTGTTCAGGCTGCCCTTCAGGGTCTTTTTCAGCTCGTAGAGGAAGTTCAACGCCTCAATGGGGGTGAGTGTTTCCACATCCAGAGCTTCCAGCTTGTCCATCATCTCGCTGGGCACAGCCGGAGAGTTATACTCCTGCAGGGCATCAAAATCCATCTGCTCTACTTTATTTTTAGGTGCAGTTGCTTCCAGCGCGCGCAGCACCTCGTGGGCGCGGCGGGTCACGCTGCCGGGCAGACCTGCCAGCTTTGCCACCTCGATGCCGTAGCTGTCATCCGCCGGGCCGCGCACGATGCGGCGCAGGAAGGTGATGTCCTCGCCGCGTTTTTTTACTGCAATATTGTAGTTTTTTACGCCGTCCACGCCGCCTTCCAGCTCGGTCAGCTCGTGGTAGTGGGTGGCAAACAGAGTCTTGCAGCCAAGGCCCTTGGCGGGGTCTGCAATGTGCTCCACTACGGCGCGGGCAATGCTCATACCGTCAAAGGTGGAAGTGCCGCGGCCGATCTCGTCCAGCACCACAAGGCTTTTGGCGGTGGCATTTTTCAGGATCTCCGCTACCTCGGTCATCTCCACCATAAAGGTGGACTGACCGGCAGACAGGTCGTCCGACGCACCGATGCGAGTGAAAATGGCATCCACCACACCCACATGGCAGCTGGAAGCCGGTACAAAGGAGCCGATCTGCGCCATCAGCGCGATCAGTGCATTCTGGCGCATGTACGTGGATTTACCTGCCATGTTGGGGCCGGTGATGATCAGGCAGCGGTCTGCACCACAGTTCAGGGTGGTATCATTGGGTACAAACATGCTGCCTTTCAGCATCTGCTCCACCACAGGGTGACGGCCCTCGGTGATGGTCAGCTCGTCACTGTCGTCCACGATGGGACGGCAGTAGTTGTTTTCCGCTGCCACCTGCGCCAGCGCCGTGAGCACATCCAGCTGGGCCACCGCATTGGCCGTGCGCTGGATGCGGTCCAGCTGAGCGCTGATGCTTTCCAGCAGTTCGCTGAACAGGCGGTGCTCCAGCGTGATGAGCCGTTCGTGGGCACCTAGGATCTTGCTTTCCAGCTCTTTCAGTTCCTGCGTGATGTAGCGTTCGCCGGAAGTCAGGGTCTGCTTGCGGATGTAGGTCTCCGGCACCATGCTCTTATAGGAGTTGCTTACCTCGATGAAGTAGCCAAACACATGGTTATAGCCGATCTTCAGCTTGGGGATGCCGGTCTCCTGCCGCAGGCGGGCTTCCAGCTGCGCCAGAACGCCCTTGGTATTGTCGCGGATGGAACGCAGCTCGTCCACCTCGGCATGGTAGCCTTTGGCAATGACACCGCCATCCTTGAGGGTAGAGGGCGCTTCCGGGTCCACCGCCGCATAAATACGGGCCTTGATGTCCTCCAACGGATCGATCTGTACTGCCAGTTCAGCAAGCTCCGGGCAGCCGCAGGCCTCAGCCTGCCTGCGCAGGCCGGGCAGCCGGTCGCAGGTCTGGGCCAGCGTATAGATCTCCTTGGGTGTGGCAGAGCCGTAAACCGTGCGGGTCATCAGGCGTTCCATATCCGCAATGTAACCCAGCTCTTCGGTCAGGTCGCCGCGGGCCATGGTCTGCTTGACAAGGCTCTCCACAGCGTTCAGGCGGTGGTTGATGAGTGCACTGGAAATAAGCGGCTGCTCGATCCAGCTGCGCAGCATACGCTTGCCCATGGATGTACTGGTCTTATCCAGCACCCAGAGCAGCGTGCCCCGCTTTTCGCGGCCGCGCAGCGTCTCGGTCAGCTCCAGATTGGCGCGGGTTACGGGCGAAAGACGCATGAACTGGGCCTTATTATAGGTTATGACCGTTTTCAGACGTTCCACGCCCTTGATCTGGGTATCGTGCAGATATTCCAGCAGTGCCGCCATGGCAAAGCGCACAAGGCCGTCCGCTGCAATGCCGGTGGTCTGCGCCCAGTCGCGGCCAAACTGGTTTTCCAGCGATGCCGCCACAAGGCCCGGTGCATAGCGCTCCTCTTCGATCAGCTCCACCGAACAAGTCATATTCTTTTTGATGTACGCCGTCACCTCGCGGCAGTCCAGCAGACCCGGATTCATCAGCACTTCGCTGGGATGGTAGCGGCACAGCTCCGTAATGACCGCCGGGGCGATCTTGTCTGCATTCAGCTCTGTGATATGGGCCGTGCCGGTAGAGACATCCGCAAAGCACAAACCTGCTTTCTTTCCTTTGAGGAAGATACTGGCAATGTAGTTATTGCGGTCATCCTGCAGCATACTGCTCTCAATGACCGTGCCGGGTGTGACCACGCGGATGATGTCCCGCTTGACAAGGCCCTTGGCCTTGGCCGGGTCTTCCACCTGCTCACAGATGGCTACTTTGTAGCCCTTGGCGATCAGCCGCGCCACATATCCCTCGTAGCTGTGGAAGGGCACGCCGCACATGGGTGCCCGCTCTTCCATGCCGCACTGCTTGCCGGTCAGGGTCAGATCCAGTTCCTTGGATGCCGTCAGGGCATCGTCAAAGAACATCTCATAAAAATCGCCGATGCGGTAAAACAGAATTTCGTCCTTATGTTGTTTTTTGATCTCAAGATATTGCTGCATCATGGGCGACAGCTCTGCCATGGTTTACCCTCTCTCCCGTTCTATGGTTCTGTGCACAAGTTTGCGGCTTGTAACCGCTTTTGCAAACAAAACGCGGTCTGTTTTGCACAGCCGCGTTTTGTTTTTGCCGGTTTTAGTGGCAGCCGCCGCAGGTGGAGCAGCTGCCGGTGCAGGAAGCAGAAGGCTCCTGTACCGTCATGGGGTCGCCGCCATTCATGGCAGTGTTGATGATGGCATCGATATAGTTCACGAGGTTCTCGCAGTCACGCTTGGCCTCGTTGTAAGCCACCATGCCCTCGTTGCCCATGATCTGGCCGTACAGGCTGTTCACCTTTTCGTTCAGTTCGGCGATGCGGGCATCGTTGCGCTCGCTCTTGCCGATTTCATTGTTCAGATCCATACGGGCGAGGTTGAACTCGCCAATCAGGTTCTGCAGCTCTTCGTCCTTATCGTTTGCCTTGCGGGTCTGATCCAGAACGAGGTAGCGGCTATCGGTCTGCAGCGCAACGGCTGCGCGCTTGAAAAGATCAATGCAATCCATTTGAATGGTCTCCTTCTTATTTATACGTTCAGGGGCACTGCCCCGGAATCACTCAGGCAAGCTCACCCAGCAGCACAGTCGCCCGTGCGCCCGTGAGATGTACGTTGGCATAGCTGCCCATCAGGGAAGCGTCTGCCGTGAACTCCACCGTCAGGTTGTTGTCCAGACGGCCGGAGAGGGTGCCCTCATTGCGGCCAAAGCCCTCTACCAGTACCTTCACAGTCTGACCAACCTGCGCCTTGACCAGTGCCATGGCGATCTCGTCCTGCACCTTGAGCAGGCGGGTCATGCGGTCGGTCTTTTCCTTGCGGGGGGTGGGGTCCGGCATATCGGCGGCCTTGGTGCCGGTGCGCTTGGAATAGATAAAGGTGAACAGCTGCATATAGCCCACCTTCTGCACCAGTTCCAGCGTCTTTACAAAGTCCGCTTCGGTCTCGCCGGGGAAGCCAACGATGATGTCACTGGAAAAAGTGATGCCGGGCACCGTTTTGCGGGCGTATTCGATCAGCTCCATGTACTGCTCCACCGTGTAGTGGCGGTTCATCTTCTTCAGCAGTTCATCGGAGCCGCACTGCACCGGCAGGTGCAGGTGCTTGCACAGCTTCGGCTGGGCGGCAATGGTGTCGATCAGCTTGTGACTGGCATCCTTGGGGTGGCTGGTCATAAAGCGGATGTGATAATCGCCGGGCACCGTGCACAGCAGGTTGAGCAGATCAGAAAAGTCCACCTTTTCTTCCAGACCCTTACCGTAGCTGTTGACGTTCTGTCCCAGCAATGTGATCTCCTTATAGCCTGCCTCCACAAGACCGCGGAATTCAGCAAGGATATCACCGGGCTTGCGGCTCTTTTCGCGGCCGCGCACATAAGGCACGATGCAGTAGGTGCAGAAGTTGTCGCAGCCGTACATGATGGGCAGCCATGCGCGGAACTCGCTCTCACGCCGGATGGGGATATTCTCCACGATGACCGGGCGCTGGGCGGGCTCCATCAGCACACGCTTATGCTTCTGCAGCTTCTGGGCAATGAGCTGCGGCAGGGTGTCGATGCCGTCCACGCCAAACACAAGGTCAACGTAAGGATAGCTCTGGCGCAGCTTTTCTACCACGTGCTTCTGGTTGGCCATGCATCCGCACAGGCCGATGATGAGATCATGCTTTTTTTCCTTGAGTCCCTTCAGGGCACCTACGTTGCCGAACACACGCTGCTCGGCATGCTCACGCACGGCGCAGGTGTTGAAGAGGATCAGGTCTGCATCCTCGGGCTTATCGCACAGGCCATAGCCGATGTCCATCAGCACGCCCTTGATCCGCTCGCCGTCGTTCACGTTCTGCTGACAGCCATAGCTGTGCACAAAGGCCAGCGGCGGCGTATCATAGAACTGCTTTACCAGCTCAGCGGCAATGTTATTATGTTCAAAACTAATGTATTCCAATCAAACCATCCTTCTCCGCCGGGCCGAAGTGCCCTGTGCGGCGAAAATCTACTTGCACTTTCTGAAAAGAGCCTTCTCTATAGTATACCCTGTTTATACGCTCCGGGCAAGAGGTTCCGTGCAAATTTTATGGTTCAGTGGGCGTTTTCCTGCGCCTGCTTCTCGCAGCAGACCTCGCACACGCCGATCAGCACAACAGCGCAGTCCTGCACATAGCCCTTCTGGTTTTTCACCAGTTTCATTACCTGCTTTTCGTCCACCTCGGCATCGGTCACGCTGCCGCACACGGTGCAGTACAGATGGCTGTGCCAAGGCAGCGTGTGGTCAAAGCGGTCAGCCTTGCCTGGAATGGACACCCGGCGCACCCGGCCCGCATCCACCAGACTATTCAGGTTACGGTATACGGTGCCAAGGCTCAGGCCCGGGCATTCCTTGACCGCAGCATCATAAATTTCCTCGGCGGTGGGGTGGTCGCACAGGTTCTGCACCGTCTGCATGACCAGCTCACGCTGTTTGGAATATCGCATATCGTTCTCCTTTTTCTTTGTTTTTGGGTTTTGGGTGTAAGGCGTGGCTCAGACGTTCTCTTCGCCCTTGATCTTTGCCCAGTAGGCACGGGCCGCCTGCTCATTTTTGTTATCGCCAAAGGTGTAATATTTCACGTCCTTGATGGCATCTGGCAGGTATTGCTGTTCCACCCAGTGATGGTCGTAGTCATGGGCGTATTTGTAGTTCTGGCCCTTCACCAGAGCATCCTCACCGTCGTAGTGCTTGTTCTGCAGTTGGCGCGGGATCGGCCCGGTACGGCCCGCCTGCACATCCGCAATGGCCGCATTGATGGCATCATGGGCACTGTTGGACTTGGGACTGGTGGCCACCAAAATGACGGCATCTGCCAGCGGGAGCCGTGCTTCCGGCAGGCCCACCATGTTGGCGGCATCAATTGCCGCCTTCACAATGGGGATGATCTGTGGATAGGCAAGGCCCACATCCTCGCAGGCACATACCATTAGGCGACGGCAGGCCGAGGGCAGATCTCCTGCTTCCAGCAGACGGGCCAGATAATGCAGCGCCGCATCCGGGTCGGAGCCGCGCATGGACTTCTGGTAGGCTGACACGATGTCGTAGTGGTCATCGCCCTCCCGGTCATACCGCATGGCAGTGCGGCGGGTGACCTGCTGGATCATTTCCAGCGTAATGTGCTTTTCCCCATCCTCAATGGGAGCTGCCGTCACCGCAAAATCAAGACAGCCCAGCGCCTTGCGCAGGTCGCCGCCTGCGCTCTCGGCAAGGTAGGCACAGGCATTCTCGTCCATGCAGACCTTTGTGCTCTCCCCTTCCGAAAGCTTTTTCAGTGCATTGTGCACCCCACGCTCCACATCCGCTGCCGAAAGTGATTTGAACTCAAACACCGTACAGCGGGACAGCAGCGCATTATAAATGTAGAAGTATGGATTTTCGGTGGTGGATGCAATGAGCGTCACCGAGCCGTCCTCAATGCATTCCAGCAGGCTCTGCTGCTGTTTTTTGTTCAGGTACTGGATCTCGTCCAGATACAGCAGGATGCCTCCCGCACCTGCCAGCGTGCCGATATCCTTGAGCACCGCCTTGATGTCCCCGGTGCCGCAGGAAGTGCCATTGAGCTTATGCAGCGTCATACCGCTGTTTTCTGCAATGATGCGTGCCACCGTCGTTTTTCCGGTACCGGACGGGCCGTAGAAGATCATGTTCGGGATGCGTCCGCTCTCGATGGTACGGCGGAACACCCTGCCCGGTGCCAGCAGATGCTGCTGACCGCAGACATCTGCCAGTGTTTTGGGCCGCAGACGCTGTGCCAGTGGTTCGTTCATCGTGTTTTCCTCCTCCCGTACCGAGGCGCGATTCCCCCAGCATTTTTCTATAGTATATCGCATTTTGGCAGTAAGAGCAAGGTTTTATCTGAAAATCATTCTCAGATAATTTTTGCCCGCAGTTTACAAAAAACGCAAAACATGGTATTATCGTATCAGCTTTTGTCGATAGGAGTGGATGAAATGCCTGTTCGCAAAAAAGCACCAGAAGACCTTACTGCAAAAAAGGCGCTGGCGCTGGAAGTGATCGACCGGTTAAAAAAAGAATACCCAGATGCCGGCTGTACATTGGATTATGACCACGCCTGGCAGCTTCTGGTCAGCGTGCGTCTGGCAGCCCAGTGCACCGATGCCCGCGTGAACATTGTGGTGGAAGACCTGTTTGCCAAATATCCCAATGTTGCTGCGCTGGCTGCTGCAGAACCCGAAGACATTGAAGCCATCGTCAAGCCCTGCGGGTTGGGACACTCCAAAGCGCGGGATATCTCCGCCTGTATGCGGGTGCTGCGCGATAAATACGGTTGTCAGGTGCCCACCACCTTTGAAGAGCTGCTCGCCCTGCCCGGCGTAGGCCGCAAGAGCGCAAACCTTATCATGGGCGATGTGTTTGGCAAGCCTGCTATCGTAACAGACACCCACTGCATCCGGCTGTGCAACAAGATCGGCCTTGTGGACGGCATCAAGGAACCGCAGAAGGTGGAAATGGCCCTGTGGAAGATCGTTCCTCCGGAAGAAGGCAGCGACCTGTGCCACCGCTTTGTGATGCATGGTCGGGCAGTGTGCAATGCGCGCAAACCAGAATGCGAAAAATGTTGTTTGAAGGATATTTGCCGCTTTGCCCGGGAAACCGCCGGGCAGAGCGCAGAGCTTTAAAATTCAGGAGGTAGAATTATTATGTTTGGTTTTATTTTCAGTCTGCTGATCGGCGCTCTGGCTGGTTACATCGCCGGCCGCATTATGGGCAGCGAAACTTCCACCGTGCACAATATCGTGCTGGGCATTCTGGGCGGTTTTGTAGGCAGCATCGTGTTCGGCCTGATCGGTCTGAGCGCTACCGGCATCGTGGGTGAGATCCTCGTTTCCGTTGTGGGTGCCTGCATCTGCATCTGGATCGGCCGTAAGCTGTTCAACTGATTTTTCTTGTGTGCAAGGCTGCTCTTCGAGTTTTTTTCTCGGAGAGCAGTTATATTTTTGCGTCACAGACTATTTGCACCTGTTCTGCCGCAAAATCAAATCTTGACAGCGCACAGGAAGTATGATAAAATATTTCTCGTTGCAGAACATGCAAGAAAATTTTATCTGCTACTGTGGCTCAGCTGGTAGAGCAGCTCACTCGTAATGAGCAGGTCGCCTGTTCGAATCAGGTCAGTAGCTCCAAAGAGAAATCCCCAAAAAGTGGCTTTGTGCCTAGCTTTTTGGGGATTTTTCTTTTTATAGCCGTCCTTCGGTTTTTAGAAAAAAACGCCTTAATTACCCTTATTTTACCACAACTTCCCTAAATCAGTGGCGCAAAAAGTGGCGCAGAATGGCACACAGCATCAGATTATTTTCGTGCTCTGTATCGCTGTGTATACTTTCCCTGCGCCTTCAGCTTGTCGTAGGTCTGGCCTGCCTGAAGGGCTGCTGCTATACTATGACTTTGTTGGCGTTAACATTTTCGTGATGCCGCGAAAACATCACATATAGGTTTTCTGGCTGCGCACCTGTGCTTCGATCATCGGCTTCAGGTAGCTGTCGAGGTCGCCAAAGGTCTCCTTGATGAACGTGATGGTCTCCTGCGTCAGGGCTTTCTTCGCTGCAGCCAGTGCGCGGTTGTAGGCAATGCGCTGCGCAGCCTCGTCGAACTTGTCCTGTTCCTTCAGGGCATCAACGTAGGTCTGGTTGACGTACTGGACGGCGTTGAACACCGCGTTGGCGGCATTCTGGAGACAGGTCTGCGCAAACTTGTTGTTGATGTAGCCGTTTGCAATGCTGACACCTTTGTTCAGGCCCCAGCCGAAAATGACGGTCATTGCAGGGATGCAGGCAGTAAGAGCGACTTTCAGGAATTCATTCATAAGAGCTTATCCTTTCTGCTCGGTTTCCGAGCGCTGCTTTAAAATGTCCACGGCCTTGGTGATCGCTGCCGGGATTGGCAGTCCCATCAAGCCCGCGTTTTCGATGATGGAAATGGTCTCGTTGCAGATAAAGCCGATCACAACGGCATCCCGCACAAAGGTGGAACCCATCACGGCATCCAGCCTGCAGGCCACCAGCACGATCAGCAGCGTTTCGCCCTTGCGGCACAGGCCCTTCCAGCCTGCGCGGCTTTCCAGCGTGCCGCTTTTGGTCTTGGGGCTTGCATGGAACACTCCTGCCACGATCAGCCCGGTGATGTAGTCGATGGCCATAAAGATGATGAGCGTCTGCAGCGCTGCGTCCCACCCGCCAAACAGGCTGGCAAACGCAGCGCCCAACGCACCCACCGCCATGCAGAAATAATCTTTCAAAACGTCACCCCCCTCACAGTGTCCACCGGCTCTTGTTCGGGCGGGTGTCTACATGCACCCAGCCCTTTGCCCGGCCTGACTTGACCGGGTAGCGGCCCACGCCGCCCCAGCCGGGCATCAGGCTTTCGGCGTAGGCGGCCACAGCCAGTGGGTCGGTGTCCTGCACCTGAATGTCAGCGGCCCGGCCCAGCAGGTGCTGGCTGGATCTGGAGCCGCCCACCTTGGTGTTGTGGCTGGCGGTGCGGTAGCCGCTGGTGATGGTCACCGGCTTGCCGAAGTGCTCCCGGATGCACTGCAGCAGCACCACAAGACCCTCGTCAATGAGGATGGTGTCGGTGCCGTCGTGGCAGCGGAACTCACGCACACGGAATGCGGGAGAGAGCTGCTTTGCACCATCATTCTTCAAACTGTACTGCTTGATTGCCATATGTATCACGTCCTTTCATAGGATCAAGCCACGGGCTTATTTTTCCAATTCTGCCTTGATGGCTTCCAGATCGTCCGTGGTCAGGGACGGGTAGTCGGCGGCGATGTCTTCAAAGACTTCACCGGCGGCAATGCGGATTTTGAAAGCGCGGGTCATAATGCGAAGTTTGAGTGCGTTCAGGGTTTTCATAAAAATCAGCCTCCAATCAAATCAGCCATCATCAAAATAATATCGTTGTTTGCGGTTTCCAGCGCGTCCACGCGCTCCGGCAGCTTCTCCCGGGCTTCGACCTTTTTGCGTGCTTCTTCCTGCGCGGCCAGCTCTTCGGCGGTGTAGCGGATGTATCTCTGCACCGGCACCTGTTCAGTCCATGCGGCCTGCGCAGGCACGCCCGGCACATCGATGACCTTCCGCACATCCCTGCCGCCGTTGGAGTACTCCGCCACCGTCTCGTAGTGGCTCACTTCCTCCACACCTTCCACAGCCGGGTGCTCCACTGGTTCGGTGTCGTCCACCAGATACCCAAGCGTCAGGTCCGGGTTTTCCACGACCGCGCCGGTCTCGTCAAGGATCTTCATTGTGTCACCTCCATGGGGGTCACATATTTGCCGATTCGCGAGTAAGATACTTTTCCGTCAGGACTTTCAGCCGACAGCATCCACTGTCCGCCGGTCTTGCCGGAGTCACTGCGGTTTACTTTTACGCATCCATTTTCGTCCAGCTGCATCGGGGGCACAAAGCTACCGTCGCTGCGCCGCAGGTGGAGTCTGATTTTGCAGGTTTTCCACTCTTCCGGGATGGCAAAGTGCAGACTGGTCGGGTGACCCTCACTGCCAAACTGCAATGTTGCCACAGTGTCAAATGTCACAGGGATCATCGCTCAAAACCTCCTTTCTCATGCCACGCGCCGCCAGATGTGCACATAGTAGGCGGCAGGCTGCACGGTGGCGCTGCGGCCGTAGATGGCATTAGACTTGGACGCATCCAGACTGAACTTATATACATCAGAAAAGGAATTGTATTCGCCCGTAGATGCGATCAGGTCGCCGGCAGTGAATGCGCCGGATACCTTATGTTCACCCTTTTTTACATCCGCGACAAAAGAGCCTGTGATGTTCGGCAGTCCGGCCTCCACGGTGGTGCCCGCTGCGTGGCCGCTGCCAGCACCCATCAGTACCCGGTTCTGCGCAATCTCCTGCCATGTACCGCCGAACAGTGCGGCAGGGCTTGTACGTGCGGTGCTCTGGTAGATGCTGCCCACGGGAAAAGGATCCACGCTTTTCAAGCTTTTCAACAGCGCATCCACCTCGGCACGGGTGTAAAAGCTGCCACCCCTCATGGATTCGATCACGGCCTTCCACTGCTGCACCAGCGTGCCGGTGGGGATGCCATGCACACCATCCCGCATCACGCCGCAGACGGTCTCATCTGCGCGCGTGTCGTAGATGTCGGCGGCGGTAACGGCGGTGGAGCCTGCAGGGCGCTTGATCTCGGCAAGGCAGAGGTCGTAGATCAGCTCGGTGCGGGTGATGGCCGGGGCAGCAGGCCCGGCAGAATTCGGGACACCTTCCAGCACCTGCAGGCTGGTCTTTTTGGCGGCGGCATCGTAGCGCAGCACGATGCGGTCAATGCGGCTGCGTACAGGGTCCGCTTCGGTGAGCACCACGGTGGTGGGCTGCTCCATGATGATGCTGCGACCCTTGAACCGTGCCGGGCGCACCCATGCCTGACCGGCGCTCACCTGCACGCTCAGGCCGCCCTGTGCTGTGACGGAGAAATCCTCCTCGGCGCTGTACACGCCGCTCAGCCGGGTGGCGAGGTAGCCGGAAGCGTCGTCGGCATCGTAGGTAATGCCGTTTTCGGGATAAGTAATGATATCTGCCATACGTCCTCCTTTAGGTTTTGTGCCAGCTGGGGGTGCCCAGCCGGATGGTACGGGTGGTGCCGCTGTCCTCGCTCTGGGTGATGATGTCGGCTACCCGCACCATGGCGGTGTAGCCCAGCTGGGGCAGGCTGACGCTCAGCACGTCGCCCACCTGCAGGGTATCATCGTCCACGTCAAACTCGATGCTGCCGGTGCGCAGCTGGCCCAGCAGCTTTTCGCCGCCCCGGTCAGCCAGCTTTTCCAGATAGCTCTGGCTGGTGTTGGTCTCGTTTTTGTCCTCATCCGGCTGGATGTCCCGGGCATCGATGTACATTTCCCGCCGATCAGCGCCGGTGGCGTTTACATCGCCCACCCAGACGGTGGCGCGCTCGTCACCTTCGCCAGCGCCCTGCACAAGGGCCACGTTGGCGTAGTCGGTGTCGGCAAAGCTCCACCCGGCATTCAGCAGATTGCCCCACTGGGGGCTGTATCGGCGGTTCGGGTCGAAGGTGGGGCGGAAACACTCGAAGAGCAGCTTTTTCTTGCTGCCCTTGCCGTCCAGCACGATGCGGAACCCCAGATCACAGGCCTGCCCGATGGTCTGGCAGTAGTCGAAAATGCTGCCGCCGGAGGTCTGCTTTTCAAAGGTGGTGTCAAAGCCGTACTCGGTGCCCAGCGCAAGGCGGGGCCATGGCTTTGCGGCGCTCACAAGGCTGCGCATGGCGGATTCCGCGTTCTGGTTCTTCACCGTCACAGCAGAGACGCGCTTTGTCAGCAGCCATGTTGCCGGGTAGCCGGACACCACAAGGTTCGAGTCCTCGTTCTGGTTGGTGCGGGAGCAGATGCGCATGGGGATGCGGGGGGTCTCGTCGCTGCGCACCAGCCAGCGCCCTTCTTGCAAAAGCTGCAGATTCTCGGCGGTGGGCCGCACCTCAAGGGTAAAACTGCCCTCGGAGTAATAGGGGCTGTCCCAGTAGAGGGAGTGCCATACTTTTACCCAGCCCACGCGGGCAAGGGTCTCTGCGTCCAAAACGTCTATTCTCATAGCGGTTCGGGCAGGATGCCCGCCTCCATCGGGTAAAAGCTGACGGATGCCTGCAGGTAGCCGGAGCCGTTCTCGGCCTGCATACTCAGCACGTTATCGCCGGGCTGCAGCTCGGTGAGGGTGCTGTCCTCGTCCAGCTTTGCAAAGATGTTCTCGGTCACGCCTGCCCGGGTCAGGGTGCAGGCCAGCCGGTCAGAGGTGCTGCGGTAGATCTCCAGCGTCTCGTCCGGCTGCAGGGTCAGGTCAAAGCCGATGAAGGCTCCGGTCTGCAGATCCACCACCTTGGGATGCGTCACCGGCATGTCGCACCGCAGGGTGGCCGTGAAGGGCACCGGAAGGCTGCCCTCGTTGCGCAGCACTGCCGCCGTGCCGTCCCGCTTGATGCCGTAGATGTGGCGGTCATAGCAGACGGGGAACCGGAACGCCTTTTCGTACCCGCCCAGCACGCTGCTGACGGCGTTGAGGTCATACCAGAAGGGCTTTTCGCTGTAGAGCATGAGCGAACAGCGCGGCTTCGGCGTGTAGCTGGAAAAGTATGGCGTTTTCTGCAGCACGAACCGGGTGAAATAGTGGTCGCCAAAGTACAGGGTGCCCTTGGTGAAGTAGTGCAGCTTTTTGCTGAAATCCCGGGCATTGTCCAGCGCATACGCGCCCCAGAACACCACATCGAGGGTGCGGGACATGCCGGAGACGCTCTGACCCTCCACGGTGTCGCCCACCTGATTGACACCCTGCGCGGTTTTCAAGTCCACGTCGATGCCGTTCAGCGGGTCGAGAAAGTAAGGTGTATCGTAGTCCCAGCCCAGATGCAGGACGGCACCGGCATCTGTCACGATCTTGAGATGATCCTTAAAAAGCACAGTGTCCTCCTTTCATCGCTTGCGGGCCTTGGCCTTGTCGGCTTCCCAGCGGGCTTCCCGCTGGAGGTCTGCCGCCGTCTGGGCCTTGCTGTAAATGTTCTGAGTGATGTTGGTATCGCCCTCGCGGTGGTAGCTGTTGGCAGCAGACACCACCTGTGCGGTGCCGGACGCGGCCACGGTGCTGCCCAGACGCATGTTGTCGGAAAGCACCAGCGCCCCCGCCTGCCGGATCATGTCGGCAAGGGCAGAGTTGGTCTTTTCCAGCGCCTTGGTGTTGGCGTTGATGGCATCTTCCAGACTGCCGGTGCCGGTGGTGATATCCACGCTGCCCATGCTGCCAGAGCCAGACGAACCGCCGCCAGAGGAACCGCCGCCGTGGCTTACGTTCTTTTTGGAGCCGCCGAGCGATGCAACGATGGCCGCAATGGCAACGCCCAGCGCGACCGCTGCCGCTGCCACGATCAGGCCCATCGGGATGCCAAAAAAGGTAGCGCTCAGGGCGGCGGAGATCGCGGCCAGCAGGCCTTCAAAGGCTGCACCGACCGCGCCGATCAGGGAAGCGACGCCCGCAAAAATGGTGGGGAAGCTGGACAGCAGACCGCCGCTCAGGCCCTGACTGATGGCGAGAGCCGCCGTGCTCAGCGGCCCCTGCAGGCCCTGAAAGACCGACACGAGGGTGGAACCAAGGCCCTGTGCCTGCTGCCAGACCTCAGAGAAGCCGCCGGTCAGCCCGTTCACGATCTGCCCGCCAAGGTCGATAGCTCCCTGCACCAGCTGATCGCGGGCACCGCCCAGCGCTTTGTTGAGCTTAGTCACGATGCCAAGGGCAAAATCATTGACCTGCTTCTTCTGGTCGGCAGTCAGACCGCCGTAGATGGTGCTCGCCACCCACTTGCCGATGCCCAGCCAGTCCTGATTCTTGACGGCGGTGTACAGATCATCGAAGGTGCCCAGAATGCCGGTATCTGCTTCGGTCTGCAGCTCCTTCCACAGGCCGTCAAAGTTGTCCGCGCTGGACTTTTTGATCTGCTCGGCCACCTGCACGGTGCCGTCTGCGGCGACGGTCTTGATCTTCTCCACCGTCACAAGGGCACCGTCCACCACGTCGTCGTAGACCTCGGTGATGACCTGCTTCTGGGTCTCAGTGCCGTCGGTCAGGGTCTCGGTGACGGTCTGGGTGGTGGTCTTGACCCCGTCTGCTAGCGTCTCGAAGGTGGAAGTGACCGTCTTGGCGGTCTCCCGCACAGTCTCCATGGTCTGCTTGACGGTCTTGGTGCCGTCCGCAGCCACCTCTGTGATGGTTTTGATGTCCTTCAGCACACCATCCACCATCTGCCGGGAAGTCTCGGTGATGACCTGCTTTTGCTGTGTCTTGCCGTTGGAGAGCGTTTCGGTGATGTTTTCGGTGGTGCGGGTGATCTTGCCGTCGATTTCGGTCGTGGTGTCCGAGATGGACTTGACGACTTCTGCGGCGGCCTGCTTCGTGGCCTTGCTGGCCTTCTTGGCTCCGCTGGTGATGGCCGGGTAGGGGTTCACGGCTGTCTGGCTCCCGGCACGGCTGCTGCCGTTGCCGGAGCTGCTTGTGCCCTTCGGGACCCATCCGTTGTCATCGTCCCATTCGAGGTCTTTGTGGGAGCTGTTCCACTGTTTCGCGTTCTTGCGCTTGTTATAGTTGTCCATGTAGCCGTTGTAGGCGGCATTGTAGGCGTCCTGTGCCGCACCGACACCGTTTTTCAGGTTTGCCAGTGCAGCCGCCGCGCCCCTGATTTTGGCGACCAGCTCATTGATCCAGTCCACCACCGTGCCGATGGCGTTCTGTGCGATCTTTTTCACAGACGCAAATGCGGAGTTGACGGCATTGCGGAAGGTCTCGCTGGTCTTATAGGCCGTCACGAGACCCGCTGCCAAAGCTGCAAGTAAAGACACTACAAGGCCGATGGGGTTCGCCTTGAGAACCGCGTTCAAACCTGCCTGCGCGACTGCAAGACCGGTCGCCCCGGCTTCGGCGGCTTGGTGGGCAGCGGTCATGGCCGTGGTTGCGGCAGTGTGAACCACTTCAATTGCAGTAGCGGCGGCTACATAGCCCTTGTATGTCAGGAATGCCGTTCCGGCAGCGGCCACAACAGCCGTTGCAATACCGATGGTCTCCTTGAGCTGGGCCATCTTCTCGTCGCTGTCGAGGAAGGAGACCACCACCTCGTTCAGCTTGACCACCAGCTCACCCAGAGCTGCAAACAGGCCGCTGGTCAGCTCACCGGTCAGGGCGCTGACATTATCCTTCAGGGTGGACATGCGCCCGCTGAAGGTCTGGCTGGCTTCCAGCATACCGTTGTAGAACTGCCCGCCCTGACTGGTGGCGGCTTCCACCGCCGCTTCCAGCTCGCTGAAGCTGACCTTGCCATCCGAGATGCGCTTGTACAGGTCGGACATGCTCTCGCCGGTGGCATCACAGATCTGGTTCAGCGGGTTGAAACCCGCATCGATCATCATGTTGACGTTTTCCAGCGTGACCTTCTGGGCGCTGGACATCTTGCCGTAGGCGCGGGTCAGGGTCTGCAGCTTCTCGGCGTTGCCCAGCGAGATATCACCCAGCCGCTGCAGCACACCGGTGGTGTCGTCTGCCGCAATGCCGAACTGCAGAAGGGTCTGGGTGCCGCTAGTCAGGTCATCCAGCGAGAAAGGCGTGGATGCCGCCATTTTGCGGATCTCGGAAAGCTTTGTGGCGGCGGCCTCCTCGCTGCCCAGCATGACCTTGAAGTTGGTCAGGTAGCTTTCCATGGTGGCGTTGTAATCCACACCGCTCTTGACCACCTCGGCCAGCTTGGACGATGCCTGTTTTGCAAAGTCCGCGATCATCTGCCCGGCGGCTACCGTCCACTTGCTGGTGCTTTTTTCCGCCTGGTCGCTGTTCAGCCTTACTTCGCCGGTGATGCTGAAATCTGCCACTGTGTCCACCTCTCTCCATTCCAAAAGAGCGCGGGCACAAGGGCACAGGCTGTTATAACTTGATCTCTACCTCCCGCTTACAGGCGGGATTTTTGCATTTTACCCACAGGCCATGGGCGGATGCGGCATTTTCTGCCCACACCGGCAGCGCCCGCCCGCAGTATGGGCAGGGCACCGGGGCGCGGCTAGTGCCGGAACCGCGCAAGGAACGCAGCGTCATGCTCTTCGACCGAAACGACACGGGCGGCACCCCCTCTCAGCTCAGCAGGCAGGGCAAAGCGCTCCTGCAGGTCGGCGTAGCGGTCGCGCATACTGCCCTCGTACTCGGACAAGTCCATGGTGCGCCAGCCCATGATCTTAGCCATGAGGGTCTCCTCCGGCAGGGCCGCGAACAGTGCCCGGAACCGGAACCAGTGCACCTTTTCGCGGGTCAGGTCGATGCCGTAGGCCTGCTGGAACGCCGCCACGATGTAACCGGCATCACACTGGTAGTCGAAGGCAAGACCGGAAGAGGGCGCGGTACTGCTTTCAGCCGCGGCGCTTTCGGCTGCTTTTTCGCCCGCCTTATAAAACTCGATCATGTACCCGTAGGCATCGATGATCTTCTGAGGGTCGTTCAGAAAACAGTGTGGGTCTTTGTAAAAACGCCAGAGGGCGCTGACCGCAAAACCGATGGGATCATCTCCTGTCTGGCCGCGCACATAGGTGTTGACCAGCCAGACCATGGGCCGGAAATCCGGGATGATCTCGTATCCATGCCACCGGGTGGGCAACTCGTCCAGCAGCAGATCAGACATGGCGCTCTGCGGCGATCTGCAGTGCGTATGCCGCCAGCTGCTGCATGGCATCAGGATCATCCCGCAGGGCATTCATAGCCTGCCGGGCATCGATCAGCCGCTCGGTTTTCTGCTTTGCGGATACCTGCGCATCCACCCGCTCCACCATCCGGGAGGCAGGCGGTGCGGGATAGCTTACAGGCGGATTGTGCTTGCCCTTTTTGGCCTGTGCGCGGCGCTGCTCCCGGTTCATGTGCTGGGCAGGCTTTGCGGCATAGCGCTGTTTCTCGGCGGCAAAGGCATTGCCCAGCTCCTCGATCACGTCATAGATGGGGGCCATGTTGTTTTCATCCAGCCCCAGACGGGCGGACGAGCCTGCACCGAGGATCTCGTCGATGCAGTCCATGGCAATGCGTGCCTGTGCACGTGCATGGTCGCCCAGACGAACGCCGCCGCGCCGGAACTGCTCCGACTCCTCGGCGCTCCTGCGCTGCATCCGCTCGTTGGCATCCTCAAAGCGGTCAAGGTCGTTGGCGTTCATCAGGGAAAATTCAAATTCCTGTCCACAAATAACCATGTTCTGGCTCCTTTCAGTTGAGCCGTGCCCCGGTTCTGCCCCGGAGAAAACTAATCACGGCATAAAAGATCCCCGTTCCGGTGTGGAGCGGGGACTGTGTTTGAAAAAAAATCAGCCCTTGACGGCCTTTGCAGGCGCAGCGGACTGGGTGGCGGGGTTGTAGTCAAACTCGTCCGGCGTGCCGATGGCCTTCACGTCGCAGGCAAAGGTGGCCTTGGAACCGGCTGCACCGCCTACGTCGCTGGTGACGATGATGGCAGCGCGGCCCTGTTCGCCCTTGCCGGTGCGCAGGCTGAAATAGATGTACGGCACGATGATATCGCTGCCGGTACCGTACACAATCTTGTGGCTCAGCACAAAATCCTGAAAATCATCGCCCACGCAGCGGTCGCCGTTGACGGTAAGGGTGCGCTGGGTGCCGGTCTTTTCGGTGACGTTGCCGGTACGGATGTACTGAGCATCCTCGGTGGTGGCGTTCAGGGAGCCGGAATGCTCCTTCACATGGTCGGCGCAGACGATCCACTGGCTTTCCTTGGTCTGGGTGCTCTCGATCTGGAACGCCAGCACAAAATCGTTCGCCGTCTCAATGCCGGTATACGACGCGCTGGGCGTGATGCCGGACTTGGTAATGGCTTCAGATACAGTCATATCAAAACTCCTTTCATTTGGGCATGTAGTAGGTCAGGCGCATTTGCAGCTGCATCTTACAGCTGCCCGCGCTGTTTGTGACGATGTAGCCGCTGTTTGTCACGGCAATGCCGGTAGGGGTCTTGCCCCCGCCGCAGGCCGAGAGGTCGGGCAGGTTATGGCGGGCATCCTGCTGCATGACCCACTCGGTGAGCTGCTCGAAAAAGCCGCTGTTCTGGATGCTGACGGCATCCACCTCGCTGTACTCCCGGCGGCTGAGGAAGAGGTAATTCTTCGCCATTTCCCAGCCGGAGATGTACTTGGTGATGATGGGATCACCGGGACTGTCCTCGATGGAAAATGCTGTGGATTCTTCTTCCAGCCCGGCAATGCGGAATGCCGCACCGGTGGCTTCCTGCTCGTCGGCGATCAGCGGGCAGGTCTTGAGCCATGCCCGCAGGGCGGCAATGGTTGGCTTTACGGTTTCGCTCATTTGTTCCCTCCCAGAAACTGCTTTGCGGCATCATGGGCGAACTTTTCCAGCTCGTCCTTGTGGTCAGCGATGGCGTTTTGTCCCCAGTAGGAACCGCGGTGACGTTCCGTTTCGCCCTTCGCGCCGTGCAGGTCGGTGCCCTGTTCGTGCAGGTAATACTGCCTGCGGGCGTAGGGGGTGTTGTACACCAGTTTGCCGTCCTTGAAGTCGGATGCAGCACCGTTCACGCTGTCTTTCAGCTGACCACTGTCTAGCGGAACATATTTGTCCACAACATCGGCCACTTTCTGAGAAAAGGCAAACTGCAACCTTGCAAACCGCGCATCCATGTCGGCCTGAAAGCCGGGCCGGAACGTGATCTTGAAATCAAAAACCGGTGCGCTCATACGATCAGCTCCCTTCCACGTGCCAGTGGGGCAGCAGCGGCTCCCGGTTATCGGAGACAGCCGCCGCCGTGCAGCACAGGTGCGTTTTTTCGAGTTTGGCATACTCGGCTTCGGTCAAGGCAGGCACCGCGCCCTGCACCAGCTTCCAGCCGCGTTTCAGGGTCCAGTGCTTGGCCTTTTCCGCAGCAGACAGCGCCGCCCACTGGGCGTAGGGCAGATAGCCCATGGTGCACACGCTGGCCGGGATGCGGATGTGGGTGGTGCGCTCCGGGTCCTTGGCGGTGCCGGAGCCGGAGGTGTAGCGGCATTCCCGCCAGCTGCACCCCGGGAACACCCAGCACACCGGCCTGTCCGTCTCGGTGGCAGTGTCGTGGATGAGGTTCACAACAGTAACGGCTGTCTGCATCACAAAATCCCCCTGTACAGCAGATCGTGCGGGTCACTGCCCAGCGCGGTGCGGATGATCTCATAGGCTTCCTGCCGGGTGGCCGCGGTCACGCTGGCATTGCTGCCAAAGGTGACGCTGTAGCCGTCGTTGGAGACGCTGGCAGCACCCGGTACAGCGCCCGCCGCAGATGCAGCGGCCAGCAGGCCGACGATCTGCCCGCAGGCATCCGCCAGCGCTTCCCGGCAGGCCTCACACCCGGCAGCGTGGCTCTCCGCCCGGCCAAAGGTGGCGGCATCGATCATGCGGGAAGCCCGGCTGCACAGCACGCCGAACGCCGTTTCCGGCACCGTGCCGCCCGCCGCCGTGTACTGGTCATAGGTGCAGTAGAGCATCGGTCAGACCTCCTTAGGCATGGCTCTTAACGAGGACGGTCTGGGCCTTGGTGACCTTGTGGGCATAGATCTTGCGGCCCTGCACAGCACAAGCACCGATGAAGGTGCCGCTGCCCTTCAGGTCATTGACGGCAACCGGCTCGCTCCACTCCTCGATGCGGGTGAACCAGTTGGGGTGGCCCGCGATAAAGTCCACCTTCTCGCCGAGGGTGGTATCCTCAAAGACGGTAAAGCCTGCCACACGGCCCACCGCGCCGGTCTGCACCACGGCGTCGCCCAGAGCAGACGCCTTGATGAACTCCGGGCTCTTCAGCAGCAGGGCATAGGTCTCAGGGGAGACCAGCAGCCAACGGCCATCCGTGGGAACATGGGTCTCGGACAGCTTGGTGCGGGCGTCCACGATGGTGTCATAGATGTTGGCCTTGGTCAGGGCAGCAGTGCTGTCCATGGCGGTGCCGCCGGTTACCAGCTCGGCAGAAGCGTCGGTCTCCATCTGCAGGGCCAGCGAGTAACCGGCGCTGTCCAGACGGTCGGCCACCAGATGGCCGGGCACGTTCTCGGCGTCAAAGCCGTCGATCAGCTCGTTCACAGCCTTGTCCTTGTCGATGTTCACGGTCAGGAAACTGGTGTCGCCGTGGGTCATGGCGGTGCCGGTCTTCTTGTTGTAGTCGGCCACCGTCACTTCGGTGTCGCGGACAGGCACCTTGACGGCACCGGCCTTGGGGCTGCCTTCGTAACGGTTGTTGCAGATGACGCCGACGCGCTTCACGATGGTGGCGCGCAACTTTGCATCTACCAGCTCAGAATAACGCTCTCTTGCAATATGGGGCATGAAAAATCATCCTTTCCTTAAATTTTGATGTTGGGGTTCATGGCTTTGAAGGACGCTTCCACCGGGTCCACATCGTCCTCGCCGTGCATCGGGTCGCCGTGTTCGGCACCGGTGGAGTAGGTGCCCGCGTTCTTCTTTTCTCCGTCCTGCACATCGCCAAAGGCCCACGGGTTCGCTTTGGCGGCTTCGTCCAGCGCCTTGCCAATGTCGCTGCTGCGGTCGGCAGAGCCCTTCAGGGCGTCCAGATCCAGCAAAGCCCGCACTGCCTTAACGCTGCGGCCCTTCTTGCCCAGGATGGCAGCGTCCAGCGCGTTATCAAAGGCAAAGCCCTCGGCCTGCGCCTTCATGTCGGCCTTCAGCTTGGTGACCTGCTCCTGCAGGCCTGCCACGTCCACGCCGTCAAAGGCTTTCAGGCCGTCCTGTGCGGTCTTGAGCTGGGCGTTTGCGTTGTCCAGCTGGGTCTGCAGGGCGGTGGCTGCAGACTTTTCCCGGTTGATGTCTGCGCCGTTCTCCTGCATGATCCAGTTCAGCTGTTCATCGGTGATGCCGGGGATCTTGTTCTTCACGTCTTCACGCTTCATGGTGGAAACTCCTTTCGTGTGTGAGACCTCAGTTTTTTACACTGTTCTCTGTCAGTTATCCGGTCTTGGGCGGGGTACGCGCCGCCCGCCGCATGGTGCCGCTTGCGGGAGTTGAACCCGCCACCCCCGGATTAAAAGTCCGGTGCTCTGCCAATATGAGCTAAAACGGCATGAAAAAACCACTGTTGTGCCTTTTTGATAGCATACAGTGGTTAAAATAGGGCATTTCCATGAATGAAAGCTTACTTTTTGGGGTGCGGGTGCGGCGTGTATTTGTCGTCCTGCGCCTGCTGCACGGCGGATGCAATCATGAAGAACAGCCGGGCACCGTTCAGCAGAACGATCTCCAGCAGCGCAAGGATCATCAGAGTGATAAGAACTGTAGTAACCATAGTGTACCTCCTGAAAAATGGGCAAAAGAAAACCACCGTCCGGGTGGATGGTGGTTAAGGTTATTCGATGCCGGGCGGGAGCTTGCCAATCCCTTTCAAAGCTTCATATGCAGCACGGGAAGCAAGCTGTTCTGGCGGGGCAGGGCTGTCCAGCATGTCGCACATTTCATCATACTTGTGGTCGATCGGATGTTCAAGAAGCCACCTCTGCATTTTTGCAATGCGTTCCGGTGTAAGCCAGTTACTCATAGTATTTCACTCCATTTTCCTGAAGGTCTCCGATAGCCTGTCGGATCAGCTTCTCTGCCTGTTCAAGAAGCTTTTCGTCTGACAGTTCCGCGCGAGGGATATTTTTCAGCCGGTTTATTTCGGCATTCAGGCCCCAAACAATGCCGTTTGCAGCGGCAGCATCATAATTGATACTTTTCTCAACAGCATAGATATGACCATTGTGACCGATGGCCGTCATGAGCTTCAAATTTTTGTTTCTTGTGAAACTCGACAAATCACCGTGCGAGAAAATACCGCAGGCAGGGTGTGTGTGGATAACAACATACGGGGTATCAAAGTTGGGCAGCTGAACAGAACTTCCCTCGGCGCTTCCCGTGATGTCCTTCGTCAGCGGCTTCATCTTGATATCGAACACCCTGCCCACTTCAACATTTTCCGGCTGCTTTGAAGCGACCATGAGAAGTCGCTTGTGGGCGTTTTTCAGCTGCTGCTGCCCGGCGGCATCCAGTGTGTCACAGCTGAACGCCTTAACATTTGCAATTGACTGCATTGTAACAGGTTTCGCCTTTGTGTTCAAGCTGCTGTATGTAGAGGATGCCTTCCGCACCTGTGCGCTTGCTCTGCTGGCTTCGCTCCTGCCGAACTTCGGCACGCTGGTGCGGGCGCTGTCTACTCTGCCACCGGTGGCCTGCGTAAAGTCTTTCAGGCTCTGGCGGGCGGCTCTCAGGCGCACAGCGCTGTCGGTGGGGTCTAGCCCGGCAGCATCCTCGGCCAGATACCGCTTTTTCCAGCGGCGGACGTTCCGCTCCCGGGCACGCTGCATCTGTGATATCTCGTAGGCGGTGTACTTTTTGCCGTTCCACTCGATGTTCCGGGCGTTCAGCTCCCGCAGCTGTTCCTGTGTCCATTGGGGCGGGTCGCCCAGCTCCGGGAACACCGCGAAAAAGGTGTGGCGGCAGTTCCAGCCGCAAAGGCCTGCGCCGGTGCCGTAGCCGGTGGCGGCTTCAAAATCCGGGTAGTGCCTGCCCTTGTAGTCCACCGCACCACCGCGGTGAAAGCGCCGTCCCTGCCACTCTGCATGAGAAGGACGGGCACCGCCGTGGGCGGTCGTCTCCACAAATTCGCAGCCCATTTCGTCCATGCGGGCCACCTGCAGCTTGCCAGTCGTCTGGTTTACACCGGTGAGCACGGCACGGCGGGCGGCCACCTCGATGCTGTCCTTGTGGCCGCTGGGATATGTGACCATGGGCATGTCGTCTGCAAGGCTGTCCACAGCCTGTTTGACGGCGGTTTTGTAGTCGAAGGCACCGGTGCTCACCTTGAGCCATGCAGCGTCCAGTGTGCGTTCAAAGGCCCCTGTGACGGTGTTTGCCGTGGTGGCGGTCAGGTTCTGCCATGTGCCGCAAGTCTGCCGCGCGCCGGCATCCAGCAGGTTGTTCAGGGCGGCGTTCTCTTCAAAAGGGGGCGGCTCCATGTCGTAGTGGTAATAAATCGCATCCTCCCGCTCCATGGCTTCGGTGGCGGCCTGCAAAAGCAGCTTGCGGATGGCCGTTTCGCTCTTGCCGGTGTACTTCGCCAGCAGCTTCACCACGTCGTTGCGCAGCGCCTCGGTCTGCTGGTAGCGCCACAGCTGCCAGTTGGCGGTGGGGGTCACGGCGTTCATCTTGCCGATGCGCCGGGCAACGTCCTGCAGGATCTGCTCTTCGACCTGCTGCCAGAGCTGCACAAATGCGTCCGGCATCTGGTCGAGGTAAGACGGCGGCAGCATCAGGCACCCCCGAAGGTGATGGCTTCGTCAGTGTGGCTGTCCGATTTGGCTTCCTCGGCCCATGCGTGGGCTTCCTTTTCGCTCAGGCCGTACCGGGCGGCGAGGTAGCGGCAGCGGGGCACAAGGCCAGCAATGGCGTCCTCCCGCAGCTGGTTTGTGCGTTCCTGCTCACTGACGATGTAACTGTCGTCCCAGTTGACGGAAATGCTGGTCTCCGGGTCTACCGGTGCGCCCAGCAGGTTCTTTGCCGCCCACAGGATGGCCCGCAGAATGCCGATCAGCGCCGTTTCAATGGGGATCTGGTTCTTGTTGGCGCTCTGCACAAGGTCCTGCCGGCTGCCGGTGTACTCGGTGGCAGTGGCCACCTTGCCCAGCTCAAAGCTGTACCGGTGACAGCCCAGACCGCACTTGAAGCTGAACAGATCCAGCATATCCTGCACGGCCCGGTGGTTGTCCTCGGTGCGCAGATCCGGGTTGTACTCGTGCCACTCCGGCGCGGCATCCAGACTAGCTTCCTTGCCGGGCAGCGAGAAGAACTGCTGTGCGCTCATGTCGTCGGGCGGGATGTAATGCGGCTGGCTATCGGCACCGATCACCACCTTGCACAGGCTGCGGTCGTAGAAGATCTTCTTGCCGCCAAGGTAAAGGTCCTGCCGGTAATTGTCAAAGGCAAGGTCTACGCCCTGCGCGGCGTCAAGAGCTTCCGCGAACACGGCCATGCCCAGACCCGTACCGCCGTCGATGTTCTTCTCGGCGGCAGGGGAAAACAGGCTGAACCACGGCGGGGAGCCCTCCGGCTGCAATTCAGTCACCGTACCTACAGGCGCTTTGCGCGGCGTGAACACCGGTGCACCGTCCTGACCCTGACCGATCTCAAACCATTCGTTGGTGATGATGCGGCTGCCGTCCCTGACCGTGTGGGTCTGCAGATAGGCGCAGGGCCTGCCGTCTATCAGACATTCCGATACAAATGCGGCTTCGGTCACGATGCCGCGCTCCACGCTGATGGGCAGGATGCAGGATGCAGGGTCGTAGTCCAGTACGATGCGGGCATCCGGGTCTTCTTCCAGCTGGCCGTCTGTGCCCTTGATGCCCTCCACGCTCAGCACGAAAGCGCCGGTGCCGGACCAGTAGGCTTTCTCCACCAGCTTGTTGGCGTTCTCCCAGAAATGCAGCTGCCGCAAAAGACCGCCGGTCTGCTGCTCATCGCTGCCCAGCAGGTAGGCGGCAGTGGCTGCGTCGCCGATCTGGAAGGTGGTCTTGTCGTTGAGCAGCAGATTTGCCCAGTCCTCGCACACGCGCTTGGGCATCCGCAGGGACGCCCGGCGGCGCTTGTGTTCGCCGTCCTCCCGCGTGATCTTGATGTTATGCACACTGGGCACATAGCCCTGCCACCACTGCCGCCATTTTTCAATTTTGGCATAATAGGAGGCGTCGATCTGCAGGTCCTTGGTTTTGTTCAGGTATTCAATAAAAGCGGCAACGTTCATCTTGCAGTCAGTCTCCTGTAATCGCGCTCGATGGTATACTCGAACGCATCCAATGTATCAATGTCGGTGGTTCCATCGTCCAGACGTTCATCCACACCGGGGTGCTTCTGGCTCCACAGGGCCGCAGCAAGCGCATCCCGCAGGGTGGTGGCCTCCGGCATATACCAAAAGCGTCCGCCACCCATGAGAATGGATGTCAGGCGGATGCGGTCGATGATCTGGATCTTGGCGGAGTTGTTGACCCGGTCGGCCAGCCAGGAAAGCGGGCAGGCCCGCAGCCGGGTGCGGATGTGGTTGATCAGCGTCTGTTCGGCGCTGTCGCAGAAAATATAGTGGATCTCGCCATACCGTGCGAACACGGCGGTGCAGAAATCGATGAGCTGCGCGGCGAGGTAGTCAGCGTCCTGATTCTTCGGGTCGATGCGGGCGGATGCCAGCCCCACGACCCCTGCGTAATACGGCAGGATGCCGGTGGCCACGAATGCGTGCCGGGAGCCGTTGCCGCCGAAGTCCACCCCGATGTGCACGCGCCACGGGCGGCAGGGCTTGTCCGCAGGCCAGAGGAAACGCCCATCCCCGGCGGCAATGCTGTCTGCAAAAGGGCGGTAGATGATGCCGCCCGCTGCAGCCCACTGGCCGAGGATGAAGCGGTTATAGTAGACCGTGCCCGCGTACTCCTTTTTCAGCTGAGCCACGAACTCCGGCGGCAGAGTGGGGTTGTCGTCGATGGTGTAGGCCTGACAGTAGATGTCCGCGTCGCTGTCCAGAAACTGCTTGAACCAGTGCTGGGGGTTATCCGGGTTGCAGGTGCCGTCAAAATGGCTGTGCGGACAGGACAGACGGCTTTTCAACATCTGAAATACACCTTCGTCCCATGTGGTGATCTCGTCCCCATAGGCGTACTCGAAGGCTGCACCCTGAATGCGGGCAATGTGCTTTTTGTTGTCGGCACCCAGCACGTACACCTTGCGGCCGAACAGCTGCACGATGTTGCCGGACGCCGAGGTGCGCACCACGCCCACAAGCTCCGGACCCCAGAGGGCACGCATGGGCTCCAGCACGTTGCGTTCCAGCGTGCCGAGGGTGTTGCCCAGCATGACGCAAAGGCCCTCGTCCCGGGCCGCGCAGATGCGCTTGGGGATGGTAACAGCGCAGTCCAGATAGGTCTTGCCGGAGCGGGTGGCCCCAGTCTTGACGTTCCAGCGGTGGGAGCAATTGCGAAGGAACTCCTGCTGAAACTCAGTCAATGGCACTGTCCACACCTCCCAGCAGCTTGCGGGCAGCTTGCAGTGCATCGGCGGCGGGGTCCTCCTGCACGGTCTCCTCGCCCAGCATCTTCAGCAGCACGCCTGCCGCCCGGGCATCACCGCGCTTGGCGGCTTCAGTAATGCCCATGACCACCGACATCTGATTGTCGATATCCTCATTGTCCACCTCATCCCGCAGCAGGGCATTCACCCGGCGGCGGTCGGTCTCCGGCAGGCTGAGATAGTAGTCGGCGGCTTCTTTCATGCTGCGCTTGCGGCGGCGGGCCGCACCGGAAGCAATGCCGCCCTTCTGGGCGATCTGTCTCTGTTCGCTCTCAGTTCGTTCGTTGAACGGGATGAGATTTTCTTCGTTGGCCACGTCACCACCTCTCTTGCCGTAAAATCAAAAAGCCGCCCGGAAGATCCGAACGGCAGGATATAACAAAGAAACCCGGCTGGTACATTCAGGCTGTTGGTCGGGAAAGGTGATCCTCTGTGTCAGCCGGGCAGCACAAAGCCCGCAGGGATGAAGGGAGTAAGTCTTTCCTGCGGGCTTCGGCATTTTAAATTTTAGCAGGGGTTGACAGTATTATCAAGTCCGGTTCGCTCCGGTTCAGTCCGGACTTTTGATCTCCAGTCTTTTTATGGCCGCGCTGTGGCGCTGGAACATCTGGCTGCGGGAACTGCGGATGTTGATCGCGATGTCCGGCCAGTCCTCCAGCAGGATGTACCGCCGGAACAGGATCATGAAATCCACCTCATCGTCCAGCTGGCTGAACACCTCCATGGTCTCGGCCCGGATGGCGTCGCACACGGCAGACTGCGCCTCAGCGGCCCGACGGGCCTCGTCGATGCGTTCCACACTGCGGGGCAGAGCCTGTCCGTCGCCGCTGCCGCCCGGCACAGGGGAAAAGCGCTGGGTGGTGTGGGTGGCATCGGTCTGCAGCGTGGCCAGCTCGTCCAGTTTGAGCAGCTCGAACCGCTTGGCCGTCCGGTACCGCCAGAGCCATGCCTTTTTCTCTTCGTAGGTCATTTACAGTTCCTCCACCCGGACGAACACGCCGCAGGGGTCCGACCAGAATTTCTCCACGATCTCGCTGCACACCTGCGCGTCATCGGCCCAGAAGTGCAGGCGGGTCATTTCGTCCTTGAGGGCCTTTTCCAGATTATCGGTGTCCGGCTTTGCGGTGCGCCAGCTGCCGTTTTTGCGGCCCTCGGCAGGGAAGCACCACTTGACCAGCAGCCGCACCGGACGGCCTGCGGGGATGGGCTTTTCCGGCGCGTGGGGTGCCAGATGGGCGTGGAGCTTGGCACGGGTCTGTTTCAGTTCTGGGCTGTCGTGGAGCACCGCGTGCGGCTGCCCGCCCTTCATGTAGGCGTGCAGCTGCTTTGCGTTGTGGGTGGTGGTGGGCGGCTGCATGGGGAGAAAGAATTGCATGTACATGGGGTTCACCTCGTTTTTTTTTCTGATTTTAGCGCCAACGTGATGGGGAGGGTTCCCCGAATGGATGGGGGCTGTGGTCGCCCCATCCTTCGGGAGACCCCATCACAATTGCAGTTGCAGTTTTAGCTATTATATATAGGCTATTTTGCACTGCAAAATCTGCAGTCATAGCGGCTATAACTGCAAAATTGCAGTTTTTCGTGTCGTGCAAAATAGCGGCTATTTCTGCATTTTTACAACAAGCTGTAATTGAAACTATTACAAAATGTTTAACCTGCGCTGCCGGGTTCCTTGCGTCCCACTTTCTCGCCATCGATCCAGAAACGTCCGTCATCTTTCAGCCGCGTCTTGATGGTGCGGGGCTTCAGGTCCATGTATTCAGCCAGCGCATAGACGGTAACTTCGCCATCCATCATGCAGGCTTCAAAGGCGGTGTCCAGTTCGGCCTTTTTGTCCTTGGTCACCTTGCCTTTATCGCCCCAGCGCTTGGATGCACCGCGGCTGCCCAGCGTTTTGAAATCGTTGTCCGGCTGCAGGTCTTCCAGAAGGCCGCTGTCCTGCTTGTGCACGGGGTAGTCGAACCAGAGGTTCACCGGGTCGAAGCGGGCAAACTCGCGCAGGGTGCCCTCGATGCGCCATGCGGTCATGCCGTCGGCCTTTTTCTCAGCAGCCGCGACCTCAGCATCGATGGCCCGCAGATCTGCAAGGCCCAGTTTTTCCTTTGCGATGGTCAGCATCCGGTGGCGGCTGAGGGTATCATCCAAGCCGTAGGCATCCGCATGACCGCGTTTGTCCAACATGGCCTTGATCACGCGGCAGGCGGCTTTGTTATGCAGCTGTTCCCGGATGGCATCGGTGGGCACCAGCTCGGTCATGTCCAGCATGGCATCCGGGTCGCGGGCGAACACGCCGGAGCCGGATGCACGGTCCATGCTGCGCTTGCCGCCCTGCGCACCTTTGCTGTGGTGATGGCAGTAGATCACGGCGCAGTCCAGCGCGCGGCACACAAGGTCGAACTGGTTGCAGAACTTTGCCATCTGGTCGGCAGAGTTCTCGTCGCCGGTGATGACCTTATAAATGGGGTCGAGGATCACGGCGGTGTAGCCTTTTTTCTGGGCCCGGCGGATGAGCTTTGGGGCCAGCTTGTCCATGGGCACGGACGCGCCGCGCAGATTCCAGATGTCGATGTTCCGCAGGTTCTGCGGGGGCAGGCCGAGGGCGGTGTACACGTCCTTGAAGCGATGCAGACAGGAGGCCCGGTCCAGCTCCAGATTGATGTACAGTACCTTGCCCTGTGCGCAGGAGAAACGGCCCAGCCACGGCCTGCCTTCGGCGATAGCGATGCACAGCTCGATGAGGGCAAAGCTCTTGCCCGCCTTGCTGGGGCCTGCCAGCAGCATCTTGTGGCCCTTGCGCAGCACCCCGGTGATGAGGGTATCGGCCAGCGGGGGCAGGCTCTCCCAGTCGTCGGCCAGACTCTCGGTCTCGGGTAGCTCGTCGGTCTCCGCTTCCAGCCAGTCGCACCACTCATCCCAGCAGGATTTCCCGATGTTCGTTTCCAGCAGCACCTGCCGTTTGTCACCGCGCAGGATGCCGGGCATCCGGGAAAGGCGGGAAGGGTTGCGGTTCTGCTGGTCGATGGTCAGGCCGTTTTTCTGACAGGCGGCGTAGAGGTAATCCACCCGCCTGCGGTACTCGGCGTAGTCCGGGGCATCCACCTTCACGATGGCGTGGACGCTCTTGCCGCCAGAGTAGACCAGCGCCGCACAGGGCAGTTCCAGCTGCTTGATGATGGCCTGCTGCTTGCCCAGCTCCATGTTGTCGCACTCCACGAGGGCGTAGCGATAGGCAGTAATATTGGCATCCTTGCGTCCGGTGCCGTCCACAGGGTTGAAGCAGATCCATGCACCTACTTCAGGATCACAGTCGCCCACCACCTTGCCGAGGTCACCGCCGCAGGCATCCAGCTCGGTGATGAGCTGCCCTGCGGTGCGGGTCCAGCTGCCTTTTGCAGGGCGGCGGCGGTCGGCGGCCATAAAACTTTCGGTCACATAGGCCACATATTCGTCCGGCTTAAACAGGGCTTGCAGGTAGCGCTTGAGCTGGTCGGCGGGGTGCCACTCTTCGGGCAGGGCCAGCTCATGGGCTTCCACCCAGCGTGGGTCTACCAGACGGCCCTCGGTTTGTGCGCCGGCGCCGGCAGAAATATCATCGTTCCAGTCCAGAGCGTGGCCTGCGGGGCCGCTCCATCCGTGGGAGTAGGCCAGCTGAAAAATGCTGCTTGCGGTGACGGGGCTGGCCCCGCCGCCGTGAAAGCTTTCCCATTTCTTGACACACTCGCCCTTGTGATAGCGGCCCGCATCGCGGGTGCTCCACTGTTCCCAGAGGGTAACGGGCAGGCCGGAATCCTTCAGGGCCATGCCCACCATGAGCCATTCGTCATAGGTCAGGGCGGACGGGGATACGAAGTCCAATGCTTCCTTGAGTTCATTTTCATGTTCCATTCGCGTTACCATCCGAAGTCAATGTCTGCTGTGGGCGGCTCCTGTGCAGGAGTGTAAGTCTTTGGGTTCACGCCCTTGGGCACGCCGCGCCAGCCCTGCACCGCAATGCGGTCGATCATGTGTTTGGCCTGCTCAAAGCTCCACCTGCCCACGTGCTGAAAGCCGTATTTTTCCAGACAGCGGATCTGCTTTGGGGTGGTGAGGCCTTCGTCCCGGCGCTTGTGCAGCCGGTCCAGCAAAAGGCTGGCCTTGCCTGCCGACTCCACAGCGTCCGGCAGGATGCCCATTTTCTCAAGAGCAGCAGTCTGTTCGGCGCTGGGCGGGCCTGCTTCCCAGCCAAAGGCCGGCACATATCCGGCAAGGTCCTCGGCCTGAATGCTCATCTCGTATTGCAGCGGGTCCACGAGCCGGGCTTTTTTGCGGCGTTGCTCTGCCAGCTGCTTTGCAAGGGCTTCCTCCCGCTGGGCCACCACGTCCTCGCTGGCCTGCGCGGCGGCTTCCTCGATGTCTTCCGGGCAACCGGTCTGGGCCAGATTTTCGGTCATCTGGCGGGCCACGGTGCGGTCCTCACAGACCAGATCGGCCGGGCGGCACAGCTCGTGCTTGTCGGTCATCCACAAAAAATCCAGCAAAAGCAGATCGGTCTTGCCCGGAAAAAGGCGGGTGCCGCGCCCCACCATCTGGCTGTAAAGGCTGCGCACCTTGGTGGGCCGCAGCACCACAACGCAGTCCACGCTGGGGCAGTCCCAGCCTTCGGTGAGCAGCATGGAATTGCACAGCACATTGTACCTGCCGGCATCAAAGTCGGCCAGCACCTCCTTGCGGTCAGCGCTCTGGCCGTTGACCTCGGCGGCGCAGAAGCCGTGAGCGTTGAGCAGGTCGCGGAACTTCTGGCTGGTCTTGATCAGCGGCAGGAACACCACTGTTTTGCGCTCCTTGCAGCGCTGGGCCATTTCGGCGGCGATCTGTTCGAGGTACAGGTCCAGCGCTGTGCCCAGCTGGCCCAGCGAGTAATCGCCGCTGGTAAAACCGACAGTGGAAATGTCCAGCTTCAGCGGGATGGTCTGGGCCATGATGCGGCACAGATAGCCCTCCTTGATGGCATCGGTCAGCTTGTACTCAAAGGCAAGGCTGTCGAACACCTCACCCATGTTGCGCATGTCACCGCGGTCCGGCGTGGCGGTGACGCCCAGCACCTTGGCGCTGCCGAAATAATCGAGGATGCGGCGGTAGCCGTCCGTGATGGCGTGGTGGGCTTCGTCAATGATGATGGTGCCGAAGTAATCACGGGGGAAGCGTTCCAGCCGGGCGGTGCGCTGTAGGGTCTGCACGCTGCCCACCACCACCCGGAACCATGTATTCAGGCAGGTGGCATCTGCCTTTTCCACCGCGCTGATCAGGCCGGTGGAGCGCTGCAATTTATCCGCTGCCTGTTCCAGCAGCTCGCCGCGATGGGCCAGAATGAGCACCCGGTCCCCGGCACGCACCTGATCGGCGGCCACCGATGCAAACACGATGGTCTTGCCGGTGCCGGTGGGCAGCACCAGCAGGGTGCGGGTGCGCCCGGCTTCCCACTCGGCATGGATGCGGTCACGGGCCTTTTGCTGGTAAGGGCGCAGGGATTGTGTATCTGCCATTTAGAATGCCCCCTGCGTCCAGCCCTGCGAGGGTGCGGCCTTGGGTTCGGGTGGCGGCAGGAAGCGGGAAACTTCATTGCTCTGGCCGTTCGTGCCGTCCTTCTTGACGTAATCGTGGATGCCAAGCTTGCAGATGCCCTTGGCACCCACCACCTCGTTCCAGCGGGGGCGGAAGGTCTCGCCGCGCTTGCACTGGCCGATGCTCTCAAAGAAAGCGCCCAGCAGGCCCTGCGTCTTGGTGTGCAGGAACAGGCGATCCGTTACGGTGGTGTCGCCCTTGGCCCCTCCGTAAATGCGCAGGGTCAGCTTTGCCATGGAGCAGGGCGGCAGGTTGGCACTGCCCTCGAAACGGGCGCGCTCCATGCCGGTGACTTCAAAGGGGTAGTCACCCTCCGGCAGCAAAACAAATTCCTGCTGTTCGTTGGTAAATTCGTCGTCCCAGCCGAATGCGCGGCCTTCGTTGTTCATGTCGTTCATACGTGAAATCTCCTCTCAAAAAATCATCAGAACGGGATATCGCGGTTGTCCAGCACCATCTGGAACACCTGCGGCCATGCGGCGATCAGACAGCCCTCTACAAAGTCAGCGGGGTAGTCCTTGATGGGCATATCCTCCGGGAAATAGCCCCGTTTGCCCACAACGCCCTGCAGCTCTTCACAGCTGACCTTGTTGGCGCTCATCAGAGCGGCCAGCTTTTCGGGCACGCCCAGACTGAGCAGAACATTTTTCTCGGAGCTTTCCTGCAGCGGTGCGGGCTGCGGCTGAGCCACCGGCTTTGCTTCCTGCTGCGGGCTGGACAGGATATTGGCTTCCGGCTGGGAACGCGGCTGCGGTTCCAGTTTCGGTGCCTGTGCAGACATTGCGCCGGGGATGCAGGCGGCAATGCTGGCATAGTCAAAGGGTACTTCCTCCGGCAGGTCAAAGCGGTTTTTGGCATCCCAGCAGGGGTGATGCGCGGTGTACAGTACACGCCTGCCGCCGCTGGCCTTGCTCTTGGCGTTCTTGCCGTCGCCCACCTTTTCCACAACGGTCTTGTAGTTGGCAAACAGCAGCATATCGCACCACTCGCGCAGCAGCGGGGCCACCTGTTTGGAAGTTTTCATGCTCCAGCGGTCGTAGTTGCCCACAGCATCCGGCTGCTCAAATTTGGTAATAGCGGCATGGGCCAGCACCACCACGTTGTGCCCGGCCTGCAGCACCTCTTCCAGCGCGTCCAGCAGCTTGCCGAACTCTTCCTTAACATAGGTGTAGCCCTTGCCGTAGCCGAAATCCTCGATGCCGTTCACCTTGGCTTTGGCACACACGGCCTGAATGCACAGGCGTTCAGCCCAGTCGGCGGTATCAATGACCAGCGTGCCGCAGGGGACACTGCCCTTGCGTACCTCGGCCACCTCATCCAGCAGCATGGCCCAGCTGGTGGGTTGGGGCAGGCGCTTGACGTTCAGCCGCTTGGTTCCGCCCTCGGTGTCGATGAAAACAGGGTTCGGGAAATGGGATGCAAAGGTGGATTTGCCGATGCCCTCCGGGCCGTACAGCACGGTTTTGACCGGCGCGGTCTGGATGCCGGTGGTAACTGCATATTTGCTCATTTAGAACGCTCCTTTCGTCCAGCTTTTCTGCTGGGGCTTTTCGGTGACGGGCGGCAGGGAAGTTTCGGCATCCTTCACCATGCCGTCCTCAATGATGATCTGGCATTCACTGCCAGTGGAGACCCGGGTGGCAATGGCCTGCAGGTGTTCTGCTTCCAGCCATGCGGAAAACTCCTGCAGGGTGGTCATGTCCATCTGTTCCAGCTTGTCCAGCAGCACGAAACCGCAGTCCGGGTTCAGGCGGCGGACGATGGCAGCGGCCACCCGCAGCTGGTCGCTGCCGGACATGTCCCGCCAGTGCTTGCCTTTATAGGTAAGGGCACCGTCCTCTACGCCAAGGCCCGGCAGCGGCAGATCCGCACCGTTCAGCAGGGCCATACGGTCGGCACGCTTCTGCGTGATCGCTTCAGTCAGGCGCTTATATTCACTGTCATACTGGGCAGCTTCGTCCTCGGCCCGGGATTTTTCGAGGTTGGCGCGGACTTTGCGGTTGGTCTCCTCGATATCCCGGATGGATGCTTCCAGTTCGGCGGTGGATTCGTCCTGAAGCTGGGCGACGGTCTTTTGAGCGGTTTTCCGCTGATTGAACAGGCGGGTGTGCTTGGCGTCGAGCTCCTGATACTGTTGTTCCAGCTCGGCAATGCGTTCACGGGTGCGTTTCAGTTCGGCCACACACTGCTGCTCCTGACGCTCAAGCTCTGTGTACTGTGCCCGCAGACGCTGGTTCTCGCCGTTGCGGGCCAGAATTTCCTGCTGCTGGCGGATGAGGTCGGACGCGCTGACCGGCTTTTCCGGTGCATCCGGGTAGGAGATCAGCTCCTCGGCAAAGTGCTTTTTCTGTGCGGCCAGCTGGCCGGTGAAGGTGCGCTTGTCGTACAGGGCCTTGATCTCCATGTCACGGGTGTGCAGCTCGGTGCCGATGCCGATGATCCGGAGCAGGATGTCCGCCTTTTCCTTGTCGGTGGCTTCCATGAAGCGGGGCAAGTCCAGCGCCAGCGGCTCCACAAAGGCGTTCAGCAACTGCTGCCCGCTGCGCCGCCCGGTGGGGTCAGTGACGGTCAGACTGGCATTTTTGCCCTTGCGTTCCACCACCACACCGTTGGAAAGCTTGACCTTCAGATGCGCCGGAGCCACTGCGCCGTCCCGCTGGGCAGCGTCCGGGCGGAAACGGTCGCCGCCCAGTGCCCATGCCAGAGCATCCAGAACGCTGGTCTTGCCCTGATTGTTGTTGCCGCCCACGAGGGTGAGTCCGGTGGGCGACGGCGTGAGTGCAACGGCCTTGATGCGTTTGACGTTTTCGGCCTCTAAGGCCATGATCTTTACAGACATGCGGATACCTCCCCTTGAGCGGATGCGAGTGTGTGAACGAACTGGTTGATTGCGGTCTCCCGCTGGTCATCCGGCAATTTGCGGAACTGCATTTTAGCGGACTGAACGATGCTGGTAATGGAGCGCCCGGCCAGAATGATGCTGTCGTAGGCATCGCGGGCATCCTGTTCCTGCTGTGCCTTATAGTCCGCAGTCATTCCGGCCGCAATCTCGTAAGCTTTTTCGCCTGCCCGCCGGTCTACCTCTTCCTCATCCACCACAGCGGCGATGGGCTGCTTTTTCAGGGCCGCATTTTCTTCCTGCAGCTTATCCGCCCGGAGCTTGGCCGCTTCGGCCACCTGCCGGGAGCCGGAAAGCTGGTTCTCAGCATCCTTGGCACGGGCTTCGGCCTTGTCGCGTTCCGCTTCGGCTTTCTGGCGCTGGAGGTTGGCCGCAATACGGCTCTCGTCTGCATCGTGGTAGCTCTGCTGGAGCTGGGCGTTCTGCTCTTTCAGACCGCTGATGTCGGCAAGAGCGGATTCATAGCGGCTTTCTGCTTCTTCCCGCTTTTCCGCGTCCTTATGGGTCTGGGCTTCGGCGCTTTTCACCAGCTCCTTGAAATAGGCATTTTCCTTGCGGGCGTTCTGAGCGGACTTCTCGGCAGCGTCGGCACGGTCTTTCTCGGCCTTGAGCTGGGCCATAAGCTCCTGATACTCTTTGTAAGTAGTGATGTCACCGGTAAAAACGGCTTGCTTGACCACCTCCGGGGTGCTGGGCTTGGCCGCAGCATACAGCAGTTTCAGGGGCTGCACGTCCAGAATGGACTTGCCTTCCAGCTGGATGTTGCCGCACTGTGCGGCAACGCTCACCATGCGGTCACCGGTGTCCCGGCTGATGCCGACGGCGGCACACCACTTGCCCCAGCTGCCCTGATAGTGGTTTGCGGTTAGGTCGTGAGCGTGCTTTGCGGCCATGATACGGGCCATGTTGCCGGTGATGAAGGTCTGCGCATCCTGCAACAACAGGGCGTTGGTCTGGTCGTCTGCACCAAAGTCAAAAGTGGGAGCGGTACTCGAGGGCACAGGCGCGTTTTCGTCTGCACTGACCGGAACACCGGGTGCGTCGGCAGCAGTCGCCAGTTCCGTCGTAGGGCTTGACCCCTCCGGTGCTGCCGGGGATGCCGCAGTTTGGTTTTCCGCAGCAGTGGCAGCATCCGAACACTGCGCGGATGGGGTAGGGTGTTCTTCCACCGGTTCAATGGGGGCGTTCTTGCAGGGCTTGGCCTCCCTGAGGGCCGTCAGCATCTGCTCCGGGAGCTCGTAGTCGTCCATGGGGATGAACTCGTCGCTGGTCAGAAACGCTTCCGGGGTCAGATGTTTTTCAGCGGCCTTGGCTTTGCCGAACTTCTGGGTCAGCAGATGGCTTTCCTTCCAGACCCGTGCGGATTCGTCCCAGCGCCAGAAGCGCCCACGGGTATAGGCGTAGTGAACATCGTTGCTGTTCTGGCTGATGATCATACCCGCACCTCCGTGTCCTTGAGGCGGTCCAGCATCTCGGCCTGCACATCCTTGCTCATGGGCTGGATGTTGTTGCCCTTCCAGCCATAGCAGAGGATGGGTCCGTAGATATGCTGGCCGCGATAGATACGGTTCAGGTCTCTGCCCATGATGCCGTACACCAGCACTGCCGGGTTGCGTGGCAGGACTTTCTGCTCACAGGGGCACCGCAGCAGTGCTTCGATGCCCTGCAGCGTGTCCGGCAGGGTGGTGACTACCGGCTCTTTGCCCGGTTCAATCAAAATTCCTTTCATTGTAAAACCTCCGATTTTGTGATATCATCGGGGTGATGAAGTCGTTCAAACTCATCATCCCTTGCAGCTCGTCGGTGTTGGCGCACCGGCGGGCTTTTTTCGTATAGTGCGTACCGGCGGCAGGCTGTCCACCTCGCTGCGGTCGATACGTTCCCGCGCAAATGTGTACTTGTAAGTTCGATGGCTGCCGCTGAGCCCATGGCTGACGGCAGACGCAAAGCTGTTCGCGCTCTTGTAGCCCAGCCGCCGGGCACACATCTCAGACGTGCCGGATGCCAGTAGATCGCCGGTCTTTGCGTCCCAGACGGTGTACCACAAGACGCTGGCAGCGTTTTCATTACGCGCCCTGTAATCCCTGCAATATTGGTTGTGGCGCTCTCTGCGGCAGGAAGCGCAAAAGCGCAGGTTGCCAGCAACATTTTCCATCACCTTGCCGCAGTCCAAACAAACGCGGGTAAAGTGCTTTCCTTTATTCATGGGTGGTGTCAGCCCGCCTTTCTTCCGCTCTTCACGGTGTTGCGGGGCTGCTGGTGAATCTTGCGGGGCCGCTTCTCACGCGCTTCGGCTGCAAAGCCCTGCAGCATGAAGAAGATTGCCAGCAGGATCAGCACCATAGCCGTAATGAACGCACCGTCCGAGACGGTGCCAAGGGTCTGAAAGCTGCCCTCCAGCCCCAGGCCGTACAGCAGGCCCACCACAAAGCAGGCCATTGCCAGCCAGTACCAGACAAAGGATTTAATCTTCATGCGGATTCATCCTCCCTGCTCATTTCCGGGAAGAAGAACTTCCCGATCTCGTCCTGCTGAATGTCCAGCAGTTCACACATTGCCGCGATCTCTGCGCTCGTCCACGGCTGGTTCCCGTGCATCCTGCCGCTCATGGTGTCACGGCCAATGCCGATGTACTCAGCCACTTCCTGATCCCGGAATCCGCAGCTGTGGAACCGGCCCCGCAGCTTCCAGTATGGGATCTGCTTGAAAGTGCCGCGAATAGTTGATGTGTTCAACATTTTATTCCTCCTTCTTTTTGGCGGGCAGCCCATCCAGCAGGCTGTCCATCAGGGCAGCGTAGAACGGGTAGCCTTTGGCGACGATGGTCAGGCTGTCAATGGCGCTGGTGAGGTAGCTCTGGGAGCCGCGCACCACGTTCTCCATGGTGCGCACCGTGTCGCAATGCTGGCCGTAAATGGCCTTGAACTCACCGCACAGGGCCTTGACCTGCATATACTTGGCCTTGCTGTCCTCGCGGTTCTTGCGGCACTCGTCCAGAAAAGCGGTGTTCTCGTCCAGCTTCTTCCGGGCTTCGATCACCCGGTCGATGGCGCCCTGGATGTTGGCATCCTGCACGGCCTGCTGCTCTTTGTGCTGCGCGGCCAGCTTCTTTTCCATCTCGTTGAAGGCTTCGATGTACTTGAGCTTCCACTGCACGGCTTCCTTGCCGGTAAAGCCCATGGCCAGCAGGGAAAAGCCGTCGCGGTTCATCAGGTACATGGGGTACTTCTTGCCGCGGTTCTCAAAAGTAGCGGGGTGAAACATAGATTTGGCGGCTGAATTTTCAGCCACGAGATTTGCGACGGCCTGCATCACATTTTTGTGCTCCTTGCCGAAGCGCTTGGCAACGTCCCGGCTGGATGCCACCGGCTCGCCGTTCTGGGTGGATAAGATGATGTCGTTCATGGTGAAGATGTACCTCCTTGTGGGTGGCTCCCTTCTGCGGTAGAATAGAGAGACAGAAGGGAGGTGAGAATAATGTCGGAACTGGAAGATGCGATCCGCGATGGGGGCAAGGTGATTCTTGGCGGCAATGCCAACACGGCAAAAACGGTGGCAGCATCTCAAGGCTCGAAACGCATCGTGGAAAATGCACAGGTGCGATCGTCTGAAGATCTGCACAAGTTTGTGGAACGATACGAAGCCGACCAGAAAGAACAGGCGAAAGAAAACCGAGTGAACCGCTGGCTCACTGTTGCGTCACTGCTGATCGCTTTTGTCTCTATGGTCGCGGCCATCATCGCGATTGTCAGATGAAATCCCGGACGATTCGGATGATCAGAGCGACGAGGGTGACAAGCTGCATACAAATCGTAGCAATCAGAATCTTGGTTGTCGTCCGGGGAGTCCAGTCGCGCTTACGGCTGGGCTTTTTGTTGTTGTCCATGTGTTTCACCTCCTTGTGTGCACCTCGCTCCTGCGGTAAAATGGAGAAAACAGGAAGGATGTGATAAAAAATGAGCGAAAATAAAGAAATTGAAAAGCTTACAGGTTATCATCGTGAAGCTGCGAAGATGGCTGTTTTTACCTCTACGGTAAAGCAGCCGGACTGCAGTCAGCTTACAGAAGAACAGTTGAAAGCTTTACTTGATGCCTGCGACCACTCAAAAAGCTCGTATGCTGAGGAAGCGGCTTCCGAAGACCTGCGTGAACTGCGAGAAAAATTTGAGCAGAGCCAGAAAGAACATTGCGAAGTTCTGCACAAGTTGCAAGAACAGCATGATGCAGAGATGAGAGATCAGGCCAAAGAAAATAGATTCAACCGAGTATGCAATGTGATCGCAATTTTGATTGCGGCTGCATCGATGTTCATTTCTTTAGTAAAATGACAACCAATGCCAGAATCTGGATGCAAAGAGCAAAGATTTGCATTTCGTGGTTCTTCATCTTCTTCACCTCCTTTGGATGGCGGGCAAGTATGTATTTTTCACTATGGATGTGCTATCATAAAGACACCCCAAAACGGAAGGAGGTGAAAAAACATGAGCTTGTCATTGACTAAAATGGCTGTTCTTACTGGATATGCAAATACCATTTCCCTCAAAGAATTTGCAAAGAACCGTTTATTTCTGGTGACACCTGCTGGCATGATCAGCGGTATCCCCGTATTTGATGAGGAAAATAGCAATCCGAACATTGCCGTTGCGCAGACAGTTAACTCCTCAGCTCTCAAGGCCGTTTCCAAAGCTGCTTCTGCTGAAGAAGAAAGTCCGCAGACGGGTGAAAGCTGTGAGTTTATTCTGCTAAAGGATGCTCGTCTGGAAACCACAAGTCCCGTTGTGAATTTCCCTGTTCTGACTGTCTTTTGTGACCAGATCATTGCTGTGACCCTTGGCACTGATTTCACCAATGGCTAACACCTCGCGATTTTGCCGCCCTTGTACCGCTAATACAAGAGCGGCAATTTCTTTGGGCTCGCCAGTGATTTTAATTTTCATCTTCTTCACCTCCCTTGAAATGTAACTTGTCAAGTTACTTAATGGCCAAAAAATACGGCCTGCGGATTGTCGATACTCAAAAGTTCCACAATCTTTGAGGCTTCATCTGTACCAAAAACACGTTTCTTGAGCTTGCGTGTTAAGGTCTGCTCAGAAATTCCAAGTTCCTGAGCCAACATTTTTTGAGTGTAGCCTGCTTTGACCATGTACGACTTGAGCAAATTGACGTTTACCACACTTTTCACCTCCAAACGGCCCCTGTGTAACTTATGAGGTCACAAGTATAATAGCATCATATTTGTAACCTGTCAAGTTATTTTTGATAATTGAATTAAAAATATTGTAAACTGGTGGTTTATCTGCTATACTATAGACATCAAAGGAGGTGCTCACGGTGACTGTAGGCGATCGCATTCGACAGGTACGTCAAGAGCAAGATGTAACCCAACAGGAGCTTGCCGATTACATCGGCGTATCAAAGCAGGCTGTATATAAGTATGAAAATAATATTGTAACCAATATACCGACAGACAAGGTTGACGCTATTGCCAAACGGCTGAAAGTATCCCCCGCCTACCTGATGGGCTGGGAAGAACAGCCGGAGCCCAAGAAGCCTACCATCCCCCCGGGCTTTGAGCCGATGCCAAAGATGAAGAAGATCCCGCTGATCGGAGCCATTGCCTGCGGGGAACCCATCACGGCAGAGCAGAACATTGAAAAAATGGTGGACGTGCCGGAGAACATCCGGTGCGATTTTTCCCTGACCTGCCACGGTGACAGCATGGTGGATGCCGGCATTCACGATAAAGACGTGGTGTATATCCGCATCCAGCCGGAGGTGGAGAACGGCGAGATCGCAGCGGTGCGCATTGATGGCGAAGCCACTCTCAAGCGGGTATATTACAACCCCGGCACGCTGACCCTGATGCCCGCAAACCCGGCTTATGCGCCCATGATCTACGCCGGCCCCCAGCTGGAAGAGGTGCACATTGAGGGCAAGGCCGTAGGCTGGACGCACTGGGTAGGGTAATTTTGGATTATCGGAGTCATTCCAGTCTATATAGCGAAGGAGTGTTATGTATGAAGAAAACTATGAAAAAGACCGCTGCAGCACTGTGCATTGCCGCAACGCTTGTATCTGTGGCAGCGCCGGCAATGGCTGTCAGCCCAGCAGAATATATGAGCACAGCCGCTCTTGAAGAATGCAATACTGCGACGGTAGCGCAGGTGGAAAGCCTGATCAACCAAATCGGAACCGTCACGACTGCCCGCCGCCCGGCAATTGTGGCTGCTGTAAATGCTTATAACGAATTGGACGATGCAAGCAAGGCGCAGGTCAGTAACTTTGCGGTGTTGGCAGAAGCCCAGCAGGTGCTTGGACTGAAAGACGCTCTTGCAAAGCTGAAAATCAGTTATGATAAGGTCGAGGACGCAAGAAGCTATGTGTCACCCACGGAAGACCGACTGAGCAATCAAGGCAAAAGCTATATACTGCCCTTCTTTGTAAATGGCAGCACCAATGATCCGTCAATGTTTTTCATGGTTCTGTGTAGCGGCAACAAATATGTGTACTTGGACACGATTACGATTCGCGCGGGCGAGTATAAATATACCTACACGATTGATTGGACGGATGTGGATCGTGGCTATGATGGAAAGCAGTATTGGGAACTGACCTCCTTTGTAGGCGATGATGAAGATATCCAGTGGTTTAAGAATATTTTGAGCGCTGATGAAATCATTATCCGATACAGCGGCGATGGTGGCAGCATCGACCACACAGTCACCCCCGAAGAGCGTCAGGCAATTACGGATGTCTTGAACGCATATGATCTGTTCAAGGCAGCAAGCCCGACTGTACGCGCAAAGGCTTTGAATAACTGATGTAAACTAAACAAAAACGCCCCCGGTGCTGCGAACACCGAGGGCGCAGAAGGAGAAAATACGGGATGACAAAAGATACCGAAAAGGTCTTGCTGAAACTTTATCGTGCATACACGGAGCGCCGCAAAACCTTGCCGAAGTCTCAGGCAAAATATTTTGCATCAGAAGATGTGTCGGCTGCATTGCCGGGGATCCCGTGGGATGACGTGAGAGAGGCGCTTGCGGAACTGCGTGATGATGGCTATATCGACCTTTACATGATGGGTGCCTGCGATCTGTTTCCGAAGGCTATCGAGTACGGCGAAACGGCTGTCGAACGCGGCATTGACAAGGCGCTGGATGTGTGGAGTAAACTCCATTAACCGAGTTTCAGTTTGTCCACCGAAATGTTCAGCGTCATATCTGCGAGGGGATGGCCCGCATCGCACTGGATGGAGAAGCCTTTGACGCGATGGACTTCAACACCGTTCAACTTCATTTTGAAGTCTTTTTCGTCAAGATAAAGTTCGACGGCATTCTGACGCTCTGACATGATAGCACCTTTCTTTCTGTGTATGAATGAAAAGATTCGTTCACGTTCATTATACATCAAAATTATGCTAAAGCATAGCATAATTTTGATTTGCACAAACAAATAAAAAAACCTCCCCCGGTGTTACCAGCACCGAAGGAGGTTTCCGAACCGCTTGCCCGAAGGCGTCACGGCTCTGTACAGTAGATTTTGGCGAACCTCTGCACAGACTATGATACCACCTCCGGGCAGGCTTGTCAAAGTGTACCCTTGTGTATGGAGGTGGATTTTATGAAAAAACGGGTCAACACGGCGTTTTGGGTCGAGAAGGAAAGCCGCTGGTGCATCGCGGTGCAGAAGAACGGCACCCGCAAACGGTTTTACAGCAGCACGCCTGGCCGCACCGGCCAGCGGGAAGCCAACGCAAAGGCCGATGCCTGGCTTGACGACAGCATCCGGGACGGAAAAAAGAAGGTAGCTGCCCTCTATGCCCAGTGGGTAGAAGAACTGAAGCTGACTTGCGGGACATCCTATGTGACACAATGCCAGCGTTACGGGGACTGCTATATCCTGCCGACCTGTGGGAATATCCGCATTGACGAGTTAACCGAGGGCGATCTTCAAAAGGCCATTGACGTTTCGTTCCGGAAGCGCTCACAGAAAAAGAACCAGCGCAAGCCCATCTCAAACCAGCCGTTGAGCCGAAAGACGCTTATGACGATCCGGGCTGCGGAAACCGCCTTTGTCAAGTGGTGCCGAAGGAACAAGTACACGACACTCTACCCCGACCTGTCTATCCCGAAGAATGCCAGGATGGGGAAACGCACAATTCTTCAGCCCACCGCCCTGAAGGTTCTGTTTAGCGTAGACACCCGCACCTACTATGGAAAGCTGGTATTTGATGAATATATCTACGCCTACCGTTTTGCAGTTGCGACCGGCCTGCGCCCCGGAGAGCTGATTGGCTTATGGTATGGAGACATCAAAGGGAACACGGTCAACCTTCGGCGCAGCATCAACGTGCACCGGGAACAGACGACCGGAAAAAACGAAAACGCAATCCGCTCTTTTGACATGGGCAAGGAAGCTCGCGAGGCATACGAGGCACAGGTGCAGCTTCTGAAGGCTCAAGGTATGCTTCTGAACTACAATACCCCGCTGTTTCAGATCCCGTCAGAACACGCGCTCTATCGCCGCTGGGAATCCTACCAGGAAGCAAATGGGCTTGAGCCGAAAGTTTCACTTTACGAGCTGCGGCACACCTTTGTCAGTGTTGAATCCAGCGTCCTGACTGACAGCCAGCTGAAGATGCTCGTGGGCCATAGCAAGAACATGGACACTGCCGGAGTGTATCGGCACGAGCTTGACGGTCAGAGGGAAGATCTTGCTGCCGCTACCACCGCGGCATTCAAAAAGGCACAGGCCTGACTCTGGTAACAGTTTTGGTAACACTCTTTTTTGTAAACGTAGCAAAATACATGGGTTACAAACCAACCCCACTACATTTTTAGCAAGTGTTTAGGCGCGTTGCAGATATGTTTTTGACGTCACTCAATCATTTTTTATTGTTCGATTCCCATCGCCTCCACCAACAAAAAGCACCTAGATTCGTTGAAATCTGGGTGCTTTTCTTTTTGCTGAAACTGGTTTATAAAGCACTCTATATCACAGAACGATTCGCTATTAGGGCGGCTTTTGTCACAATTTGTACGTATTTCCAGCAAAACAGAATGATTGTATAAAATTTATACACCCGCTAAAGTTTGTTTGTTGTCTGCTGCGGCGGCGCGGGGTATACTGTTGCCATAAGGACGGCGCAAGGATGCCGAAAAAAGCAATAAAAAGCAGGGAGGCTTTTCTATGTACTATTCCAGTGGCAACTATGAAGCATTTGCAACTCCTAAAAAGCCGGAGGGTGTCGATCATAAATCTGCATATATCATTGGTTCCGGTCTGGCCGCACTGACGGCTGCATGTTATCTGGTGCGTGACGGCCAGATGAAGGGCGAGCATGTGCATGTGTTTGAGAAAGACCCCATCCCCGGCGGTGCTTGCGACGGCTACAAATACGATATCGGTTACGTGATGCGCGGTGGACGCGAGATGGATAACCACTTCGAGGTCATGTGGGATCTGCTGCGCTCCATTCCGTCTCTGGAGACCGAGGGTGCCAGTGTGCTGGATGAGTACTACTGGCTGAACAAGGAAGACCCCAACTATTCACTGTGCCGTGCTACCGTCAACCGCGGCGAGGATGCCCACACCGATGGCAAGTTCGGCCTGTCTGATAAGGGTGCTATGGAGATCATGAAGCTCTTCTTCACCCCCAACGAGCAGCTGCAGGATAAGAAGATCACCGATTTCTTTGATGATGAAGTGCTGAACTCCAACTTCTGGCTGTACTGGCGCACCATGTTTGCCTTTGAAAACTGGCACAGTGCTCTGGAAATGAAGCTCTACCTCAAGCGTTATATCCACCATATCGGCGGTCTGCCGGATTTCACCGCCCTGCGCTTTACCCGCTACAACCAGTATGAATCTATCATCCTGCCCATGGTCACTTACCTGAAGGACCACGGCGTGCAGTTCCACTATGAGACCAAGGTCGTGGACGTGAAATTTGAGATCAATGGCAAGCGCAAGCAGGCAAGCAGCGTGGTTGTGGAGCACGCAGGTGAGATCAGCTCCATTGACCTGACCGAAAATGATCTGCTGTTCATCACCAACGGCGGCTGCGTGGAAAGCTGCACGATGGGCGCACAGGACAAGGCAGCAGGCTTTGATCCCACCATCAAGCCGGGCAACGGCTGGGATCTGTGGAAGAAGATCGCTGCACAGGACCCCGCATTCGGCAATCCTGAAAAGTTCTGCTCCGACCCCGAACATTCCAACTGGGAAAGCGCCACCATCACTACGCTGGACGACAAGATCCCGCAGTATATCCAGAAGATCTGCAAGCGTGACCCGTTCAGTGGCCACACCGTCACAGGCGGCATCGTCACCGTTAAGGACTCCAACTGGCTGCTCAGCTGGACGCTGAACCGTCAGCAGCAGTTCCGAGACCAGCCCAAGAACCAGCTGTGCGTCTGGGTCTACGGCCTGTTCAGTGATAAGCCCGGCAACTACGTCAAAAAGGCCATGCGCGACTGCACCGGCAAGGAACTGTGCATGGAGTGGCTGTACCATATCGGTGTGCCCGAGGATCAGATCGAAGAGCTGGCCGAGCACAGTGCCAACACCATCCCGGTCATGATGCCGTATATCGATGCATTCTTTATGCCGCGTGCGATGGGCGACCGTCCTGATATCGTGCCGGAGGGTGCTGTCAACTTTGCCTTCCTGGGTCAGTTCGCCGAGACCGGCCGTGACACCATCTTCACCACCGAATACTCCATGCGCACCGGTATGGAAGCTGTGTACACCCTGCTGGACATCGACCGCGGTGTGCCCGAGGTCTGGGGCAGCACCTATGATGTACGTGCCCTGATCGATGCAACGGTCAAGCTGCGCGACGGCAAGAAGATCACCGACATGGATCTGCCGCTCATCCCGCGCCTTGCCATGAAGGAAGCTTTGAAAAAGATCGAGGGTACCGACCTTGAGAAATTCCTCAAGGAATACAATGCGATTTGAGCTCGTTGCTCTGATCCATTTTTGAATCCCCTTTGAAAACAGCCCGCTTTTGCAGTCAACGACTGGCTGCAGATGCGGGCTGTTTTTTGCCCTGAAAAGGAATAATGTTGCACAAAAAGTGTGACTTAGTACCGTGAATTGTGAACAAATTGTGCGATTCCGGGTTGTTCTTGGGTGTTTTGTGTGTTATGCTTGATATAACAAGCGTCGGGCTGGTTCTGTGCGCCCGATAAAAACAAAAGAGAGTTTTAAGAGGAGGTCGTTTTTCCATGAAACAGCTTATCTCCCGCCGCAGCTTCCTGAAAGCCGCAGGTGTCACTACGGCCGTTGCTGCCGTGAGTCTGGGCGCACCCGCTGCGTCTGCATGTTACCCCGGCAGCTTTAAGGACATTACGATCCTGTACACCAACGATGTTCATACTTACATCGACAAAAAATCGCCGGAACTGACCTATGCTGCCATCGCAGCTTTGAAAAAGAGCTATCAGGATGCAGGTAAAAATGTCCTGCTGGTAGATGCGGGTGACCATATTCAGGGTACCGCATATGGTTCCATGGACGAAGGTGCATCCATCATCCAGCTGATGAACGCCGCTGGCTACGATGTTGCAACTCCCGGCAACCATGAATTCGACTACGGCATGGCCCGTGCAAAAGAGGTAATGGCTGAGGCAGATTTCCCGTACCTCTCCAGCAACTGGGTCAATCTGCCGCTGGGCAACCGCGTTCTGCCGGATGTCAAATACTTCACCATCGGCGGCCGCGTGATCGCATTTGTGGGCATCACCACGCCCGAGACCTTCACCAAGTCTACTCCGGCTTACTTCATGGATAAGAGCCAGAGCCGCTATATCTATGATATTCTGGGCGGTGACGACGGCCAGAAGCTGTACAAGGCTGTGCAGAAGTCCATTGATAAGGCCAAGGTTCTGGCTGACTACGTGATCGGTCTGGGCCATCTGGGCGTTGATCCTTCCTCTTCGCCCTGGACCAGCAAGGAAGTCATCGAGCACACCTCCGGCTTCGATGCATTCATCGACGGCCATTCTCACACCAAGATGGAGTGTGAGTGGGTGAAGGATCTGTCCGGCAAGGCTGTCGCCCTGACCCAGACCGGCTCTTATTTTGCAAATGTTGGCGAAATGACCATCAAGGCTGACGGCTCCATTGCCACTCGTCTGATTTCCTCTTACGAAGGCTCCGACAGTGCTGTTGCCGATATCCAGAACGCATGGGTCGCTTCTGTGGACGACATGCTGGGTGAGAAGATCGCTGTTGCCGATACGAACTTCTACATCTCCGACCCCGAGACTGGCAAGCGCCGCATCCGCATGGCAGAGACGAATCTCGGCGACTTCGTGGCCGACGGCATTTACTCCTACTTCAATGAGGTGGAACAGCTGCATTGTGACATCGCTATCATGAACGGCGGCGGCATCCGCGCCGATGAGAAAGCTGGCTACTGGACCTTCAAGACCTGCAAGCAGGTCAGCCCGTTTGGCAATGTGGCCTGTCTGATGTCTGTCACCGGCAAGCAGATCCAGGATGCACTGGAGTTTGCAGCCCGCTTTGCCGGAACGGAAAAGGAGAACGGCGGCTTCCTGCATGTGGCAGGCGCTTCCTACGAGATCCACGCCGATATCCCCAACACCGTGCAGACCGACGAGAAGAATGTCTGGATTGGCAGTGCCACCGGCACTCCGCGCGTGCAGAACGTGAAGATCTACAACAAGGCTTCCGGTACTTATGAACCGCTGGACGAGAGCAAGACCTACGCTCTGGCTGGCATGAATTACACTCTGCGCAATCTGGGCGATGGCTTTGCCATGTTTGATGGCGCAGAGCTGATCAAGGACTATGTGTCTGAGGATTACCTTGTGATGTCTACCTATGCCATGACCTTTGGCGGTGTAGATGCAGAGGGTCTGCCGCATCTGACCACCGCAAACAGCCCGCTGGCCGATTACCCGGGCTATCTGCTGGATTACGAGAATCCCTACGGCGCAGGCCGCATCAGCATTCTGTAATAACTGCATAAAAATGGGCGCACCGTCCGGCAGGGCGGTGCGCTGTTTTTGTATAACAATATAGAACGAAAAAAGCCATCCGGCATAAACCAGATGGCTTTTTGGTTGGGGATGAGAGAATCGAACTCCCACAAGTAGAGTCAGAGTCTACCGCACTACCACTATGCAAATCCCCAATATTCGATTGCGTTTCACAGTGTGAACCGCTCAACGTGTGCTATTATACGCGGAAAAGTGATACTTGTCAAGCGTGATTTTGAAAAAATTGCAAACTTTTTTAAAATGCGCGCACCAGCGGAGAAGTTTCTGCTTTACCATAAACTGGCATATTCTGCACCGGTCTCTTCATATACTAAAATGTATAAACCTTCAAGATACACAAAGAAGAGGAGGACGGCCTATGCTGGAACGAACCCATGCCCAGAACACCCAAACTTTGCTTTCGAGCCGCATCCCGCGGGATACTGAGCACGAACGTTATCACCCAGAACTGGAAGAAGAGCTGAAGGAATGTCTGTTCTGCCTGCGGCGCAATGAGATGATGTTTGATCTGGAGGTAGATACAGACCTGATCGAGCAGCGCATTTACGAGCGGCAGGCACTTTTGTGCCGCTACCGGTACTTACTGGCCAGGGCGCGGGAGCTGGGGCTGCACACCGTCCTGACGAAGTATCAGCCTGCTGGACAGGTTTGAACAGGTTGGCAGCATAAAAATCTTGACAGAAAGCCCCTTGCGTGTTATCATAAGCAAAGATAAATGCGTACCGGGCTTTGTCCGGCGCGATGAAATTTTGAGAGTTAGAGAGGTTTTCTATTATGGAACGTATTAAGACCATTGCTACTCGTGACCTGACCAAGAGCGTTAAGACCGGCGGCTGCGGCGAGTGCCAGACTTCCTGCCAGTCCGCTTGCAAGACCTCCTGCGGCGTGGCTAACCAGCAGTGCGAGAACAGCAACAAGTAATTTTTGCAACCCCCTGCCGCCTTTGCCGGGCGGCATTTTTTTGTATAATTGGAATGGAGAGTAAAATGGTACACCAGTATCAATTGAACGGCTATAACATCGTGCTGGACACCTGCAGCGGCTCGGTGCATGTGGTGGACGATGTTGCATACGATATCATTGCCATGTACCCGGAGCATACTGCTGACGAGATCGTTTCGGCTATGATGGCAAAGTATGGAGACCGCGAGGATGTCACGGAGGAAGATCTGCGTCAGTGCATCGATGATGTGACCAGCCTGAAGGAAGCAGGCAAGCTGTGGACCCCGGATACCTATGAGAATATGGCTTTCGACTTTAAAAACCGCAACACCGTGGTCAAGGCCTTGTGCCTGCATGTTGCACACACCTGCAACCTGAACTGCTCCTACTGCTTTGCTTCGCAGGGCCGCTATCAGGGCGACCGTGCGCTGATGAGCTTTGAAGTGGGCAAGCGTGCCATGGACTTCCTGATCGAAAACTCCGGCACCCGCCGCAACCTTGAGGTGGACTTCTTTGGCGGCGAACCGCTGATGAACTTTGATATGGTCAAAAAGCTGGTGGCTTACTGCCGTGAGCAGGAGAAGATCCACAACAAGAACTTCCGCTTTACCATGACCACCAACGGTATGCTGATCGATGACGATGTGATCGATTTCTGCAACAAGGAGTGCCACAATGTGGTGCTGAGTCTGGATGGCCGCAAAGAGGTCAACGACCGCTTCCGCAAGGACTATGCAGGCCGCGGCAGCTACGATACCATCGTGCCCAAGTTCCAGGAGTTCGTGAAGAAGCGCGGCGACAAGAACTACTACATGCGCGGCACCTACACCCACTACAACACCGACTTCACCAACGATATCTTCCACATGGCCGACCTTGGCTTTACTGAGCTGAGCATGGAGCCTGTGGTGTCTAAGCCCGGCGATCCCAGTGCCCTGACCGAGGAAGATCTGCCCATCCTGAAGGAACAGTACGAGATTCTTGCCAAGGAAATGATCAAGCGCAACCGCGAGGGCCGCGGCTTTACCTTCTACCACTACATGATCGACCTCACCGGCGGCCCCTGCATCTACAAGCGCATTTCCGGCTGTGGCTCCGGCACGGAGTACATGGCTGTTACTCCTTGGGGCGATCTGTACCCCTGCCACCAGTTTGTGGGCGACCCCAAGTACCTGATGGGCGATATCTGGAAGGGCGTTACGAACACTGCCGTGCGCGATGAGTTCAAGCACTGCAACGCCTATGCCCGCAAGGAGTGCCAGAACTGCTGGGCAAAGCTGTACTGCTCCGGCGGCTGTGCAGCAAACTCCTACCACGCTACCGGCAACATTACCGGTGTGTATGAGTACGGCTGCGAGCTGTTCAAAAAGCGAATGGAATGCGCTATCATGATCAAGGTCGCTGAGAATCAGGAACTTGCCGCCAAGGGCATCGAGGTGCCTATTGAGCTTGGTTCTACCTGTAACGCCTGTGCTGATGGCGAAGCCTGCGAATGAGCACGACCACGCCTATTGTGGATTTTGTGCGCCGTTACGCACAGTCCGGCACCTCGCGGCTGCATATGCCCGGCCACAAGGGCCAGAGCCTTTTGGGCTTTGAGCCGTGGGACATTACCGAAATAAAGGGTGCGGATGAACTGTATGGGGCTGACGGCATCATTGCCCAGAGCGAAGCCAACGCTACCCGGCTGTTCGGCACGGTGCATACCTATTACAGCACAGAGGGCTCGTCCCAGTGCATCCGTGCAATGCTGTGCCTTGCACTGCAGGCTGCGCCCGCAGCCGGACAGCGCCCGGTCCTGCTGGCAGCGCGCAACGCTCACAAAGCGCTGTTGTATGCGGCGGCGCTGCTGGATTTTGATATCCAGTGGCTCTGGCCTGCGCCGCAGGATGCCGGTGCACTTTGCAGCTGCCCGGTGTCAGCTGCAAAGCTGACAGGTGCTCTGCAGGGTTTGGCGCAGCAGGGCAAAAGGCCCTTTGGCGTCTACATCACCAGTCCGGATTATCTGGGCGGCGTGCAGGATATTGCAGCGCTGGCCGGAGTGTGCAAGGATTTTGGAGTTCCGCTTCTGGTGGATAATGCCCACGGTGCTTACCTGCGTTTTCTGCCGCAGGGCGGTCAGCATCCTATTGCGCTGGGCGCGGCCATGTGCTGCGACTCCGGCCATAAAACGCTGCCCGTTGTCACTGGCGGCGCATACCTGCATCTGGGCAAAAATGCCCCCATTCAGGACGAAGCCGCTGTGCGCAATGCACTGGCATTGTTTGGTTCCACCAGTCCGTCTTACCTGATCTTGCAGTCGCTGGACAAATGCAATCAGGTTCTGTCGGAGGGTTATCCGCTGCGGCTTTTGCAGTGCTGCGGATATTTGACCCGCCTGCGCCGGGAGCTGAACGAAGCCGCTGCGGCAAAACACTGCCCGGAGCCGCTGGCACTGGAAAGCGAACCTCTCAAGGTCACGCTGGATGCTGCTACACTGGGCATGACCGGCACAGAGCTTGCAGAAGCGCTGCGCTGCGCAAAGGTCGAGTGCGAATATGCCGACCCGCGCTATGTTGTGCTGATGTTCACCCCGGCAAATCCGCCGCAGGACTTTGAACGGCTGACTTCTGCCGTTCTCCACATTGTGGAAAACCTTACAGGACCGTTCCCGCTCTCGGAAAAAAATGATCGTGAGCTTTTGGAGCTGGAACACGAATTGCACACCTGCTGCAGCATCCGGCAGGCCGTGTTTGCCCCGCAGGAGCAGGTGCCCACAGAGCAGGCGGTGGGGCGTATCTGCGCTATGCCGACGGTTTCCTGCCCGCCTGCGATCCCCATTGTGGTCAGCGGCGAGAAGATCACACCGGCTGCCGTCCGGCTGATGCAGAAATACCATGTAATGCAGGCGGCTGTCCTGCGCAAAACGATCTGATTGTTTCAAAAGGCCCAAAGGCATCGTGTGTTTTGCACGGTGCCTTTTTTGCGCGCATATCCTGCAATGCATGTGCATACCTTTCCAGTAGAGACGGACAGGGAAAGGAGCACACTGCATGGAACTGAAGATCTTTCGGGATACGCTGCCGCAGGCAGGCACGAGCTGCACCGTCAAGGCAGAACTTCCGCTGGAAACCGAGATCCTGATTTCAGATTATCTTCCGCCGGTGTTCAAGCTGGTCAAATGCTTTGCAAAACCGGTGGTGCTGCAAAAGCAGCTGCAGCCCGGGCGGCTTACATTGGAAGGCTATCTGCGCTGCACTGTGTTTTATCAGGGCGAGGACGGGGCCGGGCTTTGCCAGACCGAGCAGAAGCTGCCGTTTACAAAGCAGCTGGAGGTGCCGGAATTCTCCTTCACCAGCTGGATGGCCATGGTAGAAGGGCAGACCGAATACCTCAACTGCCGGGCAGTAAACCCGCACCGCATCGAGGTGCGCGGAGCCTATGGTCTTGTGGTTACTATCCATACACAGGATAAACAGGAACTGATCACGGCGCTGGCCGATGGCGGCATTGAACAGAAATTGCAGACGCTGAACGGCGTGCGCAGCACCGCGGTGCTGGAAAAGCTGGTCACTGTGGAAGGGGAGCTTGTGTTTGCAAAGCCGCCCGCAGCCATTCTGGATATTACCGGCAGCGCCGCCGTGCGGGAGGTAAAGCTGCTGGCGGGCAAGGCAGTGGTCAAGGGCGAGGTACGTGCCCAATGCGCCTGGCGCGCGGAAGGCGAAAGCAGCCTGCAAAGTCAGGCGGCATCCCTGCCGTTCAATCAGGTGGTGGATCTGGAAGGCGTAGCAGAGGACTGCAGATGCATGTGCGTGCTGGAGCCGGTTGGCTTTGCCCTTGCGGAGGGCGAACAGGAAGCCAGCGGCCAACTGACAGCCAGCGTGATGATGCATCTGCACGCATGGCGGCCCTGCCAGCTGCAATACGTAGCGGATGCCTTTTCTACGCAGTTTGAAACCGCCGTCACGCCGCAGGAATTGGCAGCAGAAGATCTTGCCTGTATGCTGAACGAGACAGCATCTTCCACGGCCTCCGGGCCGCTGCCAGATGCGGATGCGCAGCTGCGCGCCTGCTTTGTGTCTTATGGACCGGCGCAGGTAACACCTTACCGCGACGGCTGGGCCTTTACGGTGCGTGCCGTTGCCACCGCCTTTGCCGAGAACAGTCTTGCTGAGCTGGAAAGCTACGAAAAAACACTGGAGCTTGTCTTTCCGCTTGCAGTAGAAGCCCCGCCGGGTGCACAGTTCAGCCCGGAATGCTGGCTGAGCACCGAGAACATCCAGTGCAGCTGCACTGGCGGCACATTGGAAGTGACGGTCACCGCCCGTGCCGAAGGAGCCATCCTCTGCCGGAGCACACATTCGGGCATCGGCAGCATTGAGCTGGGCGAACCGCTGACGACTCCGGACCCGGAGATCGCACTGCGCATCTACTATGCACAGGCAGGGGAGGAGTTGTTCGGCATTGCCAGACGGTTCCATGTGTCACCGGCACAGATCCTGACGGCAAATGGGCTGGAAGCCGGTACGCAGGTCCTGCCGCAGGCGATGCATTTTCTGGTGCCGGGCGCATAAATCGACGAAGAACGCTGCCTTTTCAGGCGGCGTTTTCCTTTTGTGCCGAAAAGAAAGTGAAAAAGCCCTTTCTTCTCTGTGTGCGGGAGAGTATAATAAAAAGCGGTGTTTGAAATAGGAAAGGAGTTAAAAACAAAGATGAATTCCAAAAGTAAGCTCCTTGCCCCGGAGCTTGTCAATGCAGAAAGGCCGGTTTGGGCTTTCAGCAAAAAGATTTTCTGTGAGGGCATGCGGGATGGCGTTCCCATTGCGCTGGGCTATTTTGCTGTTTCCTTCTCGCTGGGCATTGCGGCCCGCCGGGCAGGCTTTACCCCGTTTCAGGGCTTTCTGGTCAGCCTACTGAACAACGCTTCGGCAGGCGAGTACGCTGCATTTGCCATCATCATGGCCAATGCGACCTATCTGGAAGTGGCCATCATCACACTGATCGCCAATGCGCGCTATCTGCTCATGAGCTGCGCACTGGCCCAGCGCTTTGCGCCGGGCACACCTTTCTGGCACAGGCTGCTCATCGGTTATGATGTGACAGACGAGCTTTTTGGCATCACCATTGCACGGCCCGGCAGCCTGAACCCATATTATACCTACGGTGCCATTCTGCTGGCGGCACCGGCTTGGGCCATCGGTACAGCGTTGGGCATCATTGCGGGCAATCTGCTGCCGCTGCGGGCTGTCAGTGCGCTGAGCGTTGCCCTTTACGGCATGTTCCTTGCCATCATCATTCCTCCGGCGCGTAAGAGCAGGGTGGTAGCTGCACTTGTTGCCATCAGCTTTGCACTGAGCTTTGTGTGCAATTACCTGCCGGGTATCTCCGCTCTTTCGGAGGGCACGCGCACCATTTTGCTCACAGTGCTCATTTCCAGCGCTGCAGCAGTTCTTTTTCCGGTAAATCCAGAAGAGCAGGAGGCAGAGCATGACGCATAATCATTACATTTACATTGCAGTGATGGCGCTGGTATCCTATGCCATCCGCATCCTTCCGCTCACACTGATCCGCAAGCCCATCAAAAATCGCTTCATTCAGTCGTTTCTGTATTATGTGCCCTATGTGACGCTGGCGGTCATGACCTTCCCGGCCATTGTCAACGCGACCCAGAGCCCGGCTGCCGGTGCCATGGCGCTGGTGGTAGGCATTGCAGCTGCTTGGTTCGGCGCAAGCCTGTTTCAGGTATCTGTGGCCTGCTGTGCCGTCGTGTTCGTGCTGGAACTGTTCCTTTAAAATTTTTGTGCCCGGCAGGCTGTCATGCTGCTGGGCACTTTTGCATTGCCCTGCAGGAGGAAATTATCATGAAAAAAATTCTTATCACCGGTGCAGGCGGCTTTGTCGGCTCCCGCATTTTGCAGCAGTGGCAGGGAAAGTACGAGCTTTGCGCCCTTCCAAAAGGCTTTTTCTGTACAGCCGATGAAGCTCTCACCCGTGCACAGGTGGAAGCTTTGCATCCGGATGTGATCCTGCACACCGCCGCTCTTTCCGATACCAGTTACTGTGCGCAGCATCCGGCAGAAGCTTACCGTGCCAATGTGGAGCTGCCAGTCTGGCTGGCACGGGCTGCGCAGCAGACGAAGGCAAAGCTGGTGGCATTCAGCTCGGATCAGGTCTATGCGGGAACGAAGCAGCAGGGCCCGTTGTCAGAAGCGTTGGATCTGCATCCGGCAAACATTTATGGCCAATACAAGCTGAAAGCAGAGCAGCGTGTGCTGGAGCTCTGCCCGGACTCGGTCCATCTGCGTGCCAGTTGGATGTATGACCTGCCCGGCTATGGGCTGCCCATCCGGGGCAATCTTCCGCTGAATCTTCTGCGTGCCGCGCTGAAGGGAGAGACTCTGCGCTTCTCCCGGAACGACCACCGCGGCGTGACCTATGTGCGGCAGGTGATCGAAAATCTGGAGCCTGCCATGGCGCTGCCCGGCGGCGTATACAATTTTGGCAGCGGCAATGCCGAAAACATGGTATGCACCGCCCGGCAGTTTGCCGAAACGCTGGGAATCGCTGTGCAGATCGAGGAAGAAAGCTGGGGTCGGAACCTTGTGATGGACACCACAAAACTGGAACGCTTCGGCATCCGGTTCGACACCACTCATCAGGGCATCCAGCGCTGTTTAAAAGATTACGGGCTGAGAACGCTGTAAAATTTCCATATCGCACAAAAATCAAATAAAACAAAACAAAAAAGCAGGAGTTCTGCGCGAAATTCTTCCGACCAAAGCGGAAAAAACGCACAAAGCGCCCTGCTTTTTGTGTTTCTCAGCGGGAAACAGCCGTTCACGAAAAAGTCATACTTAATTTACAAGGATACGCAGTTTTGCTATAATAAATCCGCTTTTTTGGTAAAGCAGTCGAAAAGAATGATTTTTGTCAAGATTTGAGGAGAGTGGAACATTTGAAGGAAGTCAAGCTCGAAGAGTCGGCGTATCAGTTCGACGCAAAAATGTCCCTGAAACAGGCGATCCCGCTGGGTCTGCAGCATGTCTGCGCCATGTTTGTGGGCAACCTGACCCCGCTGCTGATCATCACCAGTGCCTGCGGCATTGCGGGTGGTGAGTTCGCAGATCTGCAGGTCACGCTGCTGCAGAGTGCCATGTTCGTGGCCGGTGTGGTCACACTGGTGCAGCTGTTCACCATCGGCCCCGTGGGCGGTAGTGTGCCCATCATCATGGGCACCAGTTCCGGTTTTATCGGCGTGTTCAACAGTGTTGTCGGCAGCATGGGCGGCGGTGTGCTGGCCTATGGTGCCATTATGGGTGCATCCATCATCGGCGGCATCTTTGAAAGCGTGCTGGGCTTCTTCCTCAAGCCTCTGCGCAAGTTTTTCCCGCCGGTCGTCACCGGTACGGTTGTGCTTTCCATCGGTCTTTCGCTGATCTCGGTGGGCATCAATTCCTTTGGCGGTGGCAACAGCGCAAAAGACTTTGGCTCCATGGAAAATCTTCTGCTTGCCCTGTTCGTATTGGTGGTCATTCTGATCTTCAAGCACTGGACCACGGGCTTCCTCAGCTCTTCCGCGATTCTGATCGGCATTCTGGCCGGTTACGTTGCGGCCTTTGTCATGGGTCTGGTGCTGCCCACTACCGGTGTCACTGCCGATGGTGTAGAGTTTACCAAGGCATGGGTGCTCAACTGGAATAAGGTGGCACAGGCCTCTTGGTTTGCCATTCCCAAGCTGATGCCGGTCAAGATCGTGTTTGATATGCGCGCTATTATGCCGGTGATGATCATGTTCGTTGTTACCGCTGTTGAGACCGTGGGTGATATCTCCGGTGTCATGGAGGGCGGCATGAATCGTGAGCCCACCGATAAAGAGCTGTCCGGCGGTGTGATCTGTGACGGTCTGGGCTCCTCCTTTGCGGCTCTGTTCGGTGTGCTGCCCAACACTTCCTTCAGCCAGAACGTGGGTCTGGTGGCCATGACCAAAGTGGTCAACCGCATGGCTCTGGCCTCCGGTGCCATCTTCCTGATCCTGTGCGGCCTGATCCCCAAGCTCGGCGCACTGATCTCCATTATGCCGCAGGCCGTTCTGGGCGGTGCTGCCGTTATGATGTTCTCTTCCATCGTGGTCAGCGGCATCCAGCTCATCACCAAGGAAAAGATGACCCCGCGTCAGCTTACCATCGTCTCGGTGGCTCTGGGTGTTGGCTACGGCATGGGTGCCAACAGCGGCATTCTGGCACAGGCTCCGCATGCTTTCCAGCTGATCTGCGGCGAGTCCGGCATCGTTCCGGCTGCGTTCGTGGCGATCCTGCTGAATGTGCTGCTGCCGAAGGATGACAAGGCAGAATAAAGCTCAAAGCTTTTGCCGGGCCAGTGCTTCCAATTGCGCAAGTGCTTCGGGCGTGTCGGCGTCGGCCAATTCATTCCGATCCGCAATGTAAACGGTGTGAACATGCGCGGGATATTTCCGAAGCAGAACACTTCCGCCCATGCCCTGCGGCAAGGTGAGCAGTTCCTGAAAAAGTCCTTTTTCAAACAGAACGGGACTTCCAGTAAGGGGAGACGGGTCGTTACGGACCCGGAATCCCAGACGGAAGATCTCCCGTTCTGTTTCTTTTTGTCGTTCCAGCCGAGTTCTTTGATCCCACCCGGAGATGCCTGCCATGGCTTCCACTGTCTCGCGGCACAAAAGCGGCTGGTCTCCCGGCAGGAACATGCAGCCAAAAAGCTCCGGAACCTGTTCCAGCAGCGCAGAAAGACCCAGCCGCACCGTATCGTTTCGACCAGGCAGATAGTGCAGCAGCACCGGAACATTGCGGGAGCGGCAAAGCTGCGCAACTTCGTCCGAACGTGTCACCACGATGCGGGCCGAAAGCTTTGGAGTATCGGTCGCTGCAAATGCGCGGCATAGCATCGGTTCCCCGCAGAACGGCGCAAGGAGTTTGTTGGAGCCGAAGCGCTGGCTCTGACCGGATGCCATGATGACACAGCCCACCGGAAGAAGTTCTTTCATATAGTACCACCCTTTCTGAAACGAATTCACAATAGTATTATATCGAAATCTGTGTTAAAATAAAAGAACAGAGAAAAAAAGAGAGAGGAACCTGCATCTATGATGACGATCCGAGAATATAAGCAGGCCGAAAGTCTGGAAGAAGCGTGGCAGCTGAACCAGAAAAAGGCCAACCGTGTGCTGGGCGGCATGATCTGGCTCAAAATGGAGAACATCAATGTCGGCACAGCCATCGACCTGTCCGGTCTGGGACTGGACACCATAGAGGAGACCGAGGACAGCTTTTCCATTGGTGCCATGGTTACACTGCGCCAGCTGGAAGAGCACGCCGGTCTTGCTGCGTATACCCATGGCGCAGTAAAGGAAGCGCTGCGGCATATCGTGGGCGTGCAGCTGCGCAATCTGGCAACTGTGGGTGGCAGCATCTACAGCCGGTTCGGCTTTTCCGATGTGCTCACGCTGTTTATGGCCATGGACTGTTCGGTAGAGTTGTACAAGGGTGGAATCATATCCCTGCAGGAGTATGCTGAGCGCCCCTATGACCGGGACATCCTTGTGCGGCTGATCGTTAAAAAGGAAGAAGCAGAATTTTTCTATCAGTCCGTGCGCAACAGCCAGACTGATATCCCGGTGCTTACCTGCGCTGCCGCCCGTCTGGAAAACGGCAGCTATCGCATTGCGATCGGTGCGCGGCCGCTCAAGGCTGTGCTGTTTGAGCTGCCGGCAAAGGCGGGTGTTTCTGCGCAGGAACTGGCGCAGAACTTTGCCGATGAAGTAAAGCAAAAAATTGTCACTGGCTCCAATATGCGCGGCAATGCCAAGTACCGCCGCCATCTGGCAGGCGTTCTGACAAAGCGTGCTGTTCTGGAACTGGAAGCACGCACGGCACAGGAGGAAAATTAAATGCAGATCACTCTTACATTGAACGGCGTCAAGGTCACAGAGGATGTGGCTGCAGATATGCTGCTGATCGATTTTGTACGTGCCCACGGCTGCAAGAGCGTCAAGCGCGGCTGTGAGACTTCCAACTGTGGTCTGTGCACGGTATTTCTGGACGAGAAACCGGTGCTGTCCTGTTCGGTACTGGCAGCGCGTGCCAGCGGCCACAGCATTACCACACTGGAAGGCCTGCAGGAAGAAGCCGCGGAGTTCGGCGGCTTTATCGCGGATCAGGGTGCAGAGCAGTGTGGCTTCTGCAACCCGGGCTTTATCATGAACGCGCTGGCCCTCTTCCGCGAGAATCCGTACCCCAGTGAGGAAGAAGTGAAGGAATATCTCTCCGGCAACCTCTGCCGCTGCTCTGGCTATGAGGGCCAGCTGCGCGGCATCATGAACTTTCTGGCATGGAAAAAGCAGAAGGAGGCCGCAGAATGAGTACCATCAACAAGCCTTTCCGTAAAAAGGATGCCATGCAGCTGGTCACCGGCCAGCCCGTCTATATGGACGATGTGATCCCGCAGGACTGCCTGATTGTAAAGCTGCTGCGTTCTCCGCACGCAAATGCCATCGTCAAAACTATCAATACGGCTGTAGCAAAAAAGGTGCCCGGCATCGAGGCAATCTTTACATGGGAGGATGTGCCGCAGGATGCGCCGCGCTACACGCAGGCTGGCCAGACCTATCCGGAAGCCAGTCCGCGTGACCGCCTGCTCATTGACCGCCATGTGCGCTTTGTGGGCGATGTGGTGGCCATTGTGGCCGGTAAGGACGAAAAGTGCGTGGATAAGGCTCTCAAGCTCATCAAGGTGGAATATGAGGTTTTGGAAGCAGTGCTGGACTATCACACTGCCAAGGACAACCCAATTCTGGTGCATCCGGAGGACAACTGGGCCAGTCTGTGCCCGGTGGGAGCCGACAACAAACGCAACCTCTGCGCCCATGATGAATGCGGAGCCGGTGACATCGACGCAGTGCTTGCGGCCAGCGATGTAGTCATTGACCACATTTACCACACCAAGGCCTGCCAGCAGGCCATGATGGAGACCTTCCGCACCTACTGCTCCATTGATACCTATGGGCGGCTGAATGTGCTCAGCTCCACGCAGATCGTGTTCCATGCACGGCGCAATATTGCGAACGCACTGCATATTCCCAAATCCATGGTGCGCGTGGCAAAGCCCCGCATCGGCGGCGGATTTGGTGCCAAGCAGACGGCGGTCAGTGAGGTATATCCGGCTTTTGTGACTTGGAAGACCAAAAAGCCCTCCAAGATCATTTTCAGTCGTGTGGAAAGCCAGATCGCATCCTCGCCACGTCACGAAATGGAGATCCATGTGCGGCTGGGTGCCACGAAGGACGGCGTTGTGAAGGGCATTGATCTGTACACCCTTTCCAATACCGGTGCTTACGGTGAGCATGGCCCTACGACCGTGGGCCTTTCCGGTCACAAGTCCATCCCGCTGTACGGCAAGGCAGAAGCCTTCCGTTTTATCAGTGATGTGGTGTATACGAACCACATGTCTGCCGGTGCTTACCGCGGTTACGGCGCAACGCAGGGACTGTTTGCCGTAGAATCTGCTGTCAATGAACTGGCTCATAAGCTGAATATGGACCCCTTTGAGCTGCGGCTGAAAAACACCGTACAGGAGGGCGATGTGATGCCCGCCTACTATGGGGCTGTCAACACCAGCTGCGCGCTGGACCGCTGCCTTGTCAAGGTGCGGGATATGATCGACTGGGAGCACAAATACCCTGCCCGTGATATGGGCAACAGCAAGGTGCGCGCTGTCGGTATGGGCATGGCGATGCAGGGCTCCGGCATTTCCGGCATGGATGTGGGCAGTGCCACCCTGAAACTGAATGACGACGGCTTCTACACCCTGATGATCGGTGCAGCCGACATGGGCACCGGCTGTGACACTACACTGGCGCAGATCGCCGCCGAAGTGCTGGACTGCCCGCTGGACAATATCACGGTCTTCGGAGCTGATACGGATACCTCGCCCTATGACTCCGGCTCCTATGCGTCCAGTACCACTTACATTACCGGCAAGGCCACCGAAAAGTGTGCCATGAAGCTGCGCGGCCAGATCTGCAAGCTGGGCGCAGAGCTGCTGGAATGCACCGAGGACGAGGTGGAATTTGATGGAAAAGATGTTTTCAAGAGCAAAGATCCCACACAGAAAAAGTCTCTGAGCGAGATCGCGTATGCTTCTCAGTTCGGCCATATGGTTCCGCTGGAAGCCACCGAAACGCATACTTCGCCTTTGTCGCCGCCGCCGTTCATGGTTGGTGCTGCTGAGGTGGAAGTGGATACCGAGACCGGCGAGGTAAAGCTGCTGGAATTTGATGCCTGTGTGGACTGCGGCACGCCCATCAACCCGAACCTGACCCGTGTGCAGGCTGAGGGCGGTCTGCTGCAGGGCATCGGCATGACTCTGACCGAAAACATCACCTACGATAAAAATGGCTACCCGGAAGAGAATTCTCTGTTCCAGTACAAAATTCCGGCCCGCACCGATGTGGGCAAGATCAAGGTTGAATTCGAGAGCAGCTATGAACCCAACGGACCCTTTGGCGCAAAGTCCATTGGTGAGGTGGTCATCAACACACCGCTGCCTGCCATTTCCGATGCCATCTATAACGCTATCGGCACCCGGTTCTATGAGCTGCCCATCACACCGGAAAAAATCGCCATGGCAGTTGCAGAAAAGCAGAAATGATCGACGAAAAAATTTTTCCGTTTCTTGCGGAGAAGGGACATGTTATTTCTCTGGTGGGCGGCGGCGGAAAGACCACACTGATGTACAATCTGGCTGCGCACTGCGCCCGCAAGGGCTGGCGGGTATTGGCCGCTACCACCACCCATATTATGCAGCCGCCCGGCGGGGTCTGGGCACAGACGGATGCAGAGCTTTTCCGCCTGTGGAAGTGCGGCAGTTATGCCGTGGCCGGAACCGCTGCACACGGCGGCAAATTGACGGCCCCGCCGCAGGCACAGCTGGAGCGCTGGATAACCCTTGCAGATATCGTGCTCATTGAAGCGGACGGCGCAAAACGGATGCCCTGCAAGGCACCCGCTGCGCACGAGCCGGTGCTTTTACCGCAGTGCGATACGGTTCTGGCCGTAGCAGGGCTTTCTGCGTTGAGGCATCCGCTCCGGGAGGTCTGTTTCCGGGCAGAGCTTGCCGCAGAGCTGCTTTGTGTTCCGCAGGATGCGCAGTTGACACCGGAACTTCTGGCGAATCTGCTTGCAAGTGAAGCCGGTGGAAGGAAGGCTGTAGGGGATCGCAGCTTTTATGTTGTACTCAATCAGGTCGATACAAAAGAGCAGGCTGCTCTGGCCCGGCAGGTGGCTGATATTCTGAAAAAAATTTATCGGATTTCCTGCGCTACGTCTCATTTCGAGAAAGGAGAACGTGCATGAGCAAAGAAGGCAAGATCGTGTTCTGCACCGGCGGCGGATGTACCGCAAAGCTGGGAGCCGGAGCGCTGAGCCGTATTCTGGAAAAGCTGCCGCGCGGTGCAAGAGACCCGAGCCTTCTGGTCGGGTACGACAGCCGGGATGATGCCGCCGTGTACCGCATAACAGATGATATCGCGCTGGTACAGACAGTGGATTTTTTCCCGCCGATGGTGGATGACCCCTATACCTTCGGCCAGATCGCAGCGGCCAACGCCCTGAGTGATGTCTATGCCATGGGCGGCGAGGTTAAGACTGCACTGAACCTTGTCTGCTTCCCGGAGAGCATGGATCTGAACATTCTGGGCGAGATTCTGCGCGGCGGAGCCAAGAAGGTGGCCGAAGCGGGCGGAAGCCTTGCGGGCGGGCATTCCATTGCCGATACCGGTGTGAAATACGGACTTTCGGTGACTGGCCTTGTGGACCCGAAAAAAATGTATACGAATGATTCCGGCAAGCCCGGTGACAAGCTGATTTTAACAAAAGCTCTGGGCGTGGGCCTGATCTGCACGGCAAACCGTGTGGGCGAAGCGGCACCGGAAGATATGGCCGGTGCCATTGCGTCCATGACAACGCTGAACAAAAACGCTGCCGAGATCAGCCGAAAGTATACGGTCCACGCGGCAACCGATGTGACCGGTTTCAGTTTTCTGGGCCATCTGCACGAGATGATGGGCGGAAAGCTTTCCTGTATCATTGATGCACGGATGGTGCCGGTTCTACCGGGAGCCGAAAAAGCGGCAGATGATTTTTTGTATACCGCTGCCGGACAGCGCAACCGCAACCATACCGGCCCATATGTCACTTTTGAAAATGTGCCGTTTGCAATGGAAGAGGTGCTGTTTGACCCACAGACTTCCGGCGGACTATTGCTGGCCGTGTTGCCAGAAGAAGCAAATGCGCTGGAAGCAGAGCTGCAGGCCGCTGGCCTGCCCGCAAAGATCGTGGGTGAGATCATACCCAAAACCGAACAGGAAATCACTGTAAAATACTGATGGAGGCCTACAATTATGATGCTGAAAGTTGATGCCCGTGGTGACGCATGCCCGCTGCCCGTTGTAAAAGCCAAAAAGGCGATCTCTGAACTGAAGGGTGCCGGTGAGGTGGAAGTGCTGGTGGATAATGAGATCGCCGTGCAGAACCTTACCAAAATGGCCCAGCAGAAAGGTTATCAGTACAGCGCCGAAAAGCTGGCCGAGCGGGAATACCGCGTGCTGTTCACGGTCGGCGAAGCGTCCGAAACACCCACTGAAGAAGCACCGGCCTGTGCACCGGACACCCGCACGGACACGGTGGTTGCCATCAGCTCTGATAAAATGGGCATTGGCGCAGATGACCTTGGCAGGTCCCTGCTCAAGGCCTTTGTGTTCGCACTTACCCAGCAGGATCAGCTGCCCAAAACAGTGCTGTTCTATAACGGCGGCGCGTCCCTGACCTGTGAGGGTTCGCCCATGCTGGATGACCTGAAGGCACTGGAAGCACAGGGCGTGGAGATCATGACCTGCGGCACCTGCCTGAATTTCTATGGCCTGACCGAAAAGCTTGCTGTTGGCAGTGTGACCAACATGTACACCATCGTGGAAAAGCTGACGCAGGCAGGCAACGTGGTGAAACCGTGATCTATCTGGATAACGCTGCCACGACCCTGCGCAAGCCGCCGCAGGTAGAGCAGGCTGTGCTGGACGCAATGCGCACGGCAGGCAATCCGGGACGGGGTGCCCATGAGCCCACGCTGCACGCAAGCCGTCTTGTTTATGCTGCGCGGTGCGCAATGGCAAAGCTCCTCCACGCACCAGACCCGTCCTGTATTGCCTTTGCGGCAAATGCAACGGAGGCCTTGAACATTGCATTGGGTGGTCTTTTTGCACCGGGCGATCATATCATCACAACGGTATGTGAGCATAACTCTGTTCTGCGGCCGCTCTACCGGCTGCGGGAACAGGGCTTGCAGTTCAGTTTTGCGGGCGTGGATGAGCGCGGACGGCTGCAATATGATGACTGGGATAAGCTGGTTCAGCCCAATACAAAAGCGCTGGTCGTAACAGGTGCTTCCAATGTGACCGGCAACGGAACAGATCTTGCAAAAGCAGCGGGTTTTGCGCACCGGCACGGCCTGCTGCTGATCGTGGATGCGGCCCAGACGGCGGGTTCACAGCCCATTGACGTACAGGCACTGGGCATTGATGTGCTATGCTTCACCGGGCATAAGGCGCTGCTTGGCCCGCAGGGAACAGGCGGCTTGTATGTGCGCCCGGGGCTTTTCATCCAGCCATTGGTAGTGGGAGGCAGCGGCGTACACAGCTTTGATGAACAGCATCCCGCACAGATGCCCACCGCTCTGGAAGCCGGGACGCTCAATGTTCCGGGTCTGGCGGGCCTGTGTGCCGGTGTAGAATGGATTCTGGCTCAGGGTGTGGAAACGCTGTGTGCAAAAGAAACTGCACTGGCGGCGCTCTTTTATAAAAACATTCGAGATCTGCCGAACGTGAAGATCTACGGCGACCCGGAAATGGCGCTGCATGCTCCCATTATCTCGCTCAACATCGGAGACGAAGATTCAGCCCGCATTGCAGATATTCTGTGGGAGGACTACAGCATCTGTGTGCGTGCCGGTGCGCACTGTGCACCGCTGATGCATAAAGCGCTGGGCACGGTGGAACAGGGCGTGGTACGGTTCAGCTTTTCGCATTTCAATACGGAAGCCGAAGTGCTTCAGACCGCAGCCGCTGTTCAGGAGCTTGCACAGGAGATCTGATATGCGCATCAAAAAAACTTATATTGTTCTTTCATTCCGCACAACGCTGGATGCCATGGAATGGGAAAAGCAGTGCCTTGCGGAGAAAGTTCCGGGCAGGCTCATCCCACTGCCGCGCGAGATCTCCGCAGGCTGCGGACTTGCCTGGCGGATGCTGCCGGAAGAATTTGAGCAGTGGCAGAACCGGCTGGACCCGGCACGTTACGATCAGGCCGCAGCAGTAGAACAGTAATAAAGATAAAACAGGAGAATGACGCATGGGTAAAATGCCGCTTTATACAATGCTGCAAAAAGCCCGTTCTGCGGGCGGCTGGACGATGGTGGCCCAGTTAGAGGGCGATGCCGCGGGGAGCCAGCTGCTTTTGCTGGAGGGCAGGCCTGTGTGGCAGAGGGGAGACAGTACCGTACTGCTGCAGCACCTGACAGAACTGCAGGGCTGCACAGCAGCTGGTATCCACTCTGTTGCAGGCACAGACATCTTTGCGGAGCGCTTTGGCGCGGTGCCGCAGCTGGTAGTCTGCGGTGGTGGACATGTGGCTGCAGCCGTTGTGCAGCTTGCAAAGCTGCTGGGCCTGACGGTCCTTGCAATGGATGACCGCGAGGAATATGCACAGCAGCTGCGGCTGGCCGGAGCCGATAAAGTGCTCTGCCTGCCGTTTGATAAAGCGCTTGCGCAGGTACCTGACGGCGCAGAGACTTATTTTGTGGTCGTCACCCGGGCACATGCATTTGATGTGGACTGCCTGAAGGTGATATTAAGAAAGCCTGCGGCATATGTTGGCATGATGGGCAGCCGCGGGCGTGCCGCACTGGTGCGCCGTCAACTTCTGGAAGCCGGTATCGATGCCGAAAGAGTGGAGGCGTTGTACGCCCCCATCGGGCTTTCCATCAGCTCACAGACGGCAGAGGAGATCGCACTTTCCATTCTGGCACAGATCGTATCGATCAAGAATGCGCGTCCGCAGACGGAGGGCTTTTCATCTGCCCTTCTGGAAGCCATGGCTCAGACAGATGCCGCCGGGCAGCAGGCGGTGCTTGCTGTGATTGCGGCGCGGCACGGCTCTACGCCGCGGGAAATCGGCGCAAAAATGCTGGTTCGCACAGACGGCTCTATTGTGGGCAGCGTGGGCGGCGGTATTATGGAGCACCGCACCATTCTGGCTGCACAGGAAATGCTGACGGGAGCGGCTCCGGCGTATCAACGGCTGCATTTTTCGGCAGACGGCAAAAATGATGATGCTGCAATTGCTGCCTGCGGTGGGTCTATGGAGATCGTATTGACTCGACTCCAGCCCGGAGAGGAGATCAAATGAAGAAGGATGCACTGATCCTTGTGCGCGGCGGCGGCGACCTTGCTACCGGCACCATTCATCGGCTGTGGAGCGCAGGCCTGCGTGTGCTGGTGCTGGAAGCGGAGCATCCGGCGGCGATCCGGCGGCAGGTTTCTCTGTGCGAAGCCGTTTATGAAGGTGAGACCGCCGTTGAAGGTCTGCGTGCGGTACGGATCGAAACTCTGGCGCAGGCAGAAGAAATCTGGAAACAGAATGCCGTTCCTGTTCTGGTAGACCCACAAGGAAAAAGCATTGCGCCGGCAAAGCCGGATGTCCTTGTGGATGCGATCCTTGCCAAAAAGAATCTTGGCACAACGCGGGATATGGCACCCCTGACCATTGCACTCGGCCCCGGTTTCACGGCTGGGCAGGATGTGGATGTGGTGGTGGAGACCAAACGCGGCCACCGGCTGGGACGCATCATTCGGGAAGGCAGTGCCATCCCCGATACCGGCATTCCCGGAATCATTGGCGGCTACGGCAAAGAGCGCGTGATCCATGCCGGCACGGCCGGTATATTTATGGATCTCCGCAAAATTGGAGATATTGTGGAAGCGGGTGAGACCATTGCGCAGATCCGCACGGCAGATGGTGCCATGATCTCTGTGACCACGCAGATCACGGGCATTCTGCGCGGACTTCTGCGCAGCAGTTATCCGGTAACGCCCGGTTTTAAGGTGGCCGATATAGACCCCCGCAAAGAGGAACTTTCCAACTGTTTTCTCATTTCGGATAAGGCCCGCTGCATCGCGGGCAGTGTGCTGGAACTTGTCTGCGCTCAACTGTGGAAATAAACCTGTAAAAAGCAAAAACCTCCGCTTCCCGGCGGCAGTACCGACAGGGAAGCGGAGGCTTCTATTTTTCATTTCAGTTGCGGTAGCAGCGGTCCTGACCTACCAGCCAGTCCTCACACAGGCGCTGGGCTTCCTCCAAACTGCGGCTCTCGCAGTCGAAGAATGCACCGTGCATCGAGCGATAGGAGTAGTGAACTCTCGGAATACCGTTGCCATCCTTGAAGCGTTCGCAGCGTTCTTCACCGGGCATCAGAAAAAGTTGTTCCATGGTTCCTTCTCCTTTGATTTCAGCATTCCGGAGCGGCCGGCCGGGTGCAAGCCGCACAACGCTTGCTATTGTAGCACGCAGGGGAAAAGTTTGCTATTGCCTTTTTGGCCAAAGATATGTTTTGTTTTTCTCTGTGGTTGTGGCACAAAAGGTCTTGACAAGATCATTCGTACAGGATACATTCCTGTTCCTGCATTTTCTTTTTTGCCGCTGACGCTTTGCAGGGGCAGCTGCCTTGGCGTATGAAAAAACCGATGGAACGGATGAAAATATTTTGTGTACTTTTCACAGTTTTCTTCTCGAGATTTTGGTGGTACAATAGAAGCATTAAAATATATCCTTTCAGGAGGAGCACATGGCAGAAAAGAATATTGAACTGGATAGTGTAGAGGTCGCCGCAGCTGTTTTTGGCAACTGCGACCGGAACATCCGTCTGCTGGAGAACGAATTTTCTGTTACGGCGGTCTGCCGGGGCACGCAGCTGCGGCTTTCAGGCGAACCGGCCAATGTTGCCGCGGCCAGCCGCGCTGTGGAGGGAATGCTGCTTCTGATCGAGAATCATACACCGCTGGAAGACCAGACCGTGCGCTACTGCATCAGTCTGGCGCACGATGGAGCAGAAAAGCGGGTCAAGGAACTGACCGAAGATTTTGTTACCGTAACGGTCAAGGGGCGGCCGATCCGGCCCAAAACACTGGGCCAGAAGGAATATCTCAATGCCATCCGCACCAATGCCATCACCTTTGGCGTTGGCCCGGCGGGTACCGGCAAGACCTATCTGGCCGTTGCCATGGCGGTAAAGGCTTTTAAAGCCAAGGATGTTTCCCGCATCGTGCTCACCCGCCCGGCAGTGGAAGCAGGTGAAAAACTGGGCTTTCTGCCCGGTGATCTGCAGCAGAAGGTAGACCCTTATCTGCGCCCGCTGTATGACGGCCTGTTTGATATGCTGGGTGCCGAAACTTACGAGCGCCTTGTGGAAAAGCAGATCATTGAGGTTGCACCGCTTGCCTATATGCGCGGACGCACGCTAGATGATTCCTTTATCATTCTGGACGAGGCACAGAACACCACACCGGAGCAGATGAAAATGTTCCTCACACGTATGGGTGTCGGCTCCAAGGTGGTGGTTACCGGTGATGTGACCCAGATCGATCTGCCGGAACGCACCCGCAGCGGTCTTGTGGATGCACTGCACGTGCTTAAAAATGTAAATGGGATTGCACAGTGCTATTTTACTGAGAAAGATGTTGTGCGCCACCGTCTTGTGCAGGAGATTATCAAGGCTTACGAAAAGGCTGCACACCCTGAAAAATAAAATCACCAGAATTCATATAAAGCCATCAAAAACAGAAAGGAGTGGACTGATTTATGTCCAATAAAGTTTTGATCACCAATTCACAGAAGGCCGTCAAGGTTCCTTCCGGTCTGCGCATTCTCATCCGCCGTGCCTGTAATGCCGTGCTGGAGTATGAGCATTTTGAAGCTCCTGCAGAGATCAGCGTGACCTTTGTGGATAACGCTGCCATTGCTGAGCTGAACAACCAGTACCGCAACAAGCCCATGCCCACCGACGTGCTGAGCTTCCCTCTGGGTGTAAACGGCAAATATGATGTTGACGAGAACAACGGCTGCAAAATGCTGGGTGACATCGTCATCAGTATGGAGCGTGCACAGGAGCAGGCAAACCTCTACGGCCATCCGCTGCAGCGTGAGGTGGCGTTCCTGACGGTGCACTCCATGCTGCACCTGCTGGGCTACGACCACGAAAATGGTGGTCTGGAAGCCATGCGGATGCGTGAGAAAGAGGAAGCTGTTCTGCTGCAGCTGGGCCTGCCGCGCACCGTAAGCTATACCGAGTAATTGATTCACCGTGCGGTTGCCGCACAATACAGACAGGAGCTAGATTTTGAGTAACGCTACACCCATTCAGGGGCATTATGATACTTCTTCCGTTTTTGTGGCTGTCATTGGCCGTCCCAATGTTGGCAAATCCAGTCTGACCAACCTTCTGGTTGGCGAAAAGGTAGCCATCGTCACTTCCAAGCCGCAGACCACCCGTACCCGCATTACCGGCGTGATCACCCGCGGGCCGCTGCAGTATGTGCTGCTGGATACACCCGGTGTGCACAAGGCACGCAACAAACTGGGTAAACGGATGGATAAGACTGCCAGCGATTCCATTGCAGATGTGGATGTTTCCATGATGCTGTTTGAGCCTTACGGCGCACTGAATGAATCGGAAATGGTGCTGGTGGATATGCTGCGCAGCAGCGGCGGCCCGGCAATTGCAGTCATCAACAAGACTGACCTTGTCAAGGAGCCTGCTGATCTGGAAGCCCGCAAAGAAGAGCTGAAGGCATTGGGTGTATTCGACGATATCTACACCATCAGCGTCCGTGATAACGACGGCTGCGAAGTGCTGTTCGATGCTTTGAGCCGCTATGCTGTGGAAGGCCCGCATTATTTTGATGATGATGCCTACACGGATATGCCGGAAAAGGAGCTTGTGGCGGAGGTCATCCGTGAAAAGGCCCTGCTGTTCATGCGCGACGAGATCCCCCATGGCATTGCTGTTGTGGTGGAGCGCTTCAAAGAGCGCCCGGGCACCGACCTGATCGATATTGATGTAAATATCTACTGCGAGCGCGAAAGCCACAAGGGCATGGTCATTGGAAAAGGCGGCGCAATGCTGAAAAAAATTGCCAGTGCTGCCCGTGCAGACTGCGAAGAGTTTTTGGGCTGCCGCGTCAATCTGCAGTGCTGGGTAAAGGTAAAATCCGATTGGCGCGATAACGAGTTCCTGCTGAACAACTTTGGCTTCAAGCAGAACACCAATAACCGCTGACACTTGCCAAAGCAGGACAGAATTCCCTTGGATGAACGGTTAAAATAAACCTGACACTATCCGTAACAGGGAAGAGGTGCTGCAAATGGATTCACAAGCAAGCTGGCAGGCGTTTGCCTGCACGGGAAACATTCTTCGTTATCTCGATTATAAACAACAGCGGCCGGAAGAAACCCCGGCAGAGGACCAAGAAAATGGAAGCCTTTGTAACCACGGGTCTGGTGCTGAAGGAGACCCGCTATAAGGAATCGGATCGCATTCTGACGATCCTGACACCGGAACTGGGCGTGATCTCGGCAGCAGCGCAGAGCAGCCTGCGGCTGAAGAGCAAGCTGTTCAGCGCGTGCGGGCTGTTCTGCTACTCCGAGTTCACACTGGTGCCGGGCCGCAACATGTACACTGTGCGGGAAGCAGAAGTGAAAAATGTCTTTCACGGCATCTCGTCCAGCATTGAGGGCATGAGCCTTGCCATGTATATGGCTGAAATGGCAATGACCCTTTCGCCCACCGGGCAGGAGGCACAGCGGGAGCTTCGGCTGCTGCTCAACTGTTTCTATATGATCAGCGAGAGCAAAACGGATCTGCGGGTGATCAAGGCCGTGTTTGAACTGCGCACCATGAGCGAGTGCGGCTTTATGCCGCAGATCGTGTGCTGCCGCGATTGCAGCGCCTATGATGGTGCTGCGTTCTATCTGGATGTGCAGGAAGGTCATCTGCTCTGTGCAGACTGCGCCGCAAAAGCAGGAAAGACCTGCAACCTTGATCAGGGCGCACTGTATGCGCTGCGGCACATCTGCCTTGTGGACGACAAAAAAATATTTGCATTCAAAATTTCTGTGGGCAGTCTGGAAAAGCTTTCCGCAGTGGCAGAGCGCTATGCACTGACCCACATGGATAAGCCTTTGAAAAGCTATGACTTTTTAAAGACCCTGCTGCCCTGAGCATAAAGGGAACCTATGAAAACAAGTTACTTAAAAACTCTGGAACTGGATAAGATCATCGCCCGTGCCGCAGAGGGCTGCGTGTGCAAGGAAGCGCGCGAAATGCTGCTTGCCACTCAGCCGCAGTGCGACCCGGACGAGGTGCGCTATGCGCTGGAACAGACCGATGCCATCAACACCCTGCTGATCAAAAACGGCTCCCCGCGCTTTGGCGGCGTGGAGAATGTCAGTCAGCTGGCGGCCCGCGCCGTAAAAGGCGGCGTACTTTCAATGGGCGAGCTGTTGATGGTGGCTGGTGCACTGCGCAATTTTCAGAATCTTTCAAGCTGGTATGGTGCTTCGGAGCACGATGCTCTGCCTACAGACGATCTGTTCTATGCGCTGGCACCGCAGCCGGGCCTGGAACAGCAGATCTCCAGCGCCATTCTGGCACCGGATGCCATGGCAGACACGGCCTCTCATACCCTGAACGACCTGCGCAAAAAGATCCGCGCAACGGAGAACAGCATCCGTGACCGTCTGGAGAGCATGGTCCGCAATATGGATACCTCCAAGTATCTACAGGAAAGCGTGGTTTCCATGCGCAATGGCCGGTATGTTGTGCCGGTCAAGAGCGAATACCGCGGTGAGGTGAGCGGCATTATTCATGATGTTTCGTCTACCGGAGCCACCGTCTTTGTGGAGCCGCAGGCCGTTGTGGAAGCCAATGCCCGCATTTTGCAGTACCGTGCGCAGGAAGCGCAGGAGATTGAGCGCATTCTGGTGGCCTTTACCGCACAGGTGGCCGCCATTGAGCCGCAGTTCCAGTACAGCTACAAGGCTATGCTGGAGATCGATGTTTTGCTGGCAAAGGCACGGCTGGCTTTGGATCTCAGGGCATTCAAGCCTGCTGTCCGCACCGACGATTCCTTCTCGCTGATCCGTGCGCGCCACCCGCTGATCGATCCTAAAAAGTGCGTGCCTGTGGATATTGCTCTGGGCAGGGATTACGATTCGCTGATCATCACCGGCCCGAACACCGGTGGCAAAACCGTCACCTTGAAAACAGCGGGCCTGCTGTGCGCCATGGCGCAGTGCGGCTTCCTGATCCCGGCTGACGAGCGCAGCGAGATCTGCGTATTTGACGAATTTCTGGTGGATATCGGCGATGAACAGAGCATTGAGCAGAGCCTTTCCACCTTCTCCGGTCATATGAAAAAGATCACCGGCATTCTGGAGCTTGCCATGCCGCACACACTGGTGCTGCTGGACGAGCTTGGTGCCGGTACCGACCCCGCCGAAGGTGCTGCGCTGGCTGTGGCCATCATTGAAGAGCTGCGCCGCCGCGGCGTGCTGCTGATGGCCACCACTCACTACGCTGAGCTGAAGGTGTTTGCTCTGGAAACCAAGGGCGTTGTCAATGCCAGCTGTGAGTTTGATCTGGAAACGCTGCGCCCGACCTATAAGCTGAGCGTCGGCGTGCCGGGCAAATCCAATGCGTTCCTCATCAGCGAAAAGTTGGGCATCCCGGAGCGCGTGATCGAAGCGGCACAGCAGCATCTTTCCGCAGAGGATAAGCGTCTGGATGCCGTTCTGGGACAGCTGGATGATCTGAAGCTGCAGCTGAAGGAAAGCCAGAACGAGGTGGAAGAGCTGAAAAATGAAGCTTCCCACCAGCTGGAAGCCGCGCAGAAAAAGCGTGATGAGCTGATCCGTCAGGGCGAAAATGAACTGGAAGCTGCCCGTGCCAAGGCTCGTGCGCTGGCACAGCAGGTGGAAAGTCAGGCTTACGCCCTGACCGACGAACTGCGTCAGCTGCAGAAGGACGAGCGCATGAGCACCCAGCAGAAAGCTCAGCGCGCCCGCGAGATCGCCAAAAAAGAATCGGAAAAGCTGTTTATCGGCTCCGAGGCGGTGCATAACCCAGTCAAGGAATTTGTGCCGCTGAAAGAGGTCAAGGTAGGGCAGGAGGTCTGCATTGCAGAGCTGAACCAGCTGGCCACCGTATTAGCCCTGCCGGATAAAAACGGCGATGTTCTGGTGCGTGCAGGCATCATCAAGACCAAAGTTCCGCTCGAGGGCTTGAAACAGCCGGAAAAGCTGGTCAAGGAAAAGAAACCGCAGACTAAAGCACAGCAGCGCTATTCCCGCCTGACCGGCGATGCCAACCGCCCGAACGGCAGGGTAGAGAGGGTACAGCGTTCCGCCAAGATGGAATGCAATCTGCTGGGCCTGACGGTGGACGAAGCGCTGCCGGAGGTGGATTCCTTTATCGACCGTGCCATCCTGAACGGACAGACAGTGGTTTATCTGATCCACGGCAATGGAACCGGTGCGCTGCGCACAGCTATCCACAAGCATCTGCGCGGCAACCGCATGGTCAAAAGCTTCCGTCTGGGCCGTTATGGCGAGGGTGAAAGCGGCGTGACCGTGGTAGAGCTGAAATAAAGAAAAAGCTATCCGAAGGATTTTTCGGGTAGCTTTTTCTCACATTGAAGGAATTTGCAGAGCAGGATCGTATTCTATAAAGAATGCTAATATAAGGATGTAAGCCAAAATGGCAAAACGATATTCCAAAGCCGCGCACTCAAAAAGACGAAAACAGACTTCTCATGTGCTCAAAAATACGGTCATTCTGCTTTTTTGCGCAGTGGGCATCTGGTTTGGCAGCTCACTCTGGCATGCAGCGCTGACTCTGCAGACAGCTCAGCCAGCGGAAAGCATCGCCGGTGAAGAATTCCGTCCGCAGGTCGGTGATCCGCCTTACCGCGTGGTGATCGATGCTGGGCACGGTGGAACAGACCCGGGTGCAAGGGGAGTGATCGAAGAAAAAGATATGACCGCAGCAACCGCCTCGGAACTGATCCGGCTGCTGCAGCAGGACTCTAATTTTATTCCGCTGCAGACCCGTGACAGCTTTGATGAAACCGCTACGCCCGCCCAGCGTGCCGCCAGAGCGGACGAACAGGCACCGCAGCTGCTGCTTTCCATCCACGGCAACTCAGCTGCAAATGGCTCCACTGCATCCGGCTTTGAGTGCTATCCGGCAGTGCCGGGCCGGACTTGGCATCAGGAAAGCTTTTACTTTGCGCAGCTGCTTGCCAAAGGAATGCAGGCTGCAGGAGCATCTCTGCGTGGGCGCGGGGGAGTCCGATACATTTATTATCTGGAAAACGATCAGAAGCAACTGGTGGAAAGCACCCACACCGAGGTGCGTGCAGAGCGAAGCTTTACGTTGCTGGAAGATGTAAATTGTCCGGCAGTGCTGGCAGAGCAATGCTTTGTAACGAATGAAGCAGATGTTGCACAGTTCGGCAGTGAAGAAGGTTGTAAAAAAACAGCCCGCGTTTATTACGAAGCGATCTGTGCATACTTTGGCACACAGCCGCAGGCCGAGCAGCTTGCCGGGTTCACTTTAAATTAAAAAGTATTAGCATAGCATCACCAAGGGAGAAGAAGCGATAACATTCTGAACCCAACACCATACAGCCATCAGTATTTTAAGACCGCTGAACTCATAACCAGAAGAGAAGAGCGGTCTTATTTTTTGAGTGTATAATTTTCGTATAATGCACGTTATGCGAAATGCAGGGAAGCGAAAAATCTCTATTTTCCTGAATCTGGCCTTTTTCTGCGACCTGCGGATCTGCAGTCATCTGTAATACCGTATGATTCAACTTTTGCGTTTTTTATATTTTTGTGTCTCATTAGTATTTTGGTGCTACAATCTTTTTATGGACTTACAAATTACAAAGCTGCACAGTCTGCCGCTGCCATGCGCGCTTGCATTTTATTTTTCCAGATTCTCTTTTTATATTGCTATAAGTTCTGTGGTCATTCTGATCTTTTTATTTTTCTGCGCACGACCATTTGCTCGTACGATTTCAAATCGCTGGCCAGATCACAGCTTATCATTCCATTATTTATATAAATATATCTATAAAAATACCGCCGATGACATATCCGCACTTTGGACGCGTCACAGACGGTATCGTTTCATTTTATGGGTATTCTTATGTGGTTCAGGAATTTCCGTTTCCGGCGTTCGCATCAGGCTTCATTGCAAGCACGGAAGCATCCAGCCCGATGCCATCCTGAGCCGCACCCTCAAAGGCTTTCATGGGCACAGACGAAAGTTCCTCATCCAGAGCTGAATCCTCTACTGTCTCCCCTGTTTCCTTTTCTGTTGTATCCAAGATGTGAGAAGATGCTTTGGGCTTTTTGACCTTGCCCAGCGGGTTTTCTTCAATAGCCGCGCGCACCTGAAATTCCTGTAGGTGCGTATAAATTTGTGTGGTAGACACGTTGCTGTGGCCCAAAAGCTGCTTGAGTGTAAGGATATCTACATTGCCGGTCTGATACATCAGAGTTGCGGCAGTGTGGCGCAGCTTATGTGTGGAAAAGCCTTTTAATCCGGCTGCTTTCATTGCACCGGTCACTAGCTGTTCTACCCTGCGGTTCGAGATACGTTCTTTGCGCCGTCGGGTAATAAAGACCGCCTTTTCCTGCGGCAGAAGACCCTCCATCGTATTGCGTTTGCCCAGATACAGCCGCAATGCTTCCATGCAGGCATCATTCAGATAAACCATGCGCTCCTTGTGGCCCTTGCCAAACAGACGTATCTGGCGGTTTTCCAAATCAATGTCGTCCAGATTCATGCCGACAAGCTCTGCCAGACGCATTCCACAGTTCAAAAACAGCGTCACCATGCAATAATCCCGCTCCGGAAAATCGCTTTGGGTCTGCGTGCTTTCCAATAACTCCATGGACTGCTCCGCCGTCAGATATTTGGGCAGTACCTTATCCTGTTTGGGTGGGTGGATGGCCGCAGTCGGATCAGCATCCAGCCGGTTGACCTGATTGACCAGGTAATCATAAAAGCCGTGCAGGCTTGCCAGCCGCCGGGCCGTTGAGGACTTTTTGTTGCCGCACTCGCGGTTTAAAAAGTACAGATATTCGTAGATATCCTCCTTTGTTACGGAGGCCCAGAATGCGGTGTCCAGCCCTTTGGGGTCGATATCCTTCATCTCGCTGTCTTCGGGCACAAGCCCACGGCGGCGCTTCATAAAACGGCTGAATCCGCGCAGATCACAGTAGTAGCTGAACGCCGTGTTTGCGCTTTTGCCCGCGATCACTTCCAGATAGCGGACGTATTCTACAATGTCCGGCGCAGCATCATCGAAGGGCTTGTGCTTGCCGGGATTTTTCTCGTCCAGATAGATCGACATTGTTTTTCCTCTTATAAGCGGTCAGATTTCAGGGCATTGATCGCATCGGTGATATAAGCCGCGCCGATCAGCTGCATTCCAGGATAATCTGCCGGGCTCAGATGATTCAGGCTGTGCTTCGGGATCACCGCACGTTCAAAGCCGATACGCTCTGCCTCATGCAGGCGCTGTTCCAGATTGGGTACGCTGCGCACTTCACCGCCAAGGCCGACCTCGCCAATGGCGATCAGCTTATCGCTGACGGGCCTGTCCAGCAGCGAGGAGACCATACTCAAGCAGACAGAAAGATCACAGGCAGTATCACGCAGCGCAATGCCGCCCACGATGTTGATATATACATCCAGGTTTCCAAAGAAATACCCTGCACGCTTTTCCAGCACAGCGATCAGCAGATTCATGCGGTTGTAGTCGTAGCCGCTGCAGGCACGGCGCGGCGCTGGAAAATTGGTTTTGGTTGCAAGGGCCTGAATTTCGCTCAAAATGGGACGGCTGCCCTCCATGGTACAGGCCACACAGTTGCCGGAAACGCCAAGAGGACGGCCTTCCAGCAGCATCTGTGAAGGGTTTTCGATCTCAGCAAGGCCCTGCCCCGTCATATCAAACATGCCCAGCTCATTGGTGGAGCCATAACGGTTCTTGGCCGCACGCAGGATGCGGTACGGCAGCATTTTATCGCCCTCAAAGTAAAGCACCGTATCCACGATATGCTCCATGACTTTGGGGCCTGCAATGGCACCGTCCTTGTTCACATGGCCCACAATGAACATGGGGATCTCCTGCTTTTTGGCCACGGCCAGCAGGCGGGCCGCACTTTCCTTGACCTGACTTACCGTACCGGCGGAGGACGAGATATCCATGCAGCGCATCGTCTGGATGGAGTCGATGACCACGAGATCCGGCTTTTCTTTTTCGATCAGGCCGCAGATCTCGTCCACATCATTCTCCGCTGCCAGAAAGATGTTATCCTGCGGCACTTTCAGCCGGGCAGCGCGCAGCTTGACCTGCCGCACCGATTCCTCGCCAGTGATATACAAAACGCTGTGCTGGTTGGAAATGGCACCGCACAGCTGCAGAAGCATAGTAGATTTGCCCACACCCGGCTCACCGCTCAAAAGCACAACGCCGCCCAGCACAATGCCGCCGCCAAGTACACGGTCCAGCTCCGAAATGCCGGTCAGAATACGGCTTTTTTCTTCGGTCATGCTGATCTCAGAAAGGCGTTTTGCGGTCAGGGTGGTCACCCCTTCCGGGCGGGCGGCTGCCGCCTGTTTGGCTGCGGCAGTACCTGCTTTGGGGGCTTCCGCTACAACGTCCTCGTTCATCGTGTTCCAGCTGCCGCAGCTTGGGCAGCGGCCCATCCAGCGGGGGCTTGTCTCGCCGCAGTTGGAACACACATATACAGTTTTCAGTTTTGGTTCCTTCATCAAAAAAGCTCCTGTTACATTGTCTTGGCTTTATTATTCTCTATTGTAGCATATAACAAGCAAACCCGCAAGAAAAGCCCTTGCTCAAAGCCTGCTTCCAATGCTTGCAAGCGCTGCAGAAATGCCGCACAGCGGCACAAATAACGTCAGCGTCAGCAGATACTGCCGGATGAATCCATGTGGCCGGACGATCTCCCGGTCAGGCCCTGCTGCAAAAAAGGAACAGACGCGGATCTGGCTGCTCACCCGCAGAGAATCTGTGCCGAGCGTGCACAGCCCTGCAGAAGCAGCTGCCGCAGGCAGAAATGCAAGCAGCAGAAGCCACGTTTCTCTTTTCAGTGCCGTGTCGGAAAGCAACTGCACAAACAGCGTCCCGTTTCCCAGCCCATAGAACATCGTAAACAAAAAGATCAAAACCGGCCCCAGTACGGAAAAGCCCATCAGGAACAGAAGGGTCGCGGCCGCAGCCAGCGTAAGATATTCCATTCCGAAAAGGCTGGCCGCAGTATGTGCATCTGCAGCAGCAAACAGGCCGCGCCAGCTTTGCAGGTAATATTGCAGCCAGTCCGGCTGCTGCTTTTCGCAGAAAGCCAGAAGCACGCCAGCTGAGCCAGAGCCGATCAGAAAGGCACAGACGAGCAGCCAGCAGGTTTTCTGCCGGGTTTCCGTGTGATGTCTCTGCAGCGGTGAAGGCACTTCCGGTGCGGATCGTTCTGGCGGCAGTGTTTTCTGCGGCTGCGGCAGAAGCGCAGCTTCTGGCAAGTGCGCTGGCGTTCCTGTTTGCTGATAGACCCACATGATCGAACCTCCTTGTTTTATTTGTTCAGCTGCGGCGCTTTTTCTCCCGGGTCACCATGCCCAGCAATCCGCCAATACTGCCGCACAGGATCAGCACAGCAAACCGCAGCAGCGGCGGCTCTTCCGTAAGCGTACCGGAAGGAACGCTGAGCACCACGAGCAATGCCGCATAAAACAGGCCCTGTACAAGCCCGCACAGCAGGCCGCGTTCCTTTTTGCAAAATGCAGCGATCCAACCGCTGCAAAGGCTCCCTGCACCAACGGCTGCTGTTGCCAGCGGCGGTGCGGCGGCACCAGAATAGCCCTGTGCTGTCATCAGCGCTGCCATTGCGGCCAGCCAGCCCGCTGTTACCATAACGCCGACTGCCCCCGCCAGCAGAAGAACCCGGAGTTCCGCCGGGAAAAGATTTTTCTCAGACATAAAAACGCGCCTCCCTGCCAGTAATCTATGCAGGAAGACGCGTTTGATATGCTCTTAATTGTTTGAAGAAAAAGCTTACTTCTTGTCAGCCTTGTCCATGTTCAGCTTTTCAACAGCGGAAATTGCAGTCTTGGTGAAGCGGATCTTCACACGGTCAGCACCGGTCTCCAGAACAAAGGTATCGTCCTTGATTGCAACAACACGGCCAATGACACCGCCAATGGTGGTGACCTGATCGCCGATCTCCAGGCTGCTGCGCATTGCGGCATCCTTCTTCTCCTGCTTCTTCTGGGGACGATAGATCATGAAGTACAGCAGAACCAGCATCAGAGCCAGTGTGAAGAACAGGCTGATGTAGCCTTCGGAAGTGGTAGTCAGAAATTGCATGGGGCAAAATCTCCTCTCAAAATTCAGATAAGCTTATTATACCTTTTTAAACGACCTGTTGCAAGGCTTATTCTCAAATTCGGGTATCCAGAAGCTTTACATATTTATCGTGGAAAGCCGTGAAGGTGCCTGCATCCAGCTCATCCCGGATACGCTCCATCAGATGGTTATAGAACCACAGGTTGTGCATGACGGCAAGGCGCATTCCCAAAATCTCCTCCGCTTTGAACAGGTGGCGGATATAGGCACGGGAATAGCTGCGGCAGACCGGACAGCCACAAGCAGGATCAATAGGGCGTTCATCGCGCTCATACTTTGCATTCTTGATGTTGATGATACCGTCCCAGGTGTTCAAGTGGCCGTGGCGTGCATTACGGCTGGGCATCACGCAGTCAAACAGATCTACGCCGCGGGCAACGGCCTCAATGATATTGCCGGGGGTGCCAACGCCCATCAGGTAGCGGATCTTATCCTTGGGCATGTGGGGCTCCACCTGACTGATCATTTCGTACATCACCTCGGTGGGCTCGCCCACAGCCAGACCGCCGATGGCGTAACCGTCCAGATCGAGGTCTGCGATCTGCTTCATGTGCTCCACACGCAGATCAGCAAAGGTGCAGCCCTGATTGATGCCAAACAGCAGCTGATCGGGATTCACGGAAATGCCCTCGTGCTTCAGGCGGGCCATTTCAATCTTACAGCGTTTCAGCCAACGGGTCGTTCGTTCGCAGCTGGCCTTGGAATAATCGTGCTGTGCGGGGTTCTCTACGCACTCGTCAAAGGCCATGGCGATGGTAGAACCAAGGTTTGCCTGGATCTGCATACTCTCTTCCGGGCCCATAAAGATGCGGTGGCCGTCCAGATGGGAGGCAAAGGTCACGCCCTCTTCGGTGATCTTGCGCAGCTTTGCCAGACTGAATACCTGAAATCCACCGCTGTCGGTCAGAATGGGGCCGTTCCAGCGGGTAAATTTGTGCAGACCGCCCATATCGGCTACCAGCTTGTCGCCGGGGCGCAGATGCAGGTGGTAGGTGTTGCACAGCATGACCTGTGCGCCAATGTCTTTCAGGTCCTGAGCAGACAACCCGCCCTTGATGGCACCGGCGGTAGCCACGTTCTGAAAAGCGGGCGTCTGCACCGTGCCGTGCACGGTCTTGAACTCGCCCCGCCGGGCATCGTGTTCCTGCTTGAGCAGCTTATAGGTCGTCAAAGAAGGCATAGTTTTTGTTCCTTTCTGTGCACGGAAAACAGCCGTGCGATCTTCATGAAAAAGCCCGGGATCAGGCTCATCAACAACAGAATAGCGGGAAAAATAATCAAAGAATCAGCATCGCATCGCCAAAAGAGAAGAATCTATAACGTTCCTCCACAGCCACCTTATAGGCTGCCATGGTCTTTTCGTAGCCATACAGGGCCGACACCAGCATGATAAGGGTGCTTTCCGGCAGGTGGAAGTTGGTGATCAGGCCGTCGATGCAGTTGAACTTCACGCCTGGATACAGGAAGATAGAAGTGTTGCCGCTGCAGGCGCGAATCTCGCCGTACTTTGCGGCAACGGCTTCCAGCGTGCGGCAGCTGGTAGTGCCCACTGCGATCACACGGTGACCGGCAGCCTTGGTATCGCGGATCATCTGCGCGGTTTTTTCATCGATGCAGTACCATTCGCTGTGCATTTTGTGATCCGAGATCTCATCCTCCTGCACAGGGCGGAAGGTGCCCAGACCCACATGCAGGGTCACTTCGGCAATGTTCACGCCCTTGGCGCGGATGGTATCCATCAGTTCCGGGGTGAAGTGCAGGCCGGCCGTAGGGGCTGCAGCACTGCCAAGCTCCTTTGCGTAAACAGTCTGATACTGGCTCTGATCCTCCAGCTGCTTTGTGATGTAGGGCGGCAGAGGCATTTTGCCAAATTCGTCCAGCTTTTCATAAAGGGTCTCGGTATCGTAATAGAATGTAACGTACTTGTTGCCGTCCTCCATGGTCTCGTCTACCACGGCGGTCAGGCTGCCATCGCCAAAGCTCACTTTGGTGCCGGGCTGCATCCGCTTGCCAGGCTTTGCAAGGCACTCCCACTGGTCGCCCTTGACCTGACGCAGCAAAAGCAGCTCACACACAGCACCGGTGGGCTGCTTGACGCCCACGATGCGGGCAGGCAGGACCTTGGAATTGTTTACCACCAGCAGGTCGCCCGGCTCTAAAAATTCCGGTAGATCGTGGAAGATCTTGTGCTGGATGCTGTCGTCTTTCTGGCTCAGCACCATCAGCCGTGCAGAGTCTCTGGGGTCAGCCGGCTCCTGTGCAATGAGCTCTTTGGGTAAATCATACCAAAAATCTTTTTTTAACATAGCGTGCAATTTGCCTTTCCGATGATTGACACGGACACCGTATCAATGATATCATAAAATCTGTATAAACAGTATCTATTATATTGCATCGCTGTCCGGTTTGCAAGCCGTGAATCTATGTAATAGAAATATTTATTGAGTTCGCTTTCACGAAAGGAAAGGTGCTGGAAATGGAAAAACAGTATAAAGTGGGTATCGTAGGTGCGACTGGTATGGTCGGTCAGCGTTTTGTGACGCTGCTGGAAAATCACCCCTGGTTCAAGCTGACCGTTCTGGCTGCATCCGGCCGCAGCGCCGGCAAGACCTATGAGGAAGCTGTCGGTCCCCGCTGGGCCATGACCTCCCCCATGCCGGAAAGTGTCAAGAAGATGGTAGTTTTGGATGCATCCAAGGTGGAAGAGGTTGCTTCTCAGGTGGATTTTATCTTCTGTGCAGTCAACATGCCCAAGGATGAGATCAAGGCTCTGGAAGAGGCCTATGCAAAGGCTGAGTGCCCGGTGGTGTCCAACAACAGTGCAAACCGCTTTACCCCGGATGTGCCCATGGTGGTGCCCGAGATCAACGCCGACCACATCGAGATCATCCCCGCACAGCGCAAGCGTCTGGGCACCAAGCGCGGCTTTATTGCCGTCAAGTCCAACTGCAGCCTGCAGAGCTATGTTCCCGCCCTGCACCCGTTGATGAAGGACTTCGGCGTCAGCAAGGCTCTGGTGTGCACCTATCAGGCCATTTCCGGTGCAGGTAAGACCTTTGACCGTATGCCCGAGATCGTGGACAACGTGATCCCCTACATTGGCGGCGAGGAAGAAAAGAGCGAGCGCGAGCCGCTCAAGCTGTGGGGCCACATTGAGGGCGACCACATCGTCAACGCCGAGAAGCCCACCATCACTGCACAGTGCTTCCGCGTGCCTGTCTCCGACGGCCACACCGCTGCCGTGTTTGTAAGCTTTGAGAAGAAGCCCACCAAGGAGCAGATTTTGGAGGCATGGGCAAACTTCCGCGGCCCCGCACAGGAGCTTGACCTGCCCAGCGCACCCAAGCAGTTCCTGCATTACTTCACCGAGCCGGATCGTCCGCAGCCCAAGCTGGACCGAAACACCGAGAACGGCATGGCTGTGTGCATCGGCCGCCTGCGCGAGGACACCCTGTTTGATTACAAGTTTGCCTGCATGAGCCACAACACCCTGCGCGGTGCTGCAGGCGGCGGCGTTCTGCTGGCAGAGCTGCTGGCCGCAAAGGGCTATTTCGACTAAGTATATTTTGCGCAAAAGCGCATACAAAGGAGTTTTTAGGCTATGAAGAATCCTGTCTTTACCGGCGCGGGTGTTGCCATTATCACCCCGATGTACGAGGACGGAAGCATCAACTTTGACGAGCTGGGCCGCATTATTGAGGATCAGATCGCGCACCATACCGATGCCATCATCATCTGCGGCACCACCGGCGAGTGCTCTACTATGACCGATGAGGAGCAGCTTGCCGCCATCAAGTATACGGTGGATGTTGTCAACCACCGCGTGCCCGTCATTGCAGGCGCTGGCTCCAACGATACCGACCACGGCTGCGCACTGGCCGCAAAGTCTGCCGAATGCGGCGCAGACGCTCTGCTGATGGTGACTCCCTATTACAACAAGACCACGCAGGCTGGTCTGGTTGCTCACTTTACCGCCATGGCTGAGGCCGGAGGCATCCCGGTGATCATGTACAACGTGCCTTCCCGCACCGGCCTGAACATTGCCCCGGAGACCGCTCTGGAACTGAGCAAGCATCCTCTGATCAACGGCATCAAGGAAGCTTCCGGCAACATCTCTCAGGTAGCCAAGATCGCACAGCTGTGCGGCGACGAGCTGAACATTTATTCCGGCAACGACGATCAGGTGGTTCCCCTGCTGGCTCTGGGCGGCAAGGGCGTGATCAGCGTCGTGTCCAATGTCAAGCCGGAGCTGGTGCACAACTGCTGCAAGGCATTCTTTGACGGCGATACCGCAAAGGCCCGTGAGCTGCAGCTGGAAATGCTGCCGCTGGCAGATGCTTTGTTCTGTGAAGTGAACCCCATTCCGGTGAAGTACGCCATGAATGTGCTGGGCTGGGAAGCTGGCGAGTGCCGTCTGCCTCTGGTAGAGCCGAGCGAGGCACACAAGGAGTATATTGAAAAGGCTCTGCGTGCAGAGGGTCTTATTACAGAATAAGTTTTTGGCTGCAAAATGCCCGGCGGAGCGCTCTGTCCGGGCATTTTGCGATATGCCGATATGCAAAACGGGCAGGAAAGGATAAAAATTATGACGGATATTGTGATTCAGGGCATCGGCGGCCGCATGGGCCATGTGCTGTGTGATATGATCGCACAGCGCGAGGACTGCCGCGTGATTGCAGGCATCGACCTGAAGGATGGCAAACAGAACGGCATCCCTGTGTATGACAGCCTGGAAAAGCTGGACGGCAAGGGCGATGTGATCATCGATTTCAGCTCTCCGGCCGCTGTGGAAAAGGCTCTGCCCTACTGTGAAGCTCACAAGCTGCCCATCGTGGTGTGCACCACCGGCCTTTCGGAAGAGCTGCAGCTCAAGGTGGTGCAGCTATCCCGCACGGTGCCGGTGTTCAAGAGCGCTAATATGTCCATGGGCATCAATGTGCTGTCGGAGCTGTGCAAGCGCGCTTCGGCTATTCTGGGTGTGAACTACGATGTTGAGATCGTGGAGCAGCACCACCACAACAAGCTGGATGCTCCCAGCGGCACTGCACTGATGCTGGCTGATGCCATCAACGAGCAGAATAATGGCGAATATCATTATGTTTACGACCGTTCTTCTGTCCGCCAGAAGCGCGACCCGAAGGAAATTGGTATCAGTTCCGTGCGCGGCGGCAGCATCGTGGGTGATCACGAAGTGCTGTTCTGCGGTCCGGATGAGGTGATCACCCTCAAGCACACCGCTTACTCCCGCAATATTTTTGCAAACGGCGCTGTGAATGCAGCAGTTTACCTTGCAAAAAAGGAGCCGGGCCTGTACAATATGGGTGATATGATCGCTGCACTTTAAAAAGCCTGATTGCTCTGCTTTTGGCAGAAACAGGGTGGAAGGATGTGGACGCGGATGAGCAAACAATCCTCGCAACAGCACCGGCGCAGGCCGACTGCAAAACGCCGCGCCAGAAGGCAGGCTTTCTGGACAGCCGGAGCGATGCTGATCGTATTTCTGTTCTGCCTGCCTTTGCTGCCAAAGTTCTTTCTGCAGGAAAGCATACCGACGGCAGAACCGGTGAGCACGGAAAGCTCTTCTGCAGGTTCTGCCACTGTATCACAGCTGGAAGAAGCAGAGCCTGCGCCAGAGCCGGAACCGCAGCCGCTGGTTCAGACTGTCCGCTTTTCTGCAACAGGAGATAATCTGATCCACTCCCCTATTTACAAGCAGGCAAAGCGCCGGGCTGCCGGAACAGAAGGCTACAGCTTTGATTACTGCTATGAGCACATCGCTCCCTTCTACGTGCAGCAGGACGTGAACTGGATCAATCAGGAAACACTCTGTACGGACGAGCTGGAGCCATCCACCTACCCGTGCTTTTCCACTCCGGGCGATTGCGCCCGTGCGCTTTACCGGGCGGGTGTGCGGGTGTTCAGCCTGTCCAATAACCACACCTACGATAAAGGCGCTTCCGGCATTGCCGCTACCCTGCGCTTCTGGGGCAGTATGCCGGAGGATGTAGTGACCACCGGTTTGTGGAAGGGCAAAGAGGACTACGGTCATATCCCGCTGCAGACTGTCAATGGTGTAACGATCGCGTATCTTTCCTACACAGAGCATACCAATGGCATCCCGCAGAACAGCTCCATGCAGGCCAATGTGATCTATACCAGCCAGACCGATGTAATCGAGCAGCAGGTAAAAGCGGCACGTCAGCTTGCAGATTTTGTGGTGGTGGGTGTGCACTGGGGCGTAGAAAACAGCCATGCCATCGCAGATCCGCAGCGAACTCTGGCGCAAAACCTTGCAGACTGGGGTGCAGACTTGATCATTGGCACCCACCCGCATGTGCTGCAAAATGCACAGTGGCTGACTGCAGCAGACGGCAGGCAGGTGTTCACGGCCTATTCTCTGGGCAATTTTATCAGCACGCAGGAAAAGCCCGATCAGCTGGTCGGCGCAATTTTATCGGTTCAGCTTGAAAAAACGACCGAACCGGACGGCACTGTCCGTTGCAGCGTGCTCTCTCCCAGACTTCTGCCGACGATGACCCACTATGATGCAGGCAAATCCAATGTGCGTACCTACCTGTTCCGCGATTATACCGAAGCCCTTACAAAGGCCCACGGAGTACGGAAGGCGTATCCAGATTTCAGCCTGGAAATGATTCAGTCCATTGCCCGGGAAAATATCGACCCGGAGTTTTTGCAGCTTACCTGAATATTTTTGTATTGTTGAAGCCCGCCTTTCGGGCAGAACGGAGGATCCTTATGTACGGAGTATCGAAGATCAATATTGAGCCGAGCCTCATGATGATCAGTGTGCAGGATGTAGAGTTCAAGGGCAACAGCCTCGCACGTTACCTGCAGATCTTTGCAGATAACGGTGTGGTCGTAGATATGATCAGCCAGAGTGCACCCCATGGCACCACCATCGATTTCAGCTTTACCGCTTCCAGCAGTGATCTTCCGCTGGTGATGAAGGCTATTTCCGTTGCAAATCTGGACAAGGATGCCAAGGCTTCCCCGCTGATCAGCGTGGGTTATTCCAAGCTGAACCTGTTTGGTGAAGAAATGGTCACCAGCTGCGGCGTAGCTGCCCGTGCACTGAATTCTCTGGCAATGGCCGGCATTGAAGTGCTGCTTATCACCACCAGCGATCTGGATATTTCCCTGCTGGTCCACGCAGAGAATGAGGATGCAGCTTACGAAGCATTGAAGAAGGCTTACGAGCTGTAAATTCTGCAAGCAAGCGAGCAATCCTCCATCAAGTGAAAAAATGCCGGTGCACTCCAAAACAGAGTACACCGGCATTTTCATGTTCAATATTTTTACAGAGTGACCTTGTGGTAGATCTTCTTGCCCTTCTTGATCACAATACCCTTTGCCAGCTGCTCAGCAGTGAAGCCAACGGTGGGAGCGGCTACCTTTTCGCCATCCACCAGAACACCGCCCTGCACGACCAGACGGCGTGCCTCGCCGTTGGATGCTGCCAGACCAGCCTTGACCATCAAGGTCAGGATGCCGATGGAGCCATCGGTCAGGTCGGCATCGGTCAGCTGAGTAGAAGGCATGTGCTCGGTATCCATTGCGCTGCCGCTGAACAGTGCGCGGGCAGCATTCTGGGCCTTTTCGGCCTCTTCTTTGCCATGGACCATGCTGGTCAGCTCGTAAGCCAGAATTTCCTTGGCTTCGTTCAGGCGCTGATCCTTCCATGTGCTCATCTCGTCGATCTGCTCCAGCGGCAGGAAGGTGAGCATGCGGATGCACTTCATCACATCGGCATCGCCCACATTGCGCCAGTACTGGTAAAACTCGAATGGACTGGTCTTGTTGGGGTCCAGCCAGACGGCATTGCCGGCGGTCTTGCCCATCTTCTTGCCCTGAGAGTCGGTCAGCAGGGTGATGGTCATAGCATAAGCGTCCTTGCCCAGCTTGCGGCGAATCAGCTCGGTGCCGCCCAGCATGTTGCTCCACTGGTCGTCGCCGCCGAACTGCATGTTGCAGCCGTAGTGCTGGAACATGTAGTAGAAGTCGTAGCTCTGCATGATCATGTAGTTGAACTCGAGGAAGGACAGGCCCTTCTCCATGCGCTGCTCGTAGCACTTGGCGCGCAGCATGTTGTTCACGGAGAAGCAGGCACCCACATCACGCAGCAGTTCCACGTAGTTCAGGTTCAGCAGCCAGTCTGCATTGTTCAGCATCAGTGCCTTACCCTCAGAGAAGTCGATGAACTTTTCCATCTGCTTTTTGAAGCATGCGGCATTGTGGGCGATATCCTCTTTGGTCAGCATCTTGCGCATGTCGGTACGGCCGGAGGGGTCGCCGATCATGGTAGTGCCGCCGCCGATCAGGGCAATAGGCTTGTTGCCTGCCATCTGCAGGCGCTTCATCAGGGTCAGGGCCATAAAGTGGCCTGCGGTCAGGCTGTCGGCAGTGCAGTCAAAGCCGATGTAAAAGGTTGCCTTGCCATTGTTGATCAGGTCGATGATCTCTTCATCGGTGATCTGGGCCACCAGGCCGCGGGCCTTGAGTTCTTCGTACAGAGTCATGATTTTTTCCTCCTGTTTGTGGGCAGAGGGAAAAATAAAACACCCCCTGCCAAAAATAAATTTGGCAGAGGGCGAAAAAATTCGCGGTACCACCTCTGTTTGCCGCTTCCTCACAGAAACGACCTCACGAGTGCACACCCCAGAGTAGAGAGACACTCCTGCGTTTGTAACGCTCGCACGCGGCACAGCCTATTAACCTGAACGGCATTCAGCCTGCAGCTCCGGGAGGTATTTCCCCTGCTGCTCTGCGACCCCTTACACCAACCGGGGTTTCTCTGGGCAGAACACTTCAAGGTACTTGTTCCCTTCATCGCCATTAACAAGGACTACTTTATCACAATGCTTCGGGCTTGTCAACCCCTTATCTGCAGCGGCTTTTTTGGTTTATCTTGCGCCAAGACCCATCATTTCGCGGGCATTGGCACGCGAAAGCTCGGTAACGTGGTCGCCGGAGATCAGCCGGGCCAGTGCTTCCACCCTGCCCTCCTCATCCAGCGGATGGATCTCGGTATAGGTGCGGTCATTGGCTACATTTTTCTGAATCAGCAGATGGCAGTCCGCCAGTGCAGCGATCTGGGCTGTATGGGTGATGCACAAGATCTGGTGGCCCTGTGCGCTCTGGCGCAGTACCTCACCAATACGCCCGGCGGCTTTGCCAGAAACACCGCTGTCGATCTCATCATAGATCACGGTAGGCACGGCATCCTTATCGGCCATTGCATTTTTGATGGCCAGCGTGATGCGGCTCAGCTCGCCGCCGGAAGCAATTTTTGCAAGGGGTTTGGGCGCCTCACCGGGGTTTGTGGAAATGTAGAACTCGATGCTGTCCTGCCCATGGCTTGCCAGCGGGCCGCGGGTATGGCGCAGTGTCATGCGCACGCCCGGCATGTTCAGAAAATCCAGCGTGCCGGAAATACGCTTGTTCAGCTCTTCAAAAGCGCGCAGGCGCGTCTGGGTCAGTGCTTCTGCCTTTTCACGGGCCAGCGCATAAAGACGAAGCTTTTCTGCCTGCAGGTGGTCATGCCGCTCCTGTGAGGACTGGATGCGCTCCAGTTCTTCCCTTGCATTCTGTCCAAAAGCGATCACGTCTTCTACCGTATCACCATATTTGCGCTTGAGCTTGTAGATCAGATCCAGACGCTGCTCAATCTCGTCCAGCTCCGCATCGTTGGTATCATAGGAATCCAGCCGACCGATCAGATCTGCGGCAACATCCTTTGCATTGTAATACAGATCCAGCAGCTGACTGGATGCACCGGCAAGTGCATCATCCAGCTGCGCGGCAGCATCCACTGCATTGGATGCCTCGCCCAGCAGATCGACTGCGCCGGAGGCCTCGTCATCGCCCGAAAGCAATGCATAGCTCTGTGCGATCTTATCCCGGATGGCAGATGCATTGGCAAGGATCTTGCGGCGGCTTTCCAGCGTCTGTTCCTCTCCGGCGGTCAGCCCGGCATCCTCGATCTCCTGCACCTGATAGCTCAACAGATCGATTCTGCGCTGCTTTTCAGCTTCGTCGGTGATCATGGCATCCAGCTCCCGCTTGATGCGCACAAGCTCCCGGTACAGGACATAATAGTCCTGAAACTCCGCGCTGTTCTGCGCATAATCATCCAGAATGCCCAGATGTCTTGCCGGGTTCAGAAGGCCCACAGAGTCGTGCTGACCGTTGATATTGATAAGTCCTCCGCACAGCTCCCGCAGAACCGCAGCCGTTGCAGGCATTCCGTTGATGCGGCAGGTGCTTTTGCCCTCGGCTGTGATCTCGCGGCTGAGCATCAGTGCATCCGAGCGCTCGTAGCCCGCCTTCTCAAGGCTGTCCAGTACCGTACCGGGCACCTCCTCAAAGGCTGCACGGATCACCGCCTTGGAGGCCCCTGTGCGCACAAGATCCTTTGAAGTGCGGTTTCCCAGGATCGCATTGATGGAATCGATCAGGATCGACTTGCCGGCACCAGTCTCACCGGTAAGAACATTCAGGCCCGGCTTGAAATGTACTTCAGCCTTCTGGATCACAGCAACATTTTCAATTTGCAGGCTGCTCAGCATATCTTTTCTCCCGCGTTATTTTTATCCAATGTGTCTCGTCAGTTCCGAGCAGATCGTTTTTGCATCACGCTCCGACCGTGCAACGATCAGGAACGTGTCGTCGCCCGAAAGCGTGCCGACCACATTTTTCCACTGCAATGCGTCAAAAACCTCGCATGCGGCGTTGGCCATGCCAGAATAGCACTTTACCAGCACAACATGTCCGGCGTAATCTACCCCCAGCACGGATTCATGAAAGATCGTTTCAAACCTTCCCTGCGTTTTGGGGTTGAAGCTTTCGTTCCGGCTGGAGACATAGCGATACCCCTCTGCCGTGGCAGCTTTTACCAAACACAGCTCCCGGATATCGCGGGAAACGGTGGCTTGTGTTACCTCGAATCCCTCTTTGGAAAGGTGATCCAGCAGAACTTCCTGCCGGCTGATCGGGTGTTCCTGCACAAGCCGGAGAATCACCTGCTGACGTTCTCCCTTGCTTTTTACATCTTCCTTACGGCTGCGCGCCATCGTAAACTCGCCTCCCCTTTATCGTCTGCTGCGAAGCTTCTGGTCAATGGCCTGGAACTGATCTGCTTTTCCGAAGGTGATCAGCTTTACCACCTGATCGGAGAGCCTTACTTCAGCCGTTGCGCCGGCCTTGAGCGGACAGCCAGCTCTGCCATCGCAGCTGATAAACACTTCATCATCGGCAACCTGTCCCACACAGATATTCAGCTTGCGCTCCTGCGCAAACACCATGGCCGGGCTGGCCAGACTGTGCGGGCAGATAGGCGTTACAACAACGCCCTTCGTCTGGGAATCCAGGATCGGCCCGCCCGCCGCCAGCGAATACGCTGTGGAGCCGGTGGGCGTTGCAACGATCACACCGTCCCCACGGTAGTGCTCTACTAAAATATCATCGCAGTAAATGCTGAAATCGATCGCCTGCTGCAGGCGGCCCTTTGTGACCACCACGTCATTCAGGGCGTGGCCCTCCCAGCCATCGTGGCCAAGAACGCGGACATACAGCAGCATCCGGTTGTCTACGCTGAACTCTCCCCGTGCAACAGCGGAGAGCTTGGCTTCCATCTCGCTGACTTCGCAGGTAGCCAGAAAACCACAGCGTCCCAGATTGATGCCCAAGATCGGCTTTGCGTACCGGAGCGAAAGATTTGCCTCATGCAGAATGGTGCCGTCGCCGCCAATGGTCAGGATCACATCTGCCTGCTCAAGGCATTCCTCCAGCGGCAGATAAACCACTCCGGCCGTGCTGCAGCTTGTGCGTGGCTGTTCACACATCAGAACAGCTGCACCATGGTTCATTAGAATCTGCGCCGCGCGCAGTGCGATCTCGTTGGCAGAGGTCTTGCCGGGATTCGGCGAAATATAGATCGTCATGCGGGAAGCTCCTTTTTCTGGTCTGATGGCAGAGCCGCTCAGCGGTCCAGCGTGCTGTGGCTTGCCGCCACCACCTGCTCTGCAACGCTGTCGTCCAGCACGGAAGGTTCACCGCTCTTCTGCACGAACATCAGGTATTCAATGTTGCCCTCAGGTCCCTTTACCGGGCTGAAATCCAATCCGCGTACAGCAAAACCGTTTGCAGCAGCATAGCCCATGGCATTGTGCAGCACTTCACGGTGGGTAGCAGGGTCGCGCACCACACCGTTCTTGCCAACCTTTTCGCGTCCAGCTTCAAACTGCGGCTTGACCAGACAAACGCCCATGGCATCCGGCGTTGTGATTGCCTGTGCCACCGGGAAAATATGGTGCAGCGAGATAAACGAGACATCCACACTGAAAAACTCGATCTGCTCGGCAAGATCCTCCGGTTTGACATTGCGGATGTTCGTGCGCTCCATGTTCACTACGCGCTCGTCTGTGCGCAGACTCCATGCAAGCTGTCCATAGCCGACATCCACCGCATAAACCTTGACGGCACCGTTCTGCAGCATACAATCCGTAAAGCCGCCGGTAGATGCTCCAATGTCCATGCAGACCTTGCCATTTGGTGTAAGCGGGAAACACTTCATAGCTTTTTCCAGCTTCAGGCCGCCGCGGCTGACATAGCCAATGTCGTGCCCGCGCACTTCCACCTTGGCATCTTCCTTGATCATCTCTCCGGCCTTGTCCACCTTTTGCTCATTGACAAAAACGATGCCGGACATGATCAGCGCCTTTGCGCGCTCACGGCTCTGTGTCAGACCATGCTGAACAAGATATTGGTCCAATCGAATCTTCACAGTAAATTTTCTCCTTTCGTCACGGCCATCTGCACGGCCTGTACAAGATGCGCTGCATCCAGACCGGTTGCCTGTTTGATCTGTGCCACACTGGCATGCGGAAGACACGCGTTCCGCACTGCACAATGGATAAAGCGCCCATTCCATCCGTTTTGCTGCAAAGCATATTCCAGATGTTCACCAATGCTTCCGTTTGCAATGCATTCTTCCGCAAACAGGATTGTTTTATATTTCGACAGGTCAGCGATCATTTTGTCTGTAAAGGGATACAGCTTTACAGCCTTTATCACATCACACACAATGCTTTTCTGCTGTAATTCACGTTCTGCCTGCAAAAGGTCGGCCAGTTCGTCGGCGTAACTCACCAGAACGATTGTTGCATCATCCGCCTTGCGCAGGAAATCATAATCTTCGCCGGTGCAGCCAAATTCCGCCAGAGCTGCATCCTGCCCACCGCGGGGATAACGAATTGCCCGTGGGCCATGGAAGCGGTCACTCAACAGCTTCTGCAGCCAGTAATTCAGTTCCTGATAATTGGAAGGCGCATACAGCGGCATTCCAAGCTGGCTCAGGAAAGCGGGATCGTAAATGCCCTGATGCGTTTCGCCATCCGCTGGGACAAAACCGGCGCGGTCGATGGCAAAAACTACATTCTCCCGCAGCAGATTTACGTCGTGGATGATCTGATCATAGGAACGCTGCAGAAAGGTGGAATAAATGCATACCACCGGCAACATGCCCTGACTTGCAAGCCCGGCAGCAAAGGTCACAGCGTGCTGCTCTGCCATACCGACATCAAAAAAACGCTCCGGGTGGCTGTGCGCAAAAAACTGCAGGCCGGTGCCATACTTCATTGCTGCAGTGATGGCGCAGATATTCGGGTTCCGGTCGCCTTCCGTCACAAGTGCATTGCCAAATACCGTCGAGAACGATTCCTTTGGTGCCACCTCCGGGTCGGGCATTCCATCCGGGTCAAATGCCGACACGCCGTGATAGTTGCCGGGGTTTACCTCGGCCGGCTGATAGCCCTTGCCCTTTTTTGTGATCACGTGCAGAAAATGTGGCCCTTGCCGGTTGCGGATGGTGCGCAGTGTGCGTTCCAGCTCTTCTACGTTGTGGCCATCCACCGGCCCGATGTACTGGAAGCCCATATCCTCGAACATGGTAGAGTGGTACATTGCCCGACGCAAAAGCGTCTTGCACTCGGTAATGTTTTTTTTCAGTGGAGCGCCCACCAGCGGTACTCCATCCAAAAAGCTGCGCACATTATCCTTGGCATCAAAATAGGCCGTGGTCGTGCGCAAATGAGTCAGATAGCGGGCAAGTGCACCGACATTTTTAGAAATGGACATCTTGTTGTCGTTCAGGATCACAAGAAGGTTGTCCAGCTGTTCAATGTTGTTCATGCCCTCGTAGACCATGCCGCCGGTAAAGGCACCATCGCCGATCACCGCGACCACAAGCCCTGCTTCATGATGCAGCTTTTTGGCCCACGCCATGCCGATCGCAAGCGAAAGCGCCGTGTTTCCGTGCCCGGCAATGAATGCATCGTGTTCACTCTCGTTCGGGTCCGGGAAACCGGAGATCCCGTCGAGCTGGCGCAGCTTATCAAACTGTCCGCGCCGACCCGTAAGGATCTTGTGTGTGTAGCACTGGTGACCGACATCAAACACGATTTTGTCCTGTGGTGTATCCAGAACACGGTGCAGTGCAACGGTAAGCTCTACCACGCCAAGGTTTGAGGCAAGGTGGCCGCCCGTCTTGGAAATATTCTCCAGCAGAAACTGGCGGATCTCCGCGCACAGCTGTTTCACCTGCTGTTCATTCAGTTGCTTTAAATCTCTGGGCTGATTGATGCTGTCCAGCAGCAATGCTCCCATAAATCACACGTCCTTCAAATGAAGATTTTCTGTTGCTGCAGTGCATTCCTGCGTGAAAAAGAATGCCTCAAGCCAGCGGATACAGGAAGCCGACGGCTGCGCCGACCAGTACGCCTGCCACGACCTGCAGCGGCGTATGGCCGACCATCTCCTTCAGATGCATGTTCTGCAGGAAAGGAGCATTCTTCTCGCTCACTTCGATCCACTGATCGATCATCTGGTTCAGGACCTTGGCCTGCTCGCCAGTCTCATGCCGCACGCCCATGGCATCGTGCATGGTAATGATTGCCACCACGCTTGCCACTGCAAAAATGGCAGAGTCAACACCCACACAGCGTCCGGTTGCAATGACCATGGCACAGACCGTTGCGCTGTGGGCACTGGGCATACCGCCATCACCCCACATGCGTTCCAACTGGAACTTGCCCAGCAGGATAAAATTGATGATGGTTTTAAGCACCTGCGCCACAAGCCAGCCGAGCAGTGAAACCGTAAGGATCTGATTGAAAGACAGGATGTTTTGAATAAGCTGCATAATCTTTTTCCTTTATTCTGTATGGATTATTTTTAGTTTTTACGCACAAGAAGCTGCTGCGCAAGCTGTTCCAGAAACGCAGCTTTTTCGCCAAAATTCCGGTGCAGTTCCGTGCAGGTCTCCTGATTCAGGTCATGTGCAAGCTTCATGGCACCTTCCGCACCATAAAGGGTCACAAAGGTAGTCTTTCCATTTTCGCTGTCGCTGCCAATGGGCTTGCCCAGCTGTTCCGGTGTGCTGGTAACATCCAGCACATCGTCTACGATCTGAAAAACAAGACCCAGACCATAAGCATACTGTTCCAGCGCTCTGCACTGTGCTTCATCCGCTTTGGCCGCAGCCGCACCCATCTGGATGGCTGCATTGATCAGCGCACCCGTTTTATTGCGGTGGATCAGCCGAAGCTGGTCTTCTGTTGCGGCCAACGCTTCGTATTTCAGATCCAGTTCCTGTCCATAGACCATGCCGCGGCTGCCAGCGCCTGCACCCAGTGCCCGCGCTGCCTGTACACAGACAGACGCATCTGCCGGGGCATTGGCGACTGTCTCAAATGCCTCTGTCAGCAGCACATCACCGGCCAGCATGGCAGTTGCTTCGCTAAACGCCTTGTGGCAGGAAGGACGGCCGCGGCGCAGATCATCATTGTCCATGCAGGGCAGGTCATCGTGAATGAGCGAATAGCAGTGCAGCATTTCTACAGCAGCTGCAAACTGCTGTGCCGCCTGCATACTGCCGCCCAGCATATCGCAGACGCTGAGAACAAGAACTGCACGGATCCGTTTGCCGCCGCCCATCAGGCTGTAGCGTGCCGCACGGCACACCTCAGATTCTTCCGGCAGAAAATGGCCGCAGGCCTTTTCCAGCGCGGCCATTGCCTGCGCCAGATAATTCTGATACTGCTCCTGATAGTCCATTAGCTTTCCTCCTGCACTGTGCCCGCAAGCTTTGCGTCGATCTCGTCAATCTGCAGCGATGTTTTTTCCAGTGCAGCATGGCAGTACTCCATCAGAGAAGCGGCCTCTGCATACAGTTTGACCGAATCTGCAAGGGTCGTATCCTCGCTCTGCATCTGTGCAAGGAGCGTATTCAGCCGTTCCATGCCTTCCTCAAAACTTTTGGGTGTTCTCATTGATCTCCTCCACCGCTTCCACCCTGCACTTTGCACGGCGGGAAGCGCTGCGAACATAGATTGTTTTTTCCGGCTGCAGATCATCTGCATTTAAAATAGTACCGTTGGCTGCTGTGACCATCGTGTAGCCGCGCGCCAGCACCTTGTATGGATCCAGCGAACCAGTAAGTGCTGCCGCATGACCCAGCTGTAATTCTGCAGAATGCAGGCGTTTCTGCATCTGCTGACGGATGGCATCCTGCACCTGCTGCAGCTGACCCTGACTTTTTTGCCAGTTTCGGCGTGCAAGGCCCTGCTCCAACACAAAGTTGTATTGTTCCAGACCATTATAGCATAAATCAAAACGTTTTTGCATATTTTTGCGAATATTTTGCTGCAAATCCAGCAATATCCGTTCCTGCTCTGCCCGATCCGGTACGGCCAGCTCTGCTGCAGCCGAAGGTGTGGGGGCACGGCAGTCTGCCACAAAATCCAGAATAGTATAGTCGATCTCGTGGCCGATTGCGCTGATCAGTGGTTTTTTGCAGCGGTATGCAGCCCGGGCGATCATCTCTGCGTTAAAGACCCACAGGTCTTCCCGGCTGCCGCCTCCGCGTGCAACGATGATCTCGTCCACCTCTTTGCGCTGATCCAGCTTTTTGATGGCATCGGCCACCTGCTGCGCGGCTTCAAACCCCTGCACTGTCACCGGACACAGCAGCAGCCGTACCGATGGCCAGCGCCGTGTGAGCACATTGCGGATGTCCTGCAGGGCAGCTCCCGTCTTGCTGGTAACAACACCGATGCATTTAGGAAATTCCGGCAGCGGCTTTTTGTGCTCCGGTGCAAACAGGCCCTCCTGCTCCAGTTTCGCCTTGAGCTGTTCCAACGCCAGCTGTGCGGCACCAATGCCATCCGGGAACATATCGTTCACGTACAGCTGAAATGCGCCGTCGCGCTCATAAAGGGTAGCGCGGCAGCGCACGACTACACGCATTCCCTCTTCCGGGCGGAAAGCAAGGCGGCGTGCATCAGTGCGGAACATTACCGCTTTGACGCTGCAGACATCATCCCGCAGAGAAAAATAGCAGTGCCCGCTGCGCGCATTCTGTACAAAATTTGCGATCTCGCCGCGCAGGGCAAGGTCAAACAAAGCATCGTTGGCATCCAGCAGCGTTTTTACATAACGGTTGAGTGCTGAAACGGTAATCACTTCAGCCATAATCCGGCCTCCCGCGCTGCCAGGATCGAAACACCGATGGCATTATCGCTGGAATACTGTCCCGGCACAAAGTAGACCTGCGGCAGACGTTTCTGCACCCATGCACGGATGATATCGCTGCTCATCACTCCGCCAGCACATACCACCGGCAGGCCGGGGTATTCCTTCTGTGCAGCTTTGGTCATTTTTACCACTGTATCCGCCACACAGAGCAGGCAGTACTTGCACACATATTCCGGCGTTTTGCCTGCGGCAAGCAGGGCATTGCACTGGTTTTCCAGCCCGGAAAGGCTGCATTGCATCCCCTTCACGCTGGATTTTGGCTTGATCTCCTCAGTGCACTGTGCAGCCAGACGGGAAACCTCGGCACCCGCCGGGAAGCCAAAGCCAAGCCTGACCCCCACACGGTCCACAGCCTGTCCGGCATAAAGGTCTGTGCTGGTGCCAAGCGTTGTGATCCGGCGCACCTGATCGCAGAGAAGCAGGTCCGTGGTGCCGCCGGAAATATGGAACAGCAGAACTTTTTCAGCAAACAGCTGTTCCCCCTTAGCTGCAAACAGCGCTGCGGCAGCGTGACCCTGCTGATGGGTCGTCAGCACAAGTGGGATCCCTTTTGCATGTGCAAAGGCCGTTGCAGCATTGACACCTGCAAGAAAGCAAGGCATATAGCTGCCTTCTACCGGGCGGGGCTTTTGCGATACGCCCACAGCATCGATCTGCGTCAGATCAAATTCCTGCGCCAGTTCCTGCATCATCTCCGGCAGCGCGACCGTATGATGAAACAGTGCATCGCTTTGCCGCAGGCCCAGCTGGCCCGCTTTTACCGGCAAAAAGCGCTTCTTTGCGCAAACAACCTCTCCAGCTGTATCAAACACTGCCAGAGAGGTTGCATAGTTGCTTGTATCAATGCCAAGCGTATAACGGCTCACTGTTCGGCCTGCTCCGCATCCAGACCGTGATCCCGGGCCACTGCGCCAAGCAGACCGTTCACGAACTGGTAATCTTCGTCCGCACCATACTTTTTCGTCAGTTCCACCGCCTCGTTGATGGCAACACCGGGCTTATTCTCGCCGCCAAACAGCATCTCGGCAACTGCCAGACGCAGGATGGTCAGGCTGACACGAGGCAGGCGCTCCATGGTCCAGTTGCGCAGATGTGCACGGATCTCATCATCCACCTCGGCAGAATGATCGTAGTATGCGTTCAGCAGATGCTTGCTGAAACCATCCACAGGGTGCTCTTCATCGTTTTCTTCATGGCTGGTAATGGCCTCTGCCAGCGGGATATCACCAAAGGTCTGCGAAAATGCCAGCAAAAATGCATTTTCGCGTGCTTCTCTACGGGGCAAAATATTTTCCATAATGTTCCTCTCGCAGCACGAAGCCTCTCTGGCCAGAGCACAGAGAGGATCGGCTTCCAATTCTGAATTTTATTTTACTTCTCTGCTGCAGTGGTTTCTGCAAGGCCGGCGATCACCAGATTGACGCGGCTCACAGTGACATTGGTCATGTTCTGCACAGCGTTCTTCACGTTTTCCTGCACCTTTTCGGCCACAGCAGGAATGCGTGCGCCAAAGCTCATCATCAGGTTCAGAGTGATGTTTGCGGTACCATCCCGCATTTCCACCACGACCGGAGACTGGATGCTGGATGCTTCCAGCAGATCCTTGAGCTTTTTATTTTGTCTGCCGCAGGAAACCTCGGCAACGCCGTCAATTTCCAATGCTGCGCAGCGTGCGATCTTGCCAATGACTTCGGTGGAGATCTGAAGGCTGCCGCCCCGAAGATCTGTATTCTGAAAATCCATTGTGTTGTCCTCCATTCAAAAGCGGGCACAGCCTGCTTTTTCTTGTTTGAAATGGTCCTGCCTGAAACGATCAATGCCATACGCAGGACAACATCATTCTTTATTGATAGAGTTATTATACCATCAAAGCGGGTGCGATTTCAATACTTGTTTCGGAAAACTCTGCCGCACCTTCTTATTTGACCTCCACCACCGTGATGTTCTGGGCAGTCACAGTGCTTTTGTTCAGCACCACATCCCGGATCTGTGCCACCTGTGCCGCTGTGAGCGGTTCACCGGAGGTCATCACGGTAAGGTCTGCCCGGCCGGACTGCAAAAAGCACAGGCAGTCTGCAAAACCTTTGGCTTTGATCAGCGTTTCGATCTCATTCTCCGCATTCAGATCTTCCAGATTTGCGGTCATCTGGGCGGTATATTCCTTCTTTTCCTCTGCGGAAAGCGACGAGGATTTCATCGTTTTCTTGATGGAATCCATCGCCTCATCGTGGGCCTTCTGTCGCTTAAGCCGAGCCTGCTCAAAAAACTTTGCACCGCTGTCACTGGCAACGCTTACAAGCTGCGCTTCACCATAGTTTTTGTTGGCGCTGGACACCGCTTCGGCCTCTGTGGGCAGCTCATCCAGAACCGTCTGCGCCTGTACCGGGACATCCTCAGCCTCTGCCGCGACCATTGCAGCATTGTCCGGCAGTTCCGTGGGCACATCGCTGCGGGCGTACTGCCAGTTCAAGTATACGGCAATCACCAGTGCGGCAGCCAATGTAACAGCTGTGGCCCTGCGGGTATTTCTGGAAAGTGCTCTCATAAATCGTTCCTCCTTATAAAAGCTGCAGGGTCTCAGCCCTTGCGCTGTTCCACACAAATGCGGTTGGATGGCAGATCCAGCAGTGCGCTTACCAGTTCGGTGATCCGGGCAGCAACGCGGATGTCTCCGCCGCCCTCGCACAGCACGGCCACACCGCACACCTGCGGCAGACATACCGTTTCGGTCAGGGCTGAACCATCTTCCAGCAGGACATGGGTCTGCTGGGACTGCATTTCTCCGGACTGTGTATCCAGCGCATAAATGGCTTCTTCCCCAGTCTCCAGCGTGACCATCACGGTCGTTTTGCCCGCACCGCTCATCTGTGAGATCAGATGTTCCAGCCGGTTCTCCAGCTGTGCCTGATATTCCGTGCTGCTCTGGGCAGACTTTGTGTTTTTTGTGCTGCCCGCTGCCGTGTTCTGCGGAAAAAGTTCCGACAGCAGGATCAGCAGCATTGCCAGAACGCCTACTGCCGCAGCAAGCCTTGCTCTGCCCTGTTTTCCTTTGCATTTCCGGGCAAAATCTTTCACGGAATCTCCGAACGAAATGCCCCCTGCTTCTTTCATTCGGTGTCCTCCTGTACTTCCAGTATCGGTGCCATGCCAAGCTCCTGCTGCAGATATGCCGCGATCCGGCTCTGCTCTGCGGATGTGCACGCCGCCGGGAGGATCACAAGCACCTTTTCTGCCCGAACGGTCTGTTCTGTCCGGGTCAGTGTGATCTCCAGTTTCACCTTTGTACCAAAGCGCCGCTCACACTCTGCGCAAAGATCCGCTTCCAGCCGTTCCTGCGCTCCCTGCAAGAGCGATGTCTCCGTACTCTGGATGCTGACCGCTGCCGGAGCAGCCGCCGCTGCACTTTTCAGTTCCAGCTTCATCTGCGGGGCCAGCCGGAACAGGATCACTAGAATATATAGCCCGGCAACGGCTTTTATGCATCTGCCCGCCCAGCCTGCGCTCGCCAGCAGCGTCGTGATCTCCGCACAGATACAGGCAATGCAGAACGCCGATGCCGCCGTCTGAAATGCGTGCATTTCCTATCCGCCTCCCGTCATCATCAGAAGCCCCACGCCTACCGTCAGCAGTTCAAAAAACAGTGCCGTTACTGCTGCCATGCATTTTACCGCTTCGGCCATGCAGTCAAACAGCGCCTGACAGCGCCGGTTCTCCGCAAGGCCGCACAGAAGCCTGCATCCTGCAAGGAATAGCAAATGGAGCAGAAGCTGCAGATACAGTGGCAGAAATTCGGCCCCGATCACGGCAAGTGCCGCAAAACCCAGACTGCTTTTGAGCAGCTGCATTCCGGCAAGAAATACTTCTGCCGTATCGCTCAGAGCCTGCCCGATCACCGGCACGCCGCCGGTAAGCAGCTGGCCCAACCGCAGTGCAGAACGGTCCAGCTGAACTGTTACCGCTCTTTGCAGCCCTAACAGCACTGCAAAAATCCGCCCAGCCCAGACAAGCCCCCTGCGCAGCAAAGCGCCCATGGCACGGCACGTTTCCGAAAGCCCCTGCTGGGTGCTGATGCAGCACGCCATGCTTACCGCAAGGTAGCTCTGCAGCAGCGGACTGACCACAAGCACCGTACCCTGTGCCAGAAAGCACAGCCCGGTCAGCAGCAGACCGCTTGCCGCTGTGCTGGCATTCACCTCTCCACCGGCAGCGAGCACACCGCTGTACACCGGAAGAAAACCCAGAAGGTAGTTTTTCCACCCCTCCATCCGCTCACAGATCAGCTGTGCAAGGCTGATCAGATCTCCCCACAAAAGAGTGCCGCAGCCCACAGCCGCAGCCAGTTCCAACAAGGCGCTGTCGGCTGCTCCTCCCACCAGAAATGAAAGCACGATCAGCAACAGTAAAAACAGCAGAACATCCGCAGAGCAGTGTGCCATCTGCCGGATCATCTCTGCCGGTGATCCCGGCAGGAGCGCGAGCAGAGATTTGAGCGGATCTTTGGCAAAGGACTCTGCACTTTGCGGAGCTTTTTCCAGATAAGGCTGCCAAAGCTCCTGTCCGGGCAGGCCCTGCAGCTGTGCCGCAGCGGCATCAGGTGCAAAAGCCAGAAAGCATACGGTGCACAATACAAACGCTGCCGCTTTTTGCAGGAATTTTTTTATCATGCGGCAAGCCCCCAGATCTTCTGGCAGATCTCTTCCAGCAGAGGAAATGCTGCCGCCAGAACCAAACATCGGCCCGCAAACCCGGCGCACCATGCCAGAGTATCCGCACCAGCTTCTTCGCACAGGGTCCGTGCGTAATCGGTCAGCAGCAAAATTCCGGCACAGCGCAGCAGACAGGCAAATGCAGGCCCGTCCACCCGGCGGCTGAAAGCCAGTACATTCCGAAGCAGCTCCTGCACCGCCACTCCAAGCTGCAGCAGCACAAACAATGCTGCGCCAACGGACAGCAGAAACGCATAGGCCGGTGCATCCTTCCGCAGCAGAAGCTGCGCCGCTGCAAAGGCGACCACTGCCCCCAGAATGGAAAAAGATGTACTCATAGTGCAAACAGCGACTTGATGGTAACGAACAGTGCGCTGATCTGCTTGACAAGGATGGAAAGCACTACCACAAGACCCGCAAGGGTCGTCATCATGGCCTGATCCTCCCGGCCGGAACGGATCAGCAGCTGGTTCAGGACGGCCACGATAATACCGATCGCTGCAATTTTGAACACAAGGTCGATCTCCAAGTTTTCGTCCTCCTGCCACTACAAAAGAATCAGTGCTGCCACCGCGCCGGCTGCAAGGCCAAGCCTGCACGGTAAGCCTTGCCCGGATGCCGCTTTCTGCTGCGCCTGGTGCAGGAATGCTTCAAAACGGGCAGAGTAATAATCCAGTCGTTCGCATTCCTGCGCCGCTTCGCTTTGGCCAAAGCCGGCAAAGCACTGCTCAAAGCAAAGGCGTTCCGCATCATCAAATCTTTCCGGTGCCGGAATTTCCTGCAGTTTTGGTGCTGCATCGCTTTCCAGCAGCTTTTCCTGCACGAGACACCGCTGCAGCTGTTCCAGATCCAGCCTGCGGTAAGCGATCTCCTGCCGGATGCGCTGCAGCAGCTCCACGGTGCGCTGCAGCTGCAGGATATGCTGCTCTGTTCTGACCTGAAATGCCGAACCGGTCAGCCACCCGCACAGCAGGAGCAGCGCAGCCGCTGCCCAATGAAAAAGCCGCATCATACCGTGCAGACCTGCCGGACTTTTCCCGGCGTTGTGCAGCCGTGCAGCAGTACAAATACACGCAGCATTCCATGCCGCTGCAGCGCCTGCACCTGCGGCCGACGGGCGGCTTCTTCCACGCTTGCGGCATGGACGCTTGCAACAAAGTCCACCCCGCTGTAAAAGCCCTGTTCCAGCGCTGCAGTTTCGGCAAGCGTGCCCAGCTCGTCCAGCAAAATAACCTGCGGCGAAAGCGTGCGCAGTGCCATCTGCACAGCCCGTTCCTTAGGGATGCCGGACAGCAGATCCAGCGGCGGCATCTTCTCGGAATCACCCGGCGGAAAGATCTCGCAGCGCTCGTCCACCACGCAGGCTCGCCGTTGCATCCCGGCCAATTCTCGCGCGATCTGACGCAGAAGCGTCGTCTTGCCGCTGTCCGGCTCGCCAACCAAAAGCATCCCAATAAAATGCTTTTTCAGTTGCGCCAGAAGTTCGTCCGGCAGCTGTACCGGAACCGCCCTTGCAATGCGCAGGTTCAACCCCTGCACCTGCTGCAGAACCGTCTGGCCGTCGCGATCCACATAGCGTCCTGCCACACCCACCCGGCAGCCGGAGGGTGTGGTCAGAAATCCATGCGCAAGCTCCGTCTGGTGTGCATGTACCGCGCCGCCGCACAGGGTGTGAAAGATCTCTTCGATCTGAAACTGATCCAATACACACTCCCTCAGCTGCAGCGGGCACTCCGGCAGGTCCTGCAGCGGGAGCTGCCGACCCGACAGTGTAACAAAAACACCACAGCCTGTCCGGAACCGAAGTTCATGGATCTGCGCTGCCGTCTGTGCTGGCAGCTGTCCCAATGGCCCGGCCAGCCATGAGGGAAGCAGGCGTATCGCCCGATAATACTCATCCACACTGTCCTCTCCTTTTTCAGGCTCATTGCCTGCTATGAGTATATGCCTGTCCCTGCCGGATAGAACCTGCGGACATAAAAATATCCCCGCAGCACAAAACTGCGGGGATATCCATTGGAGCGGTTTTATCAGATGTTTTCGTCGCTGATCATTGCCAGAAATTCTGCCTCGGTCAGCACCGGGATGCCAAGCGCCTGCGCCTTGGTCAGTTTGGAGCCTGCTGCCGTGCCTGCCACGACATAGGCCGTTTTCTTTGAAACAGAACCGCTGGCCTTACCACCGTTTTTCACGATCAGTGCTTCCGTCTCATTGCGGGAAAGAGTTTCCAGCGTGCCGGTGACCACCAGCGTTTTTCCTGCCAGCTTATCGCCCTTCGGTTCGCCCTTCCACTGCATATTCAATCCGGCATCGGCCAGACGATGGACAAGGTCGGTCGTTCCCTCTTTTGCAAAGAATTCCACGACGCTCTGCGCCATTACGCCGCCAAACCCATCGATCTCGCTGATCTGCTCTGCACTTGCTTCCCGGACAGCCTGCAGCGTACCGAAATGCTCTGCCAGCAGGGCTGCAGCTTTATCGCCAATGTTGCGGATGCCAAATCCGAACAGGAGCTTATCCAGATTGTTCTGCTTGGAAGCCTCGATGGCGTTCAGCAGGTTATCGGCGCTCTTTTCCTTGAACTTATCCAGCGTCAGCAGCTGTTCCCGCGTCAGCGTGTAGATATCCGCTGCGGAGTGCACCATGTCCTTCTCCACCAGCTGGGTGGCAACTGCTGTGCCAAGGCCCTCGATATCCATTGCATCGCGGGAAGCAAAATGGATGATATTGCGCAGTGCCTGTGCCGGGCACTCGGGGTTAACACAGCGCAGAGCTGCTTCATCCTCCAGATGAACGACTGGTGCACCGCAGGAGGGGCAGACCGTGGGCATCTCATAGGGCTGTGCATCCTCTGCGTGATGGGTAACACCGATCACTTCCGGGATGATATCGCCCGCCTTGCGCACCTGAATGGTATCGCCGATGCAAAGGCCGAACTGATGGATAAAATCCTCATTGTGCAGGGTCGCGCGGGCAACGGTAGTACCCGCCAGAAAGACAGGGTCAAAGCAGGCCGTCGGGGTAAGAACACCGGTGCGGCCAACTGCGACCTCAATGCTGCGCAGCGTTGTCTCCTTTACCTCTGGCGGATACTTAAACGCAATTGCCCAGCGTGGGAATTTGTTGGTGGAACCCATCAAATCGCGCTGTGCAAAATCGTTCACCTTGATCACTGCACCATCCATATCAAAATCCAGTTTGGCACGGTTCTGACCGATCTGCTCGATCTCGGCAATGGCCTGCTCAATGTCATGCACGATATGATAGCGCGGCGAGACCGGCAGGCCAAGGCTCTTGAGGTAATCCAGACTTTCAGCATGCTTGGTAAGCGTTTTGCCGCGGATCTGCTGCACATTGAAAACAAAAATAGAAAGGCCCCGGCTTCCGGTGATCTTTGCGTCCTTCTGGCGCAGCGAACCGGCAGCCGCATTGCGCGGATTTTTAAAGGGCGCTGCGCCCTGCAGCTCCTGCTCTGCACACAGCTTCTGGAACGCGCCATGCGGCATATATACCTCACCGCGCACTTCCAGAAATTCCGGTGCATCCTTCAACTTTTTGGGAATGCTGCGGATGGCGCGGACATTGGCGGTCACGTCCTCGCCCACCACGCCATCGCCGCGGGTAGAGGCACGAACCAGCTCACCGTTTTCGTATTCCAGACTGCAGGAAAGGCCATCGATCTTGATCTCCACCACATACTCCGGCTCTATGCCGGCTTCCCGCACGCGGCGGTCAAAATCCCGCAGCTCATCATACGAAAATGCATCCAGCAGGCTTTCCATTTTTACCGCATGGGTCACCTTGGGCAGCTTGCTGCTGGCCGTGCCGCCTACCTTCTGGGTAGGCGACGATGCCGTGACCAGCTGCGGAAACTGCGCTTCCAATTCTTTCAGTTCCCGGGTCAGAGCATCATACTCAAAATCTTCAAGCTCCGGGGCATCCTGGTCATAGTAAAGCCGATTGTTTTTCTCGATCACAGCGCGCAATTCTTCCACGCGCTTTTTTGCCTGTTCCAACTCCAAAAGTTCCACTCTCCCGCTATCCGGTTTCTCCCGCGCTGCCGTCCGGCACTACCGCCTGAAAATGCATCGCAGAAAACTATTTTAATTATATCACATCCAGCCGCGCTCTGCAAAGAGAAAGCGGATACAATTTGTATAAGTGCTTTGAAATCTGCATGTGTAATCGTTTTCAATCATCACTGCAGATTGATTTAAAATCAACACGTGAAGATACTCTTTGTTTATTCTTTTAATAAAGCAACGTATTATCGTGCGATTCCTCCACATCCATGACGAGTGAATCGTCCGGTGGTATCGTTAAGTCGTCGGCCAAAACACACACAGAAAGGGCAACGCATTCGTCGTGAATGCTTTAGGCCTTGTCCCCCCGGCATCGTCCTCATGATGGTCGTGTTCAGTTCGTCACCACGGCAAAGAAAGCCGGTGTGGATGAGCATGTCATTAAAAAGATTGTCGGCCACTGTATTGATGATGTTGCCGAAAAGTCGTATACTAAAAGAGGCATTGAGTGGATTCGTCATTTCATGCAATGCATCGTACCATCCTAGATTTTGTACTATTATTTTAGGAGAAAAGCTGTTCCGATTTGTGAACTAAGTATCATACCGTTTCAAGAGGAGATCAAGCTGCCATGGATTGGGAAACTTTAAGATCAAGCTGTCTTGCCTGCACCCGCTGCGAGCTGTGCAAGACCCGCACCAATGTGGTGTTCGGTCAGGGTGTGGAAGATGCCGAAGTTCTGTTTGTGGGCGAAGGCCCCGGCCAGAATGAGGATGAGCAGGGTCTGCCCTTTGTGGGGCGCAGCGGCCAGCTGCTGGACAAATATCTGTTTGCCATCGACCTTGACCGCACGAAGAACTGCTATATTGCAAACATCGTCAAATGCCGCCCGCCGCAGAACCGTGACCCTCAGCCTGCTGAGAGCGAAGCCTGTATGCCCTGGCTGCGGGAGCAGTTCCGCCTGCTGAAGCCAAAGATCGTGGTCTGCCTTGGCCGCATTGCCGCCCAGCGGATGATCCGAAAGGATTTCTCCGTGACCAAGGAGCATGGCCAGCTGTACGAAAAGGGCGGCATCCTGTTCATGGGTACCTTCCACCCTGCCGCTCTGCTGCGCAGCCCGCAGAACAAGCCTGCAGCCTTTGCTGATTTTACTGCCCTGCGGGACAACATTGAAACGGTATGCAAACATACCTATCATAAAGACTGAATCATTCCCGCTGCAAGAACCAAACACCTTCCTTTTGCATACTCTAAAACAAAAAGAGAGGTGTTCGATTATGGAAACTGCACGACATGATTCCATTGATTTCTTTCTGGGTGCCACAACGCCTGCCGGTTTCAAGGGCTATTTTGAACCGCTGCGCCACGAACCCGGTATGCAGATGTACCTAATCAAAAGCGGGCCGGGCTGCGGCAAATCCACCCTGATGAAGCGGCTTGCCCGTGCTGCCGAACAGCGCGGCGAACTGACGCAGCGCATCCACTGTGCCAGCGACCCGGACAGTCTGGACGGCGTGATCCTGCCCGGGCAGCACAGGGCTATCGTGGATGCCACTGCACCCCATGTGGTGGAGCCGGATGCTCCCGGTGCGGACGAAGTGGTGGTGAGTTTGTACCACACCATCGATACAGAAAAGCTGCACCAGTGCACCGATGAGGTCAAGGCGCTGTTTGCCCGCAACGCCCTGCTGCGCAGCCGCGCTGCACGATATATTGCATCGGCAGGCAGCCTTTTGCTGGACAGCCGCCGCGCCGAAGCCTGCAGCGCCAATTTTGACAAGGTGCGCCGTTATGTCAAACGGCTGTGCACCCGGGTGATGCCGCGCACGGAAGGCATTGGCAGCGAAGAGCTGCGCCTGCTTTCCGCCGTCACCCCCAAGGGTGAAATGTTTTATCAGGGCACTGCACAGGCATTGGCGGATAAGTTTATCGTGTTCCGGGATGATTACGGCGCGGTGTCCCGCCTGCTGCTGGAGCTGATTCGTGCCGAAGCCCTGACGCGGGGCTACCACATTATTACCTGTCCATGCGCCATGCACCCGGAGGATAAGATCGACCATATCCTGATCCCGGAGCTGAAGCTTGCCTTCCTGACGGATAATCGCTGGCATCCGGTGCATCTGCCCAGTGTGCAGGCTGTGCGGTGCACCCGCTTCCTTGACAGGGAAAATCTGGCAGCGTACCGGGCACGGCTGCGCTTTAACGAGCGTGCTGCCGCCGAACTGCTGGAACAGGCCAGTGCCCTGATGGCACAGGCCAAGAGCTGCCACGATGAGTTGGAGACCTATTACCGTGCAGCGGTGGATTTTGGCAAAGTGGATGAAGCGGCAGCAGAATGCATGGAGATGTTCGGCCTGAAATAATCAGTTTACGTCGACGAACCGGGAGTTTCTCTGAAGACCGTCCGCTTGGGTGGGACCCTGTTGCCGTGAGGCAATCGGGCGGGCGATGGAATGGCCCGAATCGTGTCTGAAGAGGAATTACCGGTTCGTCAGTGTATCCCAAAAGCGGAGGTGAAATGCTTTGGCAACGGTTCATCTGCCCATCCGGCAGCTGGTGGAATTTCTGCTGCGGACCGGCAGCATTGACAGCCGGTTTACAGGGTTTGACCGTGCACTGGAAGGTGCCCACATCCACCGCAAATTGCAAAAAGCTGCCGGAGACGGCTATCAGGCTGAGGTATTTCTCTCCGTAGAGCGGCAGGCAGAGGGCATCACTTTTACCCTTGAGGGCCGGGCTGACGGCATTTTTACCGATGAGACTGGCACGGTAGTCATTGACGAGATCAAGACCACCACTGTGCCGCCGGAAGAGATCACTGAGGATATGAACCCCTGCCACTGGGCACAGGGCATGGTGTACGGTGCCATTTATGCCGCACAGCAAAGCCTGCCGGAACTGAACGTCCGGCTGACTTATTATCAGATAGACACCGATCAGATCATCCGCTTTATCCGCCGCTTTACGCAGCAGAAGCTGGATGAATTTCTTGACAAATTATTGTGCCAGTATGCTCCGTGGGCGCAGCGCCGGATAGAGTGGGATGTAAAGCGTACTCAGAGCCTTTCGGCACTGCAGTTCCCGTTTGCGCAGTACCGGCCCGGACAGCGGGCTATGGCGGGCGAGATCTACCGCGCCTGCCGCGCTGGCAAGACCGCCGACTGCAAGGGCGGTACGCGGCTGTTCTGTCAGGCTCCTACCGGCATTGGCAAGACCATGAGCGCGCTTTTCCCCGCGCTGAAAGCCATGGGCGAAGGCAACGGAGAAAAGCTGTTCTATCTCACGGCCCGCAACACAACCCAGACTGCCGCCGAGGATGCCTTGAACCGGCTGCATACGGCCCAGCCAAAGCTTGCCCTGCGCAGTGTGACGCTGACCGCCAAGGAAAAGGTCTGCCTGCATCCGGACGCAGAGGGACATCCCGCCTGCCTGCCGGAGCTTTGTCCCTACGCCAACGGCTACTACGACCGCATCAAGGATGCACTGACAGCTCTGCTGGACGGTACCGGCAGCTTTGACCGCGCAGCGCTGGCCGGGGCGGCAAAGCGTTTTTCGGTGTGTCCCTTTGAACTGGGGCTAGACCTGAGCGAGTGGTGCGATGTGGTCATTGGGGATTACAATTACCTGTTCGATCCGGTGGTGCACCTGAAGCGGTTCTTTGATTCTTCCGGCGACTGGTTGTTTTTGGTCGATGAAGCACATAACCTGCCCGACAGAGCCAGAGCAATGTATTCTGCACGCTTTTGTAAAAGCAGCCTGACCGAGGCAAAACGCGCATTGGGCAAGGGCAAAAGTGCTTTAAAGACCGCTCTGACCAAAGCAGACAAAGCCCTGCTGGAAGCCCGGAAAGCCTGCATACAGCTTGCACCCCGGCACAGCAGCCAGACCGATGCCGCAGACCCGGCACAGACCAGTCTTTTGCCTGAAAACACTGTCCCCGCACTGGAACTGCCCGAACCGCTGTATGCACAGGACAGTACTGTATTTTTGCAGGAGCCGCCCTCTGCCCTGCTCAGTCCGCTGCGGGCCGTACAGGCACCTTTGCAGGACTGGCTGGAAGCGAACCCGGATGCCGAAGCACATGCACAGTTGCTGGAGCTTTATTTTGCTGTACAGGACATCGCCCGTGCTGCCGAACGATACGACAGCCACTTTGTCACTCAGCTTACCGCGCGCGGCAGAGAGCTTGAATTGCAGCTGCTGTGTCTGGACCCGGCACCTTTTGTGGATGCCAGCCTTGCCGCAGGGCGCAGCGCAGCGCTGTTCAGTGCAACACTGTCTCCGCCCTCGTTCTACCGCAGTGTTCTGGGCTGCAGCGATGCACGTGCCGTCGCACTGGACAGTCCCTTCCCGGCTGAAAATCTGGGGCTGTATTGCCTGCCGAATATCTCTACCCGCTACCGCGACCGCGAAGCCAGCGTGCAGGCAGTTTCGGATGCACTGGCCCGGCTGGTGCAGGCCAGAGCGGGAAACTACTTTGCCTTTTTCCCAAGCTACGCATATCTGCGGCAGGTACACGAAGATTTTGCAGCACGTTACCCGGGCATTCGCACCCTTGTGCAGGAAAGCCGTCTGGATGATGCCGCTCGGGCTGAATTTCTGGCTCAGTTTGTGCCGGACCCGGCCGAAACACTTCTGGGTTTTGGCGTGATGGGTGGCATCTTTGGTGAGGGAGTTGATCTTGCAGGCAGCCGCCTGATCGGGTGCGCCATTGTGGGTGTGGGCCTGCCGCAGGTAAATCCGCAGCAGGAAATGCTGCGCCGTTATTATGACGCACAGAACGGCTTTGGATTTGATTATGCCTACCGCTATCCCGGTATGAACAAGGTACTGCAGGCCGCAGGGCGCGTGATCCGCACGCCGGAAGACAGAGGTGCGGTGCTTTTGCTGGACGACCGGTTTGCCCAGCAGGAATACATCCGGCTGTTCCCTCCTCACTGGCGGCATATCCGCTATCTGCGCAGCTGCGAAGAACTGGCCGCTGCCCTGCAGGACTTCTGGAATAAATGAGACCCAAACAAAAAGGCACTGCCGCACCCAAAACAGGAGCGGCAGTGCCTTTGATTCTTTTTTGTTTTATTTTGCTGCTTTCCGGTTCTGCAGGCTATCCCACGAGGGCATTTCATTGCGCAGCTTTTCCCACATGGGCATTGCCGTGCCGGTCTGCCTGCGCAGAGCATCGAACGCTTCGTCCAGATACTTCATTTCGGACACTGCGTGCATGGCGTGATCCGAAACGCACAATCTGCCCAGCGGTGTTTTTGTCATGGTAAACACCATCGCTTCCATCTTACGGCGGGCCGATGTGCCGGGCTGGAAATTATCGGTGTTGTTGGCATCGTTCACCGGGATGCCCGCATCCTTGAGCATCAGGCAGGCTTCATAGGCGGCATCCAGAATGGCACCGCGCTGCTGCTTGGTGGCCCGGTGCAGATCGCCGTTGCAGGCATAGCACACATAGCACGCCGGCAGAACGAATGCAATGTGGCACTTGAGCCATTCATCCATATCGCCATAGAAGGTCAGCTTGTATTTTGCACCGTCAAAGGCGGTCTTGAGCCGGGTTCGGAAGGTGCCAGAAAGCGGAGTTGTGGCACCGCCCACCGTCATGCCAGCACTGGCGTACACACTGACCACATGGTCGTGTTCACGGCGGCCTGCCGTGCCCTGAAAGCCGAATGCGATCTTATCCGCCGGGCGCTGCATGAATTCCAGCACCTGCTTTGCCTGCGGGTTGTTGCCCACAAACACAAAATACTGGCTCTTGTTGGCCTTGAGCACAGGAAGCACATCCGGCAGCTGGCCCGCCTGCACGACCACAAAGACGAGATCATAATAATCATCCGGGGCGAGAGTGTCCACGGTTTTGATCCGTTCCGTTGTGGTCTTGCGCTGCACCCAGTGGCGGATGACCAAACCCTTCTGGTCGATCATTTCCTTCCACTCTCCGCGTGCAAGCAGCGTGACAACGTTCTTTTTGTTCTGCATCAGCACATGGGCCAGCTCGCAGCCCAAAACGCCCGCACCGTAAACCAGAATCCTCATCCAGATACGCCTCCCTTATGTGTGTTAAGGTTTGCTTACTTTTTCAAAAACGAGAAAAAGCCTTTTTTCTCGTAAGGTGCACTGCTTACGCCCTTGACCTCATAGCCGGTTGCATTGATGGCATCCCGCAGCTTCTGCTCGTCCAGCGGCTGTTCCGAGTGGATCACCGTCTGGGCTTTTGCCTGCGAGGACGACACCCTTTTTACCTCCGGGAAGGCCTTGCGCACGGCTTCGTTGACATGGCTCTCGCACATGCCGCACATCATACCATCTACTTTTACGATCGTTTCAATCATTTTATTCCCCTCCAGATCTTCTGCGCGCATCGGCCCGTTGACGCAGAATCTGTTAGGAAGCGCTAACCGTAGTTTCAAACAAAACGCCGTCGGGAACTGCCCGGCAGCGGTGCGGAGCGGTTCCCTGTTCTGTGGTGGGTCTGCTCAGAAAATGCACGCATGATTTCTTGTCTTCATCATATCACACTAGTGGGCTAAATGCAAGATGAAAAATACCCCATCCCGGTTTTTGCGCTTTTCACTCATGCACCCGGTATCCTGCTGCCGTGGTCAGTATTCAATGCCCTTCCGGGCGGAAATTCCCCTCTGGTAAGGGTGGCGGTGGCACTTCATCTCGGTCACATAGTCCGCAGCGTCCAGCATCCACTGTGGCGCAGCATGGGCAGTAAGCACGCATTCCTGCTCTGCCGGGCGTTCCAGCACAGCCTTTTGCAACAGGGCTTTATCCACCATATCCAGTTCCCATGCGCTGCCTGCTTCGTCCAAAATCAGCAGGTCGGCAGGGGCGGCCATGGCCGCTGTGAGGTTCGCATTCTGCAGCTGGCGGGTGGCTTCCTTTTCCGCTTCGTTCATCTGGAACACGAATTTCTGCCCCGCCTTGCCGCGGTACACCTTTGCACCCAGCTGTTCCAGCAGCGGCACCTCGCCGCTTTTGCCGCCTTTGAGGAACTGCAGGATCACCACCCGCTTTCCGCTGCCCATGGCCCGCAAAGCAAGGCCCATGGCAGCGGTGGTCTTGCCCTTGCCATCACCGTAATATAGATGTAACAGCCCTGTACGCTTCATGGTCATTTCTCCTTTTGTCTTTGCGTTTATGGTAACACAAACCCAGCAAAAAAGGAAGAGGAAGCACCCGAAGGCGCTTCCTCTTTCAAACAATGCGATATTTACTGATACAGAGGGAAATCCCGGGTCAGCTTCAGCACACGGTCACTGATCTCGTCCTTCTTCTCGTCGTAGTGCCAGATGCAATCGGCGATGCAGTCGGCGATCACCTTCATCTCGGCCACGCCCATGCCGCGGGTGGTAACAGCCGGGGTGCCCAGACGCACGCCAGAAGTCACGAACGGGCTGCGGGTCTCGCCGGGGACAGTGTTCTTATTGGCGGTGATGTGCACGCTGTCCAGACGTGCTTCCAGCTCCTTGCCGGTGCACTCCTCGTCACGCAGGTCGATCAGCATGAGGTGGTTGTCGGTGCCGCCGGATACCAGCTTGACACCGCGTGCCTGCAGCGCATCTGCCAGAGCCTTTGCATTTTCCACGATCTTGCGGGCATATTCCTTGAACTCCGGCTTCAGTGCTTCACCAAAGCAGACAGCTTTTGCGGCGATCACATGCTCCAGCGGGCCGCCCTGGGTGCCGGGGAACACGGCAGAATTGATGCGCTTTGCAAGAATGGGATTGTTGGTCAGAATCAGACCGCCGCGGGGGCCGCGCAGGGTCTTGTGGGTGGTGGTGGTAACAACATCAGCATACGGCACAGGGCTCTGGTGATAGCCGCCTGCCACCAGACCGGCAATGTGGGCCATATCCACCATCAGATATGCACCATAGCCGTGGGCGATCTCAGCGATCTTCTCAAAATCGATGGCACGGGGATATGCAGACGCACCGGCCACGATCAGCTTGGGGCGCACCTTCTTAACCTGCTTTTCCAGCTCAGCATAGTCGATCACGCCGTCGGCATTGACACCGTAAGAGACAAAGTTATAGTTCTTGCCGGACATGTTTACCGGAGAACCGTGGGTCAGATGGCCGCCCTGAGACAGGTCCATGCCCATGACAGTATCGCCCAGATCCAGCAGAGCAAAATAAACTGCCAGATTGGCCTGTGCACCGGAGTGGGGCTGAACATTGGCATATTTTGCGCCGAACAGCTTGCAGGCACGCTCGATGGCAATGTTCTCCACCTCGTCCACATAGACACAGCCGCCATAGTAGCGCTTGCCGGGCAGGCCCTCGGCGTACTTGTTGGTCAGGATGCTGCCCATTGCGGCCATGACGGCGGGAGAGACGATATTCTCACTGGCGATCAGTTCAATGTTCTGGCGCTGACGGTTCAGCTCGCGATCCATGGCTGCGGCCAGCTCCGGATCAACGGTATTGACCAGACCGATGGTGTCCATCATTTCATTGTACATAATATTCTACCCCTCTCAATTTCCGGAGAAAGCCCCGGATCTCTGGATCTCTTCAAGCCACCCTGCTCCGCGCACGAACCGAATTGTTTTCTTTTATCATAGCAGAAAGCTGCAGAATCTTCAACTTCCATTTTGCCAAAAGGCTTGCTTTTTTCGTCTGAAGTGTTTATTATACTTGTATAAAAATGCAGTGCCGTTTTTGTATATTTTTCAAGTCAGTCAACCTTCAGATGAAGCGAGGTGTTCTCTGGTGACGGTCAGTGAAGCAAAGCAGACCCAGCGCAAAGCGGGCCGTGCCGCACGCAAGGCTCTCGGCCCGGAAGAACGCAAGGCTGCAAATGCCGCTTTGTGCGCATTCCTCTGGCAGCTGGCTGCCGTGCAGAATGCGCAGACCATCCTGCTGTACGCAGCGTTTGGTTCCGAAGCCGACCTTTCTGCCCTTGCGGAAAAGGCGCAGGCGCAAGGCAAAACGCTGGCCTATCCGGTGTGCGGCGAGGCGTATTCCCTTACAGCCGCTGTGCCCGGCCCGGACGGCTGGGAGATGGGACAGTACGGCATCCGCACCCCCATCCTGAGCCGGTCGGAGATTCTGCTGCCGGAAGCGCTGGATCTGGTCCTTGTACCCTGCACGGCTTTTGATGCAGACTGCTTCCGGGTCGGCATGGGCAAGGGCTATTACGACCGGTATCTTCCCCGCTGCAAAAACGCGGTGAAGATCGGCATTGCATTTGAGGCACAGCGGGTGGAACATGCTGCCGTAGACGAGCACGACCAGCGGCTGGATGCCTATGTAACAGAGAGGGGTATTTACAAATGGAAATGACTAAGCTGAGCTGTGAGAAATTTCTCGCAGAGCTGGCCAGCAAAGCCCCCACGCCGGGCGGCGGCGGAACGGCGGCGCTGGTGGGTGCTGCCGGTGTAGCGCTGGGCAATATGGTGGGCAACCTGACCACCGGCAAAAAGAAATATGCCGCCGTGGAAGCAGACATTCAGGCCCTGAACACAAAGGCCGATGCCCTGCGCAAAGAGCTGGAAGCGCTGGTGCAGGCCGATGCCGATGCCTTTGCGCCGCTGGCTGCGGCCTACGGCCTGCCCAAGGACACACCAGAGCAGGTTGCACACAAAGCCGCCGTGCTGGAAAAGGCGCTGGATGCCGCCTGTGCCGTGCCACTTGAGGTCATGGAAAAATGCGCCGAGGGCATTGCTCTGGTGGAAGAATACGCCGCCAAGGGCAGCGTGATGGCCGTCTCGGACGCAGGCTGTGCAGCCGCTCTGTGCAAGGTAGCCTTGCAGGCCGCAAGCCTGAATGTGTTCATCAACACAAAGCTGATGGCAGACCGTGAGCGCGCTGCTGCGTTGGACGCGAAAACAGACAAACTGCTGGATGAATTTGTGTCGCGGGCAGACGCTGTTTTTGCATCCGTGACGAATAAATTGCGGAATAAGTGAGGAAAAGTATTATGGCAACGATTTTGAAGGGCGCACCCGTTGTAGCCGCTATGAACGAACGCAATGCGGCGCTGTGTGAGCAGCTCAAGGCAAAAGGCATCACTCCCACGCTGGCCGTGGTGCGTGTGGGTGAGCGGGAGGACGACCTCTCCTACGAGCGCGGCGTGATCGCCCGCTGCGGCAAGGTGGGTGTGGAGGTAAAGCAGTTTCTTCTGCCCGCCGATGCTTCGCAGGACGATCTGCTGAAGGTGATCGCCGAGGTGAACGCAGAGGATACCATCCACGGATGCCTGCTGTTCCGTCCGCTGCCCAAGCAGTTCAATGACCGCACTGTGCGTGCGGCGCTGGCTCCGGAAAAGGACATTGACGGCATCACGGACGATTCTCTGGCCGGTGTGTTCACTAATACCGATCTCGGCTATGCTCCCTGCACTGCGCAGGCCTGCCTTGAGATCCTGAAGTATTACAACATTCCGCTTTCCGGCAGGCGCGCTGTCGTAGTGGGCCGCAGCCTTGTGGTAGGCAAGCCCGCAGCCATGATGCTGGACCGCGAGAACGCCACCGTGACCATCTGCAATTCCCGCACGCAGAACCTGCCCGCCATCTGCAAGGAAGCAGATGTGGTAGTAGTGGCCATGGGTAAGATGGGTGCCGTGGGTGCCGACTGCCTGCGTGAGGGCCAGACCGTGGTAGACGTGGGCATCCATGTGAACGAAAAGGGCAAGCTGTGCGGTGACGTAAAGTTCGGCGAAGCAGAGCCGGTAGTGGATGCCATCACGCCGGTACCCGGCGGTGTGGGCACTGTGACCACCTCGGTGCTGGTGGGCCATGTCGTGCAGGCTGCAGCAAAAAAAGCCGGGCTGTAACGAATGATAGAACTATAAAATAAAAGACGCTTGATACACTGCTGTATGCTTCCCTGCCGGGAAAACATATTCAGACAAGACCAAGCGTCTTTTTTGATTGCTATATTTTAGCCGCGGACAATGAGCAGCAGCAAAGCCGAAGCCACACACTGCATGATCAGCCAGCGGGCCACCACCTGCTCGTCGCTCCAGCCCTTATTCTTGCGGGCGTGGTCGTGCAAAGGGGTGCGGGTGTTCTTGAGGATGGAAATGTGCAAAAAGCGCTTCAGGCTGATCTTCAGGATGCCCAGACTGCCATCCACGATGAACACGATGGCTGCCAGCAGGAAGGCAAACGGATGGCCGCATTTGAGGGACAGCATTGCGATAAAGAAGCCCATTGCGCGGCTGCCGGCATCGCCCATCAGCAGGCTGGACGGCTTTGCGTTGGACCACAGATAGGCCAGCAGCGCACCCATGAACACAACGCCTGCGGTGCCGTACTCGGCCAGCTCTGTTTTATAGGCCAGCAGGTAGGTGCCGATGGTCACCACTGCAACACTTGCCGAAAGGCCGTCCACGCCGTCGGTGCAGTTGACCACATTGATGCTGGTCCAGATCAGAATAACGATCAGCAGCAGGTACACAGCATACGGCAGAGTGAAACTCCACTGCAGGAAATTCACACCGCAGCCGTTGAAGTTGAGGTAGGTCACACCTGCAACAATGGCAATGGCAAAATCAATGATACCCTTTTTATACTCATTCCATGCAGTTTCAGCAGCATCGTCAAAGTAGCCGGACAGCATGGATGCAATGAGCAGGATGGTGTAGATGACGTATTCCACCTTGAACGGCAGGAATGCCAGCGATACCAGTGCGATGCACAGCACGAAGATCAGGCCGGAACCACGGGCCTTACCCTTGGAAAGCGCACCGTTCACCGCAAACTCGCGGCCATGGTCGTGCGGAAGCTTATCGTGAAAAACGGAGTCCATCAAAGCCGTAAGGGCAAACGCCAGCAGGAATGCCAGAGCATCGACACCGCGCTGTCCTACGACCGAAAGCAGTGATTCGATCATATTCAAAGTTCCTCTTTCTTTTATGTTTGTGAGAGAAGTGTATCACGCTATCCATAAAAAATCAATCATTCCCGGAGAAAAATCCACGTTTGATTGACTTTCTGCAGCACCGCACTTATAATAGTATATCAGTCTGTCGAAAAAGTTATTGTTTCTATAAAAGGAGAACTCATGTCCATCTCTCTTGAGCAGCTTTCGGCGCAGATGCGCCGGGGCGAACAGGTGCCGCTGCGGCACACCATGCAGGTGGTGCTCACACTGAGCATCCCATCCATCCTGCAGCAGATCGTGGTAACTGCGGTGGAGTACATCGACGCAGCCATGGTGGGGCATATCGGTGCATCTGCTACGGCATCCATTGGCATCGTCAGTTCCAGCACGTGGCTCATGCATGGAATGCTGGCCGGTCTATATATGTCCTTTGCCATTCAGGTGGCACAGTATCTGGGTGCAGACCGGCAGGACGATGCACGCGGTGTATTGCGCCAATCTATGATCTTCAACCTTGTGGTGGGCCTTGCAGCTGCGGCCTTCGGCATTGGCATCAGCCGTTTTCTGCCCGGATGGCTGGGCGCCGACCCTTCCCTGCAGGCGGATGCTTCGGCCTACTTTGCCATCTGGTCGGCTTCCCTGCCCTTTTTGATGATCATGGGAACCTACTCCTCCATGCTGCGTTCCTCCGGCGATGCCCTGACACCGGGCCTTATCAGCGTGCTGACCTGCGTGCTGGATGTGATCTTTAACTTCTGCCTCATCAATCCCACCCGTGAGATGGTGGTGTTTGGCCGCACAATGACCGTCTGGGGCCTTGGCTGGGGGGTACCGGGCGCAGCACTGGGCACCGCCCTTGCTACCGCTATCAGCGGTGTGCTGACCCTTGCCATCCTGCTGCTGCGGGACGGCCCGCTGTGCATCCGCAAGCCCGGCTCCTGGCACATTACCAAAGCCTGCCTGCAGAACCTGTGGAAGGTAGGCGCACCGCTGGCCGCAGAGCGTGCAGTTCTTTCCTCGGCGCAGGTGCTGCTCATCCGCATCGTATCCGGCCTTGGCACCACCGCCATTGCTGCCAACAGTCTGGGTGTGAGCGCCGAAAGCCTGTGCTACATGGCAGGCTATGGCATTCAGGATGCATCCCTTGCACTGGTGGGGCAGGCCGTGGGCGCAAACCGTCGGGATATGGCAAAAAACTTTGCCTGGCTGTGCACCGGCATGGGCATAGGCATCATGGCGCTGACCGGTGTTGGCATGTACATTTTTGCGCCAAACCTGATGGGTATTTTCACCGCAGATGCGGCAGTTATTGCGCTGGGCGCACAGGTGCTGCGCATTGAAGCACTGGCCGAACCGATGTTCGGTGCCAGTATCGTTGCCAGCGGTGCCATGCAGGGTGCCGGAGACAGCACGGGATGCTTTGTGCTGAACCTTGTCAGCATGTGGGGCATCCGGCTCACGCTGGCTTCCCTGCTGGCTCCGCATTTTGGGCTGGTGGGCGTATGGATGGCCATGAGCTTTGAGCTGACCATGCGCGGGGTGCTGTTCCTTGTGCGGCTGGTACGCGGCAGATGGCTGGACAAAGGGGCATTAGCCTGATCGACCGCTGGCGGATATATTTTCCTCTAAATAACAGCTCCCCGGCCGGGAACCGCACTGCGGGACCTGACCGGGGAGTTTTGCTGTGGTTATATGATTTGAGAAGAAGAAAAAATGGAGAACAAGTTACTTTCTGCCGTGCAGGATGGGAGACAGCGGCTTGTAGATCAGCATGCACAGCACTGCATCCAGCAGGCCTTTGACCAGCGTGAAGGGCATATTGAAGATGACAAGGCACTTGATGAGGCTGTCTGCAGAAGGCAGGATGGCCTGATACATGCCGAGGATGGCTTCCAGCGGCATGTGGTAGAACTGCACATAGGCCGGATAGGTGATGAAGTAGTTGGACGGTACGCTGAACACAGCCATGGCTGCAGCGCCTGCAATAGCACCAATGATGGCGGTCTTGCGGCTCTTGTGGTGCTTATAGATAACGCCTGCCACAGCGGAGAAAACCGCACCCAGCATGAAGTTGCACAGCTCGCCCACGCATGCAGTGGAAGTGCCCTTGATAACGATGTGCAGCAGGTTCTTCATAAAGCTGATGACCACACCGTACACCGGGCCGAGAGCAAAGGCACCCAGCAGAGCCGGCAGGTCAGAAAAGTCCATCTTGACGAAGGACGGGATGAGCATCGGAATGGGAAACTCAATGAACATCAGGATAAAGGCCACCGCGCTGAGCATGGCGGCAACAGTAAGATTGTGAGTCGTGCTTTTTTTCATGGTAATGATCCTTCCCGGGGTAAGATGCCCCTTACAAAAATTGTTCCGAAAGCTCTTTTCGTATCTTGTTTTTTGGAACGGGAAGGACAAATAGAAAAGCGCCCTGCTGCAACAAAAACACTGCAACAGGGCGCGTAGACAACGATTTGCCTGCCGTTTCTTGCATCCGGACTATACCGTTGGTCCCGGAGTTGCACCGGGTCAGCACCCTTGCGGGTGGTCGCGGACTTTACCGCCAGTGGGGAATCTCACCCCGCCCTGAAACGAACTTTCTGGCACAAAGTATAGCGTGGCAGGCCCAGCTTGTCAAGAGGACATCTTAAAATTTGTGCAAAAAATGTCAAAGTAATTCTTTCAAGCTCCCTTCTCTGTAAGCTCTTGCCCGGGTGGGTGCGGTATGGTATCATAGATGGGTCGTATAAAATTCAGGAGGTTATCATGATCTTTTCTATTCGTGATCTTTCGTTTGAGCTTGGCTCTGTGCTGCTGGAGGGCTGGTTTGCACTGGCTGCGCGCGCAGGGTGCGCACTGCTCATTCTGCTTGCCGCATGGCTGGTACGCCGCTGGCTGAGCAAAAGGGGCATTCCGGCACTGCTGGCCCGCAAGTGGCACTTTAACGGCACTCCCATCCTGCTGCGCAGCTTTGCGGTACCCATCCAGCGCATGTGCACTGCGGTTGGCGTATATCTGGCGGCAGCTTCCCTGCCCTGGGCCATTCCCGGCATTGCCAAGCTGCTGTTGGTCTGCTTCCGCCTTGTCATGACCCTGCTGGTCTGCGAAGGCCTGTATGCGGCATCGGATCTGGCCGACCTGCTGCTGGCTTCCTGCAGCCCGGAGATCCGCTCCAACAAAACGCTCTGCTCTTTGCTGGACACCGCCTACAAGGTGCTGGTGATCGTGCTGTGCGTGGCAGCGTTGGCACAAGAAGTGGGCTTTCCCATCGGCAGCATTGTCGCCGGTGCCGGTCTGGTTGGTCTGACCATCTCGCTGGCCGCACAGGAAAGCGCCAGCAACCTGTTTTCCGGCATCGTGATTCTGCTGGACAAGCCCTTCTCGGTGGGCGACTGGATCACTGTGGGCGATGTGGAAGGCGAAGTGATCGACATCAACTTCCGTTCCACCCGCATCCGCTCGCTGGATAAAACCATCAATGTGGTGACGAACAGTAAGATCTGCTCTTCCACCGTGCAGAACGCCGCCCTGCGCACCATGCGGCCCTACAAGTTCAATCTGGGTGTCACCTATGGCACCACCCGCCCGAAGCTGGAACAGCTGATGAAAGACTTGCAGACCATGCTGGACGCAAGCCCTTACACCAACAAGGGTACCAACATCGTACAGCTTGCAAACTTTGGCGATTCCAGCATCAACATTCTGGTCTCCGCCTACCTGCTGACTAACGCCTACGCGGAATTTTTGCAGATGCAGAACGACCTGAACCTGAACATTATGGACATCATGCAGGCCGACGGTGTGGATTTTGCGTTCCCCTCCACCAGCGTGTATATCGAAAAGAACTGAGCAAACCTGTAATGGGGCTGTTGCAAAATAGCGCCAACGAAAAGCGGAAAGCAAAAATCTCATCTTTTTCCCTCAAAAAGAGTAGAATTTTTCGGAACTGAAAATGCAAAAAGCTGAGCACCTGCTTTTTCACAGATGCTCAGCTTTTCTATACTCATTTTTTGAAATCTGCCTTTGAGGCCTCAACATTCTGCCCGTTTTGTACGGTGAATGCGGCGGCTATTTTCAATCAGTCAGCTCAAGACTGGCAGGCAGTGATCAGGCTCATCTTGTAGACCTCGTCAGCGTTGCAGCCGCGGGACAGGTCGTTGATGGGGGCGTTCAGGCCCAGCAGAATGGGGCCGTATGCCTCAAAGGAGCCCAGGCGCTGGGCGATCTTATAGCCGATGTTGCCGGCGTTGATGTCGGGGAAGATGAAGGTGTTGGCATAGCCGGCCACCTTGGAGTCAGGGCACTTGGTCTGCGCCACACGGGGGGAAACAGCGGCGTCGAACTGCATCTCACCATCCACGGGGAACTCAGGCATAACAGCCTTGGCCTTCTCGCAGGCGTTGCGCATCTTGTCCACGTCCTCGCCCTTGCCGGAGCCGAAGGTGGAGTAGCTCAGGAAAGCAACCTTAGGATCAATACCGAAAATCTTAGCTGTCTTAGCGGATTCGATAGCGATCTCTACTAAGTCGTCTTCAGATGGATCAATGTTGATCGCACAGTCACCCATAGCAATCTTCTCGTCCCCTCTTACAAGGATGAAGCAGGAGCTTACGATGTTATTGCCTGGTTTTGTTTTGATGAGCTGAA
>OHQC01000006.1_pt1 | contig 146791 bp, 124 predicted proteins | sample 1577881 | NCBI WGS metagenome assembly OHQC01 (sample SAMEA3879522, study PRJEB24766) | human gut metagenome | biome: human-associated habitat; feature: feces | place: USA | collected 1985/1987
GATAATGAATTCTTATGGGAACTTATTTTACATGATTTATAATGCGTTTTCCCTGAAGCACTAAAGATACGACAAAGTAACGATATATCAGCATAAGAAAGCTTGTTTTTCATTTCAGAAGAAAATAAACATTTTCTTAGTTAAATACTTGCAAACCCCATATTTCATGTTATACCTTAGTAGCATCAACCGGTCGAAAAAACAACATTTATTCATTTAAAAAACAAGAAAAATATGAAGACATTAGAATATCACTCGAAACGTTTGGCGAAAAAAATACGAGTATTGATGAAAGAATCGTCAAACGTCATCGTTTCAACGAATACGTCAAAGAACGTACCGAAAATGCAAGAAATAGATGAACAGGAAGCATATAAGCAAGAAGTACATAAACAACCCGTCCTTCTAACACAACAAGTGATTGAGTTTTTAAAAGAGCGATATGACTTCCGCTACAACCTGCTCACTGAAGAAACCGAATTCCGACCATCCGGACAACGAGACATTCCTTTCTGCCGCATAGACAAGCGAGAACTGAATACTTTCTGTCTGGAAACTCACAAAGAAGGTATCAACTGCTGGGACAAGGATCTTCAAAGATATATCTATTCTACCCAAGTGGAAAGTTACCACCCTTTCCGGCTTTATATGAACGAACTACCTGCCTGGGACGGAACAGATCGGTTAAAGCCCTTAGCGAAGCGGATATCTGACATTCCTCTATGGATAAAAAGCTTTCATACCTGGATGCTCGGACTTGCCGCCCAATGGCTGGGAGTAACTCAAACACAAGCAAACAGCGTGGCTCCGATACTTATCAGTGAAGAACAAGGACGCCACAAGTCTACTTTCTGCCGTATGCTGATGCCACCACAACTAGCCCGTTATTATTCGGATAATCTGAAACTAACCGCACAAGGCAATCCCGAACGTCTCCTTGCCGAGATGGGATTACTAAACATGGACGAATTTGACAAATTCGGAGCACAAAAGATGCCATTACTGAAAAATCTGATGCAAATGTCCAGCCTCAACATCTGCAAAGCCTATCAGAAAAATTTCCGGTCGCTACCTCGTATCGCTTCGTTCATCGGAACGAGCAACCGAACTGACTTACTATGTGATCCGACAGGCAGCCGCAGATTCATCTGCATTGAAGCGGAACATGATATAGACTGTACCGGAATTGAACATTCACAAATCTATGCCCAACTGAAAGAGGAACTGCTTGCAGGTGCCCGCCACTGGTTTAACAAGGAGGAAGAACACGCCTTGCAATGTCATAACATGGCATACTATCATGTCAACCCTATAGAAGACATTGTGCGCAACACATACGCGCCTGCCACATTGAATGAGTCGGATTGTCTGTCACTCTCCGCCGCTATTATTCATCAGGAATTAAAAAAGAGATTTCCCGCCGCACTACGAAGTTGTACACCTATCCAACTGGCTCAAATTTTTACCGCAACAGGTATCAGCCGACAGCATACGAGATTAGGAAATGTGTATTTGGTGAAGAGGGTGAAGGATAGTGAAGAATGAAATTACCACAGTTTATTCACAGAAGGCATCTATGAATCATCAGCTTAGTATTATGTGAAAAAAAGAATATGTCAATAATCAAGGATAGCTAGTTTTATTTTGAAATAGAGAAAGTGGCAAGTACAAGGCTGATTTGTCACTTCCTCCATTTCTTATTCCAATAATACAAAAAAGCAGTAAATTATATATTTAAATCTGCCTTATACAATGTGAGCCCGTCTTCGTTAAACTCGCAAAAGTACACTGAACGGCCATTATTTGATAGTCCATAATAACCATTTTTTCTATCTGGCAAATCAAACTTTTTGATTGGGTTTAACTGCCAGTCAAATACAAATATTGCTTCTTTCATTAGTTTTGAATCTTTATCCTCTTCGCTAAAATAGCCTTTAACATCACATAGAATATATTTATCATTAAGTTTCATTGATTCAATTCCTATATGTTTTTCATTCATCGTATTAAGTGACGCAAATGTTTTACTTCTTACCTCTTCGCGCTGCATTTTCGTGTATCTTTTTTCACCTACTACCTTTCCATTCTTGACATCAAATATATACAATATAAACTGATTACTTGCATAAAAAACAGCCATATCATTTCCTTTTACTTCAATAGAACCATCAGCGTAAGCACATTTTATTAGATCATTTGCAGACAGTTCCATATCTTTTGCTTTTCCAATATCAAAACTTTCATAATTTATTGTTTCATAAAATTTTGCTTCCTTATTATTAAATATAGCAATCGATTTCTGATTAAATTCGTTCATTTCCACTTTTTCGCTTTCAGAAAAAGCTGGCATTAAGGTTGCAAGGACAAAACCATTGGGAAGCTTAACCATTCGACGTACCCAAATACTATCCGGAACTATTGTCACAGTAAATTTTCGTTCACCCATAGGCACATTATCTATAATGTCTCTCTTGCCGAAAGTTTTTATCATATTTGGATATGCATAAAGTTGAACGGAATCACCTATTATTTGAAAATCTTCTAATTCTGTTAATTCATTGGCCGCTCTTCCTCTTGATGCTATTGTAGATAATTTCTTTCCAGTATTTAAATCATAGCAAAATCCAAAATTCTCCTCATTCTCTTCGACAGACCATAGTATAGAGTCATCAATCATACAGAAGCCCCTTTCAAAAATGTCAAACTTATTAAAAGGCTTAAATTCCAATTTTTCGGTAACAGGAAAATCTGTATCTATATTTGAAATAGGGATGATCTGATTTTTGACCGTGCTATTACAACTAAAAAAAAATATGCCAATTAAAAGCAATAAAAGTTGAGCATTTGTTTTCATAAGTGTGTATTTTTAAATAATTAATGATAATTATTTGCGAAAATAGTTATTATCTTTATCTTTGCAAAGAATACCTGCATTTTTATACCAAACAAAATAAAAATAATATGAAAACACCTCAAAAAAGAATTTTCTTGTTAGCTTGTTTAGGCTTAACAGTTGCAACAATTACATTTGCTGGAAAAATTGACGTTCCTTCTCCTCCGGGAAGACCTAGTGCTTGTGACATAAATGTCAATTGGTGTAAATTAAGATTTTTAAAACCCATGAACGATGGAGGGTCACGAATACAATTCTATCGTATTGAGTTTAGAAAAAAGAATCAGCTAAGTGGATATTTCAAGGAAACGCCGAAAATCAATTTTCCTATGATGATATAATACAAGCCCACGTTGACAATAGAGTTGGAGCAGTTCCAGTAGCATTTCGTGTTTTTGCAAACAATGAGATCGGTCGAGGTGAACCATCAAAACCTTCTAACCTTATAACATTTGAAGATCCATTTTAATTACATAAAACAATAAAAATCCCGAATAGTCATACCACAGAGAGTTATTCGGGATCTTTGCTTATAAAAAGCTAAATGATTACTACAAAAATAATGAACAGCCTCCGATCCACATAAAATAGTCACATAAAACACAGAGAAAATCACCAATACTATTCAATAAACAAATTATTTTTTTGTATAAATATAGTAATGGAGCCAAAATTTCAAGTTTAAAAGACAACAAAACCAAAGACGTAAACACAAATGCAAAAAAGACTACTATTAGTATCCATAGGATGGCTACTCTGTAGTGCCATCACCGGACAAAATCTAACCACGAGAAATATAACCCTCGAACAAGCGATCGAGATTGCTCATGCCCGTTCTCCACAAGTTCAGATGGCACAACTTAATTTTATGGCGCAGTATTGGGACTTCCGTTCCTATAAGGCACAGTTTCTCCCATCGCTTAATTTGCATGGAAATTTGGGAAACTATAACCGCTCACTAGTAGATGTGCGTGACCCAGAAACGGGGCGTATCAGCTATGTGGCAAACAATACATTGAATAATAATTTGTCTATTTCAATAGATCAAAATATCCCTCTGACAGGCGGTAAAGTATCACTTAACACATCGCTCGACCGGTTGGACCAGTTTAATTATGGCACGCAGATATACAATTCAAATCCACTTACAATCCACTACACACAGCCTCTACGATCGTTTAATGAATTAAAATGGAGAAAAAAGACGGAGCCTTTACGCTATGAAAAGGAGAAGAAGGTATATTTAGAGTCGATGGAGAATATAACCCTTCAGACTACCTCACAATTCTTTTCCGTCTTATCGGCACAGACCAGTCATCAGAAAAATGAAGAAAACCTGAATGATACCCGAAGCATGTACGATATAGCGCTCAAACGCTCTGCGATTGGTACTGTGACAAAAAGTGAACTATTACAGTTGGAATTGGCTCTGATGAATGCAGAACTAACAGTTAGTAATAGCAGAACAAATTTAGAAATTGCTCTTTTCAACTTTAAGACCTATCTGGGCATTTCGGAAAGTACTTCTTTTAAACTACTACCGCCAACAATAGCCCCGGATGTTATCATGGAATACGACTTTGTATTAGATAAAGCCTTACAAAACTCATCGCAAAATCTTTCACTTCAACTGAAAGAAATAGAAGCACAGCAGGATGTAGCACAAGCCAAAGCAGCAAAAGGAATTCAGGTGGAGCTACAGGCAAATCTGGGTTTCTCACAAACGGGAAATAGTTTCAATGAAGCATATCGCTTATTGAAAGATCAAGAAATTGTCGGAGTTTCGCTGACAATGCCTATTTACGACTGGGGTATGAGCCGGGGAAAAGTAAAGATGGCTGAAGCAAAAGCTCGATTGGCACGCACACAGAACGAACAGGATGCCATACAATTTCAACAAGATATTCGAATTAAAGTGATGCAGTTCAACCAACAAGGCAGGCAGTGCGAAATATCAGCAAAGGCTTTGATCGTTGCGCAACAGCGGTATGATATCACCAAAGACAGATTCCTGAACGGAGGTATTACCGTGACCGATCTGAACACGGCACAAAAAGAGTTGGATGATGCTAGCGGACAATATATATCGCAACTGAGTACCTTTTGGGGTGCCTATTTTGAGTTGAGAAAATTGTCATTATATGACTTTATTCATAAAAAAGATATTAGTGCGGAATTCGATCAAATCATTGAAAGATAAAATCATTGAAAAAGAAAAGTTATGAAGAAATTATTCCTATATAAAAGTCTCTTGATGATTATTTGCCTGTTGGGAGCGGCAGCTTGCGGTGACGGAAAGAAAAAAGAAGAAGCTTTAATCGGTAAGAGTGATGAGAAAACACAGTTGATTACTGTCGATACGATGATATTAACCAAACGGTCCTTCCAAAAACAAATCGTATGTAACGGTAAGCTGCGCGCAGTAGTGAAAAGTGACCTAGCATTTAATGGTTCGGGGATTATTACCGCCATTCATATACGCAACGGAGATAGAGTTGCAAAGGGAATGACGTTGGCAGTGCTTAATACGAAAGAGGCCGAAATAGAGCTGCGGAAAAGCCGCCGTGCGATGACAAAAGCAAATATTGACCTGGTAGATAAACTGATTGGACAGGGATACACAGCTGATACGACAGCCGTTCCAACCGCTATTTTGCAGAATATGAAAGCGTCATCGGGATATGAGAGCGCAATGGATCAATTAGAGGCAGCCGAACGCCAGTTGGCTAATTGTTATTTAACCGCACCGTTTAGTGGCCGCGTGGCAGATTTGGATTCCAAGGTATATGGCCGTTCGACAGACAAACTATGCACATTGATTGATGACTCCTATTTTGATGTGGAATTTAGTGTATTAGAGGCCGAAATGGAAGAAGTAGCACGAGGGTTACGAATCTCGGTATCTCCTTTTATCAATGAGGATCAACATTTTACGGGTGAGATTACAGAAGTCAACCCCTTGATTAATGAGCAAGGACAAATTAAAGTACGAGCGAAAGTACGTAACTATAATAACTATTTAATAGAGGGAATGAATGTAAAGATTCTGCTGGAGCGTGAAGTGAAGCAGCAGTTTGTTGTTCCGAAAGATGCGGTGGTGCTTCGAGACGGGTTCCAAGTGATTTTCCGTTATAAAGATGGCAGAGCGGTATGGACGTATGTGGATGTGGTTATGTCTAATATTGATTCTCATGTGATTACGGGTAATGCCAAAAAACAGACCACTATTTCGGAGAATGATGTTGTGATTGTATCCAACAATCTGAATCTGGCAGATGAAACAGAGGTGACGCCTAATTAAAATGTCTGATTGGCGAACCTTTAACCCCTAAAAAGTATGATAAAGAAACTAATCACACGTCCCATAGCAGTGACAATGAGCGTGATTGCTATCATGGTGATGAGTCTGGTGGCGATAGGATATCTACCGGTATCGCTTATGCCGGCTATCAACATACCGCAGATCACCGTACAGGTGGCGGCTCCCGGCATGTCGGTGCGTGAGATAGATAACGTTCTGCTAAAGCCTCTCAAGAATCAGTTGTCGCAGGTGGCAGGACTGAAAAATATAACTGCAGAAGCTCGCGCCGATATCGGAACTATTTATATGGATTTTGAGCCCGACTGCAATATAGATATTGTCTTTATTGATGTCAACGAAAAGATGGACCGGGCAATCACTTCACTTCCGAAAGATGTGGAGCGTCCTAAGGTAATCAAAGCCAGCGTGACCGATATTCCGGCTTTCTATCTTAATCTATCACTCAAAAATGGCATTCCGGGCAAAGAGGGAGAACTTCGTGAAGCCGGTATTGAGTTCAGCGAGCTGGGACAGTTTGCCCGTGACGTTATCTCCAAACGTATCGAACAGTTGCCACAAACAGCGATGGTCGATATCAGCGGTGTGGTGACGCCCGAATTACTTTGTATTCCGAATTATGCCAAATTGACTTCTATGGGAGCAGATATCAGTCTGCTTGAACAAGCAATCAATAACAACAATGTCTCTTTGGGAGCGTTGAGCATCAAAGATGGTCAGTATCGTTACAGCATCCATTTTGATGCCCGCATCATTTCAAAAGAGGATATTGAAAATATATATATCAAACACGACGGACGTATCTACCAGTTCAAAGAACTATGTGAGATTGTGCAACGTCCCGCCAAAAGAAGCGGATTGGTACGTAGTAAAGGGGATCCAGCCATTTCGATGGCGATTATTAAACAGAACGACGCCAAAATGGAGGATCTGCAACAGAGTATCGCTACACTGATAGATGATCTGGAAAAAGAACATCCGAATATCCGGTTCGAACTGACCCGCGATCAAACCAAACTGTTGACCTACTCAATCGACAATCTGGGCAGTAACCTGTTGGTAGGTGGTATTTTAGCGGCACTAGTCATCTTCCTGTTTATGAAAGACCTGCGTTCACCGATGTTGATCGTTGTGACCATCCCTCTGTCTTTGGTCATTACCCTGTTGGCGTTCCACCTGTTGGGTATCTCACTCAACATCATCTCTTTATCCGGATTAGTTCTCGGTACGGGTATGATTGTTGACAACTCGATCATTGTAATTGATAATATATCGCAAAAATGGCGATCGGGAATGAAGCTTGACGACTCCATCGCCGAAGCAGTCAGTGAGGTTTTTACTCCAATGCTAAGTAGTGTGCTGACCACCTGTTCAGTCTTCTTACCGCTAATTTTTTTAAGTGGTACAGCCGGTGCGCTGTTCTACGATCAGGCAATGGCGGTGACAATAGCACTGTTCGCTTCCTTACTCGTAGCGGTGCTGGTACTTCCGGTCTATTTTTATCTGATGTATAAAAAGCTATCGCCATATACCGAAAATCGTTTTATAGCCCGCATCTTTACCTTCAATTATTATCGGCCGTATGAGAAAACACTAAAATGGACACTCCGACATGGCAAATTGACTATTATCTGCTTTATAACACTCATTCCGATAACCTATTTCATCTATCAGATGGTTGAAAAAAGCCGTCTGCCACATATCTCTCATGATGACACTATTATGACAGTCGACTGGAATAGCGGTATATCGCTCGAAGAGAACGACTTACGAGTACATCGTCTGTTGTCACAGGTTGACAGTCTGACCGAGCAAACCACCTCAATGGTTGGCGTGCAGCAGTTTTTAATGTCGCATACCAAAGAAATCACTTCTTCCGAAAGCGTTGTTTATATCAAGGCGAAAGATGCGGAAACACTGGCTAAGATAGAGAAGAAACTGACAGATTATATAGCCGAAAAACATCCGAAAGCATTAGTTACATTCCAGGTTTCGGGTAATATCTTTAATATGATATTTGCCGAACAGGGAAGTCCATTGGTGGTACAATTGCACAGCAAAGGAGGAGAAGCTCCGACCGTGGAACAGATAACAGGATTAGTAGGAAAGATTCGAAAGGCACTGCCCGATGTGGTTGTTCCTCCAGCTGTCATGGAGCAAAATATCCGCTATATAGCCGATGTGGAAGCGATGGCGGTATATGATATTACGTATGATGACATCTACGGAAAGATGAAAAATTTCATCAGCCAGAACACATTATTTCGCATCAACCAAGGCGGTTATTCAATGCCCGTCACAACGGGCGATTCACGTGCCGAGGCATCCGACATCTTATCGGGCAAGGTGCGCAATAAGTATGGTGTGGAGATACCGCTCTCAATGGTAATCCGTGAAACCAAAGGAGAAGATTTCAAGAAACTCTATTCCGGCAGTGCCGGTGACTACCATCCTATCGCTCTTGATGTGCCGGACAGCAATGTAAAACAAGTGATGAAGACCATCGAGCAGGTTGTAAAGGAGGATAAGAACTTCTTCGTGACCTTTACCGGCGAGTATTTTTCGAGCCGGGAGACTATCAAAGAATTGATTATCATTCTATTGGTAGCAATCTCGCTACTCTATTTTATTCTGGCAGCACAGTTTGAAAGTATCATTCAACCGCTAATCATCCTTTCGGAGATTGTCGTTGATGTCTTCTTTGTGTTGCTTGGTTTGTGGCTCTTTGGTGAAAGTTTGAATATCATGTCAATGATCGGTTTGGTGGTGATGAGTGGTATTATCATCAATGATTCGATCTTGAAAGTAGATACAATCAATCGATTGCGAAAACAGGGTATGCCGGTACTAAAAGCGGTTTTTGCAGGTGGACACAGTCGCCTGAAACCGATCATTATGACTTCGCTAACAACCATATTAGCCATTGCCCCCTTCCTGAATCGGGTGGATATGGGGTCGGATCTGCAATATCCGTTATCGCTCTCAATTATTATCGGCATGACAGTCGGAACACTTATCAGTCTGTTCTTTATACCGTTGATCTATTATATTATTTACCGTAAACGCTAATCCTGCTGCTCATGAGTAAAGATATGATAAAGAAAGGTTTTTTAGAGCGAATCCCCAGCTTTTCCCTCATCCTAATTATGACAGTATTGATGGTGATTGGGGCAGCCCTGATACCGATGCTGAGGATCGCTTATAAACCCACTCCCAAACAGGGGGATGAATTAAACGTCTCGTTCAATTGGCCAGGGGCGTCACCTCGTGTGATTGAACAGGAGATCACCTCTAAAATAGAAGGAATGGTCTCGTCAGTGGTCGGTGTCGAGAAAACGTCCTCTACCTCCTCCTACGGAAGTGGAAATGTGGCAATCAAACTGAAAGAGAATGCCAACATATCTGCCGTCCGTTTTGAAATATCTTCCCTGTTGAAACAAGTAGCCGGAAAGTTACCTGAGGGAGCCGGCTATCCCTCTTTGTCGGGAGGAGATGTCGGAAGCGGCATGAAACAGAGCTCCAGACAAGTTTTGTCTTATATCATCAATGCGGATATGGATCCGGCTTATATTCAGAATTATGTGGAGAGAAATATCAAGCCCTACCTGACACAGATTGATTATGTGCGCGAGATCACTGTTTCGGGAGCACCTCAAACTTATCTGGATATTGAGTATGACCCGATAGAGTTACATAATTACGGTTTAGAATCCAGTATAATCACATCAGGACTTCAAAACTTTTTAGGGCAACGATCTATTGTAGGAGATATTGACCGGATCGACCGCAACGGTAATAAAGAACGTATCACACTACTTCTGGAGACTGAAGCACTCGGATCTGATATTGGAAAAACGCCACTAACCACCATCAATGGCAAAATCATCTATTTGGATAATATTGCTAAATTAGATTATAAGAAACGGCGGGAAGACAATTTTTACCGCATCAACGGTCTGAATACAATCAATCTAAGTATATCAGCCGATGCTGATGTGAATATCATCACAGCTTCCGCCGAACTGCGTAAGCGGATGGAAGAGGTACAAGCCAATCTTTCAGATGGATTATATGTCTCTCTGACTAATGATGAGGCTAAAGAGGTGCGTGAAGAGGTCAACAAACTGATAAAGCGAACATTCCTATCGCTACTATTTCTTTTTCTATTCATCTGGATATCAAGCCGAAGCGGTCGTTATCTATCCATTATCGCTGTGTCACTCTTTGCCAATGTGCTGATAGCAGTTATCTTCTTCTATCTGTTTGACATAGAGTTGAATTTAATCTCGTTAGCCGGTGTTGCCGTATCATTCGGAATAATGATTGATACCACCATTGTGATGGTGGATCACTACAGTTATTACCGCAATAGAAGTGTCTTTATTGCTATCTTGGCGGCACTGCTCACCACAATCGGATCATTAGTGGTTATCTTTTTTATGCCCGACTATGTAAAGGGAACGCTGAATGATTTTGCAACCATTATTATTATCAATCTCTGTGTTGCCCTGTTTGTAGCCTTGTTTTTTGTACCGGCAATAATTGATCGCAACGGTCTGAACCGCCGCCAAGAGAAAAAGCACTATCGTCGCTGTCGTAGAATCATAAAATGGAATAAATTCTACAATGGCTATATTACCTTTACTCAAAAACGGAAATGGATCTACATCACAATTCTGGTGTTGGCATTTGGCATTCCATTGAACCTGTTGCCACAAAAATTGGATCAGCCTTATTATTTATATGGCAATAAAGGAAAGCCAGAGCTCAAATGGTACGAAGTGCTATACAATAAGACAATCGGCAGCGAATTTTATCAAAACAAATTGCGCCAGCCGCTTGAGAAGATAACAGGTGGAACCCTACATCTATTCTCATCCACTCAATCCTCCCGCACATTTACGCAGAGTGACCCTGGTGTAAAACTTTATATATCGGCCAAACTGACCGAAAAAGGCGATGCGGAAGAATTGAATCAAAAGATGTGGCAAATGGATCACTTTCTGGCAGAATATAAAGAGATCGAACGATTTGTGACCCAAGTGAAAGGAGAAAGTGGTACTATTGAAGTAGAGTTCACCGATGAGTACAAGTATGGGGCATTCCCACGACACTTGGAGTCGCAAGTGATAAAAAAAGCGCTATCAATAGGTGGTGTAGACTGGAGCACAACAGGGGTAAGTGAGAAAAGATTCTCTAACTCACTCACACAGAGACAAGGATCACACCGCATCGGACTAAGCGGTTATAACTATGACCAACTTTACAAACATGCTGAAACGATAGTCGAAAAGATCAAAAAGAATAAAAGGGTTACTAATATCGGTATCGAGTTAGGAGGTTCCGGCGATTGGGCCAGTCAGGACAATATGGCTGATGAGATGTATATCAAATATGATATGAAAAAAATCACACTCTATGATCTGAATCTCAACCAAGGGTACTCTGCACTGTCTGCACTGCTCAACGAAGGGGCAATAGGCACTTATCGCAATAAAGACCAGTACATAGCCATTGATTACCACTCTACACAACGTGATAAATTTGATGTATGGCATTTGATGAACAGCTATATAAATGTAGGAGACAACCCGATCCGCTACTCTCATATCGGAGAGATCGGCCGGCGTTCTACCAGCATTCAAATTACCAAAAACAATCAAGTGTACTCGCTTGATGTGTCATTTGATTATATGGGACCGACTGAACTGTCCGATTCATTCATCAAGAAAACGACCGAAGAAGTGAATGCTACTCTGCCGGTAGGTTTTCGCACAACCAATACAAGTTACGGATGGTATAATGACAGGGGAACGCAATATTGGCTGATTCTGCTAATTGTTGTCATTATCTTCTTCACTTGTTCGATCTTGTTTGAGTCGCTACGCCAACCACTTGTGATTATATCGCTGATTCCTATATCATTTATTGGGACTTTTTTGACATTCTATTTTTCCCGGATTAATTTTGGAACAGGAGGTTTTGCATCATTGGTTTTATTGAGTGGATTGGTGGTTAATGCCGCGATTTATGTCATAAACGAGTACAACGCCATTCGTAATAATCATCCCGACCGAGCTAAACGAATTTCTCCCGTAAGACTCTATGTAAAGGCTTATAACCATAAGATTATCGCGGTCTTACTGACAGTATTATCTACTGTACTGGGATTAGTTCCGTTCTTGATTGATGGTCCACAGGCAGAAGCATTTTGGTTCTCCTTTGCAATCGGCACTATGGGAGGCCTACTGTTTTCAATGATCGCATTGGTGTTCTTTATGCCAATATTGATGCCGTTATTTCATAAACACGAAATACACTGCTGCAATCAGACAAATAAATGCAGCCAGATGATTCCAATGTAAAGCCTCACCTTTAAAGAAGATGGTAGTGAACACTGTAAAAATAACAAGTGTTATTACCTCTTGAATGACTTTTAGTTGCATCAATGAAAACGGGCCTCCATTGCCTATAAAGCCAATGCGATTGGCCGGTATCTGACAGGAATATTCAAAAAAGGCGATCGCCCAGCTGAACGCAATCACACCGATCAGCGGAAGAGCTGCGAACCAACTGTACTCCTGTTTCATCTTTAAATGTCCGTACCAAGCAAATGTCATAAAGACATTAGATACAATCAGTAACAAAATGGTATAGAATCCTTTCATAACAATCTATTCAAATTAATCTATTTTATCCGGTAATAAATCTTCCTGTACATTGGTCATACTTCCCCAAAGACTGTAACGCGCCTCCGGGTTCATCGCTTCCAGTTGCCTCAAAATACCTTTCATATCACTCCGGCTGGACTGCGATTCATAAGGACAATTCTTCACTTGCTTCTGATAATGACGCAAAGCTGCCAATTCTACCAAATCGGCTTCATGAACCAGACACATCGGACGAATAATTGTCATATCAAACTTCTTCATCATCAACCGGGGCGGCATTGTACTGAAAGCTCCCTGATAAGTGATATTCATCAATAAAGTTTCCAAAATATCATCCATATGGTGACCGAGAGCGATTTTATTGCATCCGTGTTCCTTAGCAACTGTGAACAGGGCTTTCCGACGGTTCCATGAACAGAGGAAGCAGGGAGATTTACGTGTGTCGGTAGCAGGATCAAAAGCTGTCTCATACTGCACAAAGGGAACTCCATACGTCTCACAGTGCGCTTTCAAATATTCCGTATCACTCTGATAAGGAATATTCTTCATCACTACATGGACGGCAACGACAGAAAAGCGAGGTTTATAGATACGTGCGCGTCTCCCCAACAGTTCCACAAGCGCCAACGAATCTTTTCCTCCCGATAGTCCGATAAGGATTTTGTCTCCTTCTTCTATCAATCCATATTGCACCACTCCTTTATTAAACCGCCGTTCAATGCGGCGAATGGTTTTCTCTTCTTCCGTAAATTGTGTCATATCTTTAAAAATCGGCTGCAAAAGTAAGCGAAAAGAATGATTTAAAGAAGAATTAACATAATAGAATCACTGAAAAAGGGTTTATTTCTAATAAATTTGTACTTTTGAACAATTGATAAATGGACCGGTGCCCGAAAGCAGCAATGTTTTCAATCTACCCGTCACTCATAAACGCTCAAAACGATGAAAGGAAAATATATTCTATTTTTAATTTGCAGCCTCTTCCTTTGCGAAGTCTCTGCACAAACGTTGGAACAGGCACGCACCTTATTTACCAAAGGTGAGTACGAACAAGCCAAACCAGTTTTTAAGAAGTATACTAAATCACAACCGTCGAACGGGAATTATAATTATTGGTATGGCGTATGTTGCCTGAAAACCGGAGAGGCAGAAGAGGCGGTGAAACCTCTTGAAATAGCGGTAAAGAAACGTATCACCGGTGGACAACTCTATTTGGGACAAGCATATAATGAGACGTACCGCTTCGAAGATGCCGTGAACTGCTTTGAAGAATACATCGCAGACTTAAGTAAACGCAAGAAACCGACGGAAGAAGCGGAGAAACTTCTGGAGAAAAGCAAATCTGACCTTCGTATGTTGAAGGGGGTTGAGGAAGTATGTATCATCGACAGTTTCGTTGTGGACAAAGCAACTTTCCTGAACGCTTACAAGATCAGCGAAGAATCGGGCAAACTGTTTACTTTCAATGAATTCTTCAAGACAGAAGGAGATCATCCGGGAACTGTTTATGAAACAGAAATCGGAAATAAAATTTATTATAGCGAAAAGGGCGAGAAAGGTAATCTTGATATCTTTTCAAAGAACAAGTTGTTGAATGAATGGAGTGACGGACGTCCGTTACCGGGTAGTATCAATGCTTCCGGGAATGCGAATTATCCGTTTGTTCTATCGGATGGAGTCACCGTTTATTACGCCAGCGATGGCGAGGGATTGGGTGGCTATGATATTTTTGTCACTCGCTACAACACGAATACCGACACTTATCTTGTTCCGGAAAATGTGGGTATGCCGTTCAACTCGCCGTACAACGATTATATGTACGTCATCGATGAATACAACAACCTCGGATGGTTTGCTTCCGACCGTTTCCAACCGGAAGGAAAGGTATGTATTTATGTATTCATCCCTAACACTTCCAAACAGACTTATAATTATGAAGCAATGGAGCAGCAAGAGATCATTCGTCTGGCACAGATTCATTCGCTGAAAGAAACCTGGAAGGATAAACAAGCGGTTACCGAAGCACTGCAACGATTGAAAGCTGCTATCAGTCATAAGCCCAAAGAACGCCGTGCCATGGACTTTGAGTTTGTCATTGACGACCATACGACTTACTATCTGATGAGCGACTTTAAATCCGCAAAAGCCAAGACACTTTTCCAACGCTATCAGCAGATGGAAAAAGACTATTATCAACAAGAAGAAAAGCTGAACGGCCTTCGTCAACAATATGCCGGTGCCAACCAACAGGGAAAAGCCAAAATGGCTCCTGCCATTCTCGACCTCGAAAAGCGGATACTGCAAATGTCCGAAGAACTCGATGCTCTCGAAGTGAATGTACGTAATGCAGAAAAAACAAAATAAATAATAACTCTGAACTATGGATATACTCATTATCGCCGTTCTCATTATTGCCGCAGTCATACTGTTTCTGGTAGAACTGTTCGTCATCCCGGGCATTAGTCTGGCCGGAATTTCTGCATTGGTTTGCATCCTGTATGCCAACTACTATGCATTCACCAATTTAGGTATGGCAGGAGGATTTGTCACTCTTGGCATATCAGCGGTTGCCTGCATCGGATCACTGATTTGGTTTATGCGATCGAAAATGCTGGACAAACTGGCGTTGAAAAAAGATATCGATTCAAAAGTAGACCGTAGCGCAGAAGATAGCGTCAAAGTGGGTGATATAGGAATCAGTACTACCCGCCTGGCACAAATCGGTTATGCCGAGATTAACGGAAAAATTGTAGAGGTAAAGTCAATAGACGGGTTCCTCAATGAGAAGACTCCGATAATCGTAAGCCGGATCACCGACGGTACAATCATGGTTGAGAAACACAAAGAATAATATTCACTTAATAAAAACATCAATGGAATCATCTTTCTACTTGCCTATCTTTCTGATAGCCGGAGGTATTATCTTCTTGATAATATTTTTCCATTACGTGCCGTTCTTCCTTTGGTTGTCGGCTAAAGTTTCGGGAGTTAACATCTCGCTGATACAACTATTCTTAATGCGTATACGTAACGTTCCGCCGTATATCATCGTTCCGGGAATGATCGAAGCTCACAAAGCCGGTCTGAAAAATATCACCCGCGACGAACTGGAAGCCCATTATCTGGCTGGCGGACACGTAGAAAAGGTAGTTCACGCCTTAGTATCGGCATCGAAAGCCAACATCGAATTGCCTTTCCAGATGGCTACTGCTATCGACTTGGCAGGACGTGACGTATTCGAAGCTGTACAGATGTCTGTAAACCCGAAAGTGATTGATACTCCTCCTGTAACGGCTGTTGCGAAAGACGGTATCCAGTTGATAGCTAAGGCTCGTGTTACAGTACGTGCCAATATCCGCCAGCTGGTCGGTGGTGCAGGTGAAGATACGATCCTTGCCCGTGTAGGTGAAGGTATCGTTTCGTCTATCGGTTCTTCTGAAAACCATAAATCGGTATTGGAGAATCCGGATTCTATCTCTAAACTTGTACTTCGTAAAGGTCTGGACGCAGGAACTGCTTTCGAGATTCTGTCTATTGATATTGCGGACATCGACATAGGTAAGAACATCGGTGCGGCTCTGCAAATCGATCAGGCTAATGCAGATAAGAATATTGCACAGGCAAAAGCTGAAGAGCGCCGTGCTATGGCAGTAGCTTCCGAACAGGAAATGAAAGCAAAAGCACAGGAAGCTCGTGCCAAAGTGATTGAAGCAGAAGCTGAAGTTCCTAAAGCAATGGCTGAAGCTTTCCGCAGTGGAAACTTGGGCATCATGGATTATTATCGCATGAAGAATATCGAAGCTGATACTTCCATGCGTGAGAATATCGCCAAGCCGACAACGGGCAATGCTGGCAATCAGCCATTGAGCAAATAATCGTTCACAAACGCCGGAATCCGATTTTATTTCAGTCGTAAGACGTTCTCCCCTTTCCTATGGAAAAAGAAAGAGACTTCTTCTGAACTTAAATCCGGTTCCGGCGTTTCTATTTATAGATACAATCCTATTATAAAACTAAAACCTTTCAATGACATGAAAAAGTACTTTCCATCCTCTGAATTGATAATCAATGAAGACGGTTCAGTATTCCATCTTCACGTAAAACCCGAATGGTTGGCAGATAAAGTAATCCTGGTAGGTGACCCCGGACGTGTAGCACTCGTAGCTTCTCATTTCGAAAACAAAGAATGTGAAGTGGAAAGCCGCGAATTCAAAACCATCACGGGTACTTATAAAGGTAAACGGATTACGGTAGTCTCTACAGGAATCGGTTGCGATAACATCGACATCGTAATGAATGAATTAGATGCACTCGCCAATATCGACTTTGTCACCCGCGAAGAAAAGGATCAGTTCCGCCAACTGGAATTAGTGCGTATCGGCACATGTGGCGGTCTGCAACCCAATACGCCTGTCGGAACTTTTGTATGTTCGCAAAAGTCCATCGGTTTCGACGGGTTACTGAATTTCTATGCCGGACGTAATGCCGTATGCGATTTGCCTTTCGAACGTGCTTTCCTCAATCACATGGGTTGGTCGGGAAATATGTGCGCTCCTGCTCCTTACGTCATTGATGCCAGTGAAGAATTGATCGACCGGATCGCCAAAGACGACATGGTACGTGGAGTGACAATCGCTGCCGGAGGTTTCTTTGGTCCTCAAGGACGTGAACTTCGTATCCCGTTAGCAGACCCGAAACAAAATGATAAGATTGAAGCGTTCGAATATAAAGGTTACAAAATTACCAACTTCGAAATGGAAAGTTCAGCTTTGGCAGGCCTTAGCCGATTGATGGGACACAAGGCTATGACCGTCTGCATGGTGATAGCCAACCGACTTATCAAAGAGGCCAACACCGGATATAAGAATACAATCGATACGCTAATTAAGACAGTACTTGACAGGATATAAATCTATATTTAGGAGAGTTAAATTGTAATCGAAAGAATAAAATTGCAATTAAAAGAATGTATAATGGCTTGAATCTTTCACTGATAATATGTGTAGATTCAAGCCATTGTTTTTTTATTAATAACCAATCGTAAATCTCTCCTGGTGGTGTTTCGGATATTCCAGTTCATCAATCATGGCGGCGGCATAATCTTCAACAGAGATATGGCTGTTTCCTACAATATCTACAATCATATCATCTTTTCCCAACCGATAACGTCCTGTACGTACTCCCGGACGCATATCCGCTGCCGGAGAGAAAAATACCCAGTCTATTTCCTTTTCTTTCTTTAAAAAGTTCAGATAGAACTCTCCTAGAGCTTTCACTCCCGGCAATATATTTTCGGGTACTTCACCGGAATCCATCAGACGCAAGCCCGGAGCGATAAACAAAGAACCGGCACCGCCCACCATCAAAAAACGATTAACACCCGCTTTCTTCACTCCATCAATAATGGTCAGATAAACTTTGATTGTTTCATCGTATATATCAGGATTATTCCATCCCGGATTGAATGCACTAATAACAGCATCTGCACCTTTACAAACGCCAGCCACTTCATCAAGCGCGGAGACATCGGCTTTCACCACTTTCAGATTTTCATTCTCTATCTTTATCTTTTCCGGATGACGAACTACTGCCGTAACCTCGAAACCACGATTCAATGCTTCATTCAAAAGGGCAGAGCCCACAAAGCCGCTTGCCCCGATAAGGACTATCTTTTTCACTTTCTCCATATTCTAATATATTATAATGTTACTACTATATAATAAATAACACTACAACATTCAGAATGTTAGTTCTCTTTTAGAAAATTAATTATCCGATATAAGATTCTATTGTCTCTTTCAACCTTTCCAAAGAATAGGGTTTTGAGATAACAGCGTTGCATCCTGCCTGAATAGCCTGTTGCTGTTCTGTATAGAAAGCATACGCGGTCACTGCAATAATAGGTACAGTCAGAGAAATAGTACGAATCTTTTCAGTGGCTTGAATACCGTCCATGATCGGCATACGGATATCCATCAGAATCAAATCCGGCTTTTCGCGGATGAAACTATTGATGGCTTCCTGTCCGTTGCGTACCCATGAAATAATATATTCCTTATTCAGAAGAATATTAAGTTGGGCAAAGTTCGACTCAATGTCTTCTACCACCAATATCTTTTTACGTTTATCCTCATCGACATTCTTCTTATGCGGAAGTCTTCTTTCGACAACCTCCTTCGGTATTTCCTGATAGGGTAAATAGAGTGCAAACACACTCCCCTGCCCTAATTCTGAAGTTACTTCGATACGGCCGCCCAGTCGTTCTACAATGCTTTTACAAATTGAAAGCCCTAATCCGGTGCCCTGCACAAAGTCATTCAGTTTCTCAAAACGGGTGAAAATTTGAGGGAGTTTCTCTTTGGATATACCACAACCCGTATCGCTGACATACAGTTTCAGCCAGGATCCTTCATGTTTCAAGCCTAAAGTTATACTTCCCTTTTCCGTATTTTTAATTGCGTTCGACAAGAAATTGAACAATACCTGCATCACACGGTTACGATCAGTAGAAGTCCAGTATTCTCCTTCGGGACGAATCACTTTTAATTCTACATTCGACTTCATCTTCAGCTGGTGCACTTTTTCCACTTCTTCCACTAGTCCTGCGATCTCAACCTGCTGGAAATGCATTTCCGATTTGCCGGATTCAATACGGGAAAGGTCTAAAATATCATTGATTAACTGTAATAACAAGTTACTGTTTTTCTGAATAATTTCCAGATACTCCATTTTCTCTTCTTCACTTTCTGTCACTGCGATAATCTCCGAAAAACCAACAATAGCATTCAACGGAGTACGAATTTCATGGCTCATATTAGCTAAAAAGACCGACTTCATTTTATCAGCATCTTCCGCACGACGTTTAGCTTCGATCAATTCCTGCGAACGCTGAATCCGGTCTCCGATGTCATGTATCAACGCAAGTACCCTGTTTCCTTCAAAGGGGGCGATACGTGCCTGAAAATAATGCAGACTTCCATCCACTTCAAGCGGATATTCTATTTCCTTCAACTTACCATCACGCAAACATTCCCTAATGTTACAAATAAACAAGTCGCTAACCTCCGGTGAATAAATAGATCGTCCATCTGCTCCGCGTAGCACTTCCACAGGGTGAAGCAATATCGTTCCCGGTGCCATCAGGACATCGGTAATAAAGAAATTATCATCAAAAATAAAAATGAATTCCGGCAATGCTTCAATTATTTTGCGATTATACTCTTCCAGATATTTGATATGTTGCTCCTTTTCGCATTGTGAAGTGACGTTCACCGTATATGCCAGCAGTTTACCCGGATGACTTTCGCAACTCTCTTTGTAAGACAGAAAATGATCTTCCAGCCAAATTACTTTCCCTTGTTCACTTATACAACGAACTCTAATTTGTGAGGTCTTAGAGTCTGATGAAAGCATTTCTGCAAAGGCTTGTTTATAGAATTCAATATCTTCCGGATGAATAAACCGATAGAAATCATCTATATCTTCAAAAATGATCCCGGCATCCTTTAATCCCAGTGTAAAAAAATAATCGTTTGAAAAGGAGCATTTGCCCGTAATGATATCATATTCCCACAAAGCTATTTGATGAGCTGCAAGGACAGAAAGTATTTCTTGTGAGTTCTCCCGTATGAGTTCACTCTTTTCATTGGAAGAATATAAATTAATCGCTGGTTCCATAAGCATTATTGTTTTATTTTGTTTGGTGTACCACTGCACGGCAGCAAATATAAACAAATAAAGCACAAGTTGTGCTCAATTTTCTGTTTTTTACTTAGAAACAATTATCTTTGCTCATCCAAAAAGAAAAAACAATGATTCAAGATACTATCTGTGCCATCGCTACCGCTCAAGGCGGTGCTATCGGAAGCATCCGCGTTTCCGGTCCGGAAGCTATTTCTATTACCGGCAGCATCTTCAAGCCAGCCAAAGCTGGCAAATTATTGAGCGAACAAAAACCATATACTTTGACATTCGGGCGTATTTATGACGAAGACGAGATGATTGATGAAGTGCTCGTCAGCCTTTTCCGTGCTCCTCATTCATATACGGGAGAAGACAGCACGGAAATCACGTGTCATGGTTCCACTTATATTCTTCAACAGGTAATGCAGTTGCTTATTAAAAACGGTTGCCGCATGGCCCAGCCGGGAGAATATACGCAACGTGCTTTCCTCAATGGAAAAATGGATTTAAGTCAGGCAGAAGCTGTGGCGGACTTGATTGCTTCTTCATCTGCTGCCACTCACCGATTGGCAATGAGCCAGATGCGGGGTGGATTCAGTAAAGAGCTGACAGATCTACGCAACAAGTTGTTGAATTTCACTTCCATGATTGAATTAGAGTTGGATTTCAGCGAAGAGGATGTGGAATTTGCCGATCGTTCGGCATTAAGGAAACTGGCAGATGAAATTGAACAGGTCATTTCGCGGTTGGCTCATTCATTTAGTGTCGGCAACGCCATTAAGAATGGTGTTCCCGTAGCTATCATCGGTGAAACAAATGCCGGAAAATCGACTTTACTGAATGTATTATTGAATGAGGATAAAGCCATTGTCAGTGATATTCACGGGACAACACGTGATGTAATCGAAGATACTGTCAATATCGGAGGAATCACTTTCCGGTTCATTGATACCGCCGGAATCCGGGAAACCAATGACACGATTGAAAGTTTGGGTATTGAACGTACTTTTCAGAAGTTGGATCAGGCGGAGATTGTTCTTTGGATGGTAGATGCTGTGAATGCCGCTTCTCAAATTGAACAGTTATCGGAGAAAATAATTCCACGTTGCGAAGGAAAACATTTGATTGTTGTATTCAATAAGGCTGATTTGATTGAAGATAAACAGAAAGAGGATTTATTATCTTTATTAAAAGACTTCCCCAAAGAATCTACGGAATCTATTTTCATCTCGGCCAAACAACGGGAGAATACAAGTGAGTTACAAAAAATGCTTATTGATGCCGCACACTTGCCTACAGTGACACAGAATGATATTATTGTGACAAACGTAAGACATTACGAAGCTTTAAACAAAGCTTTGGAAGCTATTCATAGAGTACAAAACGGACTTGATTCGCAGATTTCCGGGGATTTTCTTTCGCAAGACATACGAGAGTGTATCTTCTTTATTTCGGACATAGCGGGGGAGGTTACGAATGATATGGTGCTTCAAAATATCTTTCAACATTTTTGTATTGGCAAATGATGGCTTGTAAACAGCCATAAGCAACCATAACCATTTAGAATAAAGTCGCTGAAATCCAGCGACTTTTATTTTTGTGTCTATTCCAGTCAATTCTGACAGACTGCCAATTTTCAGCATCTTTTTGTACCATAATTCTACCGCCGAACAAATAAGCGGGCTCCTCGCACTCATCATAGCGACATCTTAGGCACGATGTGAGACGCTATGAGAATGAGCGGAACCGCTATAGAAGACACAGCGTGAGACGCTGTGAGAAATTGTGAGACGCGTTGAGACGAAATCGACGAAATTAAAGGCGACTAATATATGGAGGTACAGAGAAAATGCCAGTGGTGCGGCAAACCATTTATAGCACACACGATGGTAACACGGTTTTGCAGCAAATCGTGTACAGAAAAAGCGTATAAAGACAAGAAGCGCAAGCAGAAATTGCAGGAATACGAAGCGAGGCAAAACGAGCAGCCAATGCAGGAAGTTGGCATTGTGGGAGGCAAACCGTTCCTCTCCCCTGCCGAAGCCGCTACCCTTTTAGGTATCAGTCGTGCCACCATCTACCGACACATGGCTACCGGTATCATTCGGGCGTTGCAACTTCGTGGGCGTACCATCATACGCAAATCCGACATTGAAAAGATGTTCGACAATGCGCCCGACTACAAGAAACGCAGCTATGGACGGAAGCAGACCGTCCTCTATTACACCACGAATGAGATTTTGGAGAAATACCAAATCCAGAAGAAAACCCTGTACCGTCGCTGCAGACTATACAACATCCCAAAGGTTGCAGAAGGTAGCCGTGTGTTCTACAACCGCACCCTCATAGACAAGTATTTTGCCGACCTTGCCGAAGAAATCAATCTGGACTGTTATTACACACCGGAGCAGGTCATGGGAAAATACGGTATGAGCCGTAATGCCGTTGTCACCTTTGCCCTGCGGCACAATATTCCCCGAATCAACCGCCACCACGAGGTGTATTATTCCCGTGCCCATATAGACGCTATCAAAGAAAAGCAGGACAAGTTGAATCCTGACTATTATACCTATTCGGAAATCACCGAGAAATACGGGCTTACCAAGATAAACATCAGCTACTATGTCAACAAATACGATATAACGAGGTTCAAACAAGGAAGCCGGACTATGGTATTGCGCACCGAATTTGACAAGGTATATCGTGAACACCGGAACGGTACATATACACCCAAGAAGCGCGAAAGCAAATCCGGCCAGCAGGAGCAGAAAGAACCTTTTACAATCCCCGACGGATATTATTCGTCAGAACAGATTGCAGTCACATATCAGATGACCAAGAAAACTATTTGCAGGCTGTGCCGTGAAAACGACATTCCTAAAATCAGTCACGGAGGATTCAACTACTATGAACAGTTGGCAGTAAACCGTTTCTTCGTCAAATATAAGGCAGCTGACAATATCAAAGAATGGATTGGCGCAGAACAGATGGAAGAAATATACGACATGAGCAAAGATGCCAGATGCTCGTTTGTGCATCGCCACAAAATCCCCTCCCGTGTAGTTTACGGCAAGGTTCAATACTCCAAAGACCATATCGACACTATCAAGAACGGAGGTTTCGACCAACGCGAAAAGTATTACAGCGTAGCCGAGGCGATGGAAAAATATGGTTTGCGCAGAGATGATGTCTATAACTATGCACGCTATAACAACATCCGAAAAATGCACCACGGCAAATCCATGTTCCTGCTGAAAGAGGATTTTGACAAGGTGATGGCTGAAAAATCCGTCACCTGAAAAATTATTCCATACAGACAGGAAAATTACTCCTGACGATTATAGGTCTGTATAGAACCATTTCGTTGGTTTGCAGCAAATTATTAACAACAATATAATATAGTAGAGTATGCACGAATGTAAAACTGTAACATTGAGGACAAGACCTCTAAAGAACAAAATGTTGTCATTCTATCTGGATTATTATCCGGGATATAGAGACAAGGAAACGATGAAAGTAATCCGTCACGAGTCGCTTGGCATTTATATCTATGCCAACCCGAAGAACAAACGTGAGCAGAATTTCAACGATGTAATGACCGAGAAAGCCGAAGCCATCCGTTGCCGTAGGTTTGAATCGGTTGTAAATGAACGCTATGATTTCTTCGACAGGTACAAACTAAAGGGTGATTTCTTGGAGTACTATCGCCAGCAGCTCCGCAAGCACGACCAGAAATGGGAGTTCGTCTATCTCCATTTCAAGAACTTCGTACACGGCAAATGCACTTTTGAAGAGATTGACATCGACCTGTGCAACAAGTTTCGGGAATATCTGCTGAGCGCCAAGAAACTAAGACGCAACGGACGTATCACACGAAACTCAGCATCAGGATACTGGTCTACTTTCAGAGGATTCTTGAAAATACTATATCGTAATGGGATGATAAAGACCAATGTCAATGACTTCTTGGAAAAGATTGAAACAGAAGACACTATGAAAGAAGCTTTATCTGTTGAAGAATTGTACCAGTTAGCTGAAACGCCATGTAAAAAGCCTATTGTGAAAATCGCATCGCTGTTTTCCTGTATGACCAGCTTGCGCATCAGCGACATCCTAGCCCTGCGCTGGGAAGACATAGTGGACTACTCTGCCGGAGGGAAATGTGTGCATATCATCACACAGAAAAACAAAGCGGAAGACATCATTCCCATCAGCGAGGAGGCATTAGGGCTGATAGGATACAGTTCTGAGAAGAAAGGTCTGGTATTCAAGGAACTTATGCGTAGTTGGACACAAGTACCAATGAAAGAGTGGATTCGTTCTGCCGGAATAACCAAGAACATAACATTCCATTCATATCGGAGAACATTCGCAACCCTCCAAGGTGCTGCCGGTACAGACATCCGTACCATACAAAGCTTGATGGCGCACAAAAGCATCACCACCACGATGCGTTACATGAAAGTCGTGGACAGCAACAAGCGTGAAGCCAGCAAGAAAATCACTTTGACACGCAAGGGTTGAACTCCCCTATTTTGCCCCATTACATAGTCTTAGAGTATGATTTTCGAGAGATTATCATACTCTAAGACTATATTTTCTTAAAAATTGACCGATTTACTGCACTTATTTATAACTATCTGGAAATGTGCTTATAACTTTGCACTATCATTTCATCTAAACAACAATAGATTATGACAGATAGTATTCAAATTCACAGAAAAAAGGCAAGTTTCATACTTGCGGTAAGCGTTACTTCATACTCGGTAATCGCCACTTATCTTTACAACTGCCATCAAATAAACCTGATGGAATATACCACACCTATTATATTGAGTATTGTGATCTTAACTCTTTCATGTGCGTTCTCTCAAAGATTTTTCTATCGCTACCTTATCAAGAATAACGTATGTATTTCTTTTGGCAAGCAAAAAGAATCCATCCCACCTGAAATCACGCAGCCATCTGATACCATTACCGCGGAAGTAGAAGTTATAGAAGTGCCGACAGCAAGGAATGATTACACAGATGGTTATGACGAACGCATAGCTGAAATAGAACGGGAAAAGGCAGAGCAGCAAGCTGACATTATGCGTGTTATGCACGAATATACCACATATAGTATGGCTGAGTTCCTTTCAAAAGACGACCTTATTACACTTCACGAAAACATAGAGTGCTTTGCCCATGGGCAATGTGATTTATACAAATCCATACGTTCCAAATTCGACAACCCATTAAACACTCTCGATATACGGCATTTTGTATGGAATATCGGTATAAGGTTGAATATCTCGGTGGAAAAATGCGCAGAATTCATAAAAACCATATTCCCACACGAATTGAAAAATGCTACTCTGTTTTATTTATCAAAAAATCTACGGACTACAGGTATTTGTAAAATCCCACTTGATATTCCCCTAAAAGGAGAGTATTATTTCAATTGCCTCAAAAAAGCAGACGATGAGACAGCTGGTTCTGACCGACTGAAATGATTCCGTCGCTGACGGGAAAATTACCCTCTGCTGACGAAGGTCTGCATAGGATCATTGTGTTGGTTTGCAGCATGTTTAACAAATAAAACATTTGAATCATGTCTAAGAATCAATTCACATTCAATGACCTTCCCGAAGTGCTGGGAGAGTTATGCGACCGAATTGCAAGTATGGAAAGTCTGCTGACAGAGAAACTTTCCAAGCAGAACGAGGTCAAGGAGAACACGCACGTCCCCATGACCGTGCAGGAGGCTTGCGCCTATCTCAAAATGCCGCTATCGACCTTTTATTACAAAGTTAAAAAGGACGATATTCCGGTTATAAAACAAGGCAAGCACCTCTACATCTATCGTGATGAGCTGGATAAATGGTTGGAGTCGTCCCGTAAGACCGTTATTCCGCAAAGTTTCGAGGAAGAGAATGATGCGCTGCTCGCTTCCCATCGTCGTAAACCAAACAATAAAAATTGGTAAGCTATGGAGAAGACGAACAATAACATTCCGACAGCCGAGGAACTGACTATTTACATAAAGGAGGCTACCGTGAGCGTAACCAACACATATGAACAGTCGCCTGTGGTGTTGATGGTGGATAACTCCATTATCGGAACATTGGGCAACTTCAGTGCATCCATCGGTAAAGCCAAAAGCAAGAAGACTTTCAATGTTTCAGCCATTGCCGCTTCCGCATTGGCCAATGGCACAGTACTCCATTACCGTTCATCGTTCCCGGAAAATAAACGGACGATATTGTATATCGACACCGAACAAGGAGAGCCTCATTGCCAAAAGGTGCTACAACGCATTCTATGTTTGGCCGGATTACCAAAGGATGCCGATTCTGACAATCTGATTATGTTAGGTCTGCGCAAATATTCTCCCGAAATGAGGCTTGCAATAGTCGAACAGGCCATTGGCACAATTCCGAATTTGGGTCTGGTCATTATAGATGGCATCAGGGATTTTATGTATGACATCAATTCTCCGAATGAAGCCACCAATATAATCTCCAAATTCATGCAGTGGACGGATGACAGGCAAATCCATATTTATACCGTCTTGCATCAGAACAAGAATGATGAACATGCCCGTGGTCACATCGGCACGGAACTCAACAACAAAGCGGAAACCATCATGCAGATCGAAGTGGATAAAGAGGACAAGACTGTAAGCGTGGTCGAAGCCGTCCATATCCGTGACCGTGAGTTTGAGCCTTTCGCTTTCCGCATAAACGAGGAAGCCATACCCGAACTGGTAGAGTCCTATCTGCCCAAAGAGAAAAAGATCGGACGACCAACCAAAGAGCCGTTTGAACCGTACAAGGAAATCCCTGAGAATGTACATCAGGCTGCGTTGGATGCCGCCTTTGCAAACGGCAACATCAGCAACTACAATGACTATCTGGAACGACTGAAAATAGGGTATGGATTGCAAGACGTAAATCTCGGTCACAACAAAGCGGTCAAGGTCGCTACTTTTCTCAGAAACAAACGCATGGTAATAAAAGTGGGGAAAGAGTATCAAATCAACCCCGAATACCATTACTAAGTTTGACTTTACTTTATTATCGGGGCATACATATAAGGATAAAGCAAAGTTGTGAAGATAGTAGTTGAAAACATTCATTCTCTCCCCTCTTTTAGAGATGTATCTTATACCATCCGGATGCCAGTTCGCTATGTACATCCGATATGGTTTGCCGGAAAGTATCAACAGGTAACTGTTGCGAGATATGCCAAGGTATAACCTCACTACGTTACGGTTGTACATTGGCGCTCTCGCCGGCTCATAGACTCCGCCGGTGCGGTACTCGCAAGCTCGCACCTATTCACCATTATAGAACTATTTATATGAAAGAAAATATTGAAAATTCATCCAGTTCCTCTGACGAGACAAGAAGCGTCTTTATCGGAGCTAAAGTCACTCCCAGCCAGAAAGAACATATAAAATCACTGGCCGAACAATGCGGCATGACCGTAAGTGACTACATATTATCACGCGCGTATAACTTCAAACCCAAAGCAAGACTCACGAGAAAAGAAGCTGCTCTGTTGCAGAATCTGGACGATTGTCGGTCAGACCTCGTAAAATATACATCTGCACTTCATGGAATGTCCACAAAGCAACGCATGATAATGTTCAATCAGATTCCGTTCATGGTCGGTTGGCTTAAGGAGCTTGGCAATGTAGCCGAAAGTGTCTGCCAGTTCTTGAATGCTGCAAAAGAGAAGAACAACATTCCGTCTAACCCTAAATCCAAAGAAGAATGATTGCAAAAGCCAAAGCAATATCGCACGGAATAAACGACCTCCGTTATATTACCGGAGAATCACAGCACAAGAAACATCCGGAGAAAATCTATCGAGTAGTGGACAATCTGTTACCCTCTCAACCAGACGCTATGGGGATATGGAACTCCATGCAGTTGACCTTATCCCAATATCGGCCTATAAAGAATTCTGTAATCAGAATCGAGTTGAGCCCATCGCCCGAACATACCCAATTCTATGACATTGAAGATTGGCAAACACTTTGGCAGGAATTCGCCGAGGAGTTCGACAGACAAGTGATTACTGGCAAGAACGGAAAAGTCCGTTCCTGTCCGACCAATTTGGCGGGCAGCAAATACTCAGTTTGGTTGCATACGGAATCCAAAGGCGAAGTCCCTCACCTCCATGCTGCGATTTGCCGTTTGGATGAAGATGGCAATATCAACAACGACCATAACATTCATCTTCGTGCACAACGTGCAGCCGAGCGAGTGGCAAAGAAACGAGGCTGGACAACTGCAGCGCAAATCCGAAATTGGAACATTCCACAAGTGAACCGGGACTGTATGGAGGTGTTGAAAGCAATGCCATCATGGTCATGGGATGAATACAAGAGTGCTCTTATACGGAAAGGTTATACCGTCCATGAAAGAGAGGACAAGAAGGGTATTCTTCGTGGATATGCACTCGTGCATGGGAATACCAAATACAAGGCTTCCGAATTGGGAGTCGGCAGGAACCTAATGGTCTCGAAACTTCCTGCGACATGGGAGAAACTGTACCATCAGCCAGCAATTGCCATTAGAAACAATACACCCTTAGAGGTTCAACAAATAGCAGAACATAAGGCTGCACCTATTGACTACACCCAATATCGCCCAGACCATTCGGATATGATTCCCTACACCCTTACCCATAAAGATAAGGAACACAAGTTCTATATTCCGGAAAAAGTGCTTGACTGTTTCAACGACGAATTTAATTACAGGTTCGTTTCCAACTCGCATGAACTGGCTGATATGGCCGTGGCTATTTTTGTCGGACTGCTTGATACGCCGAATGTAGCAACCGGCGGAGGTGGCGGAGGTTCGCAAAGCGAGCTTCCATGGAGAGATAAAGACGAAGACGATTTGCAATGGGCTCGCAGATGCGCTCGTGCTGCCAGTCGTTCGTTAGGAAAGAAAACGAAAATAGGATTAAAACGATAAGCGCATGAAGAAGAAATTTGATTTTTCCGCAGAAATGGCAGAAGCGGAATCCATAAAGTCCAATCCTAAGAATGAATATCAGGAGGAAGAAAATCGCCTACTCGATATCAATGCACAAGAACTTGTCAAGCTGAATGACAACGTGTTCAAGTTGAGAACGGATGTTAAAAATCTGTCCAACTCTATACGAGAGTGTAAACCTATCATTTCTGAAGAAATGCAGAAGATGGCAGTAGAATTTGGCGCAAGGCTTCTATGTGATTTTCTCAGTCAGATTGAAAGCAAATGCAAGGAAGCCGAGCGGAGAATAAAGAAAGCCGACAATGCCATCCATATTCCGGCTACCACATTTTATATCACCATTATAATACTGGTAGCCCTATCTTCTTTTTTCGTCAGCATGATAGTGGCCAATGCAGAAATATTGCATTCAGCGTTGATATGGAAAGCAGTCGTTATCTATATTCTTATTGCAATTTTGGGGATTGCCATGGCTATAATCGTACCGAAGATTTTGGATAAATGGACGTAATTGAAAGTTTACGAATCTTTAGAAAGCAACTATCATTGGCATTTGTTTGGTCGTATCATAGGCTATAACAATCCTGTAACCGCCGTAACTGTTACGGTGGTTACGGAATTGTTGTATAGTTCTGCGATTTGACATTTGAACTAAAAGTGCATACAAGCTATACTTCAATCAACATAGCTATTTTCTTTGAACTTGTCGGGTACATGTCGGGCATCTTCTACGTTTTATTTAACAATGACTGAGCTTAGTGCATTTTCACTTGGACTTGCTAACTTAGACCGTTTTTCTCCAAATGATCGCACAGAAGTTACATACCAGTAAAATGCTATTTGCCAAGCGACTTGAACATCTTGGCGATACAACGTTTCTTTTGTTCCATATTTGGATGGACATAAAGATTGAGCGTGGTACTGATATTTGAGTGTCCCAGCAATACACTGACTGTTTTATAGTCACAATTGCTTTCTATACAGCGAGTCGCAAAGCTATGCCTAAGCCCATGAAATTTCAATTTGGGGATACCAAGGTGCTCCATCAACCGTTTGTAATAATTGCGATATGTTCGTGGTTCTGTGGGCAATGGTTCATTGGTGAGTATGTAGTAATCCGCATTTACCACTTTTTTCAGTGGTTTCACCAATGCAAGCAACTCCTTGCTCATAGGAATTTCACGGCAGGAGTTCTTTGTTTTAGGCGTATTGATAACCAGCTCAGTATGTTTCATTTCACCTTCGATAATATAAATACGCTCTATGGTACGCTGAACGCTGATAGTTCCGCTATCGACATCAATGTCACTCCAGCGTAAAGCACAAACTTCACCAATACGAAGTCCGGTGCTTAGGCTTATATAGATGCCTAAATTACGGAATGTGAAATTTTGACGAATGTAGTCCAATATTTTCTTGTGATGGGCTACAGTCAACACCTCCAGCTCCTTGTTCTTTTCTGTTGTAGGATATTTTATGTCCCATTCTGAATAATTCATCCATTCGTGTTTTACTCCGAACTTCATCACCATTTTGAGCACAATAAGAATGTCCTTTACCGATTTTACACTCATACCACCATTGAGTTTTTGTAGTACAAAATCTTGTACCGCTTTCTCGCTTAACGCATCACTTTCACCAAAATATGGTAAAAGATGGTTTTCCAGAATCAACATATAAGCTGCAAATGTTGATTGCTTCACATACGGACGCTTGTCTTCTCGCCAAGCCATCGCAATTTCTCTAATTGATTTCTTTGTCATAATTGCTTTTTTAGGGGTTTCCTATAATTAGAGAAATATAATGGGCAATGTTCCCCATTTGAGATTTCCGGAGTTCACGGAGGAGTGGAAGGAAACCAAACTTGGAAAAATCGCAGAGATAACAAAAGGCAGTGGAATATCGAAAGATCGATTATCTGAGTATGGTTCTCCTTGCATATTGTATGGTGAACTTTATACAAAATACAAATCAGAAATAATAAACGAGGTATATAGTAGAACAGAGTTGGATTCATCATTGCTGGTTAAAAGTAAGGCAAATGATGTCATAATTCCATGTTCTGGAGAAACTGCTATAGACATATCAACAGCTCGATGTGTTCCGTTTAATAACATCCTGCTGGGTGGCGATTTGAACATCATAAGACTCAAAAATAATGATGGAGGATTCTTCGCTTATCAACTTAATGGTACTCGTAAAAAAGACATTGCTCGTGTTGCCCAAGGTGTTTCTGTCGTACACCTGTATGGTGAAAACTTAAAGCATATTAGAGTTTATCATCCTGCCATCGAGGAACAAAAGAAGATAACACGTCTATTGTCTCTCATAGACAAGCGCATTGCAACCCAAAACAAAATCATTGAGGATTTGAAAAAGTTAAAGTGCGCAATTATTGAAAAGGTATTGAATGGAAACAATGCTAATAACTTGCGACTGGGTGATGTTGGTTCATACATTCGCGGATTGACATACAGCAGCGATGATGTTGTTGAATACAATAGCACACTTGTTATGCGCTCTAATAATATTGTTAATGGTAGTTTGCTTGATTACCAAAACAATGTCGTGTCTGTCAACAAACAAATATCCCAAGAGCAGCAATTACAAGATGGGGATATTATTATTTGCATGGCGAATGGAAGTTCTGCTTTGGTTGGAAAATCATCATTTTATGATGGGAAATGCATATCTCCTATAACTGTTGGTGCTTTTTGTGGCATCTATCGGTCTAAAACGGCTATTGCAAAGTGGCTATTCCAAACCAATAGATACCGTAGATATATATGGAACTCTCTACAAGGTGGTAATGGGGCAATTGCCAATCTTAACAGTGAAGATATTCTTCGTATGTCGTTTCCACTTCCAGACAAACAAACAGCGGAGCGTTGCATCAAACTTCTCTCATCTTTAGAATCTTTGATAGAAAGCAATATATCGCTTTGCTCAAAGTTTTCTCAACAAAAAGAGTATTTACTCCGCCAAATGTTCATATAAACATCTGACGGAGCAAATATTGCTTCTGCGAACTTAGGCTTGTTAGAATGTTCTTTTCTACCGATAGTTTGCTATCTATTGCAGACTGCAACCGTGCATATCGGAGTTGTTCAGTATATGATGGGCAAAATATCTTGGCTTTACCATAGTCCTTGAAATATATATGTGGTATAGCCATTCCTGTTTTATAAGGCTCAAAATTGAACACTTTCAGTATATAGTAGAGGTATTGAAGTGAATATCCGTCTTTAGCTTGCAAAGTATTCAATGTTCCTGTCGCAGAACATTTGCCTGTAGCGTAAGAGACAGTACCGACACCAGAACCATCTTTGATAATATAAACGGCTTCACCCTCTGTATTATAATTATCAAGGTAGCCAACGATGCCATTTGCACCATACACTGGATAAATGCCAGTCTCACAAACATCACTTTCTTGCAGAGTAGAAGAGCTACAATCCAAGCAGTCTGATAAGCGAATATTGGGTTTGTTGTTGCTGACTATATTCTGTGCAATTCCCTTGATTAAGGACTGCAACTTGTCAATGATTTTGTTTTGGGTGGCAATGCGCTCATCAAGAAGTGACAGTAAATGACTTATCTTTTGCTGTTCTTCTTTTCGTGGATAACTCATTTTCAAGTTGCGCAAATCATCATTGTAAATTCTGATTATTGTTGTAGAATTTAATTTTCGCCAATCTACTTTACTCAAAAGATGAAATAAGAATCCATTGCTTATATATTGTGTAGGATTATCAATCCACACAATATTTGAATCTTGGAAATACGCATCTTCCCCATCATAGACGACACATTTTCCTACTGTTCCTGCACAAGTTATCATAACCTCTCCCTTACGAGGATAGTTATACTTCACCTTATAGTCGTCAAATAATTCTTTCGATATATAGGCATCTGGAGTACTACCAATTGTTCCAATCTTATAAAAAGGAACACCATCCTCTGTGTTTGTTTGAGAAACTAAAATACGTTTACACATTAATACATTACACAAATCTCCCAACTTGCATTTCTTCCACTCTCCACTAAACTCCGGAAATCTCAAATGGGGAACATTGAGGATTTTATTTTCGTTATTATTTGCCATAATCATTATTCTTTATCAGGGTTAATATCAAACGGCAACAATTTGTCGCCATTATTAAACCGGTCGAAATCAGAGATAAAAGAACGGTCTTGAATCACTTTATATTTCTCGTACTCGCCATACGCCTTCTCTCGTGCTGCTTCTTGTGAAACTTTACCGGCAGTATCTTGTGCCTTATAATCCATAGTGCCAAGAAACTGTTCAAGACGTTGCTTCCAATCTTCCATCGTTGTTATAATGTGACGTTGGGCACGAAGCTCTGCAAATTCAAGGAATGCGTTAGTTACGCCGTTAAGTTCGGAAATCTCTTTGTCTGACAAATAGTTCTTTGCCACAATCGTATCGGACTTCTGAACTCTACCATCGGGAGCTTTCTTCCAAGTGGTCAATCCCATATGGGGCATTTCAGAGTCGGCACGTTCATACACTATTTCAGCAGCGGTACGATTAGTCACAGCCAAATGCATCATATTTTGCACCATTTTGAAGAACAATTTAGTACAATCCGATTTCGGGTCGTAATCAGCACTGCATTCCGCATAGATGTCTGTTATCTTCTGGTAGTATCTGCGTTCCGATGTGCGTATCTCACGAATACGCTCCAGCAAATCATCAAAATAATCTTTGCCAAAATGCTTTCCCTGTTTTAGTCTTTCATCATCAAGAGCATACCCTTTAATGACAAATTCCTTCAAAACAGACGTAGCCCAAATACGAAACTGAGTGGCTTGATAGCTATTGACACGATAACCTACCGCTATGATAGCATCCAAATTATAGAACAACGGTGTACGCTCCACGTCTCGTTCTCCCTCGGATTGAACTATCCCAATTTTTCGGATAGTTGCCTCTTTGGTAAGTTCACTGGATTCATAAATCTGTCCAAGATGATAGTTGATGGTTCGTACATCCACCCCAAACAAGTCCGCCATGCGCTTTTGCGACATCCAGAATGTTTCACTATTGAATATTACCTCTACTCGAACTTCTCCTTGTGCGGTTTTATACAGTAACAGATTGGAACTATATGAGTTAAGCACCAATTCGTTAGTAGATATGGTTTGAGAAAAGTAATCTCTTGCCTGTTGTACCAATACTTTTTTTGCATCAGCATTTTCAGCAATAATCATACACGCCATACGTGACAAGCGGAAGATACTGACTTTACGGAACGAGCCACTGCCTATCTTCACCATATCAACCGCTTGGTTGAAATGCTCATCAATATTCATTCCTTTTATGCCTGCGACTTTGATTGCTTTGTCTATGACTTTTTGGAATTTCCAATAAGCCGAATAACCCATAGCAGCGCATAGGTCACGTGAACTCCAATATTCATTTTCGCTCTCATCGTGACGGCGGATATTGTCGAATGAAGGACGCATTTCCGGGATGTTATCTATCTCTGCCATAACACTATTATTCAACCAGTCCCAATTCTTTAAGATATACTTCAATCTCCTTATCTAGTTCGGCACGTTTGGCTTCCAACTCCTTGATTTCTGCCATTACAGCTTTAATGTCAATAGGTTCTTCCTCTTCAAAAGTATCGACATAACGAGGTATATTCAGATTATAGTCGTTATCGGCAACCTCCTGTAAAGTGGCAAGATGGCTGTACTTTTCTATTTCTTTTCGCTCGCGATAGGTATCAACAATCTTGTCAATATGCTCTTTACGCAGTTTGTTTTGTGTCTTGACTTTCTCAAACTCCTTGCTCGCATCTATGAACAGAATATTATCATCTTCCTTACGGCATTTCTTCATCACAAGAATACAGGTCGGAATACTTGTACCATAGAATATATTAGCCGGCAAACCGATAATGGCATCGATATAGTTTTTCTTCTCTATCAGGAAACGGCGTATTACCCCTTCTGCATTACCACGGAACAAAACACCGTGTGGAGCGACACAAGCCATCGTACCACCTTCGTTCAAGTGATAAATCATGTGTAGGATAAAAGCATAATCTGCTGTCTTCTTTGGCGCAAGTCGCCCTGCTTTGCTGAAACGGTCATCGGTATTAAATTTGTCGGCAGCACTCCATTCGGCAGAGAATGGAGGATTTGCGACTACCGCATCAAACTGAGTGTCGCCAAAGACATCCCATTCAAGCGTATCGCCGTTTTCAATCTTGAAATTGCTGAATCTGATACCGTGAAGCAACATATTCATTCTGGCGAGGTTGTAGGTCGTCGGATTCTTTTCCTGTCCGTAAATATCAACCGCATTTCCAATACTTGCAGCACGAAGAAGCAATGAGCCACTACCACAAGTAGGGTCATATACATTGCGCAAACGCTGGTGTCCAATGGAAACAATCTCTGCCAAAATACGGCTAACTTCCTGCGGAGTATAGAATTCCCCGGCTTTTTTCCCGGCTCCTGCCGCAAACTGCGAAATCATATATTCGTAAGCATCACCCAAGATGTCAATTTCCTGTGATGCCTCTACGCTAAAGTCTATATCGTCCAATGCAAGAAGCACATTGCTGACGAGTGTATTTTTATCATTGGCTGTTTTACCCAATTTAGGTGAAGCCAAGTCTATATCTGAAAACAATCCTCCGAAATCCTCTTCGCTGTCCTGTCCAAGAGTGCTGTCTTCGATACGCTTCAATGAACGTTCAAGTATAGGTAAAATGTTCTCTTTCCGCTTGATGGCCTCTATTACGGACGAAAACAAGAATTTCGGTTCAATGAAGTAACCTATATTTTCCAAGCATTGATTCTTTACTTCCTCTTGTAACTCGACTACATCGGTATCATCCATTTCCCACAATTCCTTAAAGGTTATTTCATCATCCACCAAGGCATTGTTGGCATACTTTTCTATTTTCTCAGATAAGTATTTATAGAAAATAAAACCCAATGTGAAATACATAAAGTCGCTTGCCGACATATTGCCACGCAAACGATTTGCGACCTCCCAAAGCTGGTCACGGAGTTTCTGTTGCAGTTCTTCGCTCATATTTATTATAATTCTTTAATTACAAAACCAAATTTATTCGCAAACTCTAAAATACGACCTATATTATTCTTACCATGCTGTGATAATACAACAAACCTGACACCATCATTAGACATAAGAATATCTTTTTCAAACCATCTTTTATGCGTATCTGACGTTTTAAGTTTCCAATTTCCGACTTCTTCAACGGTTTTAACTAAGTGTTTAGGCAACAAATTAATTAGCTCTTTATAATCAACAGAGGTAGACTCGATAAAAAGTCGAACTACTTCTAATGCTAATCTACCTTTCCCATAAGAACCAACTCCATTAAGTGAATATTTTGTATAGTCTTTTCTGCTATTAGTACATTTTCTTGGCAATTCATTTTGAACAGATTGAGATATAAAGTTATCGCTACGCAAAGGTTGATTATTCTCATATTCTGTTATTACGGCATCATCTATAGTTTGTGCTATTTCTTTAAAAATTTCCAATGCTTTTTGCGGAGCGACATTAAAAAATTCTCTGTTCTGACGAATACGAAAATCAGTCAAATTGTCGATTATCTTATGCACGAGTTTTTCCACCTCATTATATTTAACCGTTTTAATGGTTGCATGTATCTCAAAAGGCAACGGAACTGCCGTATTGTCAAGTTCCTTGGAACGTATATCAACAGGGCGTGCGCTTTTGCCAATCTTAACCCAATCCTCACGAAAACTTGGATTAGTCAAGATATACACATATCCGGGTTCATTTGTTTTTACCATATACGTATTTACTCCCAATTAAATGTTCTTATTATATTACGCAATCTCTCCATGATTCTCGTCAACGCCTTTCTTGTTTTTATAAGACCAAGATGTTTTTCTTTCAATGCCTTTTGTATGATTTCCGGCTGTTCCTTTTGCAAATAGTCATACTCCTTTATGTATAGATTCAGCACCTCGGTAGGAATTTGTTCATCATCCGACAAATCTTTTACAGCCTTATTGCGTTCAGATACAATATATTGATTCAAACGCTCTTCCAATTCACTTGTACCATCAGCCTTACTACGTCCGCTCATGAAGTTTTCCTTATCTTCATCAACATTTTTCCGAATAAAGCCATCAATGAGTTTGGCTTTGCCTCGCATCCCGGCATCCTTAATCATTGTGTCAATGATATGTTGCCTTTTCTCTGAATAATCATTGCTATATGGGTCAAGTTCTGCAATGAGTTCAAGAATGTAAGCCACATTGATAATGTCGCTATGTAGAAGTTCAAGACAGAAATCTATATCCTCTAATCCCTGACTGTTCCCATACGGAACAGGGTCTTCTGCAACTACAGATGGAATTACAGGCGGTTCTATAAACCCGACTGTAATGTCAAGATACTTACTCTTATAGTCGTTGAATTGCTGCTCAGTCATACCAAGATCTTCCGCATCCTCGCTATAATCTTCGTATATCTGGATTTCCGCATGTTTACGGATAATATCACGAAATGCCAGAACAAAATTTTTCTTGTCATTTTCGCTTTGCAGAAAATCTATACTGCTGGGTGTAGGATATTTTTTCAGGAACTCTGTTGCCAAGCATTTATATTCCTTTTTTACATCCTCAAACGGTGGACGTACTATATCTTCAGAATTATCAGAGTTGCTGAACAATTTAATAGACGTATCAACATTATTTTTCAAGTCACGGAAGCAAACGATTTTACCGAAACGTTTCTTCTCGTTCAATACTCGGTTGGTACGACTGAATGCTTGCAGCAAACCGTGATATTCCATATTCTTATCTACATAGAGCGTATTCAGTTTTTTACTGTCGAAACCGGTAAGGAACATACCCACGACAAGACAAAGGTCAAGCGGTTTCATATCCGCTTTCTTCTTTTTCATGCGCAGATTGATGTCATCATAGTAGGCACGGAAGTTTTCTGTAGTAAAGGCAGTGCCGAACATATTGTTATAATCGTCCATAATTGTTTGCAGTTCATCAGCCTCACCCACACCCTCTTTTGCATACTGCCCTGTACCCATGCCGGTCTGTTCATCATCCAGACTATTGTTGGCAGCGTAAGTAAACACAGCACCTATACGGATTTTCGGATTCAACGATTTGAATATCTTGTAATATCGTATGAGCATCGACACGGATTGCACAGCAAACAAGGCATCAAACTCTCCGTCGAATGTGGATTTGTTGAAATTGTTAAGGATAAACTTGGCGATTTCCTCCATACGAGCTTGATTGTCGTTGTCAACAACTTCGTTGCCGTGATAATACTCCACAAGGAATCCAAGCACGTTTTCATCGGCTATGGCATCCTTAATAAGATATTTATGAAGACAATTTCCGAATATCTCCTTAGTAGTATGCCCATCTACCGCATTTTCAGTAAAAATAGGTGTTCCCGTGAAGCCAAAGATTTGAGCATTGTCAAAGAACTTCATAATCTTCTTATGACTATCCCCAAAGTGGCTACGATGACACTCATCAAATATCATCACGATACGTGAGTGGCGAATAGTTTCAATCTTGTTGCTATACCACGTCTTGCTGACTGCGGCATTGAGTTTCTGAATGGTAGTGATGATAATCTTAGAATTGCTTTGAAGTCGCTTCACAAGTTCATCCGTATTATCAGTACTATCCACAGCTCCCGGCTCAAACGCTTCATATTCCGATTGAGTCTGAGTATCAAGGTCATGTCGGTCAACAACAAACATAACCTTATCCACATCATCCAACTCTGACACAAGTTGGGCAGCCTTGAACGAAGTCAATGTCTTTCCGGCTCCTGTTGTATGCCATATATAGCCGTTATCGTTGGAGTTCTGCACACGATCTAGAATTTTCTCTACGGCATAGAACTGATAAGGACGAAGCACCATCAAACATTTGTCGCCCTCGTGCAGCACGATATATTTCCCTATTATTTTGCCAAGCGTACATTTTTCCAAGAAGAATACGGCAAACTTATCCAATTCATTAAACGGATGATTGGCTGCATCCGTCCAATTGAATGTAAACTTATAACCGCTATTAGGATTGTTGGCAAAATAGCGGGTATTGACACCATTTGATATAACAAACAATTGAATATAGTCGAACAATCCGTGGAACGAAGTCTTATGATAGCGTTGTATCTGATTATATGCCTGTTTGAGTTCTACTCCCCTGCGCTTTAACTCTATCTGAACCAATGGTAAACCATTGATAAGTATAGTCACATCATAGCGGCATTTTTTCCGTCCTTCAACAGTAATCTGATTCGAGACCTGAAACTCATTCTGACACCATTGGGTACGATTGAGAAATTCCACCCAAATCCGTTGTCCATTTACCATATCAAGCGGATAGAGGTCACGAAGTTTCTTGGCCTTTTCAAAGCGAGTTCCACCTTCAAGATAAATTAATATCTTCTCAAACTCTTCATCCGTAAATGAAGTACGACCAACTTCCGCCAGTTGTTTCTTGTTATGAATCTCCAACTGACGTTTGAAATTAACATAAAGATTATCTTCCTCGACAATCTGGACATACTCATAGTCCATTTGTCGGAGTGTGGCTATCAGTCCGGCTTCCAACGCCGCTTCGCTTTGTGTTGACATATTCTTGTCCTGCTATGGTGTTACTACTTATTTATTCTAGCTTGCAATATCTTGATGTCTAATGCATTTTCTATTTTGCATAAGGTTTCCAACGACAAATTTTCACGACCTTTCAACACTTTAGAAACATACTGCTGGGTACAATTCATTTTCTCAGCCAAAGCTCGTTGTGTCATACCAAGTTCCTCCATTCGGTTTGACATGATTGCTGCTATAGCCTGTGAATGGCAAATCCAATCCTCGCTCTTATTTTCCATTATATTCATTCCTTCTCCTAAAGCGTTGTCTATCTTGTCTTCAGCCATTGTATGCATCAAAAATACCTTTGCCTTATTTTGTAGGCAAAGGTACTATAAATAATCGAGATTACACAACTTTCAGGTTGTTGTTTGACAGCCAAAACTCAAGAATCACCTATTGTACAATAGAACTATAATATTTTATTGCTTTACGTATAACATCTTTTTATTAGGGCATCGCCTATCTAGTTCAAATCCGTAATTTCCTTTTGATACGGATTGAAATTTTTCATCTCCATCTTTAATAGTTAATATTTTTAACTTCTTCCACCTACCATCTTCCTCGTAAAAGAAAAAATCCCCAACACTAATTTTTACGTTGTCAATTTTCAGGCATACTATGGTATGTTGTCCATAATACTTATGTGGCACGGCCACTTCATTTACTTTTGGCCTAAAATCTATTAAGCCATTATTAAATAGTATACTTTGGGCTTCTTGTTTAGTTATGATCCCATCTTCTATCTCGAAATACAGATTAAACAATTGCCACGTATAGCACAATCCTCTTTTTTCATTTACCGCATCCTTGATCTGCTGCTGATTAAATGGAGGAATTGTTCTGGAAAGAGGTTCTACACCTCTTTCATTATTAACAATATACAATCCAAAGACATCAAATCTTTGTTGTTCTTCCCTTCTGCGAAAAACATTCTTAAAGATTTGACTACATTGTGCATCTGTTGAGGTTCCATTAATACCTTTTATTTCCACAAGGAGCAATCCTTTATCTTCTGTATTAATTTGAATATCCTCCTCATTGAATTCCTTATCGAGTTCCTTGTCTTTATCAATTACATCTTTAAATCCTAACCATTTAAAATATTCAAGACAAGCTTCAACTAACTCATCCCCTGTTGCAGTAAGAAGTTTATGCAAAAATGAATATTCGTTACTATTCATTTCTATTTTTTCTTCCAAAGCAATCAGACGTTCATTATATTCCGCAATTAACTCCTCTTTTTCTCTAAGCAATTCTTCTTGCCCTGGTAAATAATAAATTGACTGATTTAACCATAACGACTCTTCTACTTCTGGAAAATATCCAGAAAAATATTTAAACAGAAACTCTTGCATTACCTTTTGTAACAATTCTCGCTTCCTTTTTGTTTGAGGCAATACCAAAATTATATCGTTCTTACTCATAAAGAAGTAAGAAACAACACCTCCAGTTCTATTCATTAACAAAGGTAAGAATTGGTCATCTTTTACTCTTTTTTCGCCGTTATTATCCCATACTGTTGGATGTTCATATATCTGACAATAAGAAACATCATTAAGAAAAGGTTCAAACAATACTCTTGATAATATACAATCACATAATTTCACCTCTTTACCAACCATATTAGAAGAGCAACAATCCACCAAATGCTCATAGTTATTATGCTCTATACTCTGACTGGAATAATAATCATTTATATCCCTAATGACATATTTTACTAACTGATATGGGGCTTGAAATGCTATTCTTATGGCTGGTCTATTTCTGTCTTTATGAAGACTATAATTCAGAATTGAACTACCATATGGGCATGGATCAAATATTGTTTGCGGAGCATTACTGATAAAATAATATGCTTTTGAACCTAAAATCTCTGTCCTCGTATTTTCTTCTGTATTATACGGAATCCTATCAGGCCTTATCATATCCTCGATAAATATATCATATTCATGTATATTTTGAGGTAATTCATAATTGAGTAATAAGTTCAAACCACCATGATTTTTCCCAGACACATCAATAGGTTTTCCCAAACTTCCGTCATAAACATCAAATCTGTCTTTTAACAAGTTCAAACAATCCTCATCTAAATCTAGACAACAAACTCTTGTCTTTTCACGCTTAGTTTCTGAAGCCATATTTACAAAACAATAACATTACTAAAAATTCATTTTACACCTCTCATCCAACACCCCTCTAAACATATCCATTTCTCGCTTAGATATACCTAACCGTACCGCCAACCCTCGCCACCCTTTCACAACATTAATAACCTCTGAAACAATATGTTCAACTGTTTTTCTGTTGAGCATATAGTGCACACAAGCATCAAGCAAAATGCCGAGGTCTGCCTTGTTGGAAGTTGCCGAAATAAGCAGACTTTGATATTCGTTCAGAGTGGGATTCATATCGTATGCAGGTGAGAGCGTCCAGCCTTTTGCAGTCAAAAGAAAACCATGATTGCGGAAATGGTCATCGCTGTTGCCAATGCAGATATTGAAAGCCACACGGCGATAGAGTTCCTGCAAATTGTACTCAACATCCGTACAGTTTTGAATAATGAAATCCACTATATCCAAATAACCATGCCCTGTAGTTGCATTATCTCCGTCATTCAGTCCCAACAAAGTCATTGCAGAAGCAAAATGAATCCGTTTTCCATCTTTGGTTCTGTCAAAACGTTCTGAAAGCAAGGTGTGATATTTTTCGCCTGTGGCAATAACTTTTGTTTTTGCTGCATTTATACCGGCTTTTGCTGCAAGCAAATGGCTGAAATGTTCCCAAAGTCCGGCATCGTAATCATCATTACGAGAAGTAAACTTGGCGACATAAAGCGTTTTATCCGTATCTATCACACTGGCTTTCGGTCTTGCTCCACCCAATGAAGAACCCGGTTGCACAAGTTGCGTAATCCACTTTCTGTCTGGCAACACATTATCCTCTTCGCTTCTCTCAATCTCCGCACTGGCCGCAATCAATTCCCTAATATCCGTCAAAGGCGGAATTTTCAACGACTCACTTACATTTATAAACTCTCCATCAGTGTCTTCCTTAAAACGGAAAGCACCCATTCGGGAGAAGTCATCAATGCCGGTCAGGAAATCGAATGAAGACAATCTTCGTACTGGCCGATTTTCTTCTATTGCTGCAAGCTGCTCACGTCGCAACAACAGAGTCCGTCCCCAACGATCAGGCAAAGCATCAGAAAAACATCCGAATATATCCTTCCCCGGCTGCGTATATTGTTGTCCCGGATAATTGTTCAAATCATCGCTCAAAAACAAATCTCCATGCTTTTTCAACCAATCATCGCTGAATGTAAAGCAATAACTGTCAGAGCCACGAAGTGATTCGTAGCCCAACTCGCCAATGAGTTCTATCTCCTTCAGCCAGTCAAAATCAGCATATACATACAGTTTCTTCATCCCTATTCTTTTTTAGATGCACGCTCCCTTGTCTTCAAACTCAAATCCTGCAAGGCTTTCCCCAATTTATCTTCTTTCGCCAGCCACAGAATATCATCGTCAAGCTGCAAAGCATACAGCACACGCAAATAAATGCCGATTGCCACAGTCGGTGCACCTTTCTCGATTCGGGATATGGTTAGCGGAGAACAGGTAGCACGTTCGGCCACCTGAGCCACACTCAAATTCCGACGCAAGCGAGCCAACTTAATCTGCTCCCCTACTATCTGCATCTTCTGCTCCAATTTTCGGGGCAACTTAGTACCCATTGTATTCTTTGCCATAATCAACCTATCATATAATACGCAAAGATAATACTTTTTATTTATTTAATGATGTATTACACATAGAAAAATACACATCATTGCATAATTAACCATGCACATAATCCATTTTGAGCAGAAACTCCCAGAGCTAAGTGCTATTATATTGTTTATTATCGCTATATATACCTAATTAACGAAATATTGTTTGTTATATAGATGCAATCTGTTCCTCATTCACGCATCATGTCAAAGAACTATTTTGCCAACCCCAAAAGGAGTAACCACATTTCCAACTTGACTTTAATGACTGCTATATACCAAGTAGAGTATTTCCCATGGGTTGGGTTCAAACCACCCCATGGGAATAAGGCTATTTTAACAAAAGATATGGCTTACATACTTATTCGCAGCGTGAGCATCGGAGAACGAATATACATCTTCCATAACAGTTACATTTTAAACTGTTATAAGTGAAGGACACCTATAACGGTTTTATTTTCAACCATTGTTTCATAGGATTTGATAAAACTATTTTGCCAACCAAAAGAAAAAACGACTTTACTTTATCCTCGTATTCATATATACGTCCATTAAAGTAAAGTTAAAAAGAGGGAGAAAGAAAAACATTCGGCAAGCAAACTATTTTTTCTTTTGGTCAGCACCGTTATAATACGCTACATCATCTTCAACCTTGGAGAAATTGTCAACAAAATAACCACGAACATCACCACCAACAAAATGCGATGCAACACATTCCATATATCCCCAAATACACCTCAAATCAGCCCTTCAAAAATGATTTCACACAAAGTTTTTCACTTGCTTTCATAATCCGAAAAAATGCACTAATTTTGTACTCGTTCAGCGAAGAAAAAGAAGTGCAAAACGGACTTTTCTACCATTTTATTTATAAAACATTGGTAGTCAACTGGTCTAATATGCTTGCATCGGTAAGTAAGAAGCGCATACTATCATTGCTGCAATAAAATAGATCGTTTAAAGAAATCACTATGCCCATTATAGAAATATCATCCTTAACAGACTCCGGAGTAGAAATATTCAGTACCCTCACCGAAGCTCAATTACGGAATCGTATCGAGCCTGATAAGGGATTGCTTATTGCAGAAAGCCCCAAAGTTATCCATGTAGCTCTGAATGCTGGTTATGAGCCTTTAGCCCTCTTGTGTGAACAGAAGCATATCACTGGTGATGCCGCTGGCATCATTGAACGTTGTGGTGATATACCTGTCTATACCGGTGAAAGAAAGTTACTTGCCACATTGACCGGATATACACTGACGCGCGGTGTCCTCTGTGCCATGCGTCGTCGGGCACTACCAAGTGTAGAGGAGGTGTGTCGGAAAGCTCGACGGATCGTAGTCATTGAGGGCGTGGTAGACGCTACTAATATCGGAGCCATCTTCCGTTCCGCAGCCGCCTTGGGGATAGATGCTATATTATTAACACGCAATTCTTGTGATCCGTTAAACCGACGTGCAGTCAGGGTTTCGATGGGGTCTGTCTTCCTGATACCATGGACTTGGTTGGACGGTTCTCCCAATGAGTTGCGCAAACTGGGTTTCCGTACAGTCGCTATGGCACTCACGGAGAAATCAATCTCTATCGATAATCCTATCTTAGCAACCGAACCCAAGTTAGCCATCGTAATGGGAACAGAGGGGGATGGTCTTCAAAACGAAACAATTAATGAGGCGGACTATGTAGTCCGCATTCCTATGGCAAACGGTGTCGATTCTCTCAATGTAGCCGCCGCATCCGCTATTGCTTTCTGGCAACTTCGCGTTCAAAATGACGCAATTCTGCCACCATTACCGGATGATGTACATATATGATTACTTAATTCCTACTCACACCTACAATACGTATTTGCGCCACAGGAACAGCGAGGCAACAACTTTTCCATCAATTCACTCCGAAAGAACTCATACAGTTCTTTATGCATGATGTCATATAGTGCCCTAACCCGTTCTTCCTGCTCATCTTCTACATGAATTCCTCCCTGAAAGGGATCTGTAAAGTTGAAAGAAACGTATTTTCTCACTACACCCTGCATTTCCTTTTGCACTTCCTCTGCTTCCGGACAAAGGGTAATGACATAATCCCACGTCTGTTGGGCATACGTCGCAACATCACAGGGCTTTCTACGCGAAAAGTCATATCCATTTTGTTCCATCACTTGGCAAACAACGTCAGGGACAGAATTTCCAGCCAAAATACCGGCAGTACTAATCTTCATTCCTCTACCGAAGGAGTTCAAAATTTCCTGTGCCATACGACTGCGGCACATATCATTATTACTTACTATAAGTATATTCTTCATACACAAATTCTATTTTTATTTATTTCCTGATATAGCTACTTTAATAACTCCATCTAATTTGTTTTCAAAGATACGATAGGCCTCCTCAATCTCATTCAACGGAAATCGATGTGTAATAAGAGGAGTAGTATCAATTTTACCTTCCTCAATCAGCATGAGAATCTCGTTACAATCGCAGCCATCCACTCCACCTGTTTTAAAAACCAAATTCTTGCCATACATATCAGGTAAAGGAAGAAGTTGTGGTTTATCATAGAGGGCTACAATCGTGACAATAGCATTAGGACGGGCACAATCCCAAGCCAAATGGAAGGAATCGTCACTCCCTGCCACTTCCAAAACGACATCTGCACCACCATGGTCACTATTCTTGAGAACAAAATCCTTGCAGTTTTCCGGTTCAGTCACCAACACATCAGGATAATGCTCACAGACAAACCGAATTCTTTCAGGAGACTTTTCACAGACAATAATGCGTTTTGGTTTCTTCAGCATCACACACAACAAAGTACAAATCCCGGTAGGCCCGGCACCGATGATAAGAACAGTATCTTCCACGGTTATTTCCGAGATGCGTGTTGCCCAAAAGCCTGTTGCAAGCACATCACCGACAAACAAAGCTTGTTCATCACTCACTGTATCCGGAATACGATTCAAACCTTGATCCGCATAAGGAACTCTGACATATTCCGCCTGACCGCCATCAATTCGACAACCTAAAGCCCAACCGCCATTAGGATCAGTACAGTTATTCACATATCTATGCTTGCAGAAAAAACACTCACCGCAGAAAGTTTCGACATTCACAGTCACCCTGTCACCAGGCTTCACCGAAGTGACATTAGCCCCTACTTGTTCTACCACACCTACCATCTCATGCCCGACAGTTATTCCGGGCACAGCACGCGGCACACTGCCATGTTTAATATGAATATCACTGGTGCAGATGCTACCAAGTGTTACACGCACGATTGCATCCCGTGAATCCTTTATTTCCGGTCTCGCTTTCTCCTGCAATTCAAACTTTCCGTGTTCAATATATGTGTATGCAAGCATAATATCCTCCTTGTTCATTAATGTATACCTTGCAAAGATAATGATTTCATTGGCAAAACAAATCTCTTTTATCACGTTCAATACTCCCAAACCGAATCTCACTCTATATTTATAACAATACAAAGCTGAATAAAGTCATTCACTGTTTTTTCTACTTCAGCTTTGATATTCTGGAAAATATTCTTACTTTTATATCCAAAATAATAAATAAAAACAGCAGCACGACTTATTATATTTACACACAAGCCTATGATAGATACTTCCGAAAATCTGATTATTATAAAAGGTCAAATCAAGACTCCCGAAATAGAAAGCTGCCAGAATTATGATGACAGCTATAAGATAGTATTCCGAAATGTTCCTAGTACGTATACTTATAAAGAAGAAAATGTCCTTTGGCTGACTGATCCGGACAAACCGGACCCCAATAATTATCAAATAATCAGTAAAGGAAGAACTTTATCAAACATCAAAGCCTTATCTATTTTCAAGGCCGGATCACACAGCTATTGGCACATTCGTTTTCTGAATGGTAAAGAGTATGATTACAGAGAAAAGGACTTAGAAATTATCGAATCATGCTTGGGAGAGAGTCGTTCGAAAAGTATATTCGAATATTTGAAGAAAGTTGCCGATGCGAACGAATTGAAAGCTGATGACGGAACGAAGCTATTGGCAAAACAATATGAAAAGATTCATTTCATCGCAAACAACAGAGCTATTGCTGTATATCTGAATCCTCAAAAATATAAAATGCAGACCCAGACTGCCTCAACCTTGATTTTTCCTTTCGGTTGTAATGCAAGCCAGCAAAAAGCAGTCCAGGCAGCTTTTGAGAACCAAATCAGTGTTGTGCAAGGACCTCCGGGAACTGGAAAGACCCAAACGATTCTGAACATCATTGCCAATATCCTTGTGCGTGGTAAGACTGTTCAGGTAGTATCTAATAATAACTCCGCCATCGTCAATGTACTTGAGAAGTTATCCAAATACGATATGGGATTCATTGTTGCATTGCTTGGTAGCACAGCTAACAAAGAGAAATTCATCGAAACTCAAGAAGAGGAAAAACAATATCCGGAGGACTTTGAGTCATGGCATGATACGGATGCCGACCAACCTCAATTTCTCAATCAGATACATCATCAGACAGAAGAACTAAAAAGCATATTTTCCAAACAGGAACGCCTTGCCATGGCAAGACAGGAAATACAAGCTTTAAAAATAGAGTGGCAACATTATCTGCAAGAGTTCGGAACAAAAGAAATTACTCTCAAACAACGAAAGAGTTCCAGCTCGGCAGACCTTCTGAATTTATGGAATGAATGTCAGCAATTTGCAGAAAAAGAGCAATCATCAAGTCTTCGGGGAATAGCAGCTTTTATTCAACGGTTGAAATGGTTATTCTTTAAATTCAGGAGCAAAACGATTTGTAAAATCCCCGATAAAGGTTTCTATAAACGGGAGATGAGTTTGATTATCGCTGACTTCCAAATCTTATTCTACCAAACAAAGTATGCAGAGCTGGAAGTTGAAATAGACACATTAGAAAAGGAGCTTGCCAACAAAGATGCAGCAGAAATGGCTAGACAAATGGCCGATACATCAATGAAATATCTAAAGAATCAGTTATTTCATACCTATGGCAATAATCATGACAAGCCCATCTTTACGCTCCCTGATCTAAAAAATAATTGGCGAGAGGTACAGAAAGAATACCCCATTATATTAAGTACGACCTTTTCATCATTAAGCAGTCTACAACGAGATGCCGTATATGATTATATCATTATGGACGAAGCATCGCAGGTTTCCGTTGAAACCGGAGCTTTAGCCTTGTCATGTGCTAAAAATGCAATCATTGTCGGTGACACCATGCAACTTCCCAACGTGGTCACAGAAGAAAATAAGAAAACGCTAAACTTTATCGCTAATGCGTGCCTGATTAAACCGGAATATGATTGTGCCAATATGAGTTTTCTGCAATCCGTCTGCAAAGTTATTCCGAATGTACCACAAACCTTGTTACGGGAACATTATCGATGCCATCCTCGAATCATCAACTTCTGTAATCAGAAATTTTACGGTGGAGATCTCGTCATCATGACACGTGATAAAGGAGAAGAGGATGTCATTTGTGCCATACGGACAGCCAAAGGTAATCACTCCCGCAGTCACATGAATCAACGGGAAATAGATGTTATCAAAGAGGAAGTACTACCGAATCTATCTTATGAAACAGATGAAATTGGCGTCATAGCTCCATATAACAAACAAGTAGATGCAGTAAAATCCGCACTTGAAGAGGATATTGATGTTGCAACAGTCCATAAATTTCAGGGAAGAGAAAAGGATGCTATCATTATGACCACTGTCGACGATGTCATCACTTCCTTTTCCGACGATCCCAACCTGCTCAATGTTGCTATTTCGCGGGCTAAGTCACAATTCTATTTAGTCGTATCGGGAAACGAACAACCCAAAGACTGCAATATCAGCGATTTGATTGCTTATATCGAATATAACAATGGCACTGTTTCCACCAGTAAGATTCATTCTATATTCGATTATCTATATGAGCAATATACAGATGCTCGAATTGCCTATTTGAAAAAACACAAGAAAATATCCGAATACGATTCCGAGAATCTTACATTTGCCTTACTCGAAGATATCCTGAAAGAAAATATCAATATGCGTCATTTGAATATCATTTGCCATTTACCACTCTATATGTTGATTCAGGATTATTCTCTATTGAATGAAGAGGAAAGCAAATATGCTGCAAATATAAATACTCATATTGATTTTCTAATTTATAATCGTGTGAGTAAACAACCGGTATTGGCTATTGAGACGGATGGTTATGCATTCCACAAATCGGGGACGAGTCAGTCAGAACGTGATATTAAAAAGAATCATATTTTAGAGTTGTACGGAATTCCGTTAGTGAGATTGTCTACTATTGGTAGTAATGAGAAGAAAGTTATTGGAGATAAGTTAAGTGAAGTATTAAACTTGCATTAGAATGTTCATTGCAAATCATTTTTTTTTTAGAATAGGAGTTTCTGCATATTCCAACAACTAATATTTCTATATTAATACCTATATGTTACTAGAAAAACGTATTCTTTAATATTACCGCCACCCCAAAGTATTATATATGGAGTGGCAGCAGCTTGGTACACTAATTTCCCAAAAGAAATATTTTAATTATTCGAAGCTCTGATTATTTGTTGGTATGATATACGATACACATTGAATTTTACATCAAGACTATTCCCAATATTACTAAAAGCCATACATATTATTCTGATAACTTTCTATACGCTCTAAAAATTAATTCTGCCATTAACACACGACGCTTAGTTAAGAAATCATGATATTCAAGATTCTCAAAATTTTCAGGTAATGCATTTTGGAAACATGTAATTTTATACCCTTCGACACCTAACCTACTCTTATAAGCTAGAACATATTCAGAAGGAGGATTATCTGAAATATCAATATTCGTAGAATAGTCAAGAAATGTATAATTAGCTATTTGGTTCCTTTCACGATCATCTTCAATACCAATTTGGGAAAGATAATTCTTTGGGAATATATGATGAATATCAATAGAAGATTTTCCCCCACTAGCCCCTACGATAAAGTATTTAGATGTTGGTGTATTACTAAATAACATGGGATAGCCAAGTACATTAAGCGATGCCACATAGCCATACCATGCTGGCGATTGAGTTGAGGATGTGACAAGGTCATTTGGCAAATTATATTTAAAATAGTCATCAGTAAATTGAGATTTTATTTCATTATCCAAATAGTCTACAAAGTCTCTTGATGTATGAACTTTACGTAAATCTGCAAATTGCTTTTCAACAGCTGATTCAGGAGAGTTTGTATAAAATCCTTTTATCGTAGTCATAAAGAACCATCGTTGCATGATTTTCTTCAACTCCATAGGCTGGACATTATATTCTGTTTTTCCGATAAGATATAGCATATATGAAAACACAATTGCATTTTCTGATGAAACCAGCGAACCATTAAGATAACCGGCTTCTGCTACAATATTCATAAACGCATGCCAATGATTAAGATTAACAACCAAAGTTAGCGCTTCTCTAAACTTCAATAAATTATCCGTTCTTATTTCTTCTGCAAATTGCCCGGTCTGAAGATCTTTACCTCTCAAAAGCATATAGGCGTATTTCAATCTTGCACGTTTGAAAGCTATACCTACAGTAGCACGTATCAAGTGCACTGGATTTACTTCAAGAATATGATTATATGAAGTTCCAGCTTCCGGAATACGTGAAGTCCGGCAAAAATCATTTATTTTATCATGAATTTCATTGTCATAGACAGCTAATAACGTTTCTATAAAGTTCTTTTCAGTCAGTTTTTGCCCGCCAGAATTCACACGAACAAAAATATCCGCCACATCTTGTTCAGATGCTGTTGCACTAATTCTTAATGTTGGCAGAAGATAAATATTTAAATTCAAAAGAGCATTAATATTTTCCTCTATAACTATTTCTTCATCATCAGAAAGTCTTGGCAACTCGTTTCTTACACGACTTTCATTAAGTTGACTAATATATGCTTTCCGGAATTTAGTAACATTTAATTGTTCTTCATGGGCAGCAAAGACTTGACTTACAGCACTAATCCATTCCGGATTACGCTCATAAGCTTGAGACCAAACTGCAAATTCTCTTTTCAGAGGATTAAATGATATTTTAATATTCCGTTCCTTATAGTTTACATTTTTAATTTTTATACCTTTAATTGCTCCTAACAAAGCTGTAAGACGCTGTTGTCCATCAATCACTAAATCACGAGCCGTATTGAAGGTTTTATCATTAATTCCAATCTGCCCTTTGTTTTCAAAATCAGCAGGTGATTCCCAAAGCATTACATATCCAATTGGATACCCTTTCAACATAGAATCCAACAAATCACGAACTTTATTATCTTTCCAAACAAAAGGTCTTTGCAAATCAGGCAAACCAATACGCCCATTTTTTACATCATTAAGTAAATCTCCAACTTTACTTGGTATGTTATCAAATAATTCTTTTCCCATAACTGTCACTATTTTACCAAACTCATTAACGTATCATAACTATCAATTTTACCATACTTAACCCCTGAATTGCTTAACTGCTCAAAAAGTTTCTCTGCACAAGCAATCTTGTTTTTCTCAATTTCCCGCAACTCCATGGAGCTCATTGAACCCTTGGTTTCAGCAATGAAATAGATATGCTTCACTTTATCTTTTTCAAAAGCAATAGCCCAGTCCGGTGAATAATTTCCTACAGGAGTCGGAATGTGGAATCCCTTTGGTAGTTTCGCATATACTGCCACTTCATCAGAAATATCAAGACTTTCTACAAATTTACGTTCATTACTCTTTTCCGCTATACCATCAGTGAATACATAGTCTAGAATACTCTTTTGAGCTTTAAAAGCCTTATCCATAGAAGTATGTTTTTCCTGTGTAAAGATACTGCTGTCATATTCACCATCCACTTGATTATATGAAATATGCTCCACAATCATAGTCGCTTTTTGTTCAAGAATAAGCCGAGTAACCTTAGTAATAAACTCTTCCGGGTTTGCCTTAAACATATCAAACTTAACCGGACGGATTTTTGTCAGTATTGTGGCTACGGTTTTACGGGTGAGTGTCGTGCCGGATGCTATTTTACCGATAAGATCATACTTCACATGGCTAACCACATCTGTAGTCAATCTGTCCGTCTGCGACGCCTTTTTTTGAAGCATCTCACCTGAAACGACATCATCTTTCTTTAGTTCATCCTTCTGAACACCTTTCGTTATCACATAAGTCAGTTGAGTGACTTCCAACTCTCTATTAATAGCTTCCACAGCTTTTTCAATCAACTCGTTACTGTCAAATTGAACTTTATAAGCGTATTTATGGTTGATACGCTTCCACAACTCCTGAAATTCCTTCTTTGAAAAATTATCGTTGAGTGTATTAGGCGGTGTTTGTGGTTTGCTACCATTGCCAATCATATCATCAAGGGCCTTACTATCGAAGATAGACTGAACACGTTTATAAACAGCATCTGTCAGTGGTTCCAGTTCATCAGGAAGTTGTTTCAAATTATTATTCTTCAAGTCCTCACGGAATGTATCTGTAACCTCACCACCTTTCGTAATATAACCGTTCATACGCAACTGGAATACAATTTCTTGTGCGTCTTCTTTGGAAACAGTATATTTCTTCCCTTCATTGGAAAAGAGAATCTTACCAATAAAGAAATCAATATCAGCCTTGGTAGGACGATCGTAGAGGTCTGCCTTGATGTCCTTCTGCAAATCTGCCACAAAAGAAGCATATCCTTCAGAGGCTATAACGGTCAGTTTGTTCACACTATGAACTTCATCTGGCAGTATTTCCGCATCCATGCGGACACCATACTGGTCAACACAAAGTCGCAGACCACGACCAACTTCCTGTCTCTTCTGACTTACACTATTAGATTGGCGAAGTGAACAGATTTGAAATACATTCGGATTATCCCACCCTTCACGTAAGGCTGAATGAGAAAAGATAAAACGAACCGGTTCGTCAAAGCTAAGCAGACGTTCCTTGTTCTTTAAAATCAAGTCGTAAGCCGAAATATCGTCTGATTGGTCTGAACCACGTTTTATATCACTATTGACACTTCTCCCTTTCTTATCAATGCTGAAATAGCCCGCATGAGTTTCATGCGTAGAAATACTTCCTAGATAAGACATGTAATCAGCATCAAACATATTCTGATTATTATTCAATTCTGCTCTATATTCTTGCTCGAATATTTCACCATAACGTCCAAGCATTTGCTGTCCGTCTTCATCATATTTCCTATAGTTGGCAACTTCATCCAGGAAAAAAAGCGAAAGCGTTTTGATTCCACGTTTAAACAGAGAAGCTTCTTTGCGAAAATGTGCCTTTATAGTTTCCCTGATTTGAATACGTGCTTTGTGATCAGCCGAAATATCCCCATACACATCTTTAATATACATTATTTTTCCGTTGGAAAATGAAACAGTACTATGACTACTATCCATTGTATCAATATGGATATCAGAAATAGTATAACCACGATATTGCTCCAATTCATTAGACACGTAAAACAAATCATCTCCAACACCGAGATTCTTTACCTCTCTTTTAATGTTATTGGCGTGTTTCACTTCTATTTCAAGACGAGCTTTAGGAGCTTCTGTCTTAGACAAAACAATATCTTCCAGATACATGTAACTATCCGTACCTTTAAGATGTTTCAATTCAAAACCTACTACTTCAATCTTCTTCACCAGTTTTTGATTGTAAGCATCCAATGCATCCAACACATAAACTGGATTGTGCGTTTCTTTATGAGTAGCTGAATAGTTCAACGTAAAGAGAGGGTTAAAGCGAGCTAAAGCAGTTTGCGTCGCTGCTCCGCCCATCTTTTGCGGTTCATCAAGAATGATGATCGGATGATTAGCGGATATAACATCAATTGGCCGGCGACTGCCAAACTCATCGCGTACGGAGTAAATGATGCGGGCAGCCGCATTTTTCGCCCCTTCTTTCAAAGAAGTATTAAAAGCCTGTGTATTAATAATCATTACAGAGATGTCACCACTTTGAGAAAACGTATCTATTTGATTCAGATTATTACTGTTATAAATAAAATAACGTGCTTTCTTCCCATAGTGCTCCATAAAGTGGTCGACCGTTATATCAAAGCTTTTCTTTACACCTTCACGAATAGCAACACTTGGTACAACCACAATAAACTTAGTCCATCCATACAGTTTATTGAGTTCAAACATACTTTTGATATAGACGTATGTTTTACCTGTACCGGTTTCCATCTCAACATCAAGCTGACAATGCCCAAGCTTGTCTACCACCTCATTTGACAAACGAATATTATTTTCAGTCTGAACCTGATGAATGTTTTTCAATAATTCATCTTTAGTCAAGACTATATCTCCGTTTTTATATCCGGTAGAGTCTTCTTCAAAATGTATATTCTTGACTTCTGTCAGCTTACCATTATCCTTTACATACGTTTTTCCTTTATCCACTACATACTCTGCCAAGCCCTTGTTAGGTTGTCCGTTAAATACCTTCACTACATTTTCGACAGCATCTGTTTGGTATTGTTGTATCTTGAATTTAAGTTTCATCATCTTCCTTTTATTAATTTGTCCACTCCCGATTTCACTTTCCAGTATCCTGCTTTGTCTGAACCTATTCGTTCTATAATGTTTAGCTCTTTTAATTGAGCTATAGCCCTTCTAATTGTTGCCAGACTTACGTTTAAACGTTCACATAATTCAGGCCGAGTTATAGTCGGGGTTTCTTTTAACAATGAGATTAAGTCCTTTTGCAGTAAAGTAAATGATTTTACAGGGTCATTTACAGGGTCATTTACAGGGTCATTTACAGGGTCATTTACAGGGTCATTCGTTTGACTTCTATAATTATTATTCAGCAGTTCAGTATAAAAGGAAGTAGCTTGCGAACGAAATCTAGGTTCTTTTGCTTCAGTAAAGCCCGGAAGTTTTGCCGTTTCATTATATATCTTTCGTAATCCACTTCCTCTCTTTTCCATGAAATCCAACTGTGCAAACACATCGGCTAATATAGGATTACGACGTTTGGATGAAACATCATCCAAGTCCCGGTCTTGAATAAGTGTTCCATCAAACATTCCTCCCGGAGAATAAATAACCAATCGATCATCGTAAATATCAATATGAACTTCACTTCCCAACTCTGAATAATCACGATGGATAAATGCATTAACCAATGCTTCAAACACTGCACGACGTGAGTAATCAGGGGTGTTCAGGCGACGGTTCGGTAATTTTATCCATCCTTTCAAATTGTGTAAATCCACAAATTGTTCTCCCGCATCAAGCAACGACAATAAGTTTCCCTGATATTCACGAGAGTCTTTGGCATCATCTTTATGAATACCTGTCCATCTGGTGCAATAAAGACTTGAATGTCTATAAGGACATTGGTCTGAAAAAAGCACACCCGCATTTGTTAAGAAGCCTTTGTCAGTAATCAGAGAGAATGAACGTAACAACTTTTCTTGAAAGAGAGAACCGGTTTGTTTTTCATAAGCTTTTGCCAATACACCAAAACTCATTTCTTTCAAGGTGTACTCCGTAGATAATGAATCATACGTTACATTTCTACCTTTGAGTACTAAACCGCTTAACTGATGGGCGGTGGCTACAACACTTTCATCCCCCATCCTTACAAAAGCGATACGGCTTCCGCTATTCACGAAATAATAAGGCGTCATACTTCCCGATAGTACACGAAGCTCGAGAATATTTTTTCCGTCTTCTGTTTGGAATGTTTTCAGTTCAAAGTCTGGTATAGGATCTATTATAGTCTTTATTTTGTCACTAATAAACTCTGTATCTGATTTAATATTGTTCAAACCTACTACTTCGCCATCATCATTTACACCAAAGAATAAGGAACCACCAAGCCCATTAGCAAAAGCACTGACACTTTTCAACCAACTTTTGAATTGCTTGCGTTCCAAAAATTCTTTGAAATCACAAGTGGTATTCTCGCCAATCAGCCGTTTAATTATATTATCCATTACTTAATTCTGATTATTCCGGTTTCGTTGTTTCTTATAGTACTTTTGTTACCGTATTTGGCGAATAAGTTTTGAATATCTGTGCAAAGTTAGTAACAGTGCTGTCATCCACCATTGAGCTATCACGGAACACAGCATATTGTGGTTGCATTTTGGCAATAGCAGTAACGACATCATCATTTATTTCATTATCAAAACAAGCGACCAAATAGCCTTCAGCCACATTAAAGATTGTTTTACCTTCAATGGTCGATAATTTAATCTTACTATCAAGTGTTGCACCCAATTCAAGCATTACTTGGAATAATAGATCTTCACTTGTTCTATCTGATTTTACATTCTCTGTTTTTGCAAACAATGAGTTCTGATTGTATTCAGAAGGTGAGTAATAGACATCCTCCATATTGCTACTATCGAGCTTTAATACTCGGAAACCTATATCAAGGTCTTGAGTAGTTACTGACGATTCTTCTTTTATTTCCTTACCTACACGACGAATACGTTCTTTGCCTATTTCACAGATATTTTTGTAGCCAGCCTTATAAGCCTCACTTTTTTCATCGGTGAGTTCAGGAAGTTGAACCATAATAAATTTGCGATTTCCACCATCGACCTTATTGAGTTGCATTACAGCATGAGCAGTTGTAGCTGAACCTGAAAAGAAATCTAATATTATAGCTTCCGATTGTGGTTCTGAAGAATACTCAATTAAATCTGATAATAATGCAATAGGTTTAGGGTTATTAAAATCTATAGGATTCATAATTGAACGGTATTCTTTTGTTGCCACATCTGTAGAATATGAAGCACCAGCCATTACTGATTTAGGTCGGATTCTTCTTACACCCGATTCGCCTTCGAGATAATCTTTTTCATAGATATTATATCTATCACTTCCTTGAACCAACCTTCCATATATAAAATCAAGATTCTTTTTGCAGTATCAATACCCCATCTCCATCGACCATCTACTCCATTAGATTTAATAGGTAATGTTTCAACTGTATGAACTAAATCTTTTTCTAATGAAACTCCTCCATTTTCCGGATTAACATAGAATGGATAATACATATTCGGTCTCTCCGCTCTTGTATCAGCACCTCCTCGTTTTCTTAATTCTAATAGTCGATATTTTCCAAGGTTATCACATTCTTTATATTCATTTTGGACAGACTCATTTAACGCTAATCCATATTCTTCAAATGAATCTGATTTTACAAACATCAACATACGTTCATTCGCACGTGCAATGTATTTCTTATCGTTGCGACCTTTTAGATTATTTATCACACAAACGTCAGCGACGAAATTTCGTTGTCCGAAAATCTCGCAACAGATCTTTTTCACATTATCTGATTCTATATCATCTATTGAAATAAAAAGGACTCCATCTTGAGATAATAGGTCTTTTGCAACTTTAATTCGCGGATAAAACATATTTAGCCAATCCGTATGAAAGCGACCATTACTTTCGGTGTTTAAGACTAATCTATTACCTTGTTCATCATACTGCCCACTATTAGCCAAATACTCAGAAGTCGATTCAGCAAAGTCATCTTCATACACAAAATCATTACCTGTGTTATAAGGTGGATCAATATAAATCATCTTCACCTTACCAAGATACGTCTCTTTCAAGCATTTCAACACATCAAGATTATCACCTTCAATATAAAGATTCTGCGTATTATCAAAATCAACACTCTCTTCACGACAAGGGCGAAGTGTAGCATTGATAGGTGAATTAGCAAGGAGTATCGCCTTCTTCTTGTCCGGCCATGTAAACTGATAACGTTCTTCACGCCCTTCCACTATTTCCGAAGAAAGTTCCTGCCGCAACTTATCAAAATCTATCGCTAACGTAACTTTTCCTTCAACATCTTTCCGTTCTGTAATACAGTTAGGAAAGAGTGCAGCTATTTTATCTATATTGTCCTGAACGCCGTCAAGCGTTTGCATCCTAAGTTTATCCATATATTATCTAATTTTTATTCTTTAGTTATTTCTAATTCCAATGCAATGCGTTGTTGATGTAATACAAACTTTTTTTGAGGCTGCCTCTCTTTAGCCTCTTTGCGCTTTAGAATCTCTATTTCCTTAAGCAACATTTCACGTTGAGTCGATTTCTCGACATCCTCACGTAAACTTTCGCTCTGTGCGATAATGCGCTCCCCTGCCACTTGACGAACAAGTGCTTCATAGATAGCATCCATTGTCAATCCATCTATAGAAAGACTTATTTCTGTATCTTTTATCCATTGAGAACGATACGTCTTCGCAATACGAAAAGTTTTATTCGTATTCGTACTGCTTTCCATCCATTCTTTGTAATTGAGATGCAAACAAGTCATATCTCCCCAACGCAAAATAAAGAGCGTATGTCGTGGTATCATACCATCAATAAAAGAAAAAATATCATCCGGACAATTTTCATCCTTAATAGGCACAAGGAAGATAGTGATTTCATGTACTTCTTTTCCATCTGCCACATTAATAGTACTTGGTGCTAACTTAGCCAGCCATTCCACTCGAACCACATCATTTGTGAAGTGGTCTTTCATGCGAGTATTAGCTCCCAATTGATTTACAAACGTTTTCTTGGGGATAACTCTGTTTACGATGGTTGATTGTGGAAGATTGTACATAACGTTTCACTATTTAATCACCAAAAAACAGATTAACTCAAAATCATCAAGCCCTGATATTTTATTTCGAAGCGCAGTAGTTTCACCTGTCGAGAAAAGGCTCATAATATCCGATTCTTCTTTCACTTCAATAATGCTATGAATAGCTTCCTGCAACAAGTCAGAATAATGACTCATCTCACGCCCGTCTTTCGTTTCTTTATTGAATACAGAACATAATTTTTTATCTGGTTCATGTTTTCCACGACAGGCTGCACGCATATTGTCAAGCATCGTTTTAGGGGACAAGTGATCACAAAGCACTTCTCCCTCATGACTTATATAAACCATATAGAATGGATGAAGCAAATTCTGATTATTGATATTTACTCCATTGTTCCGGTTCTTCAGCACATAGATAACTCCCGGCTGCACAAAATCTGAACTTCCAACAACAGCACTCATCCCAAAAGGAGTATGAGCAATATCCGGATTATCCTTCATATAAGCCAAAAGGTCTAGTCTGAACTCATTAAGTCCTAAATCCATGATATTGATACCCGTATCCATATCTTCAATATCAACGACTTCTTCTTGTAGACGCTTCAACTGCTCCTTCCGGTATTGCAAATCCCCTTTTTCTTCGTCAGAGAGAAGATTATCATCACCGGTGGCAGTCATAACAGTCACCTTCATACGAGCCTCTACACGACCCTTCAACTTGATATAATCATCCAACTCTACATCAGGCCAGTAGTTAACCAGTTGAATCACTTCATTCTTGGAGCCAATACGGTCTATACGTCCAAATCGCTGAATAATACGAACGGGATTCCAATGTATATCATAGTTTATCAAATAATCGCAATCCTGCAGATTCTGACCTTCCGATATACAATCTGTAGCAATAAGTACATCTATTTCAGTATTCGAACTGGGAAACAAGACATCACGTTCTTTTGAACGAGGCGAAAAGAGTGTAAGAATAGTATTAAAGTCAGGCTTTAATTTTTTGATAGTACACATTCCGTCCACCGAACCTGTTACCATAGCAACATTCAAACCATATTCATCATGAATACGGTCAGCCAGTTCCGAATATAAATATTCAGCCGTATCAGAAAAAGCTGTGAAGATCAAGACCTTTTTATTTTCATCATTGATAGGATGGCTGAATTTAGATTCCAAATCTTCAATAAGTTGTTGCAACTTACTGTCGTGACGAGGAGTAATATCTTGAAGCATTACTAAAAGAAGGTTAAGAATCTCATTATCCCATTCCAGATACTGCCGCCAAGATATAAAATCCATATCAGCTAAATCAATCTTTGTCTTTTTTCCACCAACAAAAGCAGAGCCATAATATTCTTCATCTTCAGCTGCCATTGACGGATAATAATCGTCCACTTCCAAAGAGGCATGTCCATATCTGTCACGCGAGAAGTCATCTATCCTGTTTATCGTATTTTGGATAAGTTCCTGTATGCGTTGAATAGTCAAGCGAAATGAATTAACTGAACTTTCCAAACGTTTTAGCATATTGATTGCCATCAATTGACGAATACCCTTTTCACGTCCATGCATGGATAACCCACTTTCACTGCCAGACTCGTCCAAGTCTACATACTTACTTATTCTGCTCGCCAATATAAAATCAGAAGGAGTATATATAGCAAGATTCAATGTTTGCAACTGGGTATAAATTTCATTATAATTGATAGCCGCACTCAAATCCGTTAAGCATGGACGACGGGATATTGGTTTCAGACGGGTAGGAAATTTACCAATATCTGTAGTATCATAATATCGCTCAATATGTTTTCGGCTACGGGCAATTGTCACCGAATCTAACACCTCAAAAAAATCGAAGCTTAACATTCCCAACAACTTAGCCGTAGTACGTTCCGTCGGTTCAAACTTCACCCATCTATTATATGCAGTTTGTGCCTGACGGAATATATCATCAATGCTACTTTTAGTATCCAATAAAGAATCAATCTTTTCAACTTCCCCCTCATAAGCCAACTGCAATTGATTCTTTAAATCCTTGAAGCCATTGTTGACAGGAGTAGCAGAAAGCATTAGTACTTTTGTCTTCACTCCGGCACGAATCACCTGATTCAACAAACGTAAATAACGGTTTTCTCTGGGATTCTCATCTTCCTCGTCAGTCGTAATTTTGCCACCATTACGAAAATTGTGACTTTCGTCTATGACGATAAGGTCATAGTTTCCCCAATTAATATGAGAGAGGTCTAATCCATTAGACGTCCCGTATTCACGAGATAAGTCCGAATGAAATAAGATATCATAGCGTAACCTATCGGCTGCGATAGGATTATTCTTATAATTACTGCGAAACGTAATCCAGTTATCATTCAGTTTTTTAGGGCACAGAACCAAAACGGATTTATTTCGGTTTTCATAATACTTAATCACAGAAAGTGCCGTGAAAGTCTTACCTAAGCCAACGCTATCCGCCAAAATACAACCATTGTATTTCTCTAATTTATTGATGATAGCAAGAGCTGCATCTTTCTGAAAATTATATAGTTTATTCCAAATCACACTATTTTTGAACCCTGTAGCTTCATTGGGCAACACATCTTCGGATATATCATCAAGAAACTCGCTGAAGATATTATAGAGTGTGATAAAGTATATGTAATCTGGTGAGTTTTCCTTATAAACCGTTTCAATATATTCCAAAATCCGGTCTGTTACATCTACAAACTTTTCGCTATTACTCCATTGCGCATTGAATATCTTCAGGTATTCTTCTGCAAAAGGCGACGGCGAGCTATGTACCATAGAATAGACACTGTTCCCTCTATCCAAACCAAGTTCTGTTGTAGTGAACTCATTAAAAGGTGCATAAGAACGTGATTCAACATCAGACACTTGCAAGAAACCACCCATTACTTCCGATGAAGAATTAGATTTAAAACGAACTTTCTTACGTATCCAATCTGCACATTCTCTGGCTATGGCTTTTTGAGATAATTGATTACGAAGTTTTATTTCAAAATCAGAACCATAAAGATTCCGCTCGCGATTTAGCTTAGGAATATAGAATTCACGCTTCTCCTTTTCTGCTTTATCTTTAACAAAAGTAGGTGATGTGAAAATAAAACGCAGCTCTTCTACATTCTCCAATTCTTTTTTTAATGCCTCAAAGGCATAAATAGAAAATGAAGCAGCAGCTATGGACACTTTCGATTTAGCGGACAATCTGACTCTTAGATCGTCTATCACACGTTCATTTATGTTATTTATCAGTTTGGGTAATTCCATGCTACTTATATAAAAAGAAAAAGTCAAGATATAAAATATCTACATGATGATTGCAAAGATAGGAAATTGTTATTTCAAATTGCTGTACATACCAATATTTTTTCAAAAGTTTCAAATCCGCAATATCGAATTCTCTCTTTTTAGATTATCGAGTTCTATACGAAAAATATCCTTTACAAGATAAATATCCTCAAAAGGAATGATATTGCTAAATTTTATTGTTACTTTTGTACAATTGAAAGAGTATTTATGTTTTTTGTTTCGTAATGCTAATACTGATAAATTCCTGGAGTTTGCAAACTACTATTTATCAATCATTTATTTTACAACAAAAGGGTTAATCTCTTAAATCGAGACATTGTCACAAATTATAAACCACAAATAATCAAAACATGAAGCTAGTAAAATTCAAGGTTCAAAATTTCAGAGGTTTAAAAGGAGAGCATAATGAAATTCAGTTCAAAAAGTCTGATATTATATTTCTTATAGGACAAAACAATACCGGTAAATCCACATTTTTAAGAGCCTACGAATTCTTCACTAATTCCAAGCAGAAAGCTACTTTAGATGATTTCTATAATCAGGATATCACCAATACAATAAAAATGGAAGGCTGGTTCGAATTAGAGAAAGATGATGATAAAGATAAATCCTATTCCAAATCAGACCCTGACTGGGCTACTAAGTGGGTGAATAGTGATGGATATATTAAAATAAAGAAAGAATGGAACAATATTAATCAAGATTTCAAGAAATATACATTTTCTCCTAATGAAAGACACTGGGTTCTTAACGGATTCGGGGGATTTGATAGTTTATTCGGCAAAGCAGCCCCTACTCCAATCTCAATAAATGCCATGGAAGATGAAGCTTCTTTAGGGGAGAAAGTGAACAAGCTAATCCAAGATCAATATTTAAAATCTTTGAGAGATAACCACCAGGAACAATATGAAAAAGTTCTTCAAGAAATACGTAATCTACAGAATTGCGTTATTGGTTGTGCCACTATCCAACAACAAGATGAATTACTCAACCAATCTTTCCAACATGTATTTGACGGATTAAAGCTTAGCATAGAGGCCAATACTTCTGAAAATATTAAAGTAGAAGATTTATTAAAAAAGAATCATACAATCACCATACAAAAAGATGGAATAGAAAGAAAAGACTCTTTTCAAAGAAGCGGTCATGGTATCATACGACAGGCGCTCTTCAATTTCATTACCTTTTTATTAAATATGCAAGAAGAATCGCATCGAAAGGAGTACATTATCTTATACGAAGAACCTGAACTTTTTCTACATCCAAAAATCACTTTTAAGTTGCGCGAAGAATTATATAATCTAGCTGCTCCCGGCAAACCATATCAAATATTGTGCGCCACACATTCACCTATGATGATTGACATATCGAAAGATCATTCTTCGCTTATTAGAGTTGTAAAAAATCAGGATGAAGAGACTATCACATACCAAGTGCAAACCGGAGTTTATACAGAAATGTACTCGAAAGAAAGAGTACAAATGATAAACAGATTTAATCCTCATATATGCGAAGTCTTTTATGCAGACAAGGTTTTATTGGTAGAAGGAGATACTGAAACTATTGTATATAGAGAACTGTTAAACAAGTTCTTTCCAGAGAAAGAGATCTTTGTCTTAAACACAGGTTCCAAAATGAACATCCCATTTTTTCAAGACATTTTAACTGCATTTCATATCAAACATTATCCAATCCATGATGTGGATTCTAAGCTAATCAATACAGTTAATGGACAAAAAACAAGTGCAGCATGGAGTCTTAATGAAAAGATATGGAAGAAAGTGGAAGCTGCCAATACTATTGAAAGCGGATTATCAAACAGGTATGTCCACAACGCTAATTTTGAGAACGCCCATAAATACAACTTATCGAATGGGAAGGATAAACCTCTGAATGCATTCCTCTTTGTTGAAACAATCAAGGATATCAACCAAGATGTTCCTTGTCTAAATTGGCTAAAAGACATACTAGGCGAATGTAAAATTCGGCATGATCAAGAACATGTAGAATCTATCGCAAAAACGATAGAAACAATCGAGAATGATAAAAAAACATATAAAACAATCTTAATAGACGATTCAAACCACAGTATTTAAACAAGATAGTTCAGATAACAGATTAAAGTAGTTATGAGCTTTTTCTTCTAATACTCATTCAAAGAAAAGAAATCATTCTACTTTTATGAATCATTAAACACATTCCTTATGAAAGACAAGTTTCCATATTTTCCTCATTCCTCCACTACAATAGAAAAGAAGTGGGACAAAGAGCTTTTTGGCAATAAACTTATACATGAAGTCCTTCACCCTATTGCTATTGAGATAGAGTATCATTACCCCTATTACGGTTTGTTAGATAGAAAAGGAAAAAGAATCGCATTTTTTAATCGACATCGTGAACCTATACCTAAAAGCCACAGAGGCAGCGAACTGCGATATTGGTACAAAATAGACATTAATAATATCGAACATTACACCTATAAGATTGAATATGGAGAATTTCAAAATATTAAATGTGAAGTAATTCAATTTTATGATCAATCCAATGCAGTCGACGATGAAAAATACTTCACTGAATATATTAAAAGACTCAATCATATAGATGAAATACTACTAGAAGTATCCCCTATGCAACAACGTTTTGCTTTAACAATAAAAAAAGCCTATGAACTAAAAAAAGAAAATGACTTTTTAAATATTGAAAATGAACGACTAATAAGAATAAACAAAGAATTACGTGAAGATATAAGAAGGAGAATTAGAAATGCCAATAACACATCAGGAACATAAAAAATCTCATTGTATACAAATAAAGCAATTCCAACGCTTCCTATTCCCAAAATAAAGTCCTTCTTTTGTGAAGAATTCTGTTTGCTATATTTACAACAGTATCTCACAAATAAAATAAACCCTACAAAATGAAAGAAGAATCCGACAGCCCGTCTGTCCCCTACAATTTCTCCCGTTGTTTCAACGACCAATGCCCGCAAGCATCGAAATGTTTGCGCTACATAGCTGCACAAAATGAAACAACCGATTACCTTTATATCTCCATCGTTAATCCGGCACGTTATCCTGCGGATGGAAACCAATGCGAATGTTTCAAGACTGCTGTCAAAGTCCATGTGGCATGGGGACTTAAACAGTTGCTTAACAGAATTCCTTATGAGGATGCGGTCAGTATCAGAATACAAATGGTAGGACACTATGGGAAAACAGGATATTATAGGTTCTATCGTGGAGAACGGGGGCTTATGCCTAAAGACCAAGCCTACATCAGACAATTATTCCGTAATAAAGGGATAAAAGAAGAACCAACTTACCAACGCTACACAGAAGAATATATTTGGTAAGTTGCTGTCATCTGTCACAGTTTAGGAGTTAATAGTTTAGTAATAAACCGATAAGCCCGTGACAGCAAGAGGTGACAGCAGGGTGATGGCATTTTTGCCGTCACCTGGTTATTAGTCTTACAACATGATAAAGCGTACCGCTACGCGTATGTTTGGAAGGTATTTCTTGCTTTTTCAGTATTCTTCCGAAGGAATTAACCCTCTTGACAGACATCGGGATTGAACTGCCTTTTTGAATATCCTCCATAATCTCTGCTGGAGACAGCCACTCCCCTTCTTCAGGCTGTGCGGCACGGAAATAACGGAAGAAAAGTTGCTCTTCCGGCGGAACTAGTTCAAATTCACGGTTGTTTTCCACCATAATCTTCTCTTCCTCCTGGTCGAACCAGTAACGTTCACCATGCTCCAGTTCGTACATAGCTTGTGCGTAAAGCTGCTCATAGTCTATCGGACGGTTGGTATCAATCACTCCGGTCACTTCGATGCAAATAAAACGACGGCTGCCGGAAGGGTCGGTCAACAAGTCTTTCTGATTACTTGTGGCTATGAATGAGGCGTAACGACGCATTTCAAGCACGGCACTGCCATGAGGTTTCTTCACATTCAATACTGGCTTTTGCAGAATATGTTTCAGAAAGCCTTGTTGTGTCGAACTCACCTGGTCAAATTCATCGATATTGATAAGCGCAAAACGATTGAGGTAAAGTTCGGCATCTTTCTTTCGGGAAAAATCAATACTGTCGGTATAGTAGGAACGCTCGGAAGGAGGCATTATGCTCCGGCAAAAGGTGGATTTACGTGTTCCTTGCGGTCCGACGAGTAAGGGCGAAACACTGTTTGCATACTTTTTATTGCTTCCTTTCCAATGAGAAACCATATTGAGGAACCAACGGTGGAACAAATCCATCCAATACGGATTCTTACAAGGGACGGTGGCTGCCAATGCACGAATACGGTCTTTACCGTCCCATGCGGGAAGCCGGTAGAGAAAATCTTCCAACGGGTTGAATACAGGCACGCGATTGGAGTAAATATAACGGCTAATATCCCTGTCCCACAAGGGGATGCCTTCCATTTGTGCATCCAAAGCAATGCTGTTCAACGCACGTTTGTCGAGAGGATTGAAGCGGAAACGGAAAGAAAGCCTTTCACGATATTCTACCTCGCCAATTTGGGTGTTATGGCGGAATTCATAGCGGCGTTTCATGAATTCTTCAGTCTGCAAGGCGAGTTGCTGCTCTTTGCTTAGGCTGATATTCTTGCCGAAGCCTTTGCACTCGGTATATATATTGCCAATCATTTGCCGGATAAGCTCTTCTTGTTTATACATATAGAAGTGGAAAACGGTACGTCTCACGACTTCTTCTTGCGGAAGTCCCGAAGCAAAACAGTTTTTAGCCAGTTGGACAACTAAAGGATGCCATGTGTCTTCGCTCAATTCGAGCCCCGCTTCCCGGAGATCGGCATAAGCTTTCCGAAAAGCGGCTTCAAAAAGCATCAGGAAGGCATTTTCCGCATCATATCCCGGTACGGCACGGGTCAATGGAGATTTCTCCGCCTGAACCGCTTCACGGAAAGTGGTTTCTTCGGGCATGGATGACGGTTGAGAGAGATAAAATTGAACAGAATCCGGACGATATATGATGTCCGGATCGTGGGATAATCGCGAGTATTGTTCCAGGGTCGGTTCTTTGGGAAGTATATCGAACGGGATTTGGGGCTGATAACATTTCACAGCCAGTCGATAGGCGTGGGCGTGGAATAGTTCCGCTTCTTCCCGTGTTTTGGGAAGGGAGTTGTCCGGTCGGGTAAAGGTAGCCCATATTTTCACCGTTTTGCCACTTGAGCCCATAAAAACACAACGGGTTTGCGGTTGCTCGCAGGCTTTTTGTTTCACTAATGCTATTTCAGATTTATTGGATAAAGGACCGATGGTCAGTTCTACAATACCGTTGTAGTTTTTCATCTGTTTCTGACCGTTTACCTTACGGAATTCAGCGGCAGGAATTATCTTGGGCAGTTTATCGGCAAACATACACCGTTCATCGGAAAGGGTATATCGCAGATGCTCTCTGAATGTAGAAACAGGACGGGATTTTATTTCTGTCTTTATCTTATTTACCAGTATATCAAGATCCATTACGCTGAGCGCTATCGTATCTTCATTCTTACGAAATTGAGTAATTTTCATTAATTTGATAATAAATTGTTTTGTCAGCGCCTTTGTGATCGTTGAGACTGCTAAATTACTCATATTATCCGGGACCGACAAGAAAAACAAGATTTTAATATAGAAAATTATTGATATATCAAGTGCCTATTTAGCCGAAAGAAACGGGATCGTTATCACTCAATTACGGTTCAAGTTATTTTTCTCTGCTTGAAACTAAAGTTTCAGCTAGGAAAAACTCTAGTTTCATCGGCAAGAAACCAATAGTTTCAAGTAATTGGAACTAGAGTTTCAAGCGTATGAAACTAAAGTTTCAAACCGCAGAACCAACAGTTTCACGCCTTGAAACCGTTAGTTTAAAGGCAGGGCACAACTCATAAGTACGGGGATAATAAATTGAACGACTTATCTTTCTATAGCTGATACTATCAAATTCCAAACAGTATCTTTGATTTTTTCTTTGTTTTTTGGGGTGACAGCATTATTGCTATCACACTGCTGTCACCTTGTGCTGTCACGCTACTAAGTTCTTATACTCTGCAAGTTAGATTATAATCTGTGACAGATGACAGATATATTTTGTTTTTTATTTCATAGGAGGGCTAGTCTTATTTCACAGGGGACAATTATTCCGTCATCGTATCATATTCCACAATCTTCTCCTTACATAAGCGTTCAGTAATATTTTTCAGAATATCTACGCGGGAAATAAGATATTCCAATTGTTCTTGCGAGATACTGAAATCTTTGTTATAGCGAGCTTCAATGTAAGAACGGCATAATAAATCAAAACATTCTTTCTCTGCATCCGTATTTTGAGGAAAGACTGTAGTTAATTCCATAGAAAAACGTTTCACCATCCCACCAAGTTCTTTGATTTTATGACTTTTTGGGCGATAGTTTGTAAAGACCATCAGGATACAATTATAAAGTTTCTCACACGTCTGATGAAGAAGAAAAGCTGAAATCTTAGTTTGTTTCTTAGGCAAATAATATTCTTTCACCCCTTCTAAAAGCCCGCAAGCATATGGATATAATTCATCAAATTCTTTTTGCGCAATATCCCGAATCTCCCTAAAGCTCAACTTACGTGGTTTAGCCAATTCACATTTACCACTATCGTAAAGCATGATACCCTCCTTTACTATATCCGTAAAGAAATACTGGCTGACTTCCAAATTGCGGTTTACCGTATTAATATGCTCTACTATAAATTGCGGAAAAGCATGACGGCGGTCTGCAAACAAGTCATGATATTTATTCGTAATACGGTGTAATTTCTCTTCCACTTGCTTAGCCGGTCCGGTTATGACCACAAGAATATCATAATCACTCTGATAGGAAGTATGCACACCGAATTCTATATTACTATCCCATAAAACATAGTTTCCCCTTGCATAACTTCCGAACAGGATAACCATCTGACAATTCCTGATGTCCTTACGCACTAAATCCAGCAAGACTGTCAATTCTTCCTGCGTACGTTTGGGTAAACGTTTTATAGACTTTTTCATAACCAAGCTTATTTGATAACCTTACAAAGGTACGAACTTTGCTATCTCCAAACAACAGAGATGCAGAAAATATTTCCACATTATAATCATCCGTACCCTCTACGGTTGCAGTGCATTCACTAGGTGAAATTTCTTCCAGTTCAGAAACGGTATCCGTATCATAATATTCTTCCCCGCGCATCAACATCTTATAAGGGACAAAATTCTCAAAATTACCCAGTGTAATCATATTACTAATTTAGTCCTGTATATATCCTTCCTGTTCATACGCTTTCCCATATTTATGAATCATTGCAACCAATGGACTTAAACGTTCGTCAGAAACCAACATGGCCCTATAACACATTATACAACTATAAATTTCAAGTAAGAATTTGCAAAGGCAATTACTATTTATACCTTTGTGACTTCAACAGAAAATATGATTTCAATAGAGAATTAGTAACCCGTTAAAAGAGAAATTGATTATGCGTTCATTCATAGTATTTCTTTGTTTGGTCCCCACCCTCCTGTTTGCCCGACAAACTCAACTTGAGACACAGTTGAAAGAAGCCATCAAAGGAAAGAAGGCCGAAATAGGAATAGCCGTCATCATTGATGGAAAAGATACGGTAACTGTCAATAATGATATTCACTATCCACTGATGAGCGTATTCAAGTTTCATCAGGCATTAGCATTGGCAGATTATATGGGAAAACAGAAGCAATCGCTGGAAACCCGGTTACCCATTAAGAAATCGGATTTAAAGCCGGACACTTATAGTCCGCTTCGAGATAAATATCCGCAAGGAGGAATTGAAATGAGTATTGCCGACCTCCTAAGATACACACTTCAGCAGAGTGATAACAATGCTTGCGATATTCTTTTCAACTATCAGGGTGGTCCGGATGCTGTGAATAAGTATATCTATTCACTAGGAATTCGGGAATGTGCCATTGCCGGTACGGAAACTGCCATGCACGAAGACTTGAACCTATGTTATGAAAATTGGACTACTCCGTTAGCCGCAGCCGAATTAGTGGAAATATTCCGTAAGAAGCCATTGTTTCCCAAAGTGTACAAAGACTTCATATTTCAAACAATGGTAGAATGTCAAACCGGGCAAGACCGTCTGGTTGCTCCGTTGCTCGACAAAAAAGTAACCGTAGGTCATAAAACCGGAACGGGAGATCTTAATGCGAAAGGACAACAAATCGGTTGTAATGACATCGGTTTCGTTCTTTTGCCCGGTGGACGTACTTATAGTATAGCTGTCTTCGTGAAGGATTCTGAAGAAAATAATCAAGCGAACAATAAAATTATCGCTGATATTTCCCGTATCGTTTACGAATATGTAATGCAGCATTAAGATGGAGACAAAGTACATTCGGTACGAATGAAGATTGAAACAAAGTAATAGAAATTAGAAAATTCATTTATATGAAACTACATCATATCGCTATCTGGACTTTTCGTCTGGAAGAACTAAAAGAGTTCTATGTCCGCTTCTTCGGAGGAAAAAGCAACGAAAAATATATCAATCCCAAGAAAGGATTCGAGTCCTATTTTATCTCTTTTGGAGAGGGAACAGACTTGGAACTGATGAGTCGTACAGATGTACAGAACACTCCCATTGAAGAAAACAGGGTTGGACTGACACACTTTGCTTTCACCTTTCCCAGCCAGGAAGAAGTATTACGCTTCACCGAACAAATGCGTTCGGAAGGATATACCATCGCCGGCGAACCGCGTACTTCGGGAGACGGATACTTTGAAAGTGTAGTCCTCGATCCTGACGGAAACCGGATTGAGTGCGTATATCGGAGAACTGCAAACGAATCGAAAAACAAAGCAAGACAGGAAACTGAAACAGAAAGTATTCCCCCCGTGACGCTCCATACAGAACGTTTATTTCTCCGCCCTTTCGAAGAAAGAGATGCTGAAGCGTTCTTTGCTTGTTGCCAGAACCCGAATTTGGGAAACAATGCCGGATGGCCACCCCATCGTACGTTGGATGAATCCCGCCGGATACTTCATTCCACATTTATCAATCAGGAGGGGATATGGGCAGTGATACTAAAAGATACGAAACAGCTAATCGGTTCCGTAGGAATTATCCCCGATCCCAAACGGGAAAACCCACAAGTGAGAATGTTGGGTTACTGGCTCGACGAATCTTATTGGGGCAAAGGATACATGACCGAAGCAGTGCAGGGTGTCCTCAACTATGGCTTTGAAGAATTGCGGCTTAGCCTCATCACAGCTACCTGTTATCCGCACAACAAACGTTCGCAGAAAGTACTGAAAAAGAACGGTTTCATCTATGAAGGTACACTTCATCAGGCAGAACTGACTTACAACGGAAACATCTACGACCACCAGTGCTACTACCTGCCCGGCATCTCCCAACCTACTCCGGAAGACTATGATGAAATCCTCCATGTATGGGAAATGTCCGTTCGCCACACGCATGATTTCCTGACGGAAGAACATATCCAGTTCTATAAACCACTGGTGCGGAAGCATTATCTACCCGCTGTTGAACTTTTTGTTATCCGGAATGCCAACGGAAAGATTGCCGCCTTCATGGGATTGAGCGACGAACTGATCGAAATGTTATTCGTACACCCCGACGAACAGGGAAAAGGATATGGCAAACGATTAATGGAATATGCAAGAGACAAAAAACATATGGATAAGGTGGACGTAAACGAGCAGAATGAAAAAGCACTTCAGTTCTATCTCCATTTGGGATTCCAAGTCATCGGCAGAGATGAAACGGACAGCATGGGCAAACCTTTCCCCATTCTTCATTTGCAACTGCCGGAAGCTGATTCCACTAATAGAGATTAATTTCCCAAAAACGAAAGAAACATGAACTTACGTGCCAGATTATCCGAACGTGTACACATTGAAGATATCAGAGAGGTACTCCACTTTATACAGGATGATGAACGGCTTAGAGAAGAAATCTACCAACTGATATTCGACGAAGACGCTATCGTCTCCTATCAGGCATTGTGGGTATGTACGCATTTCTCAAAGGCAGATGTAGAATGGTTGAGCCGGAAACAAGAAGAATTGATTGACGCTGCCATGACCTGCCCACACTCGGGAAAACGAAGAATGATTCTGAACCTGATATGCCAGCAACCTGCCGCCGACCCGCCACGAGTGGATTTCCTCGATTTCTGCATGGAACGCATGATATCACGTGAAGAACCAGCCGGTGTGCAATCTCTCTGCATGAAACTGGCTTATCAACTGACGCGCTCCATCCCGGAACTGCAACAGGAACTACGCACAATACTGGAAATCATGGAGCCCGACTTACTGGTTCCCGCTATCCGTTCCGTACGAAAAAACACCCTGAAAGCTATGAAAGCAAAGAAAAATTGATTGTTTTTATCACTTTCATTTCAATAAGTACAAATACGTATTTAGCTGTCAAATAAGAATATACCTATCAATCAGAGTATATTCAGATGGAATATTTGGGATATACCCGTCACTGAAATCTGAATACCGATGCAGAAAGTGAAAAAAGCAACGAGCTTATTAATAATTTGATTTCCCACCGGTCCCAACCTCTGAATAAACCTCTGCCCTTGTGAAAGGAATACATAAAAGATGGCCGCCATACAAATAATAACAAGCGCAATGACTAAATAATTAATCCCAGTTTGCAACAATTTACCTTTAACACTGGCAGACGCCATCAAAGTAAAGATAACCGATATACTGCCCGGTCCGATACTGATAGGAAACGTGATGGGATAAAATATCTTCTGCTCGATGTTTTTCCATCTGAAGCCGTCTACATTCTTGCTGGCTTCTTCTTTATCAGACGAACCCGAATCGCCCAACAGCTCCATTGCCGTTTTACAAATCAGTATTCCACCTCCCAACTGAATAACAGGAATAGCCAAACCGAAAATCAATAGAAACAGATGTCCTATCACCAATGTCCCTACACCGATCATTATAAAATTGAGCGTCAGCTTCTGAATGGCTGCTTTCCGTTGTTGAGGATCGAGGTCTGTAAAAAATCCATTGACGACAAAACCATTCCCCAAAGGATTTATCACCGGAAACAGCGCCATAAACGATGACGAAAATATGATGAGAAGATTACTTAATGACATAATACCTGTTTTTTGATACTTTATTAATATCTGATATGTATCTAAAACATAAATGAAACGTTATTGTTTTGAGAATATGCTTTTGCGAGAGGAATCCGCATCGGTTGAATACCTCGTGAAAGCAGCTTATAATAAACCTTTAACTAGAAATTAAAATTATGTGTACAAGAGTCGTTTATTCGGGAAAAAATGGAATGGTGGTAACCGGCCGGTCTATGGACTGGAAAACAGAAATGCACAGCAATCTTTGGGTATTTCCCAAAGGTATGGAAAGAAATGGAGAAACGGGAGCCAACTCCCTGCAATGGACGTCCAAGTATGGCAGCGTGGTGACTTCAGCTTTCGAGATTGCCAGTACAGACGGGATGAATGAAAAAGGATTGGTTGCCAATCTGTTATGGTTACCCGAGACGGAGTATCCGGTCAGAGATCAAAGTAAACCGGGACTTGCCATTACTGCATGGGTGCAATATATGCTGGATAACTTCGCCACCGTAGACGAGGCTGTCGCTTTCATTGATGAAAACACTTTCCAAGTGGTATCGGACCTGATGCCGGATGGTTCCCGCCTGGCAACCTTGCATTTATCTATTTCCGACGCAACGGGCGATTGTGCGATATTCGAATATACGGGTGGAAAGCTGACTGTTTACCACAGCAAGGAATACAAAGTGATGACCAACTCCCCAACCTACAACAAGCAACTGGCACTGAACGAGTACTGGAAATCAATAGGCGGATTGAGTTTCCTGCCCGGAACCAACCGTCCATCCGACCGTTTTGCAAGAGCCAGTTTTTATATCAATGCCCTGCCCCAAACAGATGATGTGAGAATAGCCATAGCAAGCGTATTCAGCGTTATCCGTAATACTTCTGTTCCTTATGGCATATCCACTCCCGAATTTCCGGAAATTTCCACCACACAATGGAGAACGGTATCGGATAGTAAGAATTTGCTCTACTTCTTCGAATCAAGTCTGACACCTAATACATTCTGGGTAAACTTACGGGAAACAGACTTGTCGGAAGGAGCTCCGGTACTCAAATTATCTATCGCCAACGGTGAAACTTATCATGGAAATGCAACGAAAGAGTTTAAACCGGCACAGCCGTTCAGATTTATGGGAGTAAAAGGATAAAATTATCCCCGGAAACGATCCATCTGAAGCACATCCCAAAAGTTTTTGTATCTAACTTTTGAGACGTATTTCGATCATTTCCGGGGATAAAATCTGTTTCTTTAACAGCTTGCCATTAATTGAAATAATAAAGGAATACAGCAATTCCTTCCAGCGCCTTCTTTGGTTGGTCTTTTATTTCGATAGCAAACTTGATTTCCGCTTTTGCCACACCACGCAGATTAGTCAGCGAGTGCAAAGTAGTCACCAGACATTTCATTTTGTCCATACCGTAGTTAATCATCATTTTCAGGTTATTCACCTGGATAATCTGATTCCACAAATAAGGAAGCATAGACAATGTCAGGTAGCCATGAGCAATCGTGCTATGATAAGGGCTATCTACTTTCGCACGTTCCGTATCTACATGAATCCATTGATGATCCAGCGTTGCATCAGCAAAAAGATTGATACGTTCCTGCGAGAGTTCCACATAATCGGAAACACCTATCTGTTGGCCTACTAGTTTTTCGAATTCTTCGTACGAATTGATAATTACTTTTTCCATAAGTCTTATCGTTTTTATGGGGGTTATTTACTATTAAATTGGGGACAAAAATAGGAAAAATAAACTGATATGCCACCAAATTTATAAATAAAAGCAAGGAATGAAGTATTTAGGTATGTTTTACAAACCGGAAGCCTGTTTCAGTGCTTCTGTCAGAATACTATACCCCTTACCATTCAAATGTAAATCGTCGAGAGTCAACTCCGGATTCAGCCTGCCATCCTGCAATAAACGATTGAATACGTCCAGATAGACAATATCTGTTCCCTGCAATTTTTCGTGTATCTTCCGGTTAAGGATCTGGATAAATTTATTCACAGCCGTACTGTAATCATCGTAATCATTACGCGGAAAAATACAGAAAAGATATGTTTTCAGTGAAGGGACGGCAAGAACCGCTTTTACATAACGCTCTACATATTCATCTATATTTTCATCGTTCAACTGATAAATATCATTGGTTCCGAATTGAACGACGACCTGGCAATCGGAAGTGTCTACCGCAAAAGACTCCACATAGGCCAGCCCTTCACCGGGAGCACCATAGTTCAGACATTCCCATTGTGGGAAATAGATATCTAGTGCCCAAAAAGCCATGTGACTGTTGCCAAGAAAGGCAAATTTTGGTTTTTCTCCCATTCTATTCATGTTACTTCATTCAATAATTCACGGATTTACTTTACTTTTGCAAAGGTAATCACATTCATTCATATATATAAACCGATGATACATTTTTTCAAGCAACCCATTTCTCACCTTGCGTTACCGGATAAATTCACTTATCCTTTCCACTATACGCCTCATCCATTGTGCGTGTTGGCAGCGGAAGAAGTGAAAAAACATATCGCGAGCCGGAAGGAATGGCAAGAAGAGTTAGCTTTCGGAAAAATGTTCGGGGTACTGATTGTACAAAAAGAAAATAAACAAGAGACTACAAAAAAAGAAGCAGTCAATGAAATTGGCTATCTCGCTGCTTTCTCCGGCAATCTGGCAGGAAAGAATCTGCATCCTTATTTTGTCCCTCCTGTCTACGACTTATTGCAACCGGAAGGATTCTTCAAAATTGAAGAAGAACAAATATCTTCCATCAATATCCGTATTCGTGAATTAGAAAACAATCGTTCTTATCTCGATTTAAAAGAAAAGTGGAAGACGGAAACAGAACAGGCTAAAGCTATTTTGAATCAGGCTAAGGCAGAACTCAAAGCAGCAAAGGAGGCGAGAGAGATTCGCCGCCAATCATCCTCTACCCTTTCCGAAGAGGAACAAGCCTCCCTGATCCGGGAAAGCCAATACCAGAAAGCGGAATACAAACGACTGGAAAAAGAATGGAAGAAACGATTGGAAGAACTCGAAACAGAAACGAGACACTTCAAGACTGAAATAGAACAACTGAAAACCGAGCGGAAGGAACGTTCGGCAGCCTTGCAAAGAAAGTTGTTCGAGCAGTTCCGGATGCTGAATGCCAGAGGAGAAGTGAAAGACCTATACACTATCTTCGAACAGACAGTTCAGAAAGTTCCTCCTGCCGGTGCGGGTGAATGTGCTTTGCCTAAGTTGTTGCAATATGCATATCTTCATCAATTAAAGCCATTGGCTATGGCTGAATTCTGGTGGGGAGACTCTCCCAAAAACGAAATCCGGCATCACGGATATTATTATCCTTCCTGCAAGGGAAAATGTGAACCTATTTTGCAGCACATGTTGCAAGGACTGGAAGTAGACGAGAATCCGTTGCTGAACTCCATCCATGAGGATGAAGAACTGGAAATCGTATATGAAGATGAATGGTTAGTGGTAGTCAATAAGCCGGCAGGAATGTTGTCCGTTCCGGGAAAGGAGGAGGACAGAGATTCAGTCTATCATCGCCTGAAAAAGAAGTATCCCGATGCTACCGGACCTATGATTGTACATCGCCTCGATATGGCGACTTCCGGATTATTGCTCGTAGCTAAAACGAAAGAGGTACATCAACATTTGCAGGCACAATTTGCAAGCAGAAGTATCAAGAAACGCTATGTAGCCGTGTTGGATGGGGTAACAGCAACAGTAGAGAAGACAGTACCGCTGCCCGGAAGAGCAGGAAGAATTGAACTCCCTCTCTGTTTGAATCCCCTTGATCGTCCCCGGCAAATCGTCAGTAGAGAACACGGGAAAGAAGCGATTACAGAATACCGCATCATCAGTGAATCAGAAAAACACATCCGGATTGCTTTCTATCCGTTGACCGGACGGACACACCAATTACGGGTACACGCCGCCCATCCGGAGGGATTGGATTGCCCCATTCTTGGGGATGAACTTTACGGAAAGAAAGCGGACAGACTATACCTCCACGCCGAATATATAGAGTTCCGTCATCCCATCAGCGGAAAGATTCTACGCATACAGAAAGAGGCCGACTTCTAAACAGTAACCGTACTCGTGAACACCTGCTTCTTCAACCTGCGATAAACGTAGATAAATGCCGGTACGAGGAACAAATCTGCCGCTATCCAAGCCATCGGATCACCGTAGCAGACTGCAATAAAACCGAATGCAGGCACAGCGTAAATGCTGACAAGGATACGCGCAATCATCTCCGCCACTCCCGAAAACATGGCAAGATTGGTATATCCCACTCCCTGAATCGTGTAGCGCAGGATACACAACAATCCAAGCATCGGGAAGAACATACAGGAGATATGCAGGAATAACTCGGTATCCAACAGAATTTCCGTTTCCGACGGATCAACAAAGATCAATGCAAAATATTTGGCTCCCACCATCAGAAGAACGAACGTAAATGCCGCATAAACGATCATCATCAAAGCACTCGCCTTAATTCCCAACCAGACACGCTCCGGTTTTCCTGCCCCATAATTCTGTCCGCTATACGTAGCCATCGCAATTCCCAGACTCTCGAACGTGCAGATAAAGAACATCTTGATGCGCATAGCAGACGTAAAAGCTGCCACACACGCTGTTCCCAATGCATTATTCGCACTCTGAAGCATGATGCTGCCGATAGCCGTGATAGAAAACTGCAATCCCATAGGCACACCAATGTAAAGCAGTGTCTTAGCCAGTTTCGACTGGAACCGGCGTTCTTTCGGAGTACCTTGCAATATTTCAAACTTCCGGTACATATAAATGTAGCAAAGAACAGCCGACAATCCTTGCGAAAAGACAGTAGCAATAGCAGCTCCCGCCACTCCCCAGCCAAGTACCAAAATACAGAACAAATCAAGAATGATATTCAGAACAGCCGCAAACAGCAGAAACCAAAAAGGCGTCTTACTGTCTCCCAACGCACGGATAATGCTCGAAAGAAGATTATAGAAGAAAGTACACGGCACACCAATAAACGTGACAAGCAAATAAGCATACGCCCCTTCGAAAATATTCTCCGGCGTACGCATGATCCGAAGAATATCCTCACATAAAATACAGGTGAGAAGAGCAATCACCACAGACATTCCCGCAGCCAGTTTCAGACTAACGGCCACATAACTGCGCATCGTACTGTAATCCCGCGCCCCAAACTTCTGCGCAACGGGTATTCCGAAACCTCCGCAACATCCATTGCAGAACCCGAGAATAAGAAACACCACCGATGTGCTAGCTCCAACAGAAGCTAACGCGTTAATTCCTAAAAACTTTCCTACAATTGCAGCATCAACAAGCGAATACGTTTGTTGCAACAGATTGCCGAGTAAAAGCGGCAGCGTAAACTTTAAAATGAGAGGTAATGCCGGCCCTGCCGTCATTTCTTTAGAAGTTGCCATACGTCTATGTTCTAAAATCGGATGCAAAGATACGGAAAATTCAATGAATTAGTTCTTGATTTGCGTTCCTCTTTTAGTTGACATAAATCAAAAAAATCAGTATGAGAGCATGAGTCTCCCGGTCTATCGTTTCACCAACCGTTTAGGTGAACCATGCCACGAGCATCCCAGGCAGAAGACTTCTGTCAAATCGAACCCCTCCATCGAATCTTCCGGATATTTGGGAACAACTTCACCATCTTCGAGCACATAAACCAGCAGCCTGTCACCCTGTTCATTCTTCACATACATAGCTGCAATCTTGCATTGCGGACACAATAACTTTTTCATGCTGCAAAGATACAGATTGTTTCCGTCAACCACAAACTCTTCCAACGATGTTTCAGAAGCCCGTTCATGATTTACAGTTTATCTATTCTTCCAGAATCCCGGATAAAACAACAGGAGTACACTAAACAATTCCAGACGTCCCACCAGCATCAGAAAAGAAAGTATCCACTTTGCCAGATCAGGTAAAGAATTCCACGAATATGCAGGCCCGCAAGTTCCCAATCCCGGACCGACATTGCCTATACTCGAAATAACCGTACTGACGGACTCGGAAAAGCCAACTCCCAAAAACAAAAGAGCCGTCCACCCAATCAGGATCAGAACCAGATAAAAAGCAAAGAAAATCAATACGGTAGTTACGATAGAAGAAGACACCGTCTGCTTATTGATACGTACGGGAAGCACGGCATTCGGGTGGAGCAGATGTTTGAACTCATTCCGAATGGCACGTGCCACAATCAGCAACCGCATATTCTTGATACCTCCACTGGTAGAACCCGTACACCCTCCCGAAAGCATCGCAATAAACAACAGTAACCACGTGAAAGGAGGCCACATATTATAATCATCCGTAGCAAAACCGCAGGAAGTATGCACCGTAGACACCTGGAACAATGCTTTCCGGAAAGCCAGTTCCCAGTCATAATGATTTTGAAAGACGAGCGCCAACGTGATAAGAAAAGTCAAGATACCCACTGACGCCAGAAACCAGTGCAGCTCTTCATCTTTGAATAAACGACCGACTTTTCCTTTCAAACACATCAGAAACAAAGAGAAGTTGATACTGGAAACAATCATAAAGATAGCCACCACATATTCTATATACGGAGAATTCCAGTAAGATATACTGTTCTGCTTGGTAGAATATCCGCCCGTAGCAGTAGTGGCAAACGACTGGCAAATGGCATCAAACAAGCTCATGCCCCCAAACATCAATAAGACAGTTTCCGAAACTGTCAATACCAGATAAATTGTCCACAACCACTTGGCCATGACATTGATTTTCGGATGGGTACGGTCGTGCGTCACTCCCGTAGATTCAGCAGAGAAGAGTTGCACTCCTCCCGTGGTAAAGATAGGAAGAATGGCAATCGTGAAAAACACAATCCCCAAACCACCGATCCACTGCGTCAGGCTTCGCCAGAAAAGCATACCGTGGGAAAGGGATTCAATATCATCGAGAATAGTAGCTCCTGTAGTGGTAAACCCGGACATAGTTTCGAAAAAGGCATTGGTTATCGTATCAATACTTCCGCTAAAATAAAAAGGAAGCATGCCGAAAAAGGTAAAAAACACCCATGAAAGAGTGACCACACAATATCCGTCTCTCCGGCTCATCTTATTCTCCGCTCCCCGTCCGTAGAGCAGTAACAATCCGCCTACCACAGCATTGATGATACAGGTGTAAAGAAAGTATTTATAATCACTTTCCCCGTAACCAGCCGACACTCCGGCACAAAGTAAGAACATCCCCAATTCGATGAATAGCAACATACCCAGCACGCGCCCTATCATCTTCCGGTTAATCATGCTATTATTCTTACTCCGAATATACAGACTGTTATCTGAAATGTACTCTTCCATAACTCATGAATCATTTTGTATGTTCCCCTCATAGCCAAGAGTATGCCAAAATGAAAAGGATTCTGATAATTAGCTTGTAATCAATGCAATATTTTTTTCATTTTGAAAAAGTAATCTCTAAATACCCTACCAAAATGAAAGGATGCTTTTCAAAATAGAAAAAAGAAGAAGGTGTATTTTAACAGAATACGCCTGCATTTCTGCATAATCTTCGCTATCTTTGTCATTCCAAAGTGTAAAAAAGAAAGAGATGAAAGCATCACGCATTGCGCACGAAAAGAAAACGGTAGAGTTGATGATCCGCCTCTATTGCCGGAAAAAAGAAAAAAATACAATTCTTTGTGCCGACTGTGAAGAGTTGCTTCGCTATGCCCACGCACGTCTCGACCATTGTCCGTTTGGAGAGAAGAAGAGTGCATGCAAGGAATGCACCGTACATTGTTACAAACCCGTCATGCGCGAACGAATGCGACAGGTGATGCGTTTCTCCGGACCGAGGATGTTGCTTTATGCACCCTGGCAGGCCATACGACATTTATTGAACCTATAACTTACTAAAAAAATCAGTAATGAAAAAAGCCATTATCATTGGCGCTACCTCCGGCATCGGACAAGAAGTTGCAAAATGTCTGTTACTGGATGGATGGCAAATCGGAGTAGCCGGCAGACGGCAATCCGCTCTCGAAAACCTGCAACGGGCAGCACCGGATCAGATTCAAATTCAAGCGTTGGACGTAACCCAGGAAGATGCAGGCGAGAAATTGAATATGCTCATCGACAAGGTGGGCGGCATGGATTTGTTTCTTCTTAGTTCGGGCATCGGTTTCCAGAACACGAATCTGAACATGGAGGTGGAGCTGAACACAGCATACACGAATGTAGAGGGATTTATCCGCATGGTGGATACCGCTTTCATCTATTTCAGGAAAAGCGGAGGCGGCCACCTGGCAGTCATCAGTTCCATCGCGGGAACGAAAGGACTTGGAGTGGCTCCTGCCTACTCTGCCACCAAACGCTTCCAGAACACTTACATAGATGCTCTCGAACAACTTTCATATTTACAAAAACTGAATATCCGTTTTACTGATATCCGTCCCGGATTTGTTGCCACCGACTTGCTCAACGACGGGAAACATTATCCGCTATTGATGGATGCAGCGAAAGTGGGACGTCACATCGCCTGGTCACTGGAGCGGAAACAACGGATAGTAGTGATCGACTGGCGCTACCGGATACTGGTCTTTTTCTGGAAAATGATTCCCCGTTGGATGTGGAAACGGCTGCCCGTGAAAACCAATTAACACCAAAAGCAAACCAGGAAAGAAATAAATGAATAAATAGCAAGACCGGATTACTTCTTTTCCAATATTTCTACTTACATTTGTCTTGTAACATAAACTTATAATCTAACAAAAAAAGATGGAACAAAAATTTTGTCAAAGTTGCGGTATGCCGATAGACGACTCAACTTTTGGAAAAGAAACGGACGGTAGCAAGAACGAAGATTATTGCCACTATTGCTATGCGGACGGACATTTCACGAAAGAGTGTACCATGGACGAGATGATCGAGCTTAATCTGAATTATCTGGATGAGTTCAATAAAGACTCGGAAGTGAAATACACAGTGGAGGAAGCACGGAAAACGATGAAGGAGTACTTTCCACAGTTGAAGAGGTGGAAACAGTAATTGAGAAATAAAAGGAGCTTTCAGGCATGAATACATATTCAGACCTGAAAGCTTATCTACTTATTTTCTTTTATAAAATCCGTAAAGTTCGACCAGTCTTCTACACGAAACGCACGAAGATCACGAACTGACGCCTGAAACCAAGGAATACGTTTCAATGCGTCAATTGCACGAAAAAGATTTGCCATATCAGTTTTCTCTGTTAGATATACACTACCCTGCGTATTATAAAACTCATACTGACGCAACACTTTATTTATTTCAAAATAGGCATTGTTATAAGGCTCTCCATAATTGGCACGTAGGTCTGTAATGACCATATCAAAGGCTATTGCATACATACATTATCCTCATTTACAGGAATAAAATATTTCTGCTCACCAAAGAAAATACGGTTAAATTTATCACGAATCGCTATAACTAAGCCTTTGAACGGATTATGTTCAATATCAATTACTGTACCCTCTATCCATTCATCGAGTCCCGTTAATCTAGGATCCACTTTTACCTTTTCACCTTCTTTTATCATAACACTATTTTTCTTCATTGATTTCCAATTACAAAGATAATATTATTTCCTTTTCCGACGAATCAAAAGCGAGTATTTAACCATTTATTTCCGGGTGTCTTTCCAACCACTTCACTGCATAAGAGCACGTTGCTTTCGGCTTCATCCCGTTAGCTAATGCATAGGCGTAAGCAGCTTTTACCAAAGCAGCGGCAATCCCCCGCCCTTCAATGGGTTGTGGCACAATTGTGTGGATAATATCAAGAGAATCACCTATCAGGCGATATTGTACAAAGGCGGTGCGACCGTCTACTTCTGTCTTGAACAATTTTTGTTCGGGCTGATGAATAATTTCGTAATCCATAATTTCTGTTGTTTTAAAGTTGGTTTATCGTCCGTTAAATACTTTCGCTAAACAATCTTATATTATTTATTAGGTGCGGATTGCATAAACTGATATATGTATATGCCTGCGATCAGAGTTGCTCGATCCACTTCAACTGGCTCGTATCGTATCCACGACGCTCGGCAGCGGTGACGAGTTTCTTCTTGATTTCTTCCGGCAGTTGGGGTGTACGGCTTAGTATCCAGAGATATTTATCAGTACTGCTGCCTACCAGGGCATAATTATAATTCTCTTCATCCAGTTCCAAGACATAATAATCAGAATAGAAACTAAGGAAGAAAGACACTTTCAGTTTGCCCGGCTGTGTGGGATCGGGTATTTTGGCATGTCCGTTGGCAGTCTTGCAGATGTCGTAAGGAGAATTACGTTTGCATCCCCGGTTCTCCACACGAATCATGCCGTCGGGACGGAGCGTGTAAGTAGCCGTGACGTCTACAAGTCCGTATTCAAAACGATTCTCGTAGCGGGCTATTTCATACCAAAGTCCCATATACCGGTGCAGGTCGAGAGAGGTAACCGTACTATGGTTTGTACCTCTGAAAAAACGTTCGACATTGGGAATGGAGAAATGAAATCCCGCCTCCGTCAGACGCGTTGGGCGGACTCTCTGGCCAGCAGTCAGGAAAGATGCCGCTTCACCATATAAGATACGGAAAATTCGTTGCGGAGCTACCATCGTTGTCCATGCCCGATAAGCCTTTCCCATCGCACGGGTGAAAGCATATTGCGAGATCTGCTGCGGAGCAACCAGGTTATATACCCCATGTGTCTCTTCGTGAGTGATAAAGAACTCCATTGCACGGCAAAGATCCCGTATCGATATCCACGGAAAAACCTGTGTACCGGGACCGATGGCGGTGGCTATCTTGGTAGCTTGCAAAGGGCGAAGCATCTGCTGCATCGCTCCCCCGTCCGGAGAAAGCACTACGCCAAAGCGTGTGATAACGAGCCTTGTAGGTTCGGGACAGTGTTTCGCCTCTTTTTCCCACGCATAGCAAAGATCGGACAGAAAACCTTCTCCACGGGTACGGGTATATTCGTCCACCTCCGCTTCCGAAGGATAATAACCTACAGCAGAAGCCGAAATCATCAGTTTCGGTTTCGTTTTGACTGCGTTCAAAGCGCGGATAATACGATTGGTTACAACAATACGACTGTTGAAAAGCTCCTGTTTATATTCCGGTGTCCAACGTTTATTGATAGGTGCACCTGCCAGGTTGATGACAACATCACAATGGGTCAGTGTCTGAATCAAATAACCGGACATACCTTCGCGAAACATCGACCTTCCTAGAGGAATGATCCGATGTCCGCCCTTTTCTGTAAGATAATTAGAAAGATGTTTACCTATATATCCGGTAGCTCCGGTCATTGCTATATTCATCTTGATTCGTTGTTTATTTTAACTCTATTAGAAAAACGTATAAAATGCAAGAAAAGTTCTTTGAAAAAAGCAAAATGAGGTTATCTTTGCAAGATAGACGTAAACATTGAAGCATCCAAAAAGGTTATAAAATGAAAAGACAAATGAAAATCAACTATATTCTTACACTTATATTAGTATTTTGTATCGGTGCTTCCATCCCAATATTGACAGGCAGCAGCCAAGTGAACGAACAACATTCCGCCAAATCGGAAGTGCCTTATTGTGTCACTCCGCCTACTGTTCCCGCACAGGTCACCTTCGACGGGGAAACGATTGACCTCCGGCGCTATGACCGCCGCGAACGGATGGACCGCGAGATGATGGCCTTCACCTATATGCACTCCACCACCATGTTATTAATCAAGCGTGCCAACCGTTACTTCCCCATCATCGAACCGATACTGAAAGCAAACGGTATTCCTGATGACTTCAAATACCTGATGGTCATCGAGAGCAATCTGAATAACATCGCACGCTCTCCGGCAGGAGCAGCAGGTCTATGGCAATTTATGCCTGCCACCGGACGGGAATTCGGGCTGGAAGTGAACGATAACGTAGACGAACGCTATCATATTGAAAAAGCAACCGTTGCCGCCTGCAAATACTTCAAACAAGCGTATGCCAAATATGGCGATTGGATGGCTGTCTCCGCCGCCTATAACGCCGGACAGGGACGTATCTCCTCCCAACTTGAAAAGCAGTTGGCAAGTCATGCCATGGACTTATGGCTGGTAGAGGAAACTTCCCGCTACATGTTCCGCCTGCTGGCAGCCAAAGAGATATTCAATAACCCGCAACGTTACGGATTCCTCTTGAAACGGGAACATCTGTATCCGCCTATTCCTTATAAAGAGGTAACCGTCAACACTTCTATCGACGATCTGAACGACTACGCAAAATCACAGGGAATCACCTATGCCCAACTCCGTGATGCCAACCCCTGGCTGCGCGACACTTCATTGAAGAACAAGACCGGAAAGACATACATTCTCTATATTCCTACACAAGAGGGAATGTATTACAACCCGCAAAAGACCGTTGCCTACAATAAACAGTGGGTCATCGACTAAAAAGACTTTTTCTTTAATTCCGGCCAAGCACTATTGATATGAAACTGAAAGAAAGAATCCATCGTTTTTTGCATGACGAGAAACTGAAACGAAAGTTATACGTCATCATCTTCGAATCGGACACCCCTGCCGGGAAATTGTTCGACGTGATTCTTATCGCCTGTATTCTGGTCAGCGTATTGCTCGTCATCATCGAAAGCCTGAAAGGACTTCCCACCTATCTGACGACTCCGTTCGTCATTATGGAATTCCTTTTCACCGGCTTCTTTACTTTCGAATACCTGACGAGAATCTACTGTTCACCCCGTCCCCGGAAATACATATTCAGCTTTTTCGGTATCGTAGACTTACTGGCCACGTTGCCTCTTTACATCGGTCTGCTCTTTCCGGGCGCCCGCTATCTACTCATCATCCGTGCCTTCCGCCTGATACGTGTGTTCCGCGTCTTCAAGCTTTTCAACTTTCTGAATGAGGGGGAACGGCTGCTCACTGCCTTGCGTGAAAGTAGTAAGAAGATTGCAGTGTTCTTCCTGTTTGTCGTCATTCTGGTGACTTCCATCGGAACGCTAATGTATATGATTGAAGGAACGCAGCCCAACTCCCAGTTCAACAATATCCCGAACAGCATCTATTGGGCTATCGTCACCATGACTACCGTAGGTTATGGAGATATTACTCCCGCCACCGGCCTCGGAAAATTCCTTTCCGCCTGCGTCATGCTCATCGGTTACACGATTATCGCCGTACCGACAGGTATCGTATCTGCCTCCATGATGAAAGAATATAAACGCAGAAGAGACAAAGAATGCCCCAACTGCCATCGCTCCGGACACGAAGATAATGCAGAGTTTTGCAAATATTGCGGCCATAGCCTGGCCCCATCCGAAACCAAAGCGGAAGAGAAATAAATCCCTATGATCTACGCCGGACGAAACGCTCGAATAAGACAATGAAAACGCATCCCACAGCATAGCAGGCAATATCTCCCCAATCGAACGTAGAACCCAGCACAATTCGGGCTACGCGGTTCGTGACACCCAATGTTTCCACCAGCCGGAAGTATTGCAAGACTTCTACAAAACAGGCAAAAAGAAAGACATAAAACGGCATCCGCGGAATTCCCGTCGGCAGAAAGATACGTACAAAGCTATATACCAGCACTACCACCAACATATCTCCGACATAAGGTCGTATGAAACGGTCGCGCACATACAAAGCTATCAACACCTCCATACAGAAGATCACCAGAAAGCTGATTATATAAAAAATTCTTTTCTTCATTATTTGCTCGGTCGCGGGATTAAACATTTATTTGAATCTGCGAATATACGATAAAATGAATTGGATACGTTCAAATATTACTAAATGATTGATACAAAAAGGGGAAATAATTGTATATTTATAGTCCTAAGCATTTTTCCACAAACAATAAAAAACAGAAAGGAGATTGAACACATGATGTTGAATATGGATTTTGTAATCCGTTTATTGGTCGCCGGAATACTGGGAACCATCATTGGACTGGATCGTGAATACCGTGCCAAAGAGGCCGGATACCGCACTCATTTTCTCGTGTCGCTAGGTAGTGCTTTGATTATGATTGTTTCCCAATACGGGTTTCAGGAAATTATAAAAGAAAGTAGTGTCACACTCGACCCCAGTCGGGTGGCGGCACAGGTTGTCAGCGGTATCGGATTTATCGGTGCAGGAACCATCATCTTTCAAAAACAGATTGTACGCGGACTGACTACCGCCGCAGGAATCTGGGCAACAGCAGGTATCGGCTTGGCGGTAGGTGCAGGAATGTACACCATCGGTATTGCCGCCACGGTGTTAACCCTCGTCGGACTGGAACTACTTAGCTATCTATTTAAAAGCATCGGAATGAAAAGCTCGATGGTTTCTTTCTCAACTCCCAACAAAGACATACTGAAACAGATAGCGGACAGATTCAACTCTAAAGACTACCTGATAGTCTCTTACGAGATGGAAACGCAACACACGGGTGAAACAGAATATTATCAGGTTACGATGGTTATCAAGTCGAAACGAAATAATGATGAAGGGCATCTGCTTTCGCTGATACAGGAATTTCCGGATGTAACGGTGCAGCGAATTGAATAGTCAGACTTTCGCTCCTCTCCCAAAATGGAAATCTACTTTTGCTTTTCCGTCAGATACTTCCAATAACGTACAGGCATATCCTGCCTGTGCTTCCTCGGATTCATGCGTTCTTTGATACAAATGGCCTTGAAATATGTCTTCCAAAGTTGTTGGAAAAGCTTCTCATCCTTGTCCATCAGACTTTCGTCCAGCATCCCCGTAATCAAATGGGATTCACGACTGTCATCATCAAACGAGATAGTCGTCACCTCCTGCAAGTCATAATAAAATCCGTAACGGCGTTTCATGTCGTAAATAATCCACTTCTGATCGGCAAAACGGTCTTTGAAATGGTGAACCGTCAACGGGAGCGCATTATACTGCGGTTCGAAAGCGGCAAAGAATGTACCGTCGGCAGCTTTCTGGAAACGGACAAACTGCATCAGGTGTACACGTTCGCCATCCACCTTCTTCCATATTTGCGCCAATTGCAAAACATCCGGATCACCAAAATTGGTTTCAATGGACCGGGGCGCGTCGATCGCTTTACGGATATAACGAAAAATAAGCATCCCTACTTCCGGAAGCTCCGACAGCCAACTTTGTGTGAGGCAACCCAAAGCGGAAGAGGAAACTTTCTTCTGTAATCCCCGCCACACACGCCCGGCCTTTTCTTCATCGGTCACTACCGTATGCAGCTCATCACAAAATAAAGGCAAAGCATCTCCTTCCGACAGCAAGGCATCGGGGAAAGTCTTGCGGAAATAGGCGTCGAACACAGCCGTCAGCAGACCATCAAAGGTTTTATCGTAAATATAAACACTAAACATATTTACTATTAGACAATTTACGATTTACTATTTAAGTTACTATTAGACAATTTACAATTGAATTTACTATTAGACGATTTACAATTGAATTTACTATTAGACGATTTACGCTTGGTATCACTTTTGAATAGTAAATTGTCTAATCGTAAATTATTCTTATTCGCCAAAATCAAGCAACAACTGGCGTTCATCCACTTTCTTTTTCGGTTTCGGCAACAATAAGCTGCGCACCCGTTGCGGAGAAAGTTCGTTCACTGTCTGCATCTGGAGAGGCAGTTCTTTGCAAGTGATGAAATATTGCGCTTTCTTCATCACCACTCCTATCTTCTTCAGTTCATAAAATCCCAGCCGCGAAAAACGACGGGAAGCAACAATCAGTTTCGCCGACTTCACCCCTACTCCCGGCACACGGAGCAACATTTCGTAGTCTGCCTTATTGATGTCGACAGGAAACTGTTCGGGATGGCGCAAAGCCCACGAAAGTTTCGGGTCTATTTCGAGATCGAGATCCGGATAGGAATCATCCACAATTTCATCTACCTTGAATTGATAAAAACGCAATAACCAGTCAGCCTGATAGAGCCGGTTTTCACGTACCAGAGGCGGCTGTTTCAATGCCGGAAGGCGCTTATCATACGTATTCACGGAAACGTAGCCCGAGTAATAGACACGTTTCATGGTGGGGCGCCCATAAAGTGCCGACGAAAGAAAAAGAATATCTTTATCCGATTCGGAGGTAGCTCCCACAATCACCTGGGTACTTTGTCCCGCAGGTGCGAAACGCGGTGCGTGGCGAAACTTCTGCCGTTCTTCTTTACTCTCCAACACGCCTTGTTGAATGTATTTCATCGGAGCAAATACGCTTTTATGGTCTTTTTCCGGTGCAAGCAGTTTCAAATTTTCTTCTTTGGGAATTTCGACGTTGACGCTAAGACGATCGGCATACAATCCGGCTTCATTCACTAATTCGCGACTGGCTCCGGGAATACTCTTGAGATGGATATAACCGTTAAAACGGTACACTTGCCGCAAATCTTTGGCTACACGCACAAGTCTCTCCATTGTATAGTCCGGATTACGGACCACTCCGGAGCTAAGAAACAGCCCTTCGATATAGTTACGACGGTAGAATTCCATCGTCAGCTCCACCAATTCCGAAACGGAAAAGGTAGCGCGGGGAAGATCGTTGCTACGACGGTTGACGCAATAGGCACAATCGTAAATGCAATAATTGGTAAGCATGATTTTCAATAGCGAGATACATCGACCGTCCTCGGCAAAACTGTGGCATATCCCCCATCCTCCCACAGTGTTTCCCAGCGTTCCCGGCTTATTGGAACGCACCGTACCACTGGAAGAACAGGAAACATCGTACTTGGCAGATTCTGCAAGTATCTTCAGTTTAGCTAAGACGTTTTCGTTCATCATTCCCGATCTTGATTCTTTTCGCAAATATACGATTTAATTTGAGATGCGTATAGAAGAAAAAAGTTTGCCCCCCTACAAATTGCAAATAAATCATTTAAAAGAACCACAAAAATATAAAAAGCCCGGACTTACATCTTGGGAGACATCTCTTTTCTAAAAAAGCGATTCACCCAAACGAACCGCTTTTTATGCTATAAATAATTGCCACTATCCGTACTAAAACAATAAAAAGTCATTCCGCATTAAAACAAAAAGAGGGCATATCGCTTCACGATATGCCCTCTTTTTCAATATCCTAGTAGTCTTCTAAATTATTTTTTAGAAGCTTCCAAAGATGCTTTACGGAATTCTTTCATTGCTTTTTCGATTTCCAAAGAAGCTTTACGAGCGCGAGTTCCTGCTGCTTTGTTACCGTTTTCGATCTGTGCGTTAGCATCTTTTGAGAAGTCAGCATAAAGAGCTGCTACCTTTTCTACCAATTCTTTCATAATCCTTTTATTTTTTTCGTTAATAATGTGCCGCAAAAATACACTGTTTCCCGAAATAAAAGCATAAAATCAATATTTTTTTTGAAATAATCTTCGAAAAATATCTAAAAAAGGGGCTTTTTACCTTTTTTACCTACCTTTGTAGCCATGAAACTGCTTACAGATACCGATTATATACATGCACTGATTGCTGAAGGAGAGCACCAGCAACAAGACTTTAAATTCGAAATTTCCGACGCACGCAAAATAGCCAAAACACTTTCGGCCTTTGCCAACACGGACGGAGGACGATTACTTATTGGCGTTAAAGACAATGGTAAAATCGCAGGAGTACGCTCCGAAGAAGAAAAATATATGATTGAAGCCGCCGCACAACTTTATTGCGTGCCGGAAGTGGAATATTCTCTGCAAACATACATAGTGGAAGGACGACAAGTGTTAGTGGCAACCATCGAAGAAACTCCACATAAACCGGTTTACGCCAAGGACGAAACCGGAAAGCCCCTAGCCTATCTCCGCATCAAGGACGAAAATATTCTGGCAACTCCCATACATCTCCGTGTATGGCAACAGAGCGATAGCCCCCGTGGAGAACTCATCCGCTACACCGAACGTGAACAGCTCCTGCTCAATCAACTGGAGCACGGAACTTTACTCTCACTCAACCGTTACTGTCGACAAACCGGACTTTCACGACGTGCCGCTGAACATCTGCTCGCCAAATTTGTTCGTTATGATATTGTGGAACCTGTATTCGAAAATCATAAATTTTACTTCCGAATAAAAGACGAATAACCACAAACAATGCTTTATACTTAATACTTAACTATGACTTTTATCAACGAGATTAATGACATACTTTGGACGTATATTCTAATTATTATGTTATTAGGATGTGCTGTCTGGTTCAGCATACGGACACGCTTTGTACAATTTCGCATGATCCGGGAAATGATCGTGCTGTTAAGCGAATCCGCCGGCAAAGGAAAACAGGGAGAGAAACATGTATCTTCTTTTCAGGCATTCGCTATTTCTATCGCCAGCCGTGTGGGTACGGGGAATCTTGCGGGAGTGGCTACTGCCATTGCCATCGGAGGTCCCGGGGCTATTTTCTGGATGTGGGTCATCGCACTGTTAGGGGCTTCGAGTGCTTTCATAGAGTCTACTTTGGGACAATTATACAAAATACGCGGAAAGGATTCGTTCATCGGAGGACCTGCTTATTATATGAAGAAAGGGTTGAAACAACCGTGGATGGGAATGCTTTTTGCCGTATTAATAAGCATTACTTTCGGGTTTGCTTTCAATTCTGTACAGAGTAATACGATCTGTGCTGCGGCAGAGCATGCTTTTGGGTTCAATCATATTATATTGGGAGGTGTGCTGACTTTGCTGACATTGCTTATCATCTTTGGAGGTATTCAACGCATTGCCCGCGTCAGTAGTATTATCGTGCCTGTTATGGCTTTGGGATATGTAGGGCTGGCACTGGTTATTGTTGCACTCAATATCACTCATTTACCGGGTGTTATCGCACTGATTGTCAGCCATGCTTTCGGTTGGGAGCAGGCATTGGCAGGAGGAGTTGGTATGGCATTAATGCAGGGCATCAAGAGAGGACTTTTCAGCAATGAGGCCGGTATGGGTTCGGCCCCGAATGCGGCTGCCACGGCTCATGTCAGCCATCCCGTAAAACAAGGGTTGATACAGACTTTGGCGGTATTTACAGATACATTATTGATATGTACCTGTACGGCTTTTATCATCCTCTTTAGTGGGGCTCCTCTGGATGGTTCGGCTAATGGAGTGCAGCTGACTCAACAGGCGTTGACAAACGAAATAGGTTCTTCGGGCAGTATCTTCGTTGCCGTAGCTCTTTTCTTTTTTGCTTTCAGCAGTATTCTGGGGAATTATTATTATGGTGAGGCTAATATCCGTTTTATCACTCACCGGAAATGGGTACTTCATGGTTACAGGATATTGGTGGGTGGTATGGTACTCTTCGGTTCACTTGCCACATTGGATATGGTATGGAGCCTGGCAGATGTCACGATGGCGTTAATGGCTATCTGTAATCTGATCGCTATCCTTTTCCTCGGAAAATATGCTATCCGTCTGCTAAATGATTACCGCGCGCAAAAGAAAGCTGGCATCCAAAGCCCTGTTTTTAAGAAAGAGACAATGCCGGACATCGAAAAGGACTTGGAATGTTGGTGAAAACCAACTGTTTTTGTACCTTTGCACGCAAATTGACAGATGGTAGTTATGTTATATACCTTCCACACGCTCAAATAGTAAATTGTAAATAATAAAATTGTAGAGATAACAATGGGCTTATTTGGTTTATTCAAGAAAAAATCCGATGAAACGAAAGTCGGCAATGTAGAAGATTTCATATCACTGACACGGGTGTATTTCCAGTCAGTTATCGCCACAAACCTCGGTATCACTAATATCCGCTTCTTGCCGGACGTAGCTAACTTCAAACGTTTGTTTAAAGTTCCTACTCAAAACGGTAAACTGGGATTGGCCGAAAAATCTGCTGCGCGCAAAATGCTGATGCAGGATTATGGGTTGAACGAGAACTTCTTTAAGGAAATCGACTCTTCCGTGAAACGTAACTGCCGCACTCAAAATGATATTCAATCTTATTTGTTCATGTATCAGGGATTTTCCAATGATCTGATGATGTTGATGGGAAATCTGATGCAGTGGAAGTTTCGTATGCCGTCGATCTTTAAGAAGGCTTTGTATGGTATGACACAGAAAACGGTACACGATGTTTGTACCAAGACAGTGTGGAAGGCTGATGATGTGCATAAAACGGCTGCGACTGTTCGCCAGTACAAAGAGCGTTTGGGATACTCTGAACAGTGGATGACGGATTATGTGTATAATATTGTTCTTCTTGCCAAGAAGGAGCCGAAACGGAAGAATGACGACACGGAAACGAAAAAATAAGTCGCTTTAAATGTTAGAAAATCGTAAAGATTAATAGGATAGAAAAAGCGGGGGTTTTGTACCTCCGCTTTTTTTGTTATCTTTATGTACTTTTTTCTTTTGTCTTGATACAAAAGAAAAAATCAAGGCTGCGCCTGCCCGGCTACTCCGGTTTCATTCCCGTCTAAAGGGTAGAAACTCGCTTCGCTCAAACAGTCTGCCCTTCTTAACGCCGGTAATAAAACCTTCGCTTGACGCCGTGCAGACGAGGCCGGAGGGGGACTATGCGGTGTGGTAGTATATTATAATAATTAAAAAATAGAGAGATTGCTTATGAAACAAAAGAAAATGCTTGCGCTTACTTTTTCACAGTTGAAACAAATCTATAATCAAGAAATTCCGGAAGTGGTGGAGATAGCTGATAAGAGCTCTTCTGTGGAAGAGTTCAAGGCTGGGATGCTGCGTTTTTTGGAAATTTGCAGGATAGAAAATGAGGCTGCGGAGGAGGCGAGGGAGCAAATTCGACTCTTACTCGATTATGATGGACAGAATGTCCATGAACTGTCTACTGGACAGGATATGTCAGTACAGACGATTCGGTTGCTTTATGAGTTTCTGACGGGAACGTTGGAAAATATGGAGATACCGACGGATTTGTTTATTGAAATTTTCCAGATGTTTAAACGGTTGAAGGGAGAGGTTGTGCCTTTACCATCGCCACAGCGTATCAAAAGCAGGAATGACCGGTGGGAAACGGGATTGGATGAAGAGGTACGTGAAGTGCGGGATGAGAATAAGGAGCGGATGTTGCACTTGTTGATTCAGAAGATTGAAAACAGGAAGTCGAAGCCTTCGGTGCGTTTTCACTTTGAGGAGGGAATGAGTTATGAAAAAAAATACAGGTTGGTCAATGAGTGGTGGAACGATTTCCGCTTTCATTTGGCAATGGCTGTGAAAAGTCCGGGCGAGTTGAATCGATTCCTGGGAAATTCACTTTCGTCAGAGACTATGTATTTGCTTTATCGTGCCCGGAAGAAGGGTATGCCGTTCTTTGCAACTCCTTATTATTTATCGTTGCTTAATGTAACGGGATATGGGTATAATGACGAGGCTATTCGGAGTTATATTCTGTATTCTCCACGTTTGGTGGAGACGTATGGGAATATTCGCGCGTGGGAGAAAGAGGATATTGTAGAAGCCGGGAAGCCTAATGCTGCGGGATGGCTTTTGCCGGACGGGCATAACATTCATCGGCGGTATCCGGAGGTGGCTATTCTCATTCCTGACACTATGGGACGGGCTTGCGGAGGACTTTGTGCTTCCTGTCAGCGTATGTATGATTTTCAGAGCGAGCGGTTGAATTTCGAATTTGAGTCTTTACGCCCGAAGGAATCATGGGATCGTAAGTTGCGTCGGTTAATGGCTTATTTTGAAGAGGATACGCAGTTGCGGGATATTCTTATTACAGGAGGCGATGCGCTGATGAGTCAGAATAAAACGCTTCAGAATATTCTGGATGCGGTGTATCGGATGGCGGCACGCAAACAAAGGGCGAATCTTGAACGCAAGGATGGAGAGAAATATGCGGAATTGCAACGGGTACGGTTGGGGTCACGTCTGTTGGCTTATTTGCCGATGCGTATCAATGACGGGCTGGTTGATGTTCTGCGGGAATTCAAGGAGAAAGCATCGGCTATCGGTGTGAAACAGTTTATTATACAGACTCATTTCCAGACACCGCTGGAGGTTACTCCTGAAGCTAAAGAAGCGATCCGGAAGATTCTTTCTGCGGGATGGATTATTACGAATCAGTTGGTATATACGGTGGCTGCTTCACGTAGAGGGCATACGACCCGGCTTCGTCAGGTGCTCAATTCGTTGGGGGTGGTATGTTATTACACTTTCTCGGTAAAGGGATTCAATGAGAATTATGCAGTATTTGCACCCAACAGTCGTTCAATGCAGGAGCAACAGGAGGAAAAGATTTATGGCCGTATGACACCGGAACAGGCGGAGGAGTTATATAAGATATTAGAGACGAAAGTAGGAACAGAAGAGGAGCCTAAAGAGGATGTTGCCAAGCAATTAAGACGCTTCATGAGAAAGCATCATTTACCTTTCCTTGCCACTGATCGCAGCGTATTGAATTTACCGGCTATCGGTAAAAGCATGACTTTCCAGTTGGTGGGACTAACTGAAGAAGGAAAACGAATTCTACGCTTCGAACATGACGGTACTCGTCATCATAGCCCGATTATCGATCAGATGGGGCAGATTTATATTGTAGAGAATAAATCGCTAGCTGCTTACCTGCGCCAGTTAGCCAAGATGGGAGAAGATCCGGAAGACTATGCTTCTATCTGGAATTATACGAAAGGAGAAACCGAACCTCGTTTCAGTCTTTACGAGTATCCTGATTTCCCCTTCCGCACAACAGATAAAATGAGTAATTTAAGTATTAAGAATTAGGTATTAAGTATTAATCGACAAGCATCAACTAACAAGTATTAATCAACGCCTATCAAGTATAAACCAGCGGCTTCGGTAATACTTATTACTTAATACTTGTTTCTACTACTTGTTTCCTACTCTTTTACCCGTATTACTATATTTGCAATAATTGCAGTTAGGCCTCCGGTGGTAATCCCTGAAGAGAAGATACTTCGAATTGCTTCCGGGGCTTGTTGTAATACGTCCGGCATTAGTTCTACCCCTAAGCCTAAGGAGAGGCTGACTGCTAATACCAAAGTTTCTTTACGGCCTATTTCTTGTGAGGAGACAATACGGATTCCCGCCGCTGCTACTGTGCCGAACATTAGTAGGGTTGCACCGCCCAGTACAGGATCGGGCATTAAGGAAAATACGGCACCTACGATGGGAAATAAACCCAAAAGGACGAGCATTGCTGCGATATAATAACCAACATAACGGCTGGCTACTCCGGTCAGTTGGATAATACCGTTGTTTTGTGCAAAGATGGAGTTTGGAAAAGAGTTGAATACACCGGCGAGAAAGGAGTTGAATCCATCTGCCATTACTCCACCGGAAACCCGTTTCAAATAGGAATCTCCTTCAATGGGAAGTCCGGAAATCATAGAGTTGGCAGTTACATCACCTGTTGCTTCAATGGCAGTTATCAAGTAAACCAGACCAATGGCTATAAAAGAAGACACATTGAAATCAACACCATATTTAAAAGGCTGGGGAATATTAAAACTCATCAGCATTTCCACATTCAACGCACTCATATCCACTTTTCCCAGAGCAAATGCCAAACCATAGCCAAGGCAAAGTCCGAGTACAATGGAACTCATACGCAGGTATTTGTTCCCGCAACGGTTGAAAAACAAGACGCTAAGAAGTACCAGTGCTGCAATAGACAGGTTTTCCCACGTAGCAAACGTACCATTATCCATAGCTGCATATCCGCCTCCGCAAGATACGATACCTACCTTTATCAGACTCAATCCGATAAGCAGCACGACAATACCGGAAACCAGCGGAGTGATAATATTACGCAGATATTTGAATGTGCGGCTGACAATCATTTCGATAGGCGCAGCAGCCATACAGGAACCGAAAATTAACGGTAATCCGCCTACCATCCCTGTGGCAATGATAGGGCCGATAAAAGAAAAACTGGTTCCCTGGATGCAGAGCAGTCTTGCTCCTATCACACCAAAGCGGCGGCATTGTATAAAGGTAGATACTCCCGAAGCAAAAAGAGACATGGAAACCAGAAAGCTTGTCTTTTCTACATCAAGTTTCAAGGCACTTGCGATGATAAGCGGAGGTGTAATGATCGCTACGAAAATAGCCAAAAGATGTTGTAAAGCCGCAAACAAGGCGTCTTTAAAAGGGGGACGGTCTTCTACGCCGTAGATTAAATCAGTTTTCATTTAACAGGGTGTTCTATATATTTTTTTAAGTTCCGCAGAGGGATAAACAGAGATTATTCTGAAGTCTGGCTTCTTTTAGTCCGACTTTTTTAATTCTATTTCTTATAATCCGTTTTTTAGTTCAGCGTCCATTTCAGAGCGAGTGTCGGGATAACATAAAAGCCATCACGACCGCCGAAGTTATTACTCAATTCGACTTCGGAGCCAACACTAAGATTGAAATTTTTATTTACGCCTTTGATTTTGTTCAGGTTCACCCAGAATTGTGGTTCGGAGAGGAAGATAGTCTTTCCGTAGTTGGTTTCTTCACGCCACCAATCGGCAAAGCCGGAGAAAGTGAGCAGATTGCGGCAGAAATTTACGTACCACGTACCTGTCAGCTGGAAGTTGTTGGGCGATTGGTGTTTCTGAATATACTTATACATAGCAGTCAGCGTGAAGCCTTTGGAAAAGGAAGCATTATTAAAAGTGTAGGTAGCTCCTGCCAGATAAGCATTTTTATAAGACATGCCTTTCGATAATCCACCGTTATATTCAAGATGTGCAGAGAAAGGACCTTTCCAGAATTTTATCTCACGTGCTATTTCCCAATAAGCGGAAGCGACACCCTCGGAGGTGTAATCCATATCAACAAAGAAATAAGTACTTCCCCAAGTATCAGGATGAAACTTCTCCACAGTGGAGGTGAACAGCGGGCGACCTTGCAAATCTTTATCATACAAAGAACGTCCGAAATCATAATGTAGCTGAATGTTTTGCGCCTGCAATCCCGGTATGCCAGAGAGCAACATACAGAGGAAAAGAGCAGAGATAATTTGTTTCATAAGTAAATGTGTTTAAATGAAGATGCAAAAATAGTTAAAGCTACACATATAAACACATTACTTCTGTCTTTTTTTATTCCAGGTTATTATTTCCCGTATCCCACCAGAGTCTTGTACCTCCATGGTCATCTCCGCCTAAAGCCTCGACAAGAGCAGAATATTGCTCCGGGTCTTCTGTCTGCAATGTACCTGGGAAATTAAGACGGCGCACCATGATCTCCGTGTCGATGCATCCGCTCCTACTATGATTGAATCAAACGGGAAATAAACGGGGATATCCCGTTCGTCTTTGTTCGGCCCAAGCTTCGCAACCTTCCGGGAACATGGCAATCCACTTCTGCGTGATAATCTTCTCCAGTTTTGTCTCCTTATCATCCTGCGGATTCCATTTGGGAGTGACTTTACAACGGGCCTCTATATTATTTTCTTCATCATAAGTGTCTATAAAGTCGGAAGCTGTCAGCTCACTTTTCAGGTAATCCTCCACCCCATAAATTCCCCATTGATGAAAAGAGGTAGTTACGCCGTTCCGGTAACAAGCTTCTTCATCTTCATCGGTCCACCCGCGCAAAGCGGCTTCGGCACGCAGAAACCAGACTTCCGAAGCAGTCATCAGAGGCGCATCGGTGCTTTGCAGGACAAACAGCTTCGACAATCCGGAATAATGACTATGAGCAAAACATGTCCCTTGACGAATTCCACGATATTGTCCTTTCAAAGCTTCATCCGTACAGTGTTCGAAATAAGCTCCAAGACGAGGATCATCATATCCGACCAAGATTGATTCCATGTTAGCACTCATGTAAGTTTCATTCCACACACGGTTAAGTTCTCCCAATGGATTGGTATATCCGGATTTGGTAGAAACGATTGCTCCGCCTGTTTCCGCTTCAAAGAAGCCATAATCGTTTTCTTTTATTTTCTGTATTTCAGCACAAGCCTTATCGGGAGCAACAGAGGCAATACGCATTGCCAGACGCAAACGCAGGGAATTGGCAAACTTTACCCAGGAAGGATATTTCCCGTCCAACAAAATATCAAAACGTGCAAATCCATTGGATTCCGGTTTCTCCTCTATATACCCGGTGAGGGCAACTACGGCAGAATCGAGTTCATTGAAAAACTCATAATAGACATCTTCTTGTTTATCCGGACGGTAATGTTTTTCGGCATTAGCAAAATTCTTATAAATGATAGGACCATAATAATCCGTCACACGATGCATCGCTTCCACCTTTAATATTTTCGTTATCCCGAACAGAGCAGGATGTGTATTTCGGGTAGCATTCTCCGACTGATATATCTGTGGGAAAATATAAGAATACATATGTGTCCACATAGCGCTATTCCAACCGTCCTGCATATTATAATCGGAATTATGCGAGCCCCCGTTCAGAGGTTTGCCGTCATGCATATACCCACTGAACATGTCCGCGTTCAGATTCTGTATCAGCTGGAAAGGCCAGTTCTTTCCTTTTCCGTAGTCGTAATTAAAATAAATACCTTGCTGAATAATTCCCAAACGGATTCCATAGCCATTGTCATCAATAATCAAGTCATCATCCGTGATACCGGACAAATCGGTATTGTAATCACGGAAATTACCGGTACAAGCTACAGAGAACAGCAATAAACCCAACAAATATAGATATACATATTTTCTCTTCATTTCTCTCTCCTGCCTTTAAAATTCACATTTCAGAGTAAAGCCCAAACTACGGGTCGTAGGCATTCCGAACACTTCAATTCCTTGATTATCATTTCCGGTAGAAAGTACCAAATCCGGATCAAAAGGAGCTTTCTTATACAAGAAACATAGATTGCGAGCTACAAACGAAAGCTGAACATCTTTCAGTACCTTCGTTTTCTGTATCCACTTCTTGGAGAAATTATAGCTCAATGATACTTCACGCAACCGTAAATTCGTAGCATCATACATATAATATTCCGTCACCCCGGCACGCCCGCCTACTATTTTATAGAATCCTTTCACATTGTCTATACGCTGACCGTTGAGCATTACATATCCCCTGTCACGCGCATCGGCCGTTATTTCAGATACTCCATAAAGATCCATTTCCGCCTGTGTCTGCGAAAGGACTTCGCCTCCGTAGCGCCAATCAAGCAGAAAATAAAGGGTGAAGCCTTTGTAAGAGAATGTATGATCCCATCCCATCATAAAGACAGGGTTGGCATTTCCTACTTTCACCGTATTCCCATCGCCCTCCACCAATGGAAGTCCTTTATTATCACCCTCTGTTTCGTAAACGATATTGCCTGCATCATCACGCACAAAAGCCTTACCATATATATCACCGATAGAACCGCCTTTAATAAGTTTCATGGCATAGCTGGAAGAAAAACTGGTAGGCCCGTAAATCATTTCTTTCAGATCTTCGTGCAACTTCACTATCTTATTCTTATTGGTAGAGAAGTTTACAGAAGTTTTCCAGTTGAAATCAGGAGTTAATACGGGAGTTCCATTCAGTGTCAATTCCCATCCCCGATTCTGGATATTTCCGGCATTTACATATCGGTAAGCATACTTATCACCTGCAAGTGCGGGAAGTTTGAAGAATTGATTATAAGTATTGGTACGATAATAAGTCAGATTAACCCCTAAACGGTGTTGAAAGAATCGCCATTCAGTTCCAAATTCGATGGCATGAGTCATTTCCGGCTCCATTTCCTTGAAAGGTGCGGCGTCATTCGCCTGTATCTCGCCACCGGCATTGATCTGCGAAGAGGGATTAGTGATAAATGGAGGAATATCATTCCCTACTTTACTATAAGCGCCACGCAATTTTGCGAAAGAAACCCATTCGGGTAACTTCACCCATTTATCAAGTAGCATGGAAAGCCCTACAGAAGGATAAGCGAATCCGGATTTTTCATGGCTGGTATAAGACAAGGTTGACGCCCAGTCATTACGGGCCGTCAAATCAAGAAACAATTTTTCCTTATAACCGATCTGTGCCGTACCGAATATAGATTGCAACTGACGGCGTTGATCTATTCGCTGGTCAATACTGGCAGAACTGTTCATGACGATATTGGCAATATTAAACACATTAGCAAACTTCAAAGATGCATTTTTCGAATCATATCGGGTAGAATTAACGACTTTATCATTTATACTACCACCAATCGCCGCATCCAGTGTAAAATCCCCCCAGGTTTTCTTCACCATCGCCATGACATCACCATACATCTGGGTTTCCTGATAATCCATCTCGATATATCGTCCGTTCGCTCCACACAGGGCGGTGGCAGTAGACGCATAGAATTTCTGGCGTAACTTGTCCGCCCAATAATCCATGTTTCCACGGGCTTGAATCGTCAGCCAATCATTTACCTTAAAGTTTGCTGAAAGAGAAAGGATAATGCGTGTACGTGTTTCTTTACTTTGTATGCGGTTCGTTATCCAGTATGGATTCTGTTCGAAGTCTTCGGTAAACGTATGCCAATTCTGCACACCCAGTTTCCGTTCTTCGTCATAGGTTTCAAAATGATCTTTATAATAAGACAAATCCTCTCCACGAGGGAAACGGTAGAGCCCTACCAATGGATTCATATAGAAACCTCCCGATACCGGCTTATTCTCAACGGTCTGTTTCATGACATTCACACTACCGTCCAGTTTCAGACGTTTGTCGAACATGGTAGCCGTCTCACGCAAGTTTATATTATGCTTTTTCAGTTTATTCTTGTCGATAATCCCCTTTCCGGTAGTATTGGCATAGGAGAAATAAGTTTGCAGGTTTTCATTTCCATAACTGATAGATACGGAAGTCATCGATGTCAATCCGGTACGGAAAAAATCATCCAGATTATCATAAGCCATCAGATTCTCTTTCTCTCCCCAGCTGTCTACCACATCACTGACACCATAACGATTCTGCATTTTAGGCATACTGAATGCTTTCTCGAAAGTGAGTCCTGTAGAGAAATTTATATTCCTTTGCCCGGCAGAGTTTCCTTTTTTAGTCGTAATAAGAATCACTCCGTTAGCAGCCATGCTACCATATAAAGCCGCAGCAGGAGCACCTTTCAGAATACTGATGCTTTCTACATCTTCCGGATTCAGATTAGAGATTCCGTCTCCTCCATCACGATTCCCTGCATTCGCCGTACCACCAATAGCCGAATAAGCCTGTTCGGAAGAGGTATTCGACATCGGCACTCCATCTATTACATAAAGCGGTTGATTATCACCGGATACCGAACGGATTCCCCGGAGACTGACTTTTGCGGAACCGCCCATACCGGAAGAGTTTTTGTTGATTTGCACACCGGCAGCTTTTCCTGCCAGGGCAGCAATCATATTTACTTCTTTGACACGGTTCAGTTCTTCTCCCTTGATTTTTTGCACAGAATAGGCCAATGTAGCTTCATCCTTTTCAAGTCCCAAGGCCGTTACGATGACATGTTCAAGCATCACCGCATCTTCCTGAAGACGTATTTCAAGCACATTCCGACCTGCCACATTGACTTCTACAGTCTTATAACCCACAAAAGAAACCTGTAAGACAGCACTATCCGGCACAGACAAAAAGAATTTTCCATCAATATCGGTCACAGTACCACTGGCTCCCCCCCTTTCGCGTATTGTAGCACCGATCAGTGGTTCACCATAGATATCAATTACACGCCCTCTCACGGTATTATGATCAGAAGGAACTTCTATCGTCCCTCTTAACACTTGTTGCTCCGAAGCATAACAATTTCCTCCCTCCAGAAAAAACAGGCCTATCAAGAAGCAACTCACAAAAACTTCTTTTTTCAATGATATAATAAAATATTGTTTGTTCATCACGCCGCAAAAATAACTAATTATTTTAAATCTAGCATTTTTTCTCATTGATTTTGAAGGAAATAAACATTATCACTATTTTTGTACGAAATTAAAATGAAAGAAATTATGGAAATCGAAATACATCCGTTAGAACCGTTTCTCCCAGCGAAATCAAAATTACTTATGCTGGGAAGTTTTCCGCCACAGAAAAAACGTTGGTCTATGGAGTTTTACTACCCGAACCTAAACAACGACATGTGGCGTATATATGGAATCTTATTCTTTAATGATAAGAATCACTTTCTGAATTCGACACTAAAATCGTTCTGCCGCGAGCAAATCATAGACTTTTTAAACGAAAAGGGGATTGCCCTATTTGATACCGCTTCATCCATTCGTCGGTTGCAGGATAATGCATCGGACAAGTTTCTTGAAGTAGTGGAAGCCACCGATGTTGCAGCATTACTGCGGCAGCTTCCCGAATGCAAAGCAATCGTCACTACGGGCCAAAAAGCAACGGACACTCTCCGACAGCAATTCGACATAGAAGAACCCAAAGTAGGTGATTACTCCGAATTTGTTTTCGAAGGACGTGCCATGCGGCTTTACCGGATGCCCTCATCATCAAGGGCGTATCCATTAGCATTGGACAAGAAAGCGGCCGCTTACCGGATTATGTTTCAGGATTTACAGATATTGAAGTGAAGTTCAAGTATTAAGTATTAAATATCAAGTATTAAATTATAAATGAATATGGCAACATTATTTTTGCAGTACCCGGCATGCAGCACATGCCAAAAAGCCAAGAAATGGTTAACAGAAAATAACATTGAGTTTACCAACCGCTTAATCGTAGAAGAAAATCCTACGGTGGAAGAATTAAAGGCATGGATTCCGCGCAGCGGTCTGCCGGTGAAGAAATTCTTCAACACGAGCGGATTAGTATATAAAGAGCTGAAACTAAGCGAGAAGCTACCTGCAATGAGTGAGGAAGAACAGATAGCACTATTGGCAACCAACGGTAAATTGGTGAAACGCCCATTGGTAGTGACAGACAGCTTCGTTCTAGTCGGTTTTAAGCCCGATGAGTGGGAAAAATTAAAATAATTCAAAACTTATTTACCCGAATGTTTGGAGATTCAGAAGTTTCTACTACCTTTGCAGCCGCAAACACGGGAGTAGCTCAGTTGGTAGAGCACCGGTCTCCAAAACCGGGTGTCGGGAGTTCGAGCCTCTCCTCCCGTGCAGAGTTAAATAGCTGTAAACGATAAGTTTACGGCTATTTTTCGTTTCAGGTCGGACGAAATTCGGACGAAATAAATGATAGTGACGCTATCCGACAAAGATAGTGACGGTATACAACAGCGATAGCGTCACTATCCCCAACATATACCGTCACTATGATTTTCTACGATTATCCATCTGGAATTCTACGTTCATTCATATCTGCGAATCTTACGCATAGTCATATAGCGTACACTCACAATGACTCCCGCCCGATTTCCTAGTTCTTATTCGTTCTTTCCAATCCTTTGGCAGCCTCAACCAAACGGATGAATTCTCTTCTATATCCTTTATCATCATTATTCAGTCCCTGTTTGGCCAGATTAATCACTTTATCGTAACTGGCATTTCCTTTGAAGTCAGAGTCCCGAAGCAACTGTCCGAACATAGCCACTGCAGAAGCAAAGCGGAAATCAGAAGAAACATTATTACCTTTATTATCAACGAAAGGAAGTTCCATTTTCTTGCTGACATCTTTATCCGGAGCTTTATAACGCAGTTTCACAGTCAGGAGATCATTAGAGCCTGTCGGTTTCACTGTCACTTTCTCTTTCTTCTGATATTTCAGATCGTCTATTTTACCCACATATTCATTCTTTATACCTGTAGGAATCACTTCGTAAAAAGCAGTTACCGTATGTCCCGCACCCATATCTCCGGCATCTTTAGCATCATTATTAAAGTCTTCGTCTTTCAACAGACGGCTTTCGTAACCAATCAAACGATACGCCTGCACTTGGGAAGGATTAAATTCCACTTGCAGTTTGACGTCTTTCGCCACTGTATGCAATGTAGCGCCGAATTCGCCTACTAAAACACGATTGGCTTCCTGCAAGTTATCTATATAAGCATGATTACCGTTTCCCTTTTCTGCCAACACCTGAATCTTCTTATCTTTATAATTACCCATGCCATAACCTAATACGGTAAGGAACACTCCACTCTTACGTTCTTTTTCAATCAATTGTTCCAATCCTTCGGCGGAAGAAACACCCACATTAAAATCACCGTCGGAGCAAAGTATGATACGGTTGTTACCATTAGAGATAAAATTCTTCTTGGCTATTTTATACGCCAACAGGATACCCGCACCACCTGCCGTAGAACCACCTGCCGTCAATTCATCTATCGCTTCACGAATCTTCTGTTTGTCACTACCCGGAGTGGCCTCCAGTTTCACACCGGCACTGCCTGCATAAGTCACGATAGCGACTTTATCTTTATCCCGTAAGTTGTTTACCAACAATTTGAGAGATGATTTCACCAAATCCAATCGGTTAGCTCCCCACATAGAGCCGGAGACGTCAATCAGAAACACCAGATTAGATGCAGGCAGATGTTCCGTCGGGATTTCTTTAGCTTTCAAGCCGATACGTACAAGACGATGATCCGCATTCCAGGGACATGCTCCGGCTTCCATCGTGATTTTCACAGGATCACTTCCTGTCGGTTTCGGATAATCATAGGAAAAGTAGTTCACTAATTCTTCCGTACGGATAGCATCTACAGGAGGCAATTCACCTTTATTGATAAAACGACGCATATTACTATAAGAAGCAGCATCTACATCAATAGAGAAAGTAGAAAGCGGAGCATCCGACACACTCTTAAATCCATTCTCCTGAATCTGCCCGTATTCTTCCGCATTTACAGCATCATACATGATTCCCGGTGTCGGACATACCGCCATATAAGCAGCAGACATCATTTTTGCAGCTCTCGTCTCATGCCCGTATCCTACCACTACACATTCTTCCAATACCACATCATCAGCTTTCATCTTCACATCCAGCGTAGCCGATTTCACCACCCTTCTCTCTTGCTTATACCCGATATACTGGAACAACAACGTCTCCCCCTTCTTGGCCTGAATGGTGTACTGGCCCTTCATATTCGTTATTGCACCCTTCGAAGTACCCTTGATCTGTACCGAACAACCTACAAGCGGATTTCCATCCTTTGCATCCGTCACCGTACCCGACACAGTAATAACTTGCGCATTCATCCTACCTAAAGAAATAACCGCCATTAGCAGTACGAGCATCATCGCTCTGAATTGATTTGTTTTCATAACTTCTTATTTTAAAATGTTACTATTAGTTCGCTTTTATTATAGAGATGCACATTTCACACAGATTCCATAAATTGCCTGAACTTTTTTTATCCGGCAGAAAAAAGAGTCATTTCAAAATTCTCACTCATTCCTTTGCAACTCTTAAGATGATGTGTATATTTGCCGATCATAAACATATTATAAATATGAAAAACGAAGTCGACGGAAGGCGGGAAATAGCCTCACGAAACACGGCCTGGGCTACTATTATTGCCCGCAAACTAACTCGTTGGGGTGTCACTCCCAATCAAATTTCCATGATGAGCGTATTCTTCGCTATGGTGGGGTGCCTTCTGTTGATCGGCACAGTCATTGATCCCGGTTTTAACAAGTATGTAGCCTACATTCTGTTCATCATTTGCATGCAGTCGCGGTTACTCTGCAACCTGTTCGATGGGATGGTAGCTATTGAAGGAGGGAAGAAAAGTGCCAACGGAGATCTCTACAATGATATGCCCGACCGCTTTGCTGATGCTTTGTTCATCATTCCCATCGGATATATAGCAGGTGGATTCGGTATTGAACTGGGATGGCTAGCGGCCCTTCTTGCCGTTATGACAGCTTATTTCCGCTGGATAGGAGCCTACAAAACGCACCAGCATTTCTTTAACGGTCCGATGGCCAAGCAACACCGCATGGCATTGCTCACGCTTGCCTTTGTAGTAGCCACCTGCACCATTCACGCAGGATACGACCGGATGGTATGTCTCATAGCTCTGATAATAATCAACGTCGGCCTTGTCGCAACACTGATACACCGTCTGTACCTCATGTCACACACAACAAACAATGAAATAAAATGAAAGAACTACTGGATATCATATTTCCTACGCTAAGCGATGAATTGATTATCGTCATTTCGCTCATCATCGGACTGCTTGTTACGGCAAGCCTTATTCTTTTTCTCGTAAAGAAGATCTCTCCAAAAACAAATATCAGCGAACTCTCCGCCCGCACGCGTTCATGGTGGATCATGGCGGGCATGTTTATCGGCGCTGTATTTATCAGCTATAACATTTCTTACTTCTTCCTTGCCTTTCTCTCTTTCATCGCTTTCAGAGAACTGTATTCGGTGTTGGGATTCAGAGAGGCAGATCGCGGAGCATTGTTTTGGGGGATATTGGCCATTCCCATTCAATATTACCTTGCTTACCTTGCCTGGTATGGAGCATTCATCATCTTCATTCCGGTAGTTATGTTTCTCGTATTGCCCTTACGACTTGTTTTAAAGGGAGACACCCACGGAATTACCAAGTCGATGGCTCTGTTGCAGTGGATTCTGATGCTTTCAGTATTCGGTATCAGCCATCTCGCTTATCTCCTGTCGCTTCCCGAACTTCCGGGATTCAATGCAGGAGGACGAGGTCTGCTATTATTCCTTGTATTCCTTACGGAAATCAACGATGTTATGCAATTTATCTGGGGCAAACTTCTCGGACGACATAAGATACTCCCGAAAGTAAGTCCGAACAAAACGTGGGAAGGATTTCTGGGCGGTGTAATCAGTACTACCGTCATTGGTTACTTCCTCGGTTTCCTGACTCCCCTCTCCGCTCCCAACGTTATCCTGGTAAGTGCTCTCGTTGCGATTGCCGGATTCTCGGGAGACGTAGTCATCTCCGCCATCAAGAGAGATAAAGGAATTAAGGACATGGGGAACAGTATTCCCGGTCATGGAGGAGTATTCGACCGGATAGATTCTCTGGCCTACACGGCTCCTGTATTTTTTCATTTAGTTTATTACATTGCATATTAAACGGAGGGAATGGAAAAAAGATTCATGCAAGCTGCTGCCATGCAGATTATATATAAAGGTGTATTCCAATGGTTTCTGAAATTGGTTGTAGGAGTTCAGTTCACCGATTGCCAGTTCCTCAAAAAGGAAAAGCAATTCATCATCCTTGCCAACCATAACAGCCATCTGGACACCCTAAGCTTGTTATCTTCCCTGCCCGGAGGACTTTTATGGAAAGTCAAACCCGTAGCAGCAGAAGATTATTTCGGGAAAACCCGCTTTCAGGCTTCCATCAGCAACTTTTTCATCAACACACTGCTAATCAGAAGAAAAGGAGAAAAAGATTCGGAGCATGATCCGATCCGTAAGATGCTTGAAGCCATCGACGCCGGATATTCACTGATTCTTTTTCCGGAAGGAACCAGAGGAAAGCCGGAACAGATGGGAAAAATTAAATCCGGCATAGCCCGCATCCTGTCTCTGCGACCCGAAGTGAAATATATTCCCGTATTCATGACCGGTATGGGACGTTCTCTGCCCAAAGGAAAAATGATATTGTTGCCATATAAAGCATCTATCTATTACGGTATGCCCGCATTGGTAAAGAGTACGGATACGCATGAAATATTAGACCAGATTACAGGTGATTTTGAAGCAATGAAAGAAAAATATCAAGTCATTATTGACGAAGAAGAGGAATAGATGTTGTTTTTCAAAAGAAAAATATCAAAACTATCGGACGAGGAATTACTAATACATTACACGAAGTCCGGTGATACGGAATATTTCGGCGAATTATATAACCGATATATCCCGTTACTATACGGACTTTGCCTGAAATATCTGCATGATGAAGACCGGGCACAGGAGGCGGTCATGCAGTTGTTTGAAGATTTATTGCCTAAATTGGGAAATTATGAGATAAAAGTGTTCAAGCCATGGCTCTACCGGGTGGCAAAGAATCATTGCTTGCAACTTTTACGAAAGGAAAATAAAGAAATTACGTTAGATTATACCGTTAATGTTATGGAATCCGACGAATTTCTGCATCTATTAAGTGAGGAGGAAAGTTCAGAGGAACAACTAAAGGCATTACATCACTGTCTCGAAAAGTTGCCCGAAGAACAACGGACCAGCATTACGCGTTTCTTTTTAGAGGAAATGTCGTATGCCGACATTGTGGAACAGACCGGATTTACTCTGAACAATGTGAAAAGCTATATCCAAAACGGAAAGCGAAACTTAAAAATTTGTATTAAGAAACAAGCCCTATGAAACTATTGGACTACATACGAGGACTCCGCAAAGGAAAAGAGGCACACCGGCTGGAAAAAGAGTCGATGCAAGACCCTTTCCTGGCCGATGCTATGGATGGATACAACCAGGTGGAGGGAAATCACGAACAACGGATCGAGAAACTGCGGATGCAGGTTTCTGCTCATTCGGCAAAGAAAAAGAACACTTATGCTATCACCTGGAGCATCGCTGCGTGTCTGATTATCGGATTCGGTATCAGCAGTTATTTCCTGTTCCTGAAAAAGAGCATGACAGATGAAGTGTTCATTGCGGAAGAGAGTGTTTCCACAAAGTTGGCTGAACCCGCAGCTCCACCAACTCCGGCAATTCCTGCCACTCCAACAGTTCCCGCAACTCCGCAAAAGGAAATCGCATTAGCTACTACAAAGGTAAAAACGGATTCCACTCCTATTTCCGAAATTACTGCGAGACAAGCGGATAAGAAAGATATGATTGCCAAAATCCAAACGACTTCGCAACCACAAGGTGCGCCTGTGGCAGCTGTGCCGATGATGGAAGAAGTCTCGGAAGAGACTGCTGCATTGCAAGAAGTAGTAGCAACGATAGATACTTTCGAATCTGAATCAGATAAGAAAATGAAGATGGCTAAGGTAGCGACTATCCTTCCCCAAAATAACATGATTAAAGGAATAGTGACCGACAAAAAAGGGGAACCGCTTATAGGAGCCAGTGTGGCATATAAAGGAACGAATATCGGAACCATCACAAATATGAATGGAGAATTTTCGTTAGTCAAAAAGGATGATAAGAAACGATTGACAGCTGAATATATCGGATATGATCCGGTAGAAATCCGGGTAGATACCAGCCGGACGATGCTCATTGCCATGAACGAAAACAAACAGACACTCAATGAAGTGGTGGTAGTGGGATATGGCGCTAAGAAAAATAAGAAGTCAACAACCCTCGGAAGTGTTGTGAAGGTTGAGGAACAGGCAGAGAAAGAGATCACTCCACAACCTGTCATCGGTAAACGTAGCTATCAGAAATACCTGAAGGAGAATCTCGTTCGTCCGGCGGATGAAAAGTGCGCACAAGTGAAAGGAAAAGTTGTATTAACTTTCCTTGTTAATAAAGAAGGGCGTCCCTTCTACATCAAAGTAAAAGAGAGCCTTTGCGAGTCTGCTGATAAGGAAGCAATCCGCCTGATCCAGGAGGGACCGGACTGGATTTACGGCAACAAACTTGCAGAAGTAACTGTCAAATTCGAATAGTGGGAAGTCACTAAATCCAAGTACCCTTACGCCATAAGAATTCGAGTGGTCCCTGTTTATGACGGGCAAGCCACCAACGGCTGAATATCAGCTGAACAGTAAAGATGAGCAATGCAATCAGCAGACTTGCCGTTGCTCCGGCATATTTGTACATAGCTAATCCGAATCCATAATAGATGATTACCCCCATAATAGATTGGGAAATGTAATTTGTCAGACTCATACGACCGTAAGGAATCAGCAGACTTTGCCAGCCATATCCTTTTTCTTTCTTAAACCAAAGCAAGGTGAAGATAGAAACCAGGATAATCATAAACGCAAAATTGGCATAGGACGGAACGGCAATCTTATAAGGAATTTGTACGGACGGATTGGTGAGCAAGTCCGGCACAAAGGTTTTGAGGCAATAGAGAGGAATGAATGCGAGGACGGCACCTTTCAACATCTTCTTCCAAAAGCGTACAGACTCTTCGCTCTTTATTAAATATTTCCGACGTCCCAGCAACATTCCGAACATGAACAGGGCAGCTGTCTGAAACAAACGACCATTTTCCACTTGCCAGATATTGCTGTATAATTGCCCGTCGGAGATGTTGGAACAGAGTACTTCGAAGAAGTTACCATTGGCAGTTGCCTCCTGTGCACGTATAGCATAAGGCATAAAATGACCGGTTGATACAACATAGTCTGGATTTATCATCGCATAAATGGCACGTCCCCACTCATAAGGCTGAAGAAGCAGAATGAGGGCAATCCAAAAGACCGTTTTGTCCTTTAGCTTGCACACGGGTATTAACGCAAAACCCACTACCGCATAGAGTAAAAGGATATCCCCGTTATAGAATAAGGCATGTAACTGCGCAAACAGGAAAAGTAAACACATCCGCCAGGCAAATCGTCCGCGAAAGTCTATACCACGCTTCTCCGCATTGTGAAACTGAATGTAAAAGCTAAAGCCAAACAACAAAGAAAAAGTAGCATACGCCTTTCCCGCAAACAGGAAAAACAAGATGTCCCATGCATATTTATCAATCGTTTGTAACCATGCAGGCACATTCTCCGGTACTAAGAACAGATTATAATGCTCCAGATTATGTAATAATACAATTGCCAAAAGGGCAAATCCGCGCAGAGCATCCACTACTCCAAGGCGTTCGGTCGTTTTCAGTGTTTGAGTCATTAGTCAGATTATAATTATTCCATTTTTTAATGCCGGTAAAATTAATGGAAATATTTGAAACACAAAAGCTTGTAAATGTTAAAGGGGTTGCCTCCTATTCTTTATTGTATCAGTGGGGATTCTTTATCTCTTATATTAATTCATAACTGGCCATCTGTATCGGCATATCCAGATTGTGAAGTACTTTCTCCAACAGAATACCCTCCCGATTGTCATATTCATACCCGAAAGTGGCTCGGATTCCTTGCAGGATAAATTGAGTGGCACGGTCTAATGCCATCGGCAAGCTGTCTCCCTGCATCAAAGATCCGGTGATGACACTTGTAAAAGTATCTCCCGTGCCGGGATAATGTGCAGGCAGATAAGGACAGGTCACTTTCCAGTAGCGGTTTCCCTGACGGTTATAAGCGTAGACAGACGTTTTATGGGGTTCATCATGCACGGGGACACTGGTTATGATAACCACTTGCGGACCTTTATCGGACAAAAGACGAAGATATTCTTTCAGCTCTTCATCCGTGTTGTCTGCTTTATAGGGTTCATCCAATAAATAAAATAATTCCGTCAGATTGGGAGTAATCACATCTGCTTTGGTTATCAGGTGGCGCATTTCTTTCACCATCTCCATATCAAAGTTAGTGTACAGCCGGCCGTTATCTCCCAACACCGGATCGGCAACTATCAGGCTATCCGGCTGACGAAAGTCTTTGATAAAATCAGAAACAATCTGAATCTGTTTCGGAGAGCCCAGATATCCGGTGTAGATAGCGTCAAACTGTACCTCCAGTTTCTTCCACTGGGCAATAATCTTCGGCATTTCATCCGTCAGGTCGAGGAAGGAGAAACCGGGATATTGCGTATGGTTGGATAATACAGCTGTAGGAAGCGGACAAACCTGAAAGCCCATGGATGAAAGAATAGGAATAACGACAGTGAGAGATACGCGCCCCATTCCCGAAAGGTCATGAACGGCGGCTATTTTCTTTACTTTATTGGCATACATATCATTTAAATTTAAACATTTGACTACTCTTCTATGAACGAACCGGAACAGAGACTCTATTTACAATAAACAGAAGTTCTGTTTATACCGAACAGAGGCTCTACTTCCTACCAATAGAGCCTCTGTTTTTCTATTTACGGAGTCTCTATTTTGTTTGACCAACAAAAATAAAGCTCCATTGTTTTGAAACCAAATTTATTTTAGAATAATAAACAGGAAACGTTAGATTAATATCACTAATACGTCCCGTGCCCCATGTGCTCCCATCACCAACGCCTGCTCAATGTCAGCAGTCTTTGAAGGACCGGAGATGAATGTTCCAAATTGATATTCCTGTCCATCCAGCTCCCGATAAGCATCATACATGGTATCCACGATTTTATTCCGGTCGAGCAGGATAACCAGCTTTTCCGAGATAAAATAAATAGCTTTATATTTCACCGTCTGCGGTATCCAAATGGCTCCGTTCTCGGCAACTCCTATTTCTCCTTTCACTACGGCTACATCGGTCCCATCCAACTCTTTCGGATCATCCAGATTGTCGGGATTGAATGTCGCGCAGGAAATATCCGGTAAGACGGAAGCAATGCGCATAGCATCCGGATAAGTCCGGCGTATTACCGCATTCACATCTTCCCCTTCGCCCAATACTACTGCTGTGCCACCCACCGCACGACTGATAGCACAAAATTGTTCTATCTTGTCAGGATACGACAATCGCTTCATATCCGCAATATCCGGTTTATCATAACGCGTCTGCGTATTCCTGCGAATACTGGCTAATATCTCTTCTCTGCTGCTCATTTGGATTCCTCCTTTCCCTGTACTTTGTTTTTCTTCCACATTTCATTGAACGACTCGCTGGCAAATTCCGGCAGTTCACGCCCCTTTCCCCAATCGTCGAGATCGTTGTATTTCATGAAACGAGGCAGGCCATTTACCACCGGGGCTGCCCACAAGGCTGCGTTGAACAATGCCGGACGTTCCATCAGGAATTTCATACCACCGGACATGATCTTCTTTCCCGTATTGGCTTTCCCCAGTCCGTCCAAATCCTGACGCCATTTGTAAATTTGTTCGGCCAAATCTACTTTCACCGGACAGACATCGGAACAGGACATACACAGAGAACACGCCGAAAGATTATCAAAATACTTCTCCGGAGCGTGAGCCATACCCAAGTTGATGCCAATAGGTCCGGGGATGAAGTATGTATAAGAGTAACCTCCACTGCGGCGGTACACCGGACAGGTATTCATGCACGCACCACAACGAATACAGTTCAATGTCTTGATATGGTCGGACTTGGACAGTAAGGCACTCCGGCCGTTGTCTACGATGATAATATGGTATTCACCGCCTTCGCGGGGACGGCGGTAATGAGAGGTATATGTTGTCACCGGTTGTCCGGTGGCCGAACGGGCGAGTAATCGGGTGAACACACCCAACGCGTCCAAATCCGGGACGATCTTTTCCATACCGAAAGCGGCAATGTTCAGTTTCGGGTAGGAAGTACCCATATCGGCATTTCCTTCATTGGTACAGACCACAATGTCACCGGTTGAAGCGACGGCAAAGTTGGCGCCTGTCATGGCGGCTTCAGCATTGAGGAAGAGATGACGCAGGTTCTTACGTGCGGCATGAGTCAGGTAGGTAGGATCAAAGTTTCCCTTTTCCGTGCCCATCTCCTTTTCGAATAGTTCGCCTACCTGTTCCCGTTTGATATGAATGGCAGGCAGTACGATGTGGCTCGGTTCGAGATGCATCAATTGCAGGATGCGTTCGCCCAAATCGGACTCTACGACATCGATGCCCCGCTCCATTAGGAAAGGATTCAATCCACACTCTTCGGCGAGCATAGATTTGCTCTTGATGAAATGGTGGACGTTATGCTCATTCAGTATTTCGTAGACGATGGCGCAGTATTCATCGGCATCTTTTGCCCAATGTACGATGGCACCGTTGGCGGTAGCATTCTTCTCAAATTCCAGCAGAAGTTCTTCGAGGTGGCTGTTGGAGTATAGTTTCAACTCGCAAGCCTTGTTGCGCAACTCTTCCCATTCGGGAACTTCCTTGCTCATCTTATCCCTTTTGGCACGGACCATCCAAAGGGTTTCGTTATGCCATGCTGCCATCTTGCTGTCCTGCAAGAACTTTTCGGCAGCCTTTGAATGTTTTGTACTCATGATTGCGACGCTAGAATTTCTACAATATGGATAATCTGAATAGGCAGATGCTCCCGTTTGATGACACCTTGCATGTGCATCAGGCAGGAACTGTCCGCTCCAACAATATACTCGGCTCCGGTAGCGATATGATCTTTTACCTTATCACGCCCCATGCAGACGGAGACTGCCTGCTCTTCCACCGCAAACATTCCGCCAAAGCCGCAACACTCGTCAATATGGCTGGGCTCGAATACTTCGACGCCTTCTACCAGATTGAGCAGGTCACGCAATTTATTGTAATAAGGGATGTTCAGTTCGGTGGGAGCGGAAATCAACAGTTCGCGAACCCCATGACAGCTATTGTGAATACTGACTTTATGAGGAAAGCGTGCAGGAATTTTGGAAGGTTTCAAGACATCGTGAATGAACTCACAAATATCATAAATCTTTCCCGCACTCTGACAAACATGTCCTTCTTTCTCCAAGATGCCCGGATGATTCTCTTTCACAAATGCCACACAACTGGCGGAAGGACCGACGATGTAATCGTATTCCCGAAACAGATCGTCAAAACGGAGTGCCAATTTCATCGATTCATCTTCAAAACCGGCATTTGCCATCGGTTGTCCGCAACAAGTCTGATCCAACGGATAATCGACGTCTACTCCCAAACTTTTCAATAGTCTATACGATGCCACTCCCACATTGGGGTAAATAGCATTGATATAACAAGGAATAAACAAACCTACTTTCATACTATATTTTGTAATAATTTAAGCTTCTTCCGCATCACCCGTCTATTTCGTTCAACGGATGTCGATTAATTTGTGTGTTTGCAGGCTGAGTCTCCATTTGGGATGTCGCATTACACAGTCCACTGTTGAAGCAGTGTTATTACAAGAACAAGGCTGGAGGAAAAAATGTTCGGCCGGAAGTAGTTCAAAAATACTTATATCTTGTCCTTCATAGACCACTTTCACTTCATCCATCCGGTCGATGGCAAGTTTCACCCCTTGTTTGGGGGAGCAAGTCACCCAGTCGATAGCTGCCGGCAGGGGGCGTGTACCGTTGGTTTCGATAGTCACATACTTACCTGCCTGGTGCAAACGGTCGATCAATTCATCGTCTATCCATAAGGAAGGTTCGCCGCCCGTAAGGACAACGGTGACGGCAGGATATTTTTTCACTTCGGCGATTATTTCATCGTCGGTCATCATTTTTCCTTCTTCGTGTTGTGTGTCGCAAAAGTCACATTTCAGGTTGCAGCCGGAAAAACGGACGAAGATGGCCGGAGTTCCGGTATGGTAGCCTTCGCCCTGCAAGCTGTAAAAGATTTCATTAATCTTTCTCATCATCAAAATTTGTTTGGTTTGCTATTCTTGTCCTTCTGTGCTGCCGGAATCTTTCTCGTAGATGACTATGTTTCCTTCCGATTCCTGCACTTCTACTTTATAGCATTGAGGAATCTGTTTGCATACCCACCGGGCGATATTCTCCGCTGTGGGATTAAATGGGAGTACTTCGTTCAAATTTTGATGGTCGAGTTTCTCCGTGACTACTTCTTTGATGCGGGTGAAATCTACCACCATTCCTTCGGAGTTGAGCCTCGCGGAACGGCAATAGACGGTGATAATCCAGTTGTGACCGTGTAAACTGGCGCATTTACTGCGATACGGGAGTACCAGCTTATGTGAAGCCGAGATCTCCATGCGTTTGATTACTGTAAACATGAGTGTATGTATTTTAATAGTTACACGCATCTAATGTCACCTCGATGCAACGGCAAAGGTAATATAAAATAGAGTTTTCATCCAGCTAAGAGTGTTATTTTTTTCCTTTTTTTGCACTATCTTTGCCGCATGAAAACTCTATATATTGTTTTAGGTAGTATTTCCCTTGCGCTCGGTATTCTCGGCATCTTTCTGCCGCTACTGCCCACTACCCCTTTTCTATTGCTCACCGCCACCCTTTATTTCAAAGGGTCACCCCGATTATATAACTGGCTGCTCAACCATCGGCACTTCGGTCCTTACATCCGCAATTTCCGCGAGAACAAAGCGATTCCTCTCCGTGCCAAAATAATTTCTCTCGTATTAATGTGGGGAACGATGCTTTATTGCATCTTCTTCCTGATTCCTTTTATATGGGTAAAGATTCTCCTGGGATTGATAGCCGCAGGAGTTACTCATCATATTCTTTCTTTCAAGACATTGAAATAGTGTGATAGCCCCTGCCGTGCATCGGCAAGTTTATCTTCCCAATGTTTCACGGAATTCTGACCAATAATGTCAGTCACGTATTTCACGGAAATAAATGGGATTCCTTTTGAACGGCAGACAAATGCCTGTGCATATGCTTCCATATCTACCACGTCTCCGCTAACGTGCGTCAACTCGGTAAGGAAGCCATCTCCTGTATTACAGATCCCATCTTCCGTCCAATGCGTGCAATATCCTTTTTCTTCGAGCAAAGCTGATGAATCGATTTCACACTCCAATCCGAACTCTTTCATTTTCTGCATATCACGGTCCACAAACTTGCGACATACAAAGATGTCTCCTACTTGATGATTGACTGTTCCGGCACTTCCGATATTGAGCACCAAGTCCGGTTGTACCTGGCGGATTGCCTCTGCCAAATGAAAGGCAGATTTCACTTTACCAATGCCTGTACGAACGTAGTAAGGTTCTATATCAGGCCATTTAATCTCCACAAATTCGCCTTGGACGGCGTAGGTTATTAATATTTTCAACATAGATTCTTTTATTTCGTAAAATTATTATTCAATGAGATATGCAAGTAACTCCAGCTCACTCTAATTTTCTGTGATGAACATAGCATTGACTATTTTTGCAAAAATAACTATTAAATTGGAGTTATTCATAAAAATGCGATTAAAAGCTTTCGAGACTTACACATTATATCTATCTTTGCAACAAAATATTTTTAATGCTTTATCAACAGAGCAACAAAACAAACATAATTTTAATATGAAATCATTAAATTTACTCTCCGTACTAGTTTTAACATTGTTCATAAATGGTTGTAGTGACAAGAATGATATAGAAGATAAAATTATACAACAAACGATTGATGCAATAAAAATTACCGAAGAAGAAGTAACTTTAAATATTGGTGATAGTCACACGCTCACCATAAAACACTCTCCAGAAGACTTGCCCGTTCCTGAATATATCTGGACATCCTCCAATAAAGACGTTGCCACAATTAATGCCCACGGAGAAATTAAAGCACTGTCTATCGGTGTTACTATTATTACTGCTAAAGCCAAAGATTTCGGTCCTCTCTCCACCTGTCAGGTAAATGTTATTCCGATTGAAGTTACATCTATCAAACTATCAGAAAACGCAGTTAAATTAATTGCTGGAGAAACCCATCAGTTATCTGCTGTTATCGAACCGGACAACGCAACATACCAAGATGTAATATGGACATCGTCAGATGACAAAATTGCAACAGTATATAATGGAAACATTACTGCAATTAAAGAAGGAAATGCAACCATCACAGTACAACTAAAGGAATCAAAAGCAAAAGCTAGTTGTGAACTTACCATTACTCCCAAAATCATTAAAGCCAGCTATAACATAGAAATACCCGGAAGTCTAGAAAGTATCTTAGAAACAAATAAAACAACCATCACAGATTTAACACTCACCGGAAATCTTGATGCCAGAGATTTAATGACTTTAAAAGAAATGAGTCAACTTATTACCTTAAATATAAATGACACCAAGATACATGAGTTTAAAACCAATGATTTAACCTTCAACTCCGATGAATTACTTGAACGCAACTTTGAGAATTCAATATTAGAGGAAGTAAAACTACCTAAGGAACTAACAGTCATACCGGCATATACCTTTTTATCATGTCGTAACTTGAAAGAAGTGTCCCTGCCTTCTACAGTAAAAATTATAAAGAGACTTGCTTTTAATGGAGCTATAAATCTTAATACTATAAAACTCCCGGAAGGCCTAACCAGAATCGATTTTTTTGCATTCGGTTCTACATTCATGAAAGGGAAACTAACTATACCTACTACAGTAACTTTTACCGAACAAGGTGTATTCCAATATACAAGTTTTGATGAAGTTGAGCTATCGCCAAACTTGTCTACTATCAGTGTACAATTTTTGAATTATAGTAGAAAAGTAAAAAAAATAATAATACCGGAAGGACCTACTAAAATTGAAGCAAATGCTTTCGGAAATTGCGAATCCTTAGAATATGTGGAAATTCCTAACAGTGTTAGTGAAATCCAATCGTCAGCTTTTGAATATTGTCCCATAGTGGAAATACACGTAAAAAGAGTCACACCACCAATTATAAAGGATTCAAGTACCCTAAAGATAAAAGATAAATCCATTTGTAAAATATATGTTCCCAAAGGATCTATTACAGCATATAGATTATCACCCTTTTGGAGTGACTTTAAGAATTTTATCGAAGAATAATCAGCTACCCGGAACAGATGCTTCACGGTAGCATAAGCCACTTTTTGAGCGACAGCTTTCCGTGATTCATCTAACCTTTCCGGGCATAAAGGTTTCCCACTAGACTTCGTTTAAAGATTACTTTTTACTATCCGGCAACGGATTAATAGCCCCCCTTTGTGTACAAGTATATGCCGATACATCTACCGCTTTGCGGTGTGATTCAGCGACCGACGCCCCTCTAAGTATGTTCACAACAAAAGTAGCAGTAAACGAGTCGCCTGCACCTACAGTATCGGCCACCTCGACTTTAGGTGTATCTATGGATGAAATTTCCCCACTTACATCATATATGCCACTACGTACTGCCCCCTGTGTGAATATAACATATTTGAGTGAGAACCGAGCAATGAGTTCTGCGATAGCTTCCACAAAATCAGTCGAAAGAGAAAGAAGAGAAATCAATAACGGCAATTCGTCTTCATTCAATTTGAGTACATTTGCCTTTTGCAAGGACTCCACAATCAAGTCTGTCGAATAAAAATGTTGCCTGATATTAATATCGAACACCTTCAAAGAGGTATCTGGCACGGCATCTATGAGCCTCAAGATTGCAGCACGTGACTTTTCGCTTCGCTGTGCCAAAGAGCCCCAACAAACAGCATCTGCATCGCTGACCAGTTTCATGGTCGCAGGACTACACTCGATAGCATCCCAAGCAACATTCTCAACAATGTCATATTGCGGTACACCGGCCTCATTCAACGACACAAGCACTTTACCTGTCGGCAAAATATTACGGGAAATATATCCTAAATCAAGTCCGGTCTCTTTAAGCACCGCAAATGTTTCATCACCGAGTTCGTCATCACCTATTGCCGTAACGGGATATGATTCTGCTCCCAACTCCTTTGCAAAAAAACAGAAATTGATAGGCGCTCCGCCAAGTCTCTTACCTTCCGGGAAGCAATCCCAAACAACTTCTCCTATACCTATTATTTTCATGGTTTTATAGTTTAATAATTATTTTCATGGATGTTGCACTATTCTCGTCTATAAATTTATATGCCTCGTCATACTGCTCGAACGGGAAATGATTTGAAATAAGCGGTTCGAGACAGATAGCTCCCGAACTTACCTGATCGATAGCCGTAAGATAATCTTCGTGGCGATACATCATCGTTCCGTTCACCTTCAGTTCGTGCTCTCCCAAATAGAACATATTAAGCGACGGATCCTTGCCAAATACCGCCACTACAACGATGGTACTCCCTTTTTCAATACACTCCATAAGCGAACGAATACTCGACTCAACCCCGGCAACCTCAAACGCAGCTTGAAAATCTTCATCCCCGAAAAGCCTCTTCGCTCCTTCTTTGAGCGGCGTCTTAGCTACATTGAGCGTATCTATTATGCCACATTTACGAGCGATTTCAAGTCTGAAATCACTTACATCGGTAATAAGAACCCGTTTGGCTCCTCTTGCCTTAGCGAACTGCGCCACGAGGTTACCGATCGTTCCGGCACCCGATACAACCACATTCTTACCTTTCAAGTCCCCGCCACGCATAGTTGCATGCGCAGCCACTGCCACCGGTTCTATCATAGCCCCATAATCAAGTGACATACCTTCAGGCAACACCGCAACCCTGTCATCATCAACCACAAAAAAGTCTTGCGCAGCTCCATTTGCCTGAAAAGCCTGCACTCTTAGCTCTTCACAAATATTATACTCTCCCCGCTGACAAGGCTTGCACTTCCCACACGCGAGTTGCGGACGTGCGGTGACAACGTCACCCGCCTTGCAGATCGTAACCGCCATCCCCGTAGCGACTACCACTGCCGAATATTCATGCCCCTGAACTACCGGATAGAAAGTTGCCGGATGACATCCGTGATAAGAATGTATCTCACTTCCACAAATACCAATTCTCTTAATATTCAGAAGCACCTGATGTTCTTTCAGGTCCGACGCCTTAGGCGCCTCAACCTCACGAAATTCAATATGTTTTGGTTCTACTAATACCGCTTGTCTCATTTTATACCATATTTACTTAAAATTTCTATTACCGGAGTCTCTATTGACTTCGCCCAAAGTGCATATCCATAACTACTTGGATGAGTTCCGTCGACCGATGTCTCATGCGCATCGGAAGCATCAGGCGTAATCAGATAAACGTCTTTATATTTCGGGGTCGTGCGGATTTTCGCAAACAACTCCTCTACGGTTGCCGCCTTAGCCCGTTCTTTCGCATCAAGAACTGTATCGAATGAACGTCGTTCACGATAGATAGTACGCTGAAATATCAACGGAGTAGCCGGATGTGCCGCTATAAGCCGATCGATAAACGGCATCAGGCGCTCTCTTATCAGTTCTGCGTCAGGATTTGAAAAAGTATCGAATATAAAGGCATCAGCCTTGACTTCCGCAAGAACATCGAGCATGTAAGGCTGCATCAGGCAACGTCCGCTTGTTGCGAGCGACACGACTTGAAGACCTGTATTACGCATAAATTGCATGGGATAACTCATACCGGATCGATCCGTGCTCACTCCTTGCGTAAACGAAGAGCCATATACCGCTATCCTGTGACGAAAATCGGACTTCAACGGTTCGATAACAGCATCGTCATCTATCCCTATCTTACAAGAAATGACCTCCGAATACATCGGCATATACATCATACATTCGTGCATCGTACCATCCATATTCTCAATGAGCGTGAATGTCTCGGTTTTCTCGCCCTTATACGCTTTCAATGAACCGCTTGCCGCATACTGCCATTGACCGTTTGCATTTTTGATATAAAGATCATATCCTTTATAAGAGATCGGCATGGTTGAATGGCTCGAATATACATATCCCCACTTTGTCGTAATCTGTATATTACGCGTGTTCGTTTTAAACAACACAGCCATACCGGCAGAGCAACGGAGTTGTCGGTTCTCCGTCCTGTTAAAACCTTTATAAACCAATGTATCGACTCTATGATACGGATTGGGAGTCGATTCAAACGGCTTACCTATCAGGTTAAGCGTTGACGCCTCCGTCTGTTTTTGTGCCGAAACCGACAATACGCACGAAAGCGACAGAACAACCGTTATGAAAAACTTCTTCATTGCCTTGTATTTTTTAGTTGTTTACTGTAATAAGACCTTCAACCCTTCCGCTACCTGCATAGCATAAAACTGCTCATACTTTTCCATAAACACAGGATATTTGTCCAGTCCCAATGACACAAAAGGTGATATTTTCAAGAACTCGGCCGGCGATCCTCCCGAAATCAACTTCCTGTCCGCCGGGGTGATGTGAGGTTCGGAGATAGCTATATTTTCACCGGACTCGGTGCGCGCACCTATCAGGTATTTGCAATAAACAGCTATCAGGAAAGCCTCTATCGAAATATCCTTTCCATCCTGCAACATCTGTTTGAGTATGGGTACCACATAAACCGCAAACTTAGCAATACCATCGCCGCAAAGCCGTGATACCTGATCGCTGATCGCCTTGTTTGAAAATCGTTCGATAAGCTGGTCTTTATACGCTTCAAGGTCAACGCCCTCGGGAACCGGAACATAAGGAGTAACGTCCCTGTTCATAAACAGCTTTATCATCGCACGATACCTCTCGTCTGCCATTACAGCATCGACCTTCCTGAATCCTTCCATATAGGCAGGATAAGAAAGAAGAGTATGTGACGCATTGAGAAGACTTAATTTCATGATTTCATACGGGGTCACATCATGGGTGAATGTAACTCCCACCTTCTCCCATACAGGACGGCCTGCAATGAAATTATCTTCAATCACCCATTGTATAAAGTCTTCACAACACACATCTGTAACCTTACCCGGTTTTGTTACGGGAGTGATTCGATCCACCATCGAATTCGGGAACGTCACTTTCTTTTTCGCCCACGCTGCCACCTCGGGATATTTCGCTTCGAAGTATGACATAAACGCACATTTGGCGACATTGCCGTTCATCTGCATGTTGTCACACGAAAGAATCGTAATCGGCAAATCTTTCTCCATCCGGCGTTTAAGTCCTTCGGCTACATACCAAAACACACTGCGCGATTGGTTAAAATCAACCTTATATCCCCCTTCGGTAATGGTGAGAGAGATGATTTTTATCTCCTCCGATGCTATTTTAGCGATGATAGGCTCACTGTCTATTTCCCCCCATGCCAGTTCTACAAGCGAACCAATCAGCATACTATCCTGTTCGCCGGAAGGGCTGCATGTCGTCAACTGATATATGCCGTCGTCTTTCTTGAGGGCGTTGAACAAGACCCCGTCCGTAGGCATAATCATGGCTCCGAATACCCCCCAGCATCTTTGTGACGGATCTTCAAGTAATAAATTTGTGTAAGCTTCGAGATGTGCACGATGGAAGTTTCCAACACCGAAATGTACTATTCCGGCCTTTATTTCAGCACGATTATAATTAAAAGTCTTCATACGATAATTTCAATGTTTCGGCAAGTGATTTTTCCACCTTGTCGCAATGTTCTATATAGAATTTATAAACCTCATTCCATTTGTAATAAGATGCTTCAACCACTTCCAACGGCAACCGGAGGTCTTTTTCATTCAGCATAAACTTAACTAAAACGTCCGGATTGTCTTTTGATTGGTAAAAGATCATCTGAAGGTTCGCCCCCATCGGAATATCCCAATACTTCCAACTCTGCAACGCTTCTTTGGAATTACTAGCCTCCCGCGCCCACGTTCCGGCTTGCAGATTTGTCAAGATAGCCATCAGAACGCCATCGTGTCCGAAGTTGAGATTGATACCATGACGCTTACGAACCAGATCTTCGGCAGATTCGTCTAACAAATGGCGTAACGTGCGGGATGCAAGTCCCCAACTACGCCCGTGAGATACCGGTTCAGGACCTTTCTGCGCAAAATACTTATAGTTCTCGATTTCTGCCCAAGCCAATATTTCCTCTTCTGTAAAAATATCCCATATAGGCACTTGGCGGTCGAGGCATTGCATCAGCGATGCCATTAACCAGAAACGATGGATCAGGTCGTACTTGTCATACTCACTTTCTACTTGTGTAACATCTATAAACAGCCTTGTAAAAAAAGCATCCACATCCAACTTTTCATCTATATATGAACGATATTTTTTATACCAACTGTTTTCCTTACCAAGTATATATTTATCAAGCGGACTTCTGTCGGGACATACGTTACCGTATGGATTCAGTGTGGTAAGGAACGAACGGGAATTGTCTATCTCCGCCCACTCAAGCCCGGGACGTAGCGACAAAATACCCGAATTTACAGATTGCATGGTGGCCGCCACCCGAAGCACATTCGTTGCGTTAGTCTTCAAATAGGGATGGCCTTCAAATACTTCCGGATAGTTTTGTACCATCCTCCCGCCTATCTCCCTTGTCTGACGATAACCGATTTGTGTCAGATCGCCTTCTTTGTAAAACACATTTTTCTTGAACGGTTCAAGACGTTCGTACAGGGCTTTCCCAAAATCGGTAAGATTGTTTGTGGCATGAGCTTTCTCCAATACGCCGTATATGGTAGGATAAGTCACCTCATCGTCTATCTGACGCGCTCCGTGCCGGAAATAGCCGTTTATATAGAAAGGCGTATATCCTTTGGGCGCCGGCGTAACCGGATGTGAAAGATCGGTCACATAATACACGCCGCCCGCACGTTCCGGATCCCTGCGTATCTCGTCGAGAGGATTTTCGGGCACCGGCTTTTCTTTCGGAAGAGAGAGTTTGAATATGCAAGGAAGATCAGACGTCTTTTTCGTATTCGTATTGGTATTGACATACATAACCCCGTCTTTAACCACAATATCTTCCGGTTCGTAAATAACCTGTTCCTGCACATTGTACCGGGCAGTAATTGTCCGCCTATCCGTATCGTACACCCGGATGCAGGAAGGACGGCTGTCATCCTGTTTCCCAACTCCGAAGCAAAAATAGATTTTACCATCATGCATACAGCCCGCTTGTGTGAACCATACCTCATAGGGGAACACCACCTGATCGAGAATGTCATTTTCGTCGAGGCGCACCTTTGCACCCTCACTCAACGATGGTATGCGGAATTTGGTGGCGACATACTGGTTTTCCCATGCATGCTTTGTCACCTTCGCCACAGTACGTTTACGCGCCGAGAATATCCATATAAAGCCCCGTTCCCGATCGACCAGCCAGCTTGGCGCTCCAAAGATGGAGACATACCCTTTCTCCGCCCACTTCGAGCCATCGAGTTCAATTGTCTGTGCGATTTCGCTGCTAAAACGTTTTCCACGACGGGTGATGCTCTCCACAAAACACAACCATTCCAACTCGCTTCCTACCTTCCCGTTTGTGATATACAAGAGAGGAAACGATGCTCCGCGTTTTGTCTCGACGCCAAAGCATACATTATTTACATGGTTGTCCGGATGGGAGGACGCCAACTCAAAGCCTGCCACAGGTTTCGGATCGGCACTTTTGAAATCATAGATATTCACGTGTCCTCCATCCTCGCACGAGAATATGTAATCATCCCATATTTCAAGTCCTTGCTGTGCCCGCCCCCGTCCTTCCTTTGCCAGGAAGACAGAGCACTCTACCTCTTTCTCCGGCTCTACATACAACTGGGCGATAAGGGGAATAGAGATCAGTAAGCACACGACAGACAAATAGATCTTTTTCATAAGTATGCTCTATAAATTTAAAGTATGATTATGTTCTACGTTAATCGAACAGCTCTATGCCTAACGACTCAAGCCGTTTCTGCAACTCTCCTACATCGAGAGCCCGCGGAGTACAATGCTGCGACGCACTCATGGCAGCGGCAATGCCAACAGCCTCTCCCATCGCCATGCAAATACTCATGACACGATAGGAAGCGTGAGCTCTGTGAGTACCCGATATGCACCGTCCCGCCACCAAAAGCCCTTCCAAGCCCAACGGGAGAAAACAACGATACGGCAAATCGTATGGTTTGCAATATTGTATGGTCGGTTCCGCCTGTCCGGCTCCGTCAGGATTATGTATATCGACAATGAACAATGCTTTATGTACCACCACATCGGCAAAACGGCAGCCTTCTGCCATTTCATCGGCATCGATCACATAGTCGCCCATCACCCTGCGGCTTTCGCGCACTCCGGTTGTTGTACCGCTTCCGATCACTCTACAATTTTCGTAACCCGGCAAATTTTCTTTCAAGAATTGAGTCAGGAGGCGTATCTGTTGCCTAAGTTCAAGATCGGCGGTGAAAATAGAGCTTACCGAAGTTATATCCACCCTATTGACTTGTGTCGTATTTACCTGACGGCAACCCGGTCTGACCGATGGATGCAAACGCACGGCAGCAAGCATCCGGGGAAGTTTGCCCTCATCGGCTTTCTTTTTACACCAATCAAGAAAACACTCGCCATTCAATTGGACATTGTCTACATCTCCAATACAGATAATTCCTTTCGATTCATCTACGCCGTCAATAGTGTATTCAAGGGTTACAGGCTGCACGAGTCCGTCAGCACGTCCTTTTTCTATTTTTGCACCGGCAAGAAAAGATACTATGGCATCACCGGTACAGTCAATCGTAACCGCGGCTTCAAAACATAGCGTCCCCTCGTTACTTGCACACTTAATGCCTTTTACCACCTTTCCGTCACGAATAACATCCGACACACAACATTGCAAAAAGACATCGACGTTCTTTTCCCTGGCGACAAATTCTGCCAATGTAAGTTTTGCCTCTTCGAAATCGTGAGCATTTCCATGTTCGCCAATCCAGTCATTGTCTTTGACGCCAAGAATAGCACAAACCTCATCGCGCATCGTGTTCTTGCTTACACTACCGAGAATAGGGCCGACATACCCGGCGGTCAGGTTACCTCCGATGACTCCGTATCTTTCGATAAGAGCAACACGTGCTCCTTGCCGGGCGGCGGCTACAGCCGCACATATCCCGGCAGGACCTGCACCTGCTACTATTACATCATAATATTTTGTATTCATTATCTGCTTGTATATGGACCGGAAATAGTCTTAACAGTCATTGCCCCGTCAGAATCTGTGATTGTCACAACTCTGTATTTGTTTCCCCCATCGGTCACACGAACTACAATATGTCCATCATATCCCTTTACTCTCGCAGCCTCTTCCGCCGTAACCCGGTCGTCTACTCCGCTGGGGCGATCGCCTTGCCAGAAGTTAGTGATAAACATGTCACACGCAGGGAGTGTTGTCTCCATCGAATTCAGTATATCGGTACGAGGATGACAATCTACCCACGAATTGACAACAATCGTTTGTGGATTGAGTGCTTTCAGAGCATCTACCTGATTGGTGTTGGTTACACCGTGATGGTTAGCTTTCAATAGTTCCACCTGACCCACTGCTTTTGCACAGGGCAGTTCGGCATCTTTCCACGCATGACTCGAACGTCCGTTATACTGAAGGTCACCACCGGCAAAGAAATCAAAGTTGCCATACGAAACTTTCATCACACAACTGGTTATATTCTCCGGCGGACAATTGTCACTGGAGGTAATGTTCTTACTGTTTTCGTATGTAATCTCCGAGAGTTCAGGGAATGTCTTCTTTGTGGTAGTGCCCGAACCTGTCCAGATCTCTCCATTCACTGCCACGTTTTGCACCTTTGCAGTAGGATACTTTGCAGGATTATACTTCTGAACGATCTGATCATTCGCCCCTGCTTTGAATATCGCAGCATCGAACTTTTGATTGGCGACATGCCATTTCACTGCATTGATATAGTTGCTGCAACTTGGAGCATTGTCTGCCATTGTCGCCATATTGAACGGATAGTTATAATCGGGATAGCCACGATCGAGAAGCGTACCAATCTTGAAATTATCGAAAATCTCGGCAAAACCTATCAACGAATAAGTACTGGAATTAGCTGATTTTGGCAAAGAAGAAGTATAACCGCCGAAGTGGTCATTATGGAAGTGGGTAAGTACGGCATAATCAATCGTACTGTTACCTGTCCATACCATACACTTACGAATGTAATCAGTTATAATCTGTGAACCACGGGTAGAAGTCAGAGTCGGATCCCAACGGCTACGGATACCGGTGTTGGTCGTATTACTATTAGAGTTGGTCGTAACACTCGAACTTGCGGCATCAATAAGCATTTGCGTACCATCCGGGAATATTACAAACATGCTTTCACCGGTAGTCGTATTGATGAAATGAATATCCATCACACCCTCCTGCCAGGCAGGAATCGTTTTACCTACCTCTATTTCAGTGGCAGCATCTTCCCCACCTCCATCCGGACGAATCAAAAATGAGTGAGACTCATTGGAGCTGCATCCTACAATCGCAAGAATGAACAGACTAAGTATAAATATTAACCTTTGCATGCTATATGAAGATTTAAAAACATCTCTCCGCCTTCAATGCTGACGGCAAGACGAATATAATTACCAAAATTTGAATTTACCTTTATAATATGTTGGCCAAGTCCTTTGAAGATTACAGGATCACTACCGTCGTCAGCCCAATGTATACCGTCTTGCGATAGTTGTACACGACCTTCGAATACGGGATCTCCTTCTATTTTCTCAACCATAACAAAGAATATAGCCTCATCTGCCCAACCAGCCTCGTAAGGATGAGTAAAGAAAGTACCTTTAAAGAACTTCTTTACCTCAAGATGGGAATCATTAAACATTTTCATATATTACATTCCTCCTTTTATTCTTGTGAAACAACAACAGAATCTATATAAAAGAATACACGACGATTGGTATCAGTACCCACCCAAAAAAGAGGATTGATAAGATTGTCGATGCGTCCATATCCGTCAACGGTATCGACTGCAATGCCACGCATATCCCAAATTTTGTCCTGACATTGGAACTCTACATATTCACGAAGCTCTGTATCAAGTTTCAGACGCATGTATTGCCAATTGAGTTTACAGTCGGTCTCATTGTAAATGAGTTTCTGATGACCATCTTTCAAATCCTTGAACCCATCGTGGTCGCCATTAGGATAACGGCGGCCGAACCACCAGGGATCGACTCCCCTCTTACACCAGTCTCCGTCAAGTCCATAAGCCCAATCGCGGTCGGTTATGTCTTCATTGGAATGTTCATACTGCCACTTCTGCATTAATTTGCCATCTACTGCATTGAGATAGCGAATTCCTACATGGTAACGTTTTCCACCCTCCTGTACATCGAATCCCATACCAAAATCGCGGATGGAACTCTCATGCAAACCCGGTTGCGGACGGTCACCGCCATCCACCACATCCTGCTCCGCCGTGTATGTAAACCAACATTCTATCTGCAAATATTTGCAGCCCGGACGAGAGAACGAAAGCCGCTTAATGGCATGTCCCAGACAACCTTCCGCCGGAATCTCCGTGTAAGGAGCGGCAACAGGTCTTGTCGAAAGTTTAAGAGAGTAAGTGCCGGACATTGCCCCGTGAGTGCCCGGATACCTGAAAGTAGCGGAACTAAGCATGACCGGTGGCCACTGGTCTTTATTGACCAATGTCTTGGGAACATCAAAATCGGGATATTCCGTAAAGTTAGGCATCAATGTCATCCAACCGTTAAAGCCGGTGTTGAATACATCATAGCTCAACACCCTTTTCAATGGTTGATAGCGGCTGCGCAATAAAATTTCTCCAATGCTCATAATATCATTTATTTAATAAAGTTAGTACCCTGGATTTTGAACAAGTTTGCCATTCATTATCAATACATCATCACTTGGCAATGGCCACAAATAAATCTTCTCATCATACTTACGTTCACCATGCTGGACGATATAGGTTCCGTCGGCCATCGCTTCAAAAGAAGGAAATCCATCTTTGTCAAATGTCGGAGTCTCCGGCCAAAACCAGTTGCCTGCCGCAAAGTATTCCTTTGCCCTGTTGGCTGTACGGGTAAATCCGTACATATTGTGTCCGAAAGCATTCTCAAACTGATGCCAACGAAGCAAATCGAAATAGCGCAGATTTTCCCATGCAAACTCCACACGACGCTCACGACGGAGCACTTTGCGCAATGCTGCCTGATCGGTTGTCGTAATGGACGGATAGTCGTTGGTTTGTGTACGGGTGGTGCCATAAGCACGGGCACGGACATCGTTGATGCAAGCAAGGACAGTAGCGTCAATCTCCCCCAGTTCAATCTTAGCTTCGGCATACATCAACAAGACATCGGCATAACGCATGAGAATGACGGGGTTGTCGTTATACAAAGTAGTACGCCATGACTCTTGCGCGCCTTTGCGCAGGCAGCAACCATTGTAAGCACAGTTGGAAGCATCCGAACCGCCTTTGGAATCTTTGTTTGTAATCATGCGATTTTGCGTATAGTCCATTACTTCGAGTGCGTTTGGCGCAGGGTTCCACTCAATACCATAGATACGGCTGCCGGGAGCAGCAAATGTTTCCAGGCAACGGGGATCGCGGTTGGCAAATGGATCGTGAGGATCAAAGCCACTGCCCGGTTCATCAATCGTCTTGCCATTCGTCATTTCGTAGACAGCAAGAAGTTCCCACGAAGGTTGTGCATTATGTGTACCGCCTGCCGAACGGGCAATGAAGGAACCGATAGCCTGTGTAGTAGGTTTACCGTTTTCATCCAACTCAAGGTCGCTTGAGTGAGCAACAGAGAAGATAACTTCTTTGCTTCCTCTTGTCTTGTCGCGGAAAAGTTCTCCATAATCAGGGGCCAAGTCATATACTTCCAGATCCATACAGTCTTGCGCAGCCTTTGCGGCAGTCCCGTAGTCGTGTTGATAGAGAGCGGTACGAGCCTTGTAAGCATAAGCCGTTCCTTTGTCTACACGGGTGGCGCCGCTATTATTATTTGCGGCCGGCAAATTTTCTGCGGCATAGTCATAATCTTCATAAATTTGTTTCAGAACGACAGCTTTGTCGGTACGCCCCATCTCAAATGCTTCCTCCGGAGTAATCGAAGTCACGTAGAAAGGAACATCTCCCCAAAGAGTAATCAAACGTGAATAAGCAAATGCTCTGAAAAAACGGGCTTCGGCACGAAGCGTATTCAGTTCAGTGGTGGAATATTTGCCTTCAAGTTTGTCGAGTGCCTCCAAAATCCGGTTGGCACGACTAATGTTCTTGTACGTGTAACTCCAAACAGTCTTGATGTTAGGATTACTTGTAGAAGACGCATTCAGTGAACCTGCCGCAATGGTATAAATGTTGGTTCGTTGTGCCCAGTCATCCGTATTACGGTCCAGCGTCCAACCTTCTTCTATAACAAAGAAAGTACTGCGATAAAAATCGTTCAATGAGATTCGAACTTCCTCCGGTGACGAGAACCAGTTTTCACTGGATGCGGCTGAAGGAGGATTCAGATCGAGGTTCACACAAGAAGTTACAGATAGAAGAGCTATCATGCAAATCAATACATGTATTTTTTTCATATTATGTAATTTTTTCATACTCCATTAGAATTTGATATCCACTCCAAATGTATAAGTGCGTGTGATATAGGTAGAAGCACCTGCTTCAGGGTCCCATCCCGAAAGATAACTATCAAAGCAGTATGGATCATCAATATTGACGTACACCCGAAGTCCCTTGATTCCGACTTTAGAGACGATTTTTTTAGGAACTGTATAGCCAACGTTGATATTCTTTATACGCATATAGGCACTACTCTTGAGCCAGTAATCCGACATTTTGTAGTTGTTGTATTCACCGCCCTGATGACTCAAACGGGGATAGCTGGCTGCCGCGTTCTGTTCTGCAGTGTTGTACACACTCCAATAATTACGGCTGCCATTGTCGTTCAGAAGGACTGACGGAGCCGGAAGCCATTGTCCCTGCATGGGGCGAATCATACTCTCGGTGAGGCGTGAAAGTTGTTTCCCGACACCATTGAAGAGTAGGGAGAAAGAGAGACCTTTCCAGCCCAAACTAATAGAACCTCCATATAGATAGTGTGGCAATGAGCTGCCAAGCACTACACGGTCGTATGTCTCATTGATAATTCCGTCAGGAGTGCCGTCCGGACCGCTGACATCTACATATTTCACATCACCCGGTTTGGTAGAAGCCGAAAGCAGAGCGCTTTCACTGACTTCCTCTGCGGTCTGGAACAAACCTGCAGTCTTATATCCGTACCAGGAGTTATATTCTGCGCCTTCAGTAATAATGGTACCATCGCTGTTAAACTGCTGCTTGCCGTTAAGATTATCTATTATAGACTTGTAATCAGAGATATTAAAACTTACCGCATAAGTTACATCTCCGATACGGTCGGACCAGCCGAGTTTCACTTCCCAACCGCGGGTATGCATTTTACCTACGTTCCTGTCAGGTGCCGAATAACCTGTAAACGACGGGATTGCCACCGACAAGAGCATATCTGTTGTCTTCTTATAATAATAGTCTGCACTAAAGTCAAGACGATTGTTAAAGAAAGCGGCATCCACACCTATATCCCAGCTCTGTGTTTTCTCCCAATGGATATTCTCATACGCATAATCCTGTTGAGCGGCAGACATCGAAGATTGGGGGGTAGAACCTGCACTGTCATACATAATGGCATTATTGAACGAAATGTATGTCTGATAAGGATAATTTCCAATCCGCTCGTTACCGAGCGTACCGATAGAGGCACGGAACTTCAGATAGCTTATCGGGGTTATGTTTTGCATGAACTTCTCGTTAGAGATGACCCAACCCACCGATGCGGACGGGAAGAATCCCCAACGGTGATCCTTGTGAAAACGTGAAGATCCGTCTTCACGAGCATTGAGCTGGAGGTAGTAGCGACTGTCGTAATTATACATGACACGGCCAAAAAATGAACGGTATGCATTCTGATAAGAATTGCCGGCTACGGCAAGAGCATTCTTGTTCGCCAAATCAAGATAAGGGAAAGAAGACAAAGACATATCGTTTGTCGACCCCGACATCGTTTCATACGTATAACTATAATCTTCATAACCGACCATGGCATTGAAGTTATGTACCTTACTGAAGGTCTTGTCGTATGTGGCGATGAATTGTTTCTCCAATGATTTGATGTTACGGCGTTCTTCACTTAGCGAATTGGAAGTATATCCCGAAACATATCCCAGCATAACATCGGTTTCGTATGCATCGTAAACAGGTATGGCTTTCTTCATCTCCTTGATCGAAACAGTTCCGACGGTAGGAGTCAGATTGGCAGTAAGGGTCAAATCTTTTATGGGCTTATAGCTCAACGAGAATTTACCGGTCATTGTGTTGGATACGGTCTTCTTCTCTCCGCCTTCCAATAAGGCGGCAAGCGTATTGCTAAGACTGCCGTCTTTACCAGGACCTACACGGCCATCCGGATAAAGTCCCAAATAAATGGAAGGATACATATAAGCTGCACGAATCGGACTACCGGAAGTCGGGTCATTTTTCGTGGCATAACGTACCGAGAAATCGATAGAACCGGAAAGTTTATCACTAATCTTGAGATTATTACGCGAACGGATAGAGATTCTTTCGTGGTTTGAACCTTTATAGATAGCGTCAGCATTTTCGTAGGTAGCGGAAGTGTGGCTCTTGATTACCTTGTTGCCATACGTCATGGTCAAGTTGTGCTTATGGCGCATAGCGGTATTCGAAAGAATAGCGTCTTTCCAATCATAGATAGGATATTGAATGGGATCATACCTGTTGTTGGTAGCATAGTTGTCGATGTAGTCCTGTGAATAGTTGGCAAATTCGCCTCCCGCAGGATTACCGGCATCGTTCCACGACCATTCATTGTACATTGTCATGTAATGATAAGGGTCTGTCAGGAATTTCGGAAATTCAGTAGGAGAAGACAACGAAATCTCTCCGTTATAACCGATCGAAAGCTGTCCCTCGGTTGCCTCCTTAGTCGTTATCAAGATAACACCGGCAGCAGCACGGGCACCATAGATGGATGCAGAAGCTGCATCTTTAAGTACAGTAATCTGCTGTACGTCTTCGCTTGCTATATTGTCAAGGCTACTGACCATCATACCATCGACAAGGATAAGCGGACTCGAATCAGACATTGTTGTCACACCACGCACCTGAACCGTAGCACTCGCTCCCGGCATACTGCTCGAACGGGTAACCGTCAGTCCCGGAATCAGTCCTTGCAAAGATTGTGAAAGTTGAGACGTACTCTGTTTCTCGATAAGCGAACTGTTGATTACACCGACCGCACCTGTAAGATCTTTCTTTTTTACAGATCCATAGCCGATAACAACTGTCTCTTCAAGTTGTACAGCATCCTCTTTAAGTTTTATATTTACTACACTCTTACCATCCCACACCACAGTCTCGGTCACATAACCAAGATAACGGAATTCTATTGTATGGCCTGATTCAGCGCCATTGAGCGCATACTTTCCCGACATATCGGAGGTAGTACCTTTTGCATTGTCTTTATCGTGGATCACCACTCCGACAAGAGGACCATTGGCATCGCTAACGACACCCTTCATTACATTCTGTGCAAAAGCCAGATTGATTTGCAGGAAACATGCCAATAACAGGCTTAATATACTTTTTTTCATACTCTTTATTCTACGATTTCAAGCAATACATGTTGGTTATACTCTTTGATTGCCGCACCTGTTTCAGGATTACTCGGATGTTGCGCTGAAAAACGTGTCTGGCCGCTTGCATGTGTCCAGTCAATATATTTTCCGGCATATCTGGCACCACTAAGACATAAACGGCCTGCCTGTCCGAATCTTAACACAATCTCATCCATATCTTTAGTCGTGGTAAATACTCCTTCGGCAGGGATATATGCGCCATTGTTACTGCTATCGAGCAACATTCCCGCAAAGTTGTAGGTAATAGTTGCCGAATAATTGATAGGTGCACCCGACAGTGTCTCTGTCGCACTTTCCTGAAGAGTCGAAGTCGGAAGAGCCGGTTTCCATTCTTCTCCATCCTTGAACTCAATCATCCAGTAGTTGGAACACATCGTTCCTAATTTCGTCACAAAATAGAAGTGAATCTTTGTGCCGGCAGGAATGGTCGTACCTTTCATATCCCCATAGACATACCAATAATCACCCGGAATAGCTCCTGATACATACGGGTCACCATTACCACCCACAGCACGGCTGCATACGGCATTCTGCGCTACATAACCTGTCCGGTCACATGCCCAATACTCAATCTTACCACTTCCGGCACTTGGAGCAAGATACTTGCCATTGGCTCCCGGGAATACCGATTGTGCCTCATCAGCAAATGTTGCATTTGTGTTGGCAGTTAAACTATTCAAGTCCCAATCAGCCAAAATGCCCGAGAAAGCATCTTGTACAAGAGTATAGGTATAGTCTGTATCATCCTGGATGGTTACCGTTACTTTAATTGTCCTTTTGGTAAATGTCTTGTTCTCCGGGAAAGTAAGTTTAATATCACATTCGCCTACCCCATTTGCAGGAGAAACGGTCACATCCGCATCTGCACATACAGCCTTCCACTCCTTATCTCCAAAGACTTTGAACGAGGATTCTGTTGTAGTTGCGTCAATCGATTCGGTGATAGGACTGATACCTTTCGGGACAATCATCTTTTGGGTAATAACCAGCTTTAGAGGAGTTACATCATCGCCAATGAAACGAATGGCACCGACACGTGAACTAGTCGACGAATTTTCAGAGACTTTGATTGTAAACTTAGTAATCTCACCTTGTGTCTCATGCGAATCAACAACTGCCCAATGGCTATCGCTTCCATCGGTCTGACAATCGTTATTGACTCTGTAATAGACATTAGATGAAAGGTCAACAGTGAAAAGTCCACCTTCTGCTTCTACATCAAGTGTCTTTGTCGCGAGTGTCATATACGGATCATCCGAGTTATGACAAGATGCAAAAAGCACAAGCGACACACTTGCAAACAATAACATCTTTAGATTCATTTGATTAGTATTTAGGGTTATTATTAATTGACTAGCTAGACATTTTCAAACGTCTTGCATATATAATTCTGTATATCACATAAGCAAGTATCATGGCAATCATCAGTACGATACTTCCTATCACAATTCCTTTGACCGCAAGGGTCTTCGGATCGCCGGCAATAAGCAGACCAATCAGTAAGAGCGCAACGACACCAATGGTAATACAGAAGCAGTTAACAGCCAAATGCGAATAGATTAATACCGCTTTCTTCTCCTTTAACGTCGGTTCGCGATCGGCTTCAGGATCAGTATATTCACCAATGGCTTGATAACCATTGTCTTCATACTTTTTACGTGCCGACCAAACTTCCATGATTGCAAGGATAAGTACAGGAAGTACACAACCGGCAACTGACTCTATAAGACTTGGACTAATAACGGAGGCGGGAATTATGACGCGAGCCATAATACCAACGAGCCAGGTAAGAATCATTGCAGAAATAAGTTGGTTGCCTGTCAGCCGCTTCGAGAACAGTCCCCATATCGACGGAATATATAAAGGACACATCACCATAGTAAGAAGAGTTACTACCACCTTTTCGGCACCTCCGGCAAACGGGATGAGCATTGACAAAGCGATAATCACAAGTCCAAAGACAAATGTGAAGAGACGTCCTACCTTGATACGCTTTTTCTCATCTGCCTGACGGTTTTTCTCTTTGTGTCCCCAAATATCATAGGTATATACATTGGCATATACATTCAAAATGCCCGAAACATTACTCAATGTAGCCGATAGCATCGCTGCCAACATCATGCCGACCATTCCTTTCATAAGCACGAGTTTGCTCATATTCACATAAGCGTGTTCGCCGTTGAAAGTCATTGTGGTTGCATCCAAATCAAGCGCAAGTCCGGGTTCCATCACACGATAAATCATGGTAGGAAGATACCAGATGAGAGGAGTGACGAGATAAAGAATTCCGATTAAATAAGTACTCTTCTTCGCGTCTCTTGTAGTAGGCACGCTTATGTATCGCTGTACAAACGGCCAGTCGCCGCCAATCATGGACACATTAAGAAATATCCACAGTAAAAGCCACCCCCATGTATAGGTCGGAGATGTGCCCGAGAAGAATCCCGGTATCTCACTGGCCTTATCGATAAATGCACTTACGCCTCCTACCGCGTTAAATGAAAGAGGTATCATAAATACAACCACGGCCAGAAGTACTCCGAACTGAATTACATCAGTCATTAGTACTGCAAGAAATCCTCCGGCAATGGTGTATCCAAGAGCGATGGCACCAAGGATAAGAAGCGCCCACCAGATACTTAGGTAACCCATCGGTGAATCGCCCATCATACCTGTACTTGCAAAAATACTACCACCATCGACTTTGATTAATGCACACATCACAACCGCTACCGCATACAGAGACACTGCCGTATGTACCGCACGGGCTATAATTCCTGAAATTGTGTAAAAACTCACCGTGCGGTGTCCAAACCGGATGGTGAGGAACTCTCCCGGCGATTTGATACGTAGCTCCCGCCATTTGCCCGAGATCCATTTACCGACAATAAACGATGCTACGCCAAGACAAAGTGCAACAACTACCGCAACAAGTCCCGATTTATAAGCAACGCCTCCCCAAACGACAAAGGTACTTGCCGAGAAGATAGTCATGTAGGAAGAGACTCCCGACAGCCACCACGAAGAATTTCGCCCGGCAATAAACATATCCTCGGAGTTTTTAATTTTCCGGGACATCACAACACTCACGGCAATCAGTCCGAGAAAGTAGAGTAAAATAATAATATAATCTAACTGTTCCATATTCTGGTTCTTCTTTATATAATTGCTCCTAGTTTCTTCAATTCCTCTATGAGATTGTCAATATCAGCCTTTTGTACTGTCACACCTGCCTTTATACATTGTGCGGCTGCCACTCCTGCGGCTTGTCCTACCCCCATACAACTTGCCTGAACGCGAAGTGACGCAAAGGAAGTCTTATCAGCACTAATACAGCGTCCCGCTACGAGCAGATTCGGAAAATCTTCAGCTATAAGAGCGCGATAAGGTACATACGCCGCTTTTTTAAGGAAAGTTACGCTCTGTTCCGCACCTGCTGCCACATGAATATCTATAGGATGTGCGCCGCGTGATATGCTATCAGGATATTTATAAGCATTCACATATTCTTCTGCTGTAATGGTATGTACACCTTTGATACGGCGTGTCTCACGAATACCGGCATGTACGGCGACGGTCGTCACATAACTGTTTTTAAACTCTTCAAAGTTCTCTTTAAAGATTCGTGCTATTTTAAATACATCTTCCCGTAAGCGACATTCCGCTGCGGTAAAATTTCTATTATCAATGGCATTTCCTGCAGTACGGGTCATATTAACCGTTACTTCGCCCGGACGAAGAGTGGTGCAAAACCAAGGGCCTCCAAACTCGGGGATGCCAAGCTCCTCTTTCATTGCTAAAAGTTTCTCACGAACTGCAATGCAATGACAATTCTGCCCTTGTTTATTATGGTGCATGGCATCGATTATCATGGGTGAATTTGTATCCACACCTCCTAATATAAAATAGGTGGAAAGAGGTTGCAGCGGTTTACACTCATCAGCCTGCATCGGAACACCTGCCATAGCGGCAAGATCACCATCCCCAGTGCAGTCGATATACATATCGGCACTGATGGCCTCTGTCCCATTCTTATTCTCAAAGAGGATACAGGATATTTTACCGGCTTTTGCCTGGCAACCACTTAAGTAAGAATGCATATAAATATCTACACCGGCTTCCAGCATCATTTGCTGGCATAAAAGCTTGTAAAGCTCCGGATCAAAAGCTACATTGCCAAGAGGTTTCTCAATGATACAGCCTCCCATCTTCTCCAGCCGTTCGATAAATTCCCATGGAATACCGCCTATCACCTTTTCATTATTATAGGTGAAAACACTCAAAGGAGTAACAAGCCCCATTGTAGCCATTCCACCTAAAAAACCATATTGTTCCACAACAGCAGTTTTCGCACCACTACGAGCAGCCGCAATGGCCGCAATGAAACCAGCTGGTCCACCACCGCAGACAACTACATCATAGTTGCCCACAATTGGAACCTGTTTCGAAATTTCTATACTTCGTACTTTCTTGTCCATGACCGTTTTTTATCCTTTAATTATTACCAATTCAAATAGATGGTAAACTTTGATGTGCTTTCGACCGCACTTATAAGAAAAGAGGTGTGTTTTCATAGTTCTTTTTCATTAGTTCGACATCATGTTGATGTAACAAAGATAAAGAACAAGAGCTTGAAAAAAAGTTTTTTCCTAACTCTTTTGCCTGCAAACGATTGCGGGAACGTTCCCAAAATCTGCAAACGTTACAAAAGCATTACACAAAAGCAAATGGGATTCGTATTTTACTCCAATATTAGGATTTATTGTTTGAAATCAATATCTTTGCTTTGATTTAAACCATCATTCAGCATGAAGTATATAACCATAAAAGACATCGCTCGACATTTGTCAATATCCGTCTCCACAGTATCTCGTGCATTGGGAGATGACAAGAATATCCGTAAAGAAACGAAAGAAAAGGTGATAGAAGCGGCTAAAAGATTGGGATATAGACCAAACCCTGTAGCAATCAACCTTAAATACGGACATACTAATACCGTGGGAGTGATCGTTCCTGAAATGGTTACGCCGTTTGCTTCACGAGTAATAAACGGAATACAAGAAGTGCTTCACACCAAAAATATAAAGGTGATTATTGCAGAGTCCGGAGGAGATCCGGAAAAAGAAAAAGAGAACCTGCAACTGATGGAAGGATTCATGGTGGACGGCATCATCATCTGCCTTTGCAGTTATAAAAGGAACAAGGAGGAATATTCCCGTTTGCAGCAAGCGGGAATGCCTATGGTGTTCTATGATCGTATTCCCTATGGACTTGAAGTCCCGCAGGTAATAGTGGACGATTATATGAAGTCATTCTTTCTCGTAGAAAGTCTGATCCGAAGCGGACGCAAACAGATTGTTCATATACAGGGACCGGACGATATTTACAACTCCATAGAACGTGTCAGAGGATACAAAGACGCTTTGGCTAAATTCGGGATTCCTTTTGATAAGAATAATATGCTGATAAAAACCGGTATGACTTTTGAAGAAGGGAAAAAAGCTGCGGATATATTAGTGGAAAGAAATATTCCTTTTAATGCTATTTTCGCTTTTACGGAAACATTGGCTATTGGAGCTATGAACAGATTGAGGGAACTTGGGAAAAAAATACCCGAAGAAATCGCCGTAGCCAGTTTTTCAGGAACCGAACTTTCCAACATAGTCTATCCCAAATTGACTACAGTAGAACCGCCTTTGTACCAGATGGGGAAAAAAGCTGCCGAACTTATTTTAGAGAAAATCAAAGATCCGGCATCTCCCAATCATTCAATCGTGTTGGATGCGGAAATAAAAATGCGTGCATCGACGCCACGTTTGGAGGTATATTAATGACTTGTCTATCAGATATTATATCTTAATACTTTCCTGAAAAACAGACCGAAGTTACAAAAGTTTACTGAATAGTAATCTTATACGATACCCCCCAAAAAAAGAATTCAGATTTATACAGTTTTGAATCATTCAATGCTCTTTCTCTATAATATGTCCAATTCTTCCAGCTCCTTCACTTTTCTTCTGTATGGCCGATAAACAAGCAGTTTGTAGGTGAATAGCCGCCCCTTCACCTGCTCTTCATCGTGAATCAAATCAAATTGCAGCCTCCAGATTCCACCATTGAGTAAAATTAGTAAAGCTATTTCGTAATTAGTTTCAACCTTGTTTGAAACTAAAAGTTTCAAGGCGGGAAACACTTTGTTTCAAATAACGAAACGAAGTGTTTCTCGGTGTGAAACAGATTGTTTCAAGCCTTGAAACTATTTTTGAAACTACTCGCTACAGGTGAAGAGATGGTGAAATTGTTACTCTTCACCCGCAAACTCCTTATTCATCGAAGAGACAGAGAAAAGGTGAAGGGGGGGCGTATAATACTCAAAAGAAAAACTAAAATGTAACAGAGATTTTCTTCAACCGTTTACGCGCAAACAATGCCAACACAAACACAAGACAAACTCCCAGTCCCCATATCCACAATAAAAAATCTCCTCCTTCGGTTTTTCCATAAGAATGTAGACCGCTTAAATAGTAATTCACTCCGAACCAAGTCATGATAACGGAAAGAATGGCTACAACCGAAAGCAGATTAAAACACCAGTCGGTCTTTCCTTTCAGAAGAGGAATGAAACGGATGTGAAGCACCAATGCATAAACAACGATTGAAATCAATGCCCAAGTTTCTTTGGGGTCCCAGCCCCAATATCTACCCCAGGAGACGTTGGCCCAGATGGCCCCTAGAAATGTACCTGCGGTCATAAAGAACAGGCCGAGGATCATTGCCATTTCATTCAGTAATGTCAGTTCACGGATGCGGAACTGGAGTTTCAACCGATTGGTGGCGGAAAGCAAATTCATCAGTACAAGGTTAAATAGTCCTGTCAGTGCGCAAAGCGCAAAGAATACATAACCGATCATGATAATAGCGACATGAGACATTAGCCAATAAGACTGGAGTACCGGAACCAAAGGAGTGATTTCCGGATTCAGATGGTTCAGTCCTGCCACAAAAAGCATGATTCCACCTAATAGTCCCGCTAATGCGGGAAGAATACGGAATCGGCGGGCAAACAGAAGTCCGCTGCCTACCAGCAACCAAGAAGTGCATACCATTGACTCGTAAGCATTCGCCCAAGGCGCGTGCCCGCAAATATACCAACGTAGCAAGACACCTGCCGTATGCGTAAGGAAAGCGATTGTCAGGAGAGCGATCAGAATACCACTTAGTTTTCTCCCCCATTTGAAGTCCGCAATAATCTCTCCACAAGCAATGAAAAGTAGGATGCCGCCCAAAATCAGGTAAGCCAGACGACACCAGAAAAATAGATTCAGCTGATTATAGAGAAGTTCGGCTTTCACTTTCCGATTGTCAATAGTGGGAACTTTAGCCTTTGCCTGTTGGAAGATATTCATCATTTCGATGATTTTATCGGCTTCCTTCCAGTTGTTGGAACGAACTCCGTTTCCTAATTCATAGATATACCAATCCATGATTTTTGTTACAAACAAAGAGTCTTTCCCTTGAAAAGCACTTAAATCATCACCCGGTGAATACCATTTTCCCTGCGAATCATTTCCATCCGGGAAAAGAGGTAACAACTGGTGTTGCATGATCCGATAGACGATATTTACCGATTCATCCAGTTTTAATAAATCCGAGTCCAGCCGTTTTCGTTCCGAAGCCGGTTTGGCGTAAATCGTGTTCATTTCATTTGCCAGGATATAGTTGCCGTCTGCATCAAACACATCTTGCCAGGCAATGTATTTGCCATCCCTGCCGAAGCGTTGAAGGAGTTCTTTATTATCGACTTTGATAAAAGGAAAGGCTCCCCACTCATCGGGAAAAGAAAGCAGATTCAGAAAGAATTGATCCGAATCCATACCGTTTAGTTGATCGGCTCCATACAATTTGCGTAAGATGGCAGATGTATAACTGTTGACGGGTTCGAGACGTCCGTTTGGATTAAGCACTACCAGACTACCGAATTTTTCGGCATGTAAAGAAGAAACACAAGGTAGTTGAGAAACCACAAGAGGGTGTTGCACTGCTATGGGTGATTGCTGCAAAGAAACAGATTTTTGTTGTGCACTCAATACCTGCATACTTGATATTCCGGATAAAATCAGGAAGAACAACAGACAGAAAGGGGCATTATTTTTCATTTCTCCCAACTCTTTACGTAATCGTCCGAAACGGGATTTCTTACTGAACAGCGTAAATACAAAACCAACAAACAACAGGAAATATCCGGTATACGTAAGTTGCATACCGGGACGATCGTAGCTCACAGACAACACAGTACCCTGTTCATCGGGATCGAACGAAGACTGAAACAGACGATAACCATCCACATCAATCACTTTATTCATTCGAATGGTTGCCTGCAAAGGAGATTCATTCTCTCTCTTAATCACCAAGTCACTTTCATAAGACATCGGACTATGAGAACCCGGATAACGCTCCAACCTAAAATCATTCAGCGTGACAGAGAAAGGCAGGGAAGTCTTTTCCATCCCTGCTCCCTCATCTTTCATCATGCTGTTTGCCGTTTCCCCCTCACGGATATGCATGATACCCGTCACTCCGACATAGTGAGTGACAGCAGCCCCCAACCAAATAAAAAGAAAAGCTCCATGAAAAATCAGACTGCCTTTACTGATTCTCTTGAAATAGCTTCCCTGAAGGAACATAGCCGATAGATTAACTGCCTGCAATAACTGCAACAGTATAAACCAGGGAGCATAATAAAAATACTCGCGGGCAATGGCAGGGCCATAAGAGTTTTCCACAAAAGTGGCTACTGCCAATATCAAGGCATAAAGTCCCGCTAAGATGTACATCAATACCGGTGAAGCTATCAGTCGAATCAGTTTCATCTGTTTTTCTTTTATAATAAACAATGCTTTTACAAATAAGCAATCCCTTCAATTTCTATCAACAATTCCTCTCTGCATACATCCGCATAAAGATAAGCAATAGGAAGATCCGGACAAAGTTTATCCAAATCTGCTTTCACAGCCGACGCATCTTCCTCATTCTTCAGATATACACGAAGAAGTCCTAACTTACCGGAATGTTCTGGCAAATTTTCTCTTCCCTCCTCCAGTCCGATCAAATGCTGGATATTTTCAAGAGTGATTTCCGTTTGCGAAAGTACATCTCCGGTCGTTACGCTTTCCTCGCCACGGATAGCAGCCGTGCCGGAAATATAAATTACTTCCTGCTGACGGTCGGACAAAGACTTTCCTCTTTCGAACTTCGGAGTTCCTTTCTCCGTATCCGCCCGATGACTAATCAGTACCTCATCCGAATAAACATGAGCAGCCCGTTGCCAGTCATTATCCAAAGGAACGATATCCACTTCTCCGCTGACAGCATTGAAATCAATCAGTATGCCTCCATATTGTGTGCCAATCCCCGTTGCTGCCGGATAGCCTGATTCCCATGCCGAAGAAGCATAAAACAGAGTGCGCACATCATTAAAATCCTGATAACACTGATTGCCATGTGTAATATCGGTGATACGTTCCAGATAATTCCACTGACGGACAATGTCACCGAAATTCATCTGTTCCGTTTTCAATATCTCTTCAACCTTTCTGAACGCTTGTTCCGATTGTTCGCGAACAGGAAGATTCAAATCATCCGCACAAAGTCCTCCTGCTATTATTTCCCGGTAGTGAGAAGTCGCGATCCGGAGGTAGCGGACAGAAGAAGAAGTGAACTGTTCTTCTATTGTGAGCGCCTCATCTGCAGCTTCCACCAATGAATGTACCTCCAACACCAAGTTCGCCACCAACGGTTTTTGAGCCACAAGCGAAACGACCGGACGGGGAGAAACGAAATGCCGCTCCACCCATTGTTCCAGAAAGGAACGTTGAAACTTGTATTCCTGATTATCCGTACAGCGTGTAAAGAGTACAAGACGGACCACTCTCTCTTCCCGAACGGCGGATGAAAGTAATTCTTCCGCCATCTGTTCCCAACTGTTTCCTTCCGCTTTATACAAATTGCATTTTATTCGATAATACTTCATAGTGCAAATTTCAATGTCTTTTTCTTATGATCTATACTTTATTAATGATAAGAGGTAACACCTGCCGGAATATCCATACTATAAACAGAAGACATGGTTTTCAAGCCCGGAGTATTTTCCAAAGAATAAAGTATCTTCTTTTGCCGGTCGACCAACAACATGTGTACTTTCTCTTTCGGATTTACATGTCCCGTCCAGTTTGTAATCAGGAAACGTCCGTCGGAGAAATACTGAAAACCTCCCAAAAACTTCAACGGTTTGCCGGGAATATCCGCATTCGATAATTCCCAAACTGTCTTTCCTTCTGCCGTTACTTCGATTAGTCGCGGATTCTGATCTTTATCCGCTACGGCAATCAGTGTATGTCCGTTAGGCAGACGAGTCAATGAATGTGGTCCGCCAGGAACATCCAGGTTCCACACCACTTTTCCGTTCATATCATACTCCGTCACACACTGCGGACCATAATGCGCCACCAGAAAATGGCCGTTATCCAGACGCCGTGCATTACGCATAAAAGCAAATCCTTTCTCTTTCACACCTTCCGGCAGAATGCATACTTCTTTCACAATCGTACCTTTAGGAGAGATTTCCAACATACGGCCTGTGATACATTCGCCCACAAACGTATTTCCATTCTTCAACCGTTGGCAGGCAAAGACCGGGCTTTTAGATTCATAATGAAAGATGGTATCGTTCTGACAAGTCATTTCGAGTACTCCATGTCCGGTGGTGAAAAGAGGGTGTGTCAAAATGCATACCCTCTTTTTTTATGACAAAGCCCCGACTTTCCC